>Ga0228635_1000026_pt1 | contig 145585 bp, 144 predicted proteins | sample 44DmetaG_FD_182699 | JGI IMG/M metagenome (GOLD analysis project Ga0228635, IMG submission 182699) | Seawater microbial communities from Monterey Bay, California, United States - 44D | ecosystem: Environmental > Aquatic > Marine > Coastal | place: USA: California | collected 2016-09-30 | reverse complement strand
CTGACACTCACGCGTCAGGAAGTGCTCGCAATCAACTGAAAAAATGTCGCGCAGAGTTTCGCTCAAGCCCGAAATGGCTGCCTCTGGCACGGGAGAGAGTTAGCGGCCAGGTTGGCTCCCTCCGCCAATTTTCATTTTTCACTGATTTGAATGGGTCGCTTTGAGCGGCCTTTTTCTTTTGTTTTGTGCGGATTGGCGTTGCTTGTCAGTGGTATCGAATTTCTTTCGATAGTGCCCAGATCTATACCTTGAGTGGTATGGAATGTGGTATTTTTAATGGCCCTATCTGGAAAGCTGTCAAAGAAGCTGGTGGAGAATCTTGGCGCTGGGCGTCACGGGGATGGCAGTGGCCTTTACTTAGTGGTTGATCCATCCGGCGCGCGGCGCTGGATCGTGCGGTGCGGATATTGTGACGCTCAACCAAGCGCGTGAACGCGCGCTGGAATGCCGCCGAATGGCCAAGCAGGGGGTGAAGCCGCGTTTCAATGCCAAACGCGAGATTCCTACGTTTGAGGAAGTTGCCCAAAAGGTGCACATTGATCGGCAGCCAACTTGGAAGAACGCCAAGCATGGCCAGCAATGGATCAATACTTTGCGTTTCCCAAGATTGGCAGAATGCCGATTGATAGCGTTGATCCAGCTGAGGTGATGATGTGCCTTGGTCCAATCTGGACGGAAAAGCACGAGACCGCCAAGCGGCTGGCGCAACGCATCAAGACGGTGCCGGATGTGGCGAAGTCCAAGGTTATGCGGTCCGGTGAGAACCCGCTGACTGCGATCAAAGACGCGCAAGCGCTGCCAAAAGTGAAAGCCAAGGTAAAAGCACCGCAAAGCGATGCGCTGGCGGGACGTGCCCGTTTTCTATGCGGATTTGTAGGACCGCGGCGCTATGTAGGCACAAGCGCTGCGGTTCACTTACCTTACGGGGGCTAGGACGGGATGGCTCTCAAGTTCAAGGCGCGCGTGTATCGCCCAGCCCGTTTGGGCAGCCGCGGTCGTTTCTGGCCTATGATCCGCCCTTTGTTCCAAGCTTCGCGCCTATGGGGAACTGCAGGAAGTTGGGCGCCTAGCATAAAATGCCCTGCAATTCTCCCCTAAACCTAGACCTCAGCACCGCGCCGGCACCGAAAACAAAGCATCGGATTAAATGACTGGTGTCAGCAGGAGCTAGGACGGGCCGTCTCTGGGAGCGTATTAGGCTTTATTAAGCCCAAATGTGACAGATGCTGCCCAGGGTTCGAATGACGTTTTTGCGGAAACGGCATTCTTTAATAGCACCTTGTCTAGAAAAAATACCTTGCTGACGTGGCCTGAAGGGGTAGCTTGTCGATAATCTAAATCTATTGCCGAGGCTAAAATGATAAAGAGTCAATTGACGCTTAAGCAATTAGAGGCGTTTGCCTTTGTCGTTGATAGCGGAACATTTCGTGCTGCCGCTTCAGCCCTGGGCACCACACAGCCTAACATTTCCGCTCGGATCACAGCCCTCGAAACCGCGCTGGATGTGATCTTACTTATCCGTGATGCAGGTTCGCTGCGCCTTACGACAGATGGAGAAAAATTACTGAACAAGACACGCGATGTTCTGTGGGCTGCAGAGGCGCTTATTGAAGAGGCGGGTCGTCAGGAGTTGATTGAGGAAACACTAAGGCTTGGTGTTACAGAGCTTGTGGCGTGTACGTGGTTGCAGCGTTTTTTACGCTTGATGAAGGACGCATATCCCAAGCTGCGCATTCAACTAGAGGTCGACCTTTCTACCGTAATTGAGGCGCGTTTGATGGAAGGTCAGCTCGATCTTGCCTTGCAAACCGGACCCTACAAATCCAAAAGTTTCGTCAACGCTCCTTTGGGCCAGGAGCGCTATTGTTGGGTGGCTAATGCTGAGCTTAGTCAAAGTCTCAATGCTAATCCTACGCTTGCCGACTTGCTTGATCTGACTGTTCTGACCCATGCCAAGCACACGCAGGCGTGCGCGGCCTTACATGATATAGTCAAGGCACGTGGATTGGGAGCGGGGCGTATCGTCCATTCCAGCGCGCTGTCGGCCTGTCGCCCCATGGTTCTTGAAGGTCTCGGCGTTGGTTTGCTGCCTGCGCGGCTTGTAGAGAAAGACGTCGCTGCAGGGCACCTGCAAGAGATTGAGAGCGACTGGCTGCCTGATCCTCTGGAGTTTCATGCCCGCTATGCTCCTGCTCGCGCGGCGCGTTACGTTGGCAAAGCGGCACAAATCGCGAGTGTCGCAATGCAGGATCAATAAAATCTATTAGGGTAAAAATTTTAATTGATTTGATTTGTCGTGCGTCAATGGGGCAAATGGTTGATGAAACCCATTGCAGGAGCATCCGATGACAGCAACTTCCAACCGCCTTGGCGTTGATATTGGCGGCACATTCACGGACGTTGTATTGGAAAGCGACGGAAGGTCGTTTTCTACGAAAGTTCTGACGACCTATGCCGCACCCGAAAACGCCATCATCGATGGGATGCATCAGGTGTGCGCCAAAGCGGGCGTTGATCCAAGCCAGATTAACCAGATCATTCATGGCACCACCTTGGCCACCAACGCGCTGATTGAACGGCGTGGCGCAAAGACGGCGCTGATCACAACCGAGGGCTTTCGTGATGTGATCGAGATGCGCACTGAGTCGCGGTTTGAGCAATATGATCTGAACTTGAACCTGCCTGATCCGCTGCTGCCGCGTCAGATGCGGTTTACGGTTGGCGGGCGCGTTGATGCCAATGGCGCGGTCTTGGTCGATATTGACCGCGCTGAGGTTGAGGCCGTTGTCGACAGAATTGCAGCAGCTGGATTTGAAAGCGTTGCCGTCGGCCTGATTCATTCCTACTTGAACCCCGCACATGAAGAACTGGTGCGCGATGTACTGGCCGAAAAGCTACCTGATGTGGCTGTATCGATCTCTTCCGAGGTCAGCCCGCAAATGCGCGAGTATGAGCGGTTTAACACCGTGGTGGCCAATGCTTATATCAAGCCATTGATGGCGTCATACTTGGGCCGTCTTGAGGGCCGCCTGAAGGGTGAGGGCGTGGCTTGTCGTATCTTCCTGATGCATTCGGGTGGTGGGATTATTTCGATCCAGAATGCTGCTGATTTCCCCGTGCGTTTGGTCGAATCCGGTCCTGCGGGCGGCGCTGTATTCGCAGCGCATATCGCGGCGCGCTATGGCCTTGATAAGGTGTTGTCCTTCGATATGGGCGGCACCACGGCCAAGATCTGTCTGATCAAAAACCAGACCCCCAAAACATCCCGTGTGTTCGAAGTTGCCCGCACGTACCGGTTCAAAAAGGGGTCGGGCATGCCGATCTCTATCCCGGTGATCGACATGGTCGAGATTGGCGCGGGCGGCGGATCTCTGGCCCATGTGGATGCGATGCGCCAAATTCGTGTTGGTCCAGAAAGTGCGGGCTCCGAACCCGGGCCTACATGCTACGGGCGGGGTGGTAAACGCCCCGCTGTAACGGATGCCGACCTCGTTTTGGGCAAGTTGGATCCTGAAAATTTTGCAGGCGGGTCAATCAAATTACACCCGGATCAATCCAAGGCCGCCCTGATGAACAACGTCGGCGAAACCTTGGACATGGACGCTGTCGAAGCTGCCTTCGGCGTGGCAGAGGTCGTCGATGAGAATATGGCCAATGCCGCGCGGGTACATGCTGTGGAAAACGGCGAGGACCTTTCTGAATACACCATGATCGCCTTTGGCGGTGCGGCCCCGCTGCATGCGGGTCGCTTGTGCGAAAAGCTGGGCGTGGAACGTTTGTTGGTCCCACCGGGGGCAGGCGTTGGCTCTGCTATTGGGTTTTTACGCGCCCCGTTCAGTTTTGAAGCGAACCGCTCTGTCTATATGAAGCTGTCAAACTTTGACGGCGAACGGATTAAGGGGCTGCTGACTGACCTGAAGACCGAAGCCACAGGTTTTGTGCGGACATGTGATGAGGTCAGCCCGATCTTGTCAGAATTCAAAGTCTACATGCGTTATACTGGCCAAGGTTGGGAAATCCCGATCGAGTTGACCGAAGACCAAGCAATGAACCCGGACGCTGCCACCTTTGAGGCGCGGTTTATCGAAGATTACACCAAATTGTTCGGGCGCCCCGTTCAGGGCATGGATATTGAGATTACTGTTTGGTCCGTCAATGCCACAACTCCCCCCGAACAGGTCGCGCGGATGGATGAAACTGATGGGTCTGATGCAGCCATCGCTGCTGGTCAGCGCCAGCTGTTTGACGCGGCATCTGCCAAATACCTCGACTCGCAGATTGTGAACCGCTTTGACATGTCCGCAGGTCAACGGGCGCATGGTCCGGTAGCGATTGTTGAGGATGAAACCACAATCATAGTGCCCGCTAGTCGGGATGCAATCCGCCAGCCCGATGGCTGCATTGACGTAGTCGCGCGCAAGGCGCGCGCATTAAATGGCGTGAAGGGATAAACCAATGACCACTGAGCATTCAAAGGTCGCCTACCAAGTCATGTGGAACCGCTTGATTTCTGTTGTTGAAGAACAGGCGCAAGCCCTTGTCCGGACTGCATTTTCGACCTCTGTGCGTGAGGCCGGCGATCTGTCTGCGGGTGTCTACGATGTCGCGGGGCAGATGCTGGCGCAAGCCGTCACAGGCACACCCGGCCACGTCAACGCCATGGCCGATGCGGTTGCGCATTTTATCCGCCGGATCGGGCCTGAGAACATCTGCGATGGAGACGTCTATATAACCAACGATCCGTGGGAAGGCACAGGCCACCTGCATGACATTACCATGGTGACCCCATCTTTCCATCAGGGTGAACACGTCGGCTTCTTTGCCTGCACAGCCCATATCGTTGACATTGGTGGGCGCGGTTTTGGGGCGGATGCGCAATCTATCTATGAAGAAGGCCTGTATATCCCGATCATGAAATTTGCAGATCGCGGCAACGTTGACGAAACCCTGACACGGATCATTCGCGGCAACGTGCGCGAACCCGATCAGTTGATCGGCGATATCTATGCACTGGCGACCTGCAATGAGATTGGCCACCGCCGTCTGATCGAGATGATGGAAGAATTTAACCTGACGGATTTACACGGCATCGCAGATTTTATTCTTGAGAATTCACGCCGCGCGACAATCGAACGGATCGCAGCCCTGCCGCAGCAGACAGCGGAAGGCGAGATGACAATGGATGGGTTCGACAAGCCGATCACTTTGAAGGTCAAGGTGAGTGTTGAGGGCGAAAAGATCGTGTCCGACTTTACCGGGTCATCAGGTTTAGACAAGAAAGGCATCAATTGCCCGCTGGTCTATGCCAAAGCCTATGCATGTTACGCACTCAAAGTCGCGATTGCTCCCGAAATCCCCAACAATGCGGCATCGCTCGCCCCGTTTGAGATCACGGCACCGGAAAACTCCATCGTGAATGCGTTGCATCCGGCCCCCGTCGCGTTGCGCCATATTGTCGGACACTTCGTGCCTGACGCGGTTTATGATGCGTTTGACAAGATCGTGCCAGGTTTGGTGCCCGCGGAAGGCGCGGGTTGCTTGTGTAACTTCCAAGTTTCCTTGCGCCCGCGCATGGATGCCTCTGCCCCAGGGCACGCGCGGCGGTCCGAGGTGCTGACATTCAACTCTGGCGGTTCAGGCGCGCGACCTGCGCATGACGGCTTGAACGCGACCGCCTTTCCATCCGGCGTAATGACCATGCCGATCGAGGCGACAGAACACGCTGGCCCTGTGATCATCTGGCGCAAAGAACTGCGGCCTGACAGTGGTGGCGCGGGCAAGACACGTGGCGGCCTTGGTCAATACATGGAAGTCGGCGCGCAAGAAGGTCACGAGTTTGATATCCAAGCGATGTTCGACCGTGTTGATCATCCTGCGCGCGGGCGTCGTGGCGGCGGCGCAGGCGCCACGACCACAATCGCACAAGACGATGGCACCCCGATGAATGGCAAAGGCAAACAATTCGTGGCCCATGGGCGCCGCGTTGTCATGGCCTTCCCCGGGGGCGCTGGCTACGGCGAGCCATCGGAACGGTCCAAAGATCTGGTCAAACGTGATCTGGCGCGCGGCTATATATCCGCTGAAACAGCTGCACGGGACTACAACCTATCCGCAGCAGACATCGCAGACGTTGAAGCCGCCGTCGCTCAGGGAGAGACACTATGAAAACACAAGCCCCAAAAAACACATCTTATGACGTTGTGATCATCGGCGGTGCCATCATGGGTGCATCTGCTGCATGGTTCTTGTCAGATGACAAGGATTTCGACGGCACCGTTTTGGTAGTGGACCGTGATCTAACTTATGAAAACACCTCAACTGCGCATACCAATTCTTGCATGCGCCAGCAGTTCTCGGGCGAGTTGAACGTGCGGATTAGCCAGTTTGCTGCTGATTTTGTAAAGAATTTGCCACATTACATGGGCAATGATGACCGCGTGCCAGACCTGTCCATTCGGTCGTTCGGATACATGTACTTGGCAGACAACGAAGGCTTTGCTGATGTCTTGCGCGAAAGCCAAGCAGTGCAGCTTAAGGCAGGCGCCGCGACCCAGTTGATGACGCCAGAGCAGATCAAGGCGGCTTATCCATTCTACAACGTGGACGACATCGTGCTGGGATCTATCAATTTGGTGGACGAAGGCCTTTGGGACGCGACAGCAGTGTTTGACTGGTGGCGAAAATCAGCGCGTGAACGCGGCGTGGAATACATTGAAAACGAAGTCGTCGGGATCACTAAAAGCGCAAGTGGCACCCGCGTTGAGAGTGTGACGTTGAAATCAGGTGAAGTGGTTGCCTGTGGGCAGCTGTTGAATGCCTCTGGTCCACGTGCTGCGCGCACGGCGCAGATGGCAGGGATCAACGTGCCGGTTGAGCCGCGCAAGCGATATTCCTGGATATTCTCTGCCGAAACGCCGCTTGACCGTGATCTGCCTCTCACGATTGATCCATCGGGCGTTCACGTGCGTGAAAACGGTGGTGGCACTTATCAATGTGGTGGTCATTCTGACGTCGATCCTGCCGTGGATTATGATGATTTTGCGATGGATCACAGCATGTGGGAAAACCACGTCTGGCCGATCCTTGCCACGCGTATTCCCCAGTTTGAGGCTATCAAGGTCCAATCCGAATGGGGCGGGCACTATGCGATGAACACATTTGACCACAACGCGATACTTGGGCCGCATTCGGAAGTTGAGAACTTCTATTTCCTGAACGGATTTTCTGGTCACGGGCTTCAGCAATCGCCTGCAATGGGTCGCGGCACAGCCGAGATCATGGTGCATGGGGCCTACAAAACGCTCGACATGACACAATTCCATTTTGACCGTATCGCCGCGAACCGCCCGATCATCGAAAAGGCAATCATCTGATGAAACTGGCAACAAATGCCTTCGCCCAAGCGTTGAAGGCTGGAAAAAAACAAGTTGGTCTGTGGATCAGCCTAAGCAGCAATTTTGTCGCCGAGGTGACAGCGCCTGCTGGCTACGATTGGGCACTTATCGACATGGAGCACAGCCCCAACGATTATTTCAGCGTCCTGGGGCAGCTGCAGGTCTTTGCCGCCAGTAACACCACGGCCATTGTACGGGCGGACTGGAACGACACTGTGATTGTGAAACGCCTGCTGGATTTGGGCGCGCCGGGCATTCTATTTCCGATGATCCAATCCGTTGAGGAAGCACAAAGCGCCGTGGCCGCCACCCGTTATCCACCCCACGGCGTACGCGGGGTGTCAGGTGCGACGCGGGCGACCAAATTTGGGCGGGTGACTGATTATGTGGACCGGATTGAGGATGAGACGGCCGTCTTGTTGCAGCTCGAAACGCGCCATGCCGTCGAACAAGCAGAGGCAATTGCAGATGTGGACGGGATCAGCGGCATCTTTTTTGGCCCCGCTGATATCGCCGCAGACATTGGTAAAGTTGGCAAGCCGATGGACCCTGAAGTTTGGGCGCTCATCAAACCTGCTGCACAAAAACTGATGGCCAAAGGGGTGCCTGTGGGCACGTTGGTTCTTGATCCAGCCTTTGCGACTGAACTGCTCAACGAAGGGTTCTCCTTTGTTGCTTGCGGCACAGATGCCAGCCTGCTTGCGAAGGCGTCTGATCAATTGCTTGCGACAGTAAAAGGGGGGCTGTCGTGAAATTTGCATCTTCTCGCCTAGATCCGGTACAACCCTCGGCCTCTGCTTGGGTCAGTCAGGCTGCCAAAGACGCAAAGGCCCGCGGCGAGGACGTGATTGACCTTGGACTTGGCGAGCCCGATTTCGACACACCTGCCCATATCGTGGAGGCAGCCCATCAGGCTGCACTGCGCGGGGAAACCCGCTACCCTCCGACGAATGGTACGCTGGAAATGCGCCAGGCTGTCGTAGACAAACTCGCTCGCGAAAACGCGCTTACCTATGCAGTCGACGAAGTCATTGTTTCCAACGGGGCCAAGCAGGTCCTTTTCAACGCCATGATGGCAACGCTGGAAGATGGCGACGAAGTTCTGATGTGCGCGCCATATTTTGGGCAATACAAAGACATCGTTCTGATCCTTGGTGGCGAGGCTGTCGCGCTCAAATGCCCTGCCGAGAATGGTTTCCGCCTAACACCTGCGCAGCTTGAGGCGGCCATCACACCAAAGACCCGTTGGATCATGTTGAACCTGCCATCAAATCCGGCGGGCGCCGTTTATTCCGACGATGATCTGCGCGACTTGGGTGCGGTGCTGGAACGTCATCCTAATGTGCTGATCCTCTCGGACGAAATTTATGAGCATATCTTATTTGATGGCCGTAAATTCCTGTCCTTTGCCGCCGCGAACCCAGCGCTGAAAGAACGAACATTGACGGTCAACGGGGTGTCAAAAGCCTATGCGATGACGGGCTGGCGCATTGGTTATGGCGCAGGTCCAAAGCCGCTTATCGCTGCGATGACCAAGGTGCAAAGCCAGATTTGCTCGGGTGCTTGCGCAATTGCGCAAGGAGCAGCTGCTGCGGCTTTGAACGGCCCACAAGACGAGGTGCGCGCCTTTTGTGAGGCGTTCGAGACACGTCGCAATCTGGTCGTTGATCGGATCGCAGAAATAGACGGCCTGACGCTCGATCCTCCAGGGGGCGCATTCTATGGTCTGATCGGTTGTGCTGGGCTTATCGGCGCGCAAACACCGAATGGCGAAACACTGGCCAATGATGCCGATGTTACAGCCTACATCCTCAACGATGCTGGTATCGCCGCTGTTCCCGGCAGCGCATATGACCTGTCCCCGTATTTTCGTATCTCAACCGCTGCATCGATCGATGTCCTCGGGCACGCGATGGACCGTATCGCGACCTCTGTTGCGAAACTTCAAAGAAAGACCTGACCCATGAAAAAACTTGTCCTCACAGGTGCCGCAGGGCGTCTTGGTTCCTATCTGCGCGAACCCATGTCCAAGATGTGCGATGAACTGGTTTCGACCGATATCGTGGATGATATCGGTGCGCTTTATGAGGGTGAAACCTATGCAAAGGGTGATCTGGCCAGCCTCGATGACATGATGCGCGTGCTGGACGGCGCGGACATGGTTGTTCACATGGGGGCCTATGCCGATGAGGGGCCGTTTGAAAAGCTGCTCGGGCCGAACTTTGTCGGGGCCTACAACATTTGGGAAGCCGCCTATCAGCGGGGCCTGAAGCGCGTGGTTTACGGCAGCTCTATTCACGCAGTTGGGATGCATCCCAAGACAGATTTCATAGACACCGAAGTGCGCCACCGCCCTGATACGTTTTATGGGTTGGCCAAGTGTTTTGCTGAAGACCTCGGTTCACTGTACTGGGACAAACGCGGCCTTGAGAGTGTCCACATGCGCATCCTGTCGTGCGCCCAAGTCACCAACGCCCGGGCATTGGGATCGTGGTTGTCTTACGATGATCTGATCCAACTTGTGCAACGCTCAATCGAAACACCCGTAACAGGCTTTAGTGTTGTCTATGGGGTGTCGAACAATGACCGCGCGCCCGTAGATAATGCGAAAGCCAGCTTCCTTGGCTATCGCCCAAACGACAATGCAGAGCATTTCGCCAAAGCGATCTTAGCGGAAACCGAACCGATGGACAGCCAAGACCCCGGCAATATGTGCCATGGCGGACCCTTCGCAGCTGTCGAACTAGGGAACAGTGGCGTGGCCACTATGAATATCATCGATGACACCAAGAAAACCTGAATAGGAGAGTCACAATGTCAGACGTGAAAGTAGCGCTGATCACAGCTGGTGGATCTGGCATGGGCGCAGACAGCGCGCGGGCACTTGCCGCTGATGGGTTTAAGGTGGGCATTCTGTCCTCGTCGGGGAAGGGCGAGGCATTGGCCCAAGAACTTGGCGGTGTTGGTGTAACTGGCACGAATAAGTCTGAGGCGGACCTGCAAAAGCTGGTGGATGCCGCGATGGATCACTGGGGCCGCATCGACGTTTTGGTGAACTCTGCAGGTCACGGCCCGCGCGCCCCGATCTTGGAGCTAACAGATGAAGACTGGCACGAGGGGATGGAGGTGTATTTCCTCAACGTCGCACGCTCAACGCGTCTGGTGACGCCGATTATGCAAAAGCAAGGTGGTGGCGCGATCATTAACATCTCGACCTTTGCTGCTTTTGAGCCCAACCCAGTTTTCCCAACGTCTGGCGTTATGCGCGCAGGGCTGGCTGCCTACAGCAAACTCTTCGCGGACAAATACGCCGCCGAAAACATCCGCATGAACAATGTCCTGCCAGGTTTCATCGACAGCCTGCCCGAAAAGGAAGAGTTCCGTTCTATGATCCCAATGGGTCGCTACGGCAATTCCTTGCACGAAATTGCAAGTGTTGTGGCTTTTCTCGCCTCAGACGGCGGTGCCTACATCACCGGCCAAAACATCAGAGTGGATGGCGGCATCACGCGGTCTGTCTAAGCCCCTATTTTTGCCTCCTTTGGAAAAGATCACATGACCAACATCTCGCATTTTATCAACAACGCTCACTTCGCAGGGTCCTCTGATCGGACACAACCTGTTTTCAACCCTGCAACCGGCATGTCGGAAAAGACTGTCGCTTTGGCATCGGTCGCAGACGTTGACGCTGCTGTGTCAGCCGCAAAAACGGCCTGGCCTGCGTGGTCAAAAATGCCCGCGCTACGGCGTGCGCGCATTTTGGACAGATTCAAGATGATACTGTGGGATCGTGCTGATCAATTGGCCGAGGTCATCTCCTCTGAGCATGGTAAAACGCATGATGATGCCTTGGGCGAAGTGACACGTGGGCTTGAGGTGGTCGAATTCGCGACCTCCGCCCCTAGTTTCATGAAAGGTGAATTTAGCGAGAACGTTGGAAGCGGTGTCGATAGTCACATGATCCGTCAATCACTTGGGGTTTGTGTCGGGATCACACCGTTTAATTTCCCTGTTATGGTTCCATGCTGGATGTTCCCTGTGGCGCTGGCGACGGGGAATACCTTCATTCTCAAGCCATCCGAGCGTGATCCATCTGCTGCACTACTGATCGGTGAATGGCTGGCAGAGGCAGGCCTGCCAGAGGGTGTGTTTAATATCGTGCAAGGCGATAAAGTCGCGGTTGATGCCTTGTTGAACCACGATGATGTCAAAGCCGTTAGCTTTGTAGGCTCTACCCCGATTGCAAAGTATATTTACGAAACGGGCACATCCAACGGCAAGCGCGTGCAGGCCTTAGGTGGTGCGAAAAACCATATGGTGATCATGCCTGATGCTGATCTCGACATGGCTGCGAACGCGCTAATGGGTGCGGCGTTTGGGTCTGCGGGTGAACGCTGCATGGCGATTTCGGTTGCAGTTCCTGTGACAGATGCGGTTGCGGATGCTTTGGTGGCCAAACTCGCCCCTCAAATCGAAGCGCTAAAGATTGGGCCGGCATCGGATAACTCATCTGAAATGGGGCCTCTGATTACTGCTCGACACTTGGAAAAGGTCCGCGATTATATCGATAGCGCTGAGACGCAGGGTGCCAAAATGGTGGTAGATGGCCGCACCTTCAGGCAGGATAAACAGGGCTATCAAGACGGATACTTCATCGGCGGTACATTGTTAGACAATGTCACTGAAGACATGACGGCGTACCGCGACGAGATCTTCGGGCCTGTATTGTCTATCGTTCGAAAACCATCGTACCGAGAAGCCGTCGACCTCATTCATGGGCACGAATATGCCAATGGAACTGCGATATTTACGCGGGACGGCGATGTTGCGCGCAACTTCAGTCAGGACATTGAGGTCGGTATGGTAGGCGTTAACGTTCCCATTCCGGTTCCAATGGCATTCCACAGCTTTGGTGGGTGGAAGGCCTCAATCTTTGGGGACCATCATATGCATGGGATGGAAGGAGTGCGTTTCTTTACCCGCATCAAGACGACGACAACACGGTGGCCTTCGGGTATGCGATCTGACCCTGAGTTTGTGATGCCAAATTTGGGTTAACTGTGCGTCAACCAATCAATGATTAAATCGCCGCGAAAGCCGAGATCCTTGGGAGGCATTTATTCGTTTGATGTGCTGTGCTTTTTAAAGAGGAAAGCCAGATGTTTTACAAACGCGCAAGCCTAAACTTGGGGTGCAAATCCCATACAATGGAACAAGATAGGCTCCAAGAGTGCGGCGCGACCGCATCCTTTGTCAAAAGGATGCTTATCTGTCTTCGGTCTCGGCAATAGTTAAAAGGAGCTGCTCCGCTATTGTATGGCTGCAATCAAATTGAAACAGCGCACCCTTTATCTGAATCTCAAGCGTTTCGTTTTAGTTGTAGTTCACAGAGTCGAGCTGTCGTGTCGCGGCGCAGTGGTGTTACAATTTGCGTTGTTGCCGCAACATTTTGCTGCGAGCGCGCGCAGCACAAAAACTGAATTCACACATTGGGCTCTGCACGGCCATTTGCTGCGTTTGCAAATCGACCAAACTGGGTCGCAGTCCCGAGTGTCCGCTTTCTTCAAGTTGTCAAATTCTGTTCGCACCCGCAGCGAAAGGCCGCTTCCCGCCCTTCGCGATAGATGCTGCTGATTTGAATGGGTCGCCTTGGGCGGCCTTTTTCTTTTGTTTTGTGCGGATTGGCGTTGCTTGTCAGTGGGGGTGAATTTCTCTCGATCACGTCCGTCTCATGTCCACTACATGCTTTCACCCGATCGCAGCTCATGCTCAATTCACATTTCAATATTTGGTATTCCAAAATATTGAATGCTATGATATCCGCCACGTAAGGCGCAGAAAGCGTCGAATGCATGGGAGAAAATTATGAAGAAACTTTTGGCTTTGGCATCTGCCGCAGCGCTCCTCGGTGGTGAGGTTCTCGCTGAAGAATATCCAACAAAAACAATCGAAGTGATTACCCACGCCGGGAACGGTGGCGGTACCGACGTAACCACGCGGATGATGATGATCCGTGCACGCCGCGAGCTTGGCACCGACATGGTCGTGGTCAACAAGCGAGGGGGCGGTGGCGCCACTGCTATGGACTATTACCTGACCCAAGAGCCTGATGGTCATAGCATTCTGACATTCACCATTGGCCATTCTGCGACTGTGGCGTTGGGTAAAACCGAAATGACGCTGGATGATGTTCGGCCAATTGCCCGCGGCACGGACGACCCGCAAATTCTGATGACGCGTTGTGGCGTCTACGATAGCGCTGAGGCGTTTGTTGCTGCCCAAAAGGATGAACCACTCACTTACGGCACGACCCACCTTGGTGGTATTGATGATGTGTCCGCCTTTATGTTCGCCCGCCGTGGTGAATTGGCTACGCCCAAGATCATCCCCTTCGATGGCGGCGGTGAGCTGGCAACACAACTGGTTGCTGGTGCTGTTGATGTCGCTGTCCTGAACCTGGCAGAGGCCGGTTCGCAGATTTCTGCGGGCGATATTTGTCCAATTGTTGTGCTTGCGCCCGAACGGATGAGCGGCCTGCCAGACGTCTCGACAGCCCAAGAGCTTGGGATTGATGCGAACTTCTCCACGGTACGTGGCTTTGTTGTGCACGCCGATACACCGGATGCGGTGGCTGAAAAGATTGAAGCCTCGTTGATGAATGCAATGGGCCACACAGTTTATCAGGGTTTCCTGACGTCGGTCGGTCTAGATGCGAACTCGGTTGCAGGATCTGAGGTCTGGGGCAACCAGCTGACTTCGATGCAAGCTGATATGGATGCCGCCCTGCGTGAGCTGGGCTTCATCGAATAAGCACTCGGACGATACGGCCGACCTGCAACGTGCTGCGTTGCAGGTCGGTTTGATGCCTCTCCTTTTTCTAGGATTACATCCATGACCCGCTATGCGGTGCCCTGCGGCACGATCGCCTTTTGCCTAATTGCATATTGGCTCAGCACCCAGTTTGACCGTGTTCCGCCGATCTTGCTGCGCGGTATGCAGCCCGAAGACTTTCCTCAGATGGTGCTGATCCTAATCATCGCCCTGTCTGTTCTGGTGATGATCTTTGACAAGCCGATTGAACATGAAGCAGTCGGTTTGAACGTTTGGCGCAGCATTGGTCTGTTTGTTGTCTTTTCGCTGGTGGCTCAGATCGACCTGTTCTTGGGGTTGGGCGTCTTTGCAGGAGGGCTCGCTTGGCTTTGGGGCGAACGGCGCCTTTGGAGCATCGGATTGGTCGCCATTGTTAGCCCGACACTCGTGTTTTTTCTCTTTGATTTGGTGTTCCGGATCCGCTTTCCGCGCGGTGTCCTGACGAACCTCTGGTACGGATAACCCACATGGAACCGCTTATTGCCGGACTTCTTGCACTGATGGACCCGCAACTGCTTGTGTTGCTTTTTGCGGCGACGCTGGCGGGGGTCATCATCGGGTCACTGCCGGGGTTGAACGCCACAACCGGTGCCGCTCTTTTGCTGCCCTTCACAATCACAATGGAGCCGATCCCCGCGATTGCTATCCTGACGACGATCTACTGCGCCGCCACTTTCGCCGGCGCGATCACCGCGATCTTGATCAACACACCCGGCACATCCGCAAGTGCTACGACCTGCTTGGATGGTTTTCCTTTGGCCCAACGCGGTGAGGCGGGCAGGGCGCTGGGCATGGCGACTGTTTCATCGACGATTGGTGGGATTATCTCTGTCTTTTGTCTGATGCTCGCCGCGCCGTTGTTGGCGCGCATGGCGTACAACTTTGCTCCGCCAGAATACTTTGCTCTGACGGTTTTTGGGATTTCGATGCTGGCCACAATCGGCGACGGCACCCCGCTCAAAAACATTATTGCAGGGTGCATCGGCATTTTGTTGGCAACGGTGGGCAAGGATCTTTTGACCACGGTTGAACGCTTTACATTCGGGTTCAATGAACTGTCCGAAGGGATCGGCTTTGTGCCGGTCATGATCGGCATATTCGGGATATCCGAGCTATTGGTGCAGGCTGAACGGCTGAGCGTTGAGCGGCGTCAAATCTTGCTCAAAGCGATCAAGCTGCCGTCTCGCGCGGACTATCGCAAAGTCTGGAAAACCATTCTGTGCAGTTCGGGCATTGGCACGTTTATCGGTATCTTGCCCGCAGAGGGCGCGACTGTCGCCTCGATGATTGGCTATAATGAGGCGCGGCGTTGGTCCAAAACCCCCGAGGAATTCGGCAAAGGCGCGATAGAGGGCATCGCCGGTTCGGAGGCTGCGAACAACTCAGCCACCGGAGGGGCAATGGTGCCCACTTTGGCCCTAGGCATTCCAGGCAGCCCGACGGCCGCCGTTATCCTTGCGGGCCTTATGGTCCATGGGCTTCAGCCGGGACCGACTATGTTCACTGAGCAGGCCGAATTTGCCTATGCGATCTTTTGGTCCATGCTGTTGGTGAACATCATGTTTATCTTTGTCGGGCTTTTCGGCGCCAAGCTATTTGCACGGGTCACCTTTGTTCCGGTGCAGATTCTCTGGCCTATTGTGTTCACGTTCTCGATCGTCGGGGCTTATGCTCTCGATCAGTCGATGTTGGATGTGTACATCGCGATCGGCTCAGGCGTGATCGGCTACTTCATGCGTCGTTTTGGTTATTCGGTTGTGCCTTTGGCCATCGGATTGATCCTTGGAGGGATGCTAGAAAAACGTCTGGGCCAATCGCTGATCATGCTCGATGACCAATGGTGGCTGATGTTCACCCGTCCCCTGACATTGCTGTTTTTCGTTCTAACCATACTCGCGTTGTTCGGGCCCCATTTCTGGCGCCTGTTTCGTCAGCGCGATCCACTTCATTCCACGGGAGAATAACCCATGACCAAAATAAAATCGATCCGCACCCGTGTCTGGAATTGGACAGGCCCGACGGTCCCGCCGCAAGGCAACTTCTGCACTAACGCCTCTGATGCGCTGGGCATGAAGGGTGATGCGATGGAATCGTTCCGCTTTCACCAATGGCTTACCTGTGAGGTCGAAGCCGATGATGGTACGATTGGCATCGGCAACGCAGCTCTTGCGCCTTCGGTGACCAAGAAGGCGATTGATGATTGGTATGCTCCGCTGGTCGTGGGCGAGGATCCGTTCGACTATGCCTACATCTGGGAAAAGATGTACCGGCGCACCCAAGCATGGGGCCGCAAAGGTGTGGGCATGACCGCGATGTCGGCTATTGATATCGCGATCTGGGATTTGATGGGCAAGCTCGTCGATAAGCCGGTGTTCAAGCTGCTGGGCGGGCGCACCAAAGAGGAAATCCCGGTCTATTATTCCAAGCTTTATTCCGGCCCCATCGATGTGATGCAGGCCGAGGCCGAAGAGGCGATGAAGGCGGGATACCAAGCGTTCAAGATGCGGTTTGGCTGGGGTCCACGGGACGGCATGGCGGGCATGCGCGAGAACCTTAAGCGGATCGAATGCGTGCGCGAGGTTATTGGCTACGACAAAGACTTGATGGCAGATGCCTACATGGGCTGGAACCTTGACTACACCAAGCGCATGCTGCCCAAGCTGGCCCCGTTTGAGCTACGCTGGCTGGAAGAGCCGGTCATTGGCGACGATACCACTGGCTACGCGGAACTGAACGCCATGAACATCGTGCCGATTTCTGGCGGTGAGCATGAGTTTTCTGTCATGGGTTGTAAGAACCTGTTGCAGACCAATGCCGTGAGTGTATTGCAGTACGACACAAACCGCGTGGGCGGGATCACGGCCGCCCAAAAAATCAATGCGATCGCCGAGGCACATCAGGTGCCCGTCATCCCGCATGCCGGCCAAATGCACAATTATCACGTCACTATGGCCAACACGAACTGCCCAATGTCTGAATATTTCCCGGTTTTCGATGTCGAAGTCGGCAACGAGCTGTTCTATTACATCTTTGAAGGTGATGCAGAGGCGCAGGATGGTTTCTTGCAACTGGACGAAGAAAAGCCGGGTCTTGGGATCACGATCACTGACAAATATCTGGAACACTTCGAGATCACTGAATGAGCATTTATACCGGTATATGGCCCGTCGCGCCGACCCCGTTTCACGACGATGGCACCCCCGATCTGGAGGGTATGAAGCGTGTCCTTGATTGCCTGATCGACCAAGGCGCGGACGGGATTTGCATCCTTGCCAACTTTTCAGAGCAGTTTCTGATCTCGGACGCTGAGCGCGAGGTGTTGGCGCGGCTGAGTGTTGAGCATATCGCGGGCCGCGTGCCGGTGATCATCACGATCAGCCACTATGCCACTCAGATCGCCGTAGAGCGTGCGCGCTTTGCCAAGGATTTGGGTGCGGACATCGTGATGATGATGCCGCCCTACCATGGGGCCTTGCTGAAAGGCACGCCTGAACAAAGCTTTGAGCAGTTCGCAGCCGTGGGCGAGGTCGGTATCCCGATTATGGTTCAGGACGCACCTTTGTCAGGTGTGGATCTGCCGGTGTCGCTTTTGGTGCGTATGGCGCGCGAGATTGAAGCCGTGAAGCTATTCAAGATCGAATGCCCTCGGGCGGCTAACAAAATCCGCGCCCTAATCGCGAAAGGCGGCGATGCGATTGAGGCACCGTTCGATGGCGAAGAGGCGATTACCCTTCTGGCTGATCTCGACGCTGGTGCGACTGGTTCAATGACCAGTGGGATGATTGTGGATCAGATCAAACCGGTCATCACTAAATATCACGCAGGCGATATGTCGGGCGCGACCGAGGCGTACGGCCGCGTTGCGATGGCAATTAACCACGAAAACCGGCAATGCGGTTGGCAATCGTGCAAGGCTGCGATGGTTGAAGGGCGCGTAATTAAATCTGAGTTCTGTCGCCATCCGATCCCGCCGTTGCACCCGGATATACGGTCGCGGATGATTGACCTGTTGCGGCCGCTTGATCCGCTCGTTCTGCGGTGGGGGAAATAGTATGAAAGATCCCGCCTGGAGAGATGAACTTCGTGACTTTGCTGATCTCAAGCCGCGCAAGTCGCTGGCCTCTGAGGCGGCGGATAACTTGCGTGAGTTCATCATGCTGGGCAAATTGGCGCCGGGCATGCCGGTGCGGGAACGTGACTTGGCTGAGGCATTCGGGATCAGCCGGACACCCCTGAAAGAGGCGCTGCGCATTCTTGAGGGGGAGGGGTTGATCGCTTACGGGCCGACCCGCCGCCCAAGCGTCGCGGACCCTTCGCTTGATGAAATCAACGATTGGCTGCGTGTCCAGGGCGCGCTTGAGGCTTTGGCGGGTGAGTTGGCCTGTGCGCACGCCAGCGACGCTGATTTGGCCGAAATTGAGCGGATCAATGCCTCCATCAAGGAGGCGCGCAACTCCGAAGGCAAGCTGGAGGCGTTCCGGCGTGATATGGCATTTCACGAAGCCATCGTGGCGGCCGCCAACAATGCCGCCTTGGCGGAAACCCATGCGACCTATAACGCCCGGCTGTGGCGTGTGCGGTTCTTGTCGTCACAACGCGATGCGGGTCGCGATGCAACCCGGCAGGAGCATTTGGATATCGTGCAGGCCCTAAAAGCTCGCGATCCGGTTGCTGCGCGCCGTGCTCTGAAGTTGCACTTGCAGACGGCTGAGAAAAACATCGCTGCGTCAATCACAGAAATTCAATCTGAAAAAGAGGCCAAATGATGCGCCCCAAACTTGCTATCGTCCCCGGTGACCCGTCTGGAATTGGTCCTGAATTGATCGCCAAGCTGCTGTCCGAGGACGGCGTGCGTGAGGCCGCAGATATCATTTTGGTCGGGGATGCCCATCTTTGGCAGCGCGGGGCTGAACAAGCTGGTGTTGAAGTGACGCTGAATACGATTGAGGAGGACGCAATCGATGGCTTTGAGGGGCTTGCGCACCTTGATTTGACAACGGTTGATCCCGATCAGGTCCAAGTGGCGGCAGTGACCGTGGCTGGCGGCACGACATCCCTCAGATGTTTGGATAAGGCGCTAGATTTGGCGCAGGCGGGTCGTGTGGATGGCGTGTTGTTCGCGCCCTTTAACAAGGCTGCGATGACCTCTGCTGGACTGAACGCTGAAGATGAGCATCGCTATATGGCGCGGTACCTGGGCTTCACTGGCTATCATTCGGAGATCAACGTGTTGGACGATCTGATGACCACACGTGTGACCAGCCATATTGGGCTAAAAGATGTTGCGGGCAACATTGACGGTCCGGGTATTCAGCGCGCAATTGAGTTGGCACATGCTACGCTCGCGCGCTCCGGCAAAGCACGGCCGCATGTCGCGGTAGCCGCGTTGAACCCCCATGCCGGGGATAACGGTAAGTTCGGCACCGAAGAGATTGATATCATCGAACCCGTGGTCCGGGCCTGTCAGGATCGGCAGATGAACGTGACCGGCCCTTGGCCATCCGACACCGTCTTTCTCAAGGCCAAACGGGGTGAGGTGGACGCAGTGGTCACGATGTACCACGATCAGGGTCAGATCGCGATTAAACTGATGGGGTTCGACAGGGGGGTGACTGTGGCCGGTGGTTTGCCCATTCCGGTTGCCACGCCCGCCCACGGCACCGCGTTTGACATCGCAGGCCAAGGCATTGCGAATGTGAGCGCTACGCGCCAAGCCTTTGATCTGCTGGTTCGCATGGCCACAACGGCAAAGACCGAAGCCGCCTTATGACGTTGCCGTCTATAGGCTTTATCGGTGTCGGACTGATGGGTGCCGGCATGGCGTCTTGCCTGTTGGCGGCGGGGCATCCGCTTGCGGTGCTGCCCCATACAAACCGGTCACCGATTGAGGACTTATTGGCGAAGGGTGCGATTGAAGCTGCAAATGCGCTGGAATTGCTGCGGGGCTGCGACGTGTTAATGACATGTGTGCCGAACGCTGATGTAATCGCAGATTTGGCGGATGAATTGGTCCGTCACTTTGCCGCGGGGCAAATGTGGATCGACACGAGCACATCCCGGCCTGAAACCAGTGCGCAGTTGGCGCGTGATCTGTCGGCGCAGGGCGCAGTTTTTGCAGACGCCCCGTTAACTGGCGGGCCGCAGCAGGCGCGTGAAGGCACGCTTGCATCGCTTGTTGGGTGCGACGCTGCGTATTTTTCAGCGGTAGAGGCCATTGTTGGCGTCTATTCAAAAACCACACGCCGTTTTGGTGATGCTGGCACCGGGCATGCCGCAAAGCTTTTGAACAATTTCGTCACACAGGGCACCATCATGCTATTGGCGGACGCATTCCAGTGTGCCGCGAAAATGAACGTTGATGCCCGCGCACTTTATGACATCATGATGAGCGGGGCTGCCCGTTCCGGCACACTGCAAAAGGCCGTTGGCCCTGCACTAGACGGCAACTACGACGGCGCGCAGTTTACCATAATCAACGCGGCCAAGGACTTGCGGTATGCCCGTGATTTGATCGAACACGTGGCACCCTCTCGGACGGCCTTGGCGGAGCTGTTGGCTGATCGATTTGCAACGCTGGTCTCGGATGGTCGCGGTGATCGTTTCGTCAGCACCATGCTGGCACCCGAAGACCCCTAATTCTGGCGCGCCAGATCGCGCCTTACAGTTGAAACCTACAAGGAAACGGATACCCAAGATGAGCTTTAAGCCCCATGGAAAACATCTGATTGCTGGCGAATGGGTCGCGAGTGACCGGACCTTTGCATCTGACCCGGCGCATGGTCCGGCGCATGAATATTCAGTCGGAACACCCGATTTGGTGGCACAAGCTTGCGAAGCTGCCGAAGAGGCGTTTTGGTCCTTTGGCTACTGTTCCCGCGAAGACCGCGCCGCATTTCTGAACGCAATTGCCGATGAAATCGAAGCCCGGGGTGAAGCAATTACAGAAATTGGTACGCAGGAAACCGGTCTGCCGGAGGCACGTCTTCAGGGAGAGCGCGGCCGCACAACGGGCCAATTGCGATTGTTCGCAGCGCACATCCTAAAGGGCGATTATCTGGACCAAGCGCATGACCCAGCACTGCCCGACCGGGCACCGCTGCCGCGCCCTGATCTAAAGCTGGTCCAGCGTCCGATCGGGCCTGTCGCCGTGTTCGGCGCATCGAACTTCCCATTGGCGTTCTCGACAGCGGGCGGTGATACAGCGGCGGCTTTGGCTGCTGGGTGTCCGGTCGTGGTCAAGGGCCATTCGGCACACCCCGGCACCGGCGAAATCGTAGCTGAAGCGATCCATGCCGCCATCCAAAAGACGGGCATGCATCCCGGTGTATTCAGCATGATCCAAGGCGGCAAGCGCGATGTCGGCACCGCGCTGGTCCAGCATCCGCTGATCCGCGCGGTTGGGTTCACCGGCTCGCTTGGTGGGGGGCGTGCTTTGTTCGATCTATGCGCCGCACGGCCAGAGCCGATCCCATTCTTTGGTGAATTGGGCTCCGTCAATCCGATGTTCATGATGCCCAAAGCTATGGAAACGCGCGGCGCTGACATGGGAACTGCATGGGCTGGCTCGCTCAGCATGGGGGCAGGGCAGTTTTGCACCAATCCCGGTATTGCGGTTGTTTTGCCGGGCGCGGACGCGTTCGTGGATGCCGCACAAAGCGCTCTGAGCGAAATGGCGGCCCAAACAATGTTGACCGACGGGATTGCGGATGCCTATCGCTGCGGTGCAGCCCGCATCGCAGAAGGCGCTGGTGTGAGCGAACTTCTCGGCACCGCCTGCGAAGGTCGCGAAGCAAAACCTTATTTGTATCAAGTATCGGCCAAAGATTGGCTGGCTGAACATGCGCTACAGGAAGAAGTGTTTGGGCCCTTGGGTATTGTTGTCGTTGCGCAAAACGCGGATGAAATGTCATCTGTCGCCAAGGCATTGCAGGGGCAGTTGACCTGTACCATCCATATGGATGAGGCCGATACGCCGATGGCAAAAAGCCTGATGCCGATCATTGAGCGCAAGGCGGGCCGTGTTTTGGTTAATGGTTTCCCCACCGGTGTTGAGGTGTCTGACACGATGGTACACGGCGGGCCTTATCCTGCGTCGACCAACTTTGGGGCGACCTCGGTCGGAACGATGTCCATTCGTCGTTTCGTGCGGCCTGTGTGTTATCAAAACATGCCGGATGCTCTCTTGCCTGACGGGTTCTAAGCCCCTTTCGCCTACTTAAATTCAAAGACTGGGCGCAGCGGTTCCATCGACGCGATGGTTCACCGCTGCGCCCTCTTTGTTGGGGGTTTTGGCATGATTTGAACGCCCCGGGATTCGGAGGCAAAATCGATCAGCTTTGCCCATCTGTGGTTGCGAGGGGTTGTCCCTTGGCTCACCGCAGGGTTGTGGATAGTTCTCAATTTTGCACGCAACGCACGGCGGGAATTCTATTAATTATCTGTTTTTAGAAATTAAAATATGTAAACTTATATAGACAGTTTACAATGTAAATAAAAAAGTACACAATTTTCCTATCGGCTGTGGCCTGAAAATGGGCTGGGCCGTGAATCCACGAGAGTGGCCATCGCATCTTGCCAAGCCGTCCTCGTGTGGGTTCCGAAACCTAAACATGGAGGAGTTTGGACATGTCCGATGATCCAGAGAAGGTCTGGCCAACCGGTCTGACCCTAAAAGAGGCAGAGGAAGTGCATAGCTACCTCATCGACGGTACCCGCGTGTTCGGGGCTATCGCGCTTTTGGCACACATTCTTGTGGCGTCTGCAACGCCTTGGCTCGGCTAAGGAAGGATAGACAATGAATAATGCAAAAATGTGGCTTGTTGTGTCCCCGTCCGTCGGGGTCCCCTTGTTTCTTGGCGCAGTTGCCGTTGGGTCGTTCGCGGTCCACGTTGCTGTCCTAAGCAACACGTCTTGGGTGTCGGATTTCTTGTCCGGTCAGCCTCTTGGCTCCGGGGATGAAATGGCGTCTGCCATGACAGTACCAAACGCGGATACCGCGAAAGTGGCCTATACAACTGATCTGGACGGCGGCGCACGTGAAGTGACCATCGTTCTTGCTGATGGCACATCGGCAAAGGCCATTCTGCAGCCCAACACAATTCGGGCTTCCGCAGATGCACCGCCTGTGATCGGCACGTTTTAGTCGATCATCCGCGCCCCGGGCGATTTCGCCTGAGGGCGCTCTCTTTTCTCTGAGCGCTTGGTTGACCGCATAAGTCAGCCGATCATCGACCCGTGGTGGTAAATGGACCCATGAAGTATCGCGCCTTTGCCCTCAACAAGCTGGCTTCTATCGCGCCGCGCTATCTCCCGTTTGTGGATGTCGCGACCAAGGATGTGCCGCTGTCACGGTTGCTGCGGCTGTCGTTGTTTCAGGTAACAGTTGGCATGGCTTTGGTTCTGTTGATGGGCACCTTGAACCGGGTGATGATTGTGGAACTAAACGTCTCGGCGGCCCTTGTGGCCGGTATGCTTGCGCTGCCGTTGCTATTTGCGCCATTTCGAACGCTGGTTGGTTTTAAATCCGATGAACATCGGTCCGCCCTTGGATGGCGGCGCGTGCCCTACATCTGGAAGGGCACGATGTACCAATTCGGCGGTTTTGCGATCATGCCCTTCGCGCTTTTGGTTCTGTCCGGGTACGGCGAGGCAGTGGATGCCCCCCGCTGGCTAGGTCTGTCGTCAGCGGCGCTGGCGTTTTTGCTGGTGGGAGCTGGGCTGCACATTGTCCAGACCGTGGGGCTGGCGCTTGCGACGGATTTGGTCAAGCAAGAAGACCACCCCAAGGTCGTGGGCCTAATGTATGTGATGCTGCTTTTGGGCATGGTCATGAGCGCGTTGATCTACGGTGCGTTGTTGGCTGACTATACCCCCGGCCGTTTGATCCAAGTGATCCAAGGCTCTGCGGTGGTGACGGTCGCGCTGAACATGATCGCGATGTGGAAGCAGGAATCTCGTGACCGATCGCGCGCTTTGCGTATGGCGCAGGCACCTAAGGCTTCATTCCGCGATGCCTGGGCGCGGTTGATCGCCTTGCCCGGTACAATGCGACTGCTGGTTGTGATTGGCCTTGGTACCTTTGGCTTTGGCATGGCGGATGTCCTGTTAGAGCCATACGGTGGCCAAGCCCTCGGGTTTTCAGTGGCAGAGACGACGCGCCTGACGGCGTTGTTCGCGGGCGGCACATTGATGGGGTTTGGTATCGCCTCACGGGCGCTGGCAATCGGGGGGGATCCCGTGCGATTGGCTGCATTTGGCGCGATGATCGGCTTGCCGGGGTTTGCCGCCATTATCCTTTCGTCGGTTCATGGCGGTGCGTTTGTCTTTTGCGTGGGCACTTTGGCCACGGGTCTTGGTGCGGGGTTGTTTGGGCACGGCACACTGACGGCTACGATCCGAAATGCCCCACCGGACCAAGTCGGCCTGTCGCTTGGCGCATGGGGCGCGGTGCAAGCGACCTGCGCAGGAATTGGCGTCGCACTTGCCGGGATTGTCCGTGACATCCTTGTGGCCACCCCAAGCCTTGCGGGACTTCAGCCCAGCACGCCCTATAATGTAGTCTTCACGATCGAGATGGCGTTCCTTGTTATGGCAATATTCATTGCTATTCCGCTCGTGATCCGCCGTGGCGTTTCCCGGACGTCGCGCCCTGTAGCGACCGCACAACCAAAGCCAGTGGAGGCACAATGACAAAGATCATCACACGGTATTTTGAGCACGCGGATCAGGCAATGGCAGCGCGAGATGCGCTTGTTTTCGAGCAAAAGGTTGCGCCACAGATTATTCGCATATTCACGGAAGCCGACGGTTTGGCGGATAAACTGACCGCGTTGCAAGTCATGCCTGCTGCCGCGCAAGCCTATGAGGCCCGGCTCGCCAAGGGCGGATCCGTGATGCTGGTTGAGGCCGGATGCCGTCCCTTGGGGGTCGCGCGGATGACGCGTGAAGCTGCCGTGGCCAATGGGGCTGTGGCCCTTGAGGGGGTCGTTGATGAGGTCGAGATCAAGGACCCAACCTATGGGCGCCGTGGGCTGAGCGTTCTGCAAAGCCATCCCCGATTCATGTCCGGGGTCGAGCGTAGCGCCCGGGCGCGCGGCAATCACCATATGGCCGATTGGCCCATCCCGCTTTTGTCTAAGCGAAAGCCCTATGATGGGACCCTGTTTTATCGCCACGCCCACATGGCCAACTGGCCATTTGACCTGCTGAGTAAGCGTAAGCCCTACACTAAGTCGATCTTTGGTCGGCATCAGCGCATGGCGAGTTTTCCGATTAAACTGATCTCTCAGCGCAAGCCGTTCACGGGTTCGATTATTCCTCGTCATGGGCGAATGGCGAACATCATTCTGCCGTTGACCAATCGCCGCAAGCCGTTTGATCGCTCTATCTTTCCGCGGCATCAGCGGATGGCCACGGTACCGTTTCCCCTGTTGATCAATGGCAAAACCGGCAGCAATGCATTGATGCCCGGTGCGCCGCGCATGGCGAACTTTCCAATTGGATTGCTGAGCCGTCGCAAACCGTTCACGGGCTCTATCTTTTCGCGACACGCACGGATGGCGAGTTTTCCCATTGGATTGTTGAGCCGTCGCAAACCATTCACCGGCTCGATTTTTCCCAAACACGCGCGAATGGCCAACTTTATCCTGCCTCTCGTGATCAAACGTCAGGATCCTGCGGATCGCCCTCAACGTGACGGCTTTTCGTTTTCTCGGATGCTGGGTATGCCGACCTTGATGCAGCGTTAGTCATGGCTTACGCATTGGGCTGCGCGTGACGCGCTGCGCCGACGCCACGTGACCTATGGGACCACGACGATGTTGCCCGTGTGGGCTTTTTCGATGAATGCGGATTGTGCGGCGTGCAGTTCGCGCAGAGGGTAGGTGGCAGCCAAAGCGGGTTTGATCTCTCCCGCTTCAATGTAGCGAACAAGTGCTGCTGTGACCTCTGGTGTGATGACGGTGGACCCGGTGAACGTCAGATCGCGCAAGTAGAATGTGCGCAGATCAAACGCGACGATCGGACCTGCAATCGCGCCGGAACATGTGAGGCGCCCACCACGTTCGATGACATCGAGCAGGGCGCCCCAATTGGGTCCCCCCACAACATCTGCAAGGACGGTGATCTTTTCGTCCCCAAGGGTTGCTCGCAGGTTTTCTGGCGCGCGTGGCAGCACAATATCGGCGCCCAAGGCGCGGACAACGTCATGCTTACCTTCGGAAGCGAGAGCGACCACACGCGCACCGCGTCGCTTTGCCAACTGGATTAGGCCAGTGCCCACGCCGCCCGAGGCGCCGGGTACCAAAACGGTATCCGCCTCGGTCACGCCGGCGCGTGTCAGCATCCCCTCCGCGGTGGAGTAGGAGCATGAAAACGTGGCCAATTCGGCGTCGGACAGGGGGCTGTTTACGGCAATCGCATTAACTGCGGGCATGGTGGTGTACTGCGCAAACCCACCATCACGTTCGGAGCCGAAGTAACCAGTCTTGGTGATGTCGCTAGGGTCTTGGGGGTCACGTAGCCAGCAATCGGTGATGATCCGCTCGCCGATGCGGGCGGCGTCTACGTTGGTGCCGACGGCCACGATCTCACCACAGACGTCGGCGCCTTGAATGCGCGGGAAGGATATCGGCGCGGCCCCCCAGGTTGGGTCTTCATCGTCGACTTTGGTATAGCCATCGCCGCTGGTCGCCTCAGTGACGGCCTTGGAATACCATCCGACACGGGTGTTCACGTCCGTGTTGTTTCGCCCGCAGGCTTTGACCTGTACCAACACTTCGCCTGCATTTGGCTTGGGGCAGGGCCAATCGTCGTGCCAAACCATCTGATCCATGCTGCCATGCCCCATGGTGGCCATGGCGTTCATTGTGGTGGGCAGTGTCATTGTGCGCGAGTTCCGATTTCGTAGTTTGGCTAGGTGGGGGCCTTGGTCGCCCACCCTTCGATCAGGCAAGCCGAAGGCTGTCTCGGTTTAGGTCCATTGAGCGGTTTTGTCAGTCTAAAACGCTGTACCGCACCCAATGCCGTTCAAAACCAATTCGAATTGCAGAGGTTCTTCAGAACAGGGCCCCCCTTTTGTCGACGTTTGGCCACAGTTCGCCGCGATCTCACCCTCAGGAAAGGCGCGCACCCGATGACGACCGCGCGCTTGCAACAGCCCGTGGTGGTGCGCGTAACAATGAGACTCAGCAATGCCCCAGACGATCCAAACACTTCGGCAGAATTCCTGCCGGTGGGCACCCGGTTGTTGGGCGGCCAATATGTCATCGAGCGGTATTTGGGCAGCGGTGGTTTCGGGATCACCTATGTGGCGCGGGACAGTCTGGACCGGCAAGTTGTCATAAAGGAATGCTTCCCCGAGGCGCTGTGCCAGCGGAAAAACCGCACTGTCGTTGAACGGTCGCGGACTTCAAAAGGTCAGTTCCACGCGATCGTTGAGATGTTCGTCCGAGAGGCACGGAGCCTCGCGAAGCTGGATCATCGTAATATAGTAGGCGTTCATCAGGTCTTTAAAGACAATGAGACTGCCTACATGGCGTTGGATCTGGTTGAGGGGCAGGACCTGCTTGATATCATCGACGCAAAGGGGGATCGCCCCGCGTATGCAGAAATAAAATCAGTGCTCTGGCGGATATTGGATGCCATCGCAGTCGTCCATGCAGAGGATATGCTGCACCGTGATATCTCACCCGATAATATCTTGATCGATACCTCGGGCAGCCCCGTATTGATCGACTTTGGGGCCGCTCGGGAAGAGGCCAGCAAAAAGAGCCGTGCGCTGTCAGCGGTGCAGGTGGTCAAGGACGGGTATTCCCCGCAAGAGTTCTACGTTGCGGGCAGTAAGCAGGGGCCTTGTAGCGATTTATACGCACTCGCGGCGACATTTGTGCATGTCATCTCCGGGACCGCTCCGCCCAATAGCCAAATGCGTTTGGCGGCTATCGCGGACAAAAAGCCGGATCCCTATGTGCCTTTGGTGGGGCGTATCGCGGGGTACCCAGATGCGTTTCTGCGGCCCTTGGATCAAGCGATGGCGGTGCTGCCCAAGGATCGGGTTCAATCCGCGCAAGAATGGATGGCGTGCATCGGGGGTGAGGACGAGCCAACTGCGCCGACGCAGGTCGCCACCCAAGGGCGAGACATCGAAAAGACGGTCACGCAGTTGATCGCGATTGCGCAGCAGGAAGCTGGGCCAACGGAGCCTACAGAGCCGCAGCCGCCCCAACTGGTTTCAACCGACCCCGTGCCCAAACAGGCCGAGGTGTCGTATCAACAGCGGTTTGCGGAATTGGCCCATCCGCTTGAGCCAGAGCCAGAGCCAATGCGTTATTGCGACGAAGACGAAGCGCCGGATTGGATTGAAAAAGCACGCCTGAAACAGGTCGCACGGGTCGCAGCCAGCGAGGCGGCAATAGATGCGATGTACACGGCCAAGCTCAAGCCCAAATCTAAGTCTTATTCCAAAGCCATATCACAGCCGCTAGCCGTTCCCGTCCCTTCCAAGCTGCCGATGGTTCTGACGGTGATCGGGGCGCTGGTGTTTGCCGTGGTTCTTGGCCTGAACGGCAAACAGATCATCGCGCTGGTCTCGCCTGCGGTGGTTCCGGCTCAGACGAGCACACCGCCGATCCTGACACTGGACGGTGAGGATGTGTTGTAAACCTGTGCGCGATGTCAGCGCGTCAAAAGCAAAATGAAATGAGGGTCCTAGATGACTTTGTTTAAACGCGTCTTCAATACACCGCCCAAAAGCGAACCTGTTGCGCCCGTCGACATGGCTGAGCCGGAGTTGGATCAAATTCTGGACACACGCGCATTGTCCGAGGTGCTGGCGCGTGCAGAGAGTGGCCCAATACTATCCGAGGAACCGACCCAAGATCAGGTGCCTAGCACGCCAATACTTGCAGACGTCACGCCGCGTGAGATCGATCCAATCCCGCGGGATGAGGACTATACGCTGGCCCGCGCAGAGGATTTGGTAAGCCCTGCGCGCGCCCCTGCCGCCCCGGACCCGTCTGATGCATTCGCCGAGCAAGAGGCGCTCGCGGCGCAAGAAATTGCGGCGTTTCAGGCGCGTATCGCGGAAAAGCAAAGAATGATAGAGGAGGCGCGGCAGTCTCAGGCTCTGCATCGGACGCCAGTATCCGAGGTGCAGTTTACGACGCCACCACAGAAACCAACGCCAGTGCCAGAGGCGGACCCGCCGCAATCCGCTGGCCGCTCTGCACGTCGGGTTCGGACACGGATGCTTGGGTTTGACCAAGAGGCCGCGATCGTCGATCCGATTGACAAAGCCGCGGCCCAAGTCAGCCCACAGGGGGCTCGTTTTCCGGTGGCGTGGATCGTCGTGGCGGATGGGCCGGGCCGGGGGCACAGCTTTACGCTGTATTCTGGCGTTTCGACCATTGGTCGTGGCGATGATCAAACTGTTGTGTTGGATCTTGGCGATACAAGTATCTCACGCGAACAACATGCCGCCATCGCCTACGACGAGGAAGCCAACGGCTTTTTCCTCGGGCATGGAGGAAAGTCCAACATTGTTCGTCTGAATGGTCGCCCAGTCCTAAGTACCGAAGATTTACAGAACGGGGATATGATCCGTATCGGTGAAACAACGCTGCGGTTTGTGGCCTTGTGTGGAGACGCATTTGTCTGGGAAGGCGCGGGTCATGCACAAACAAATTGAGCCGCTATTCTCCTTTGATGTTGCCTCGGCGATGTCGCGGGGCGCCCGGGACTATCAAGAAGATGCGATGCTGGCCGATATCGCAAATGGGGCGGACCTTGGGTTTGTGATCCTTGCGGACGGAATGGGGGGGCACGCGGCAGGCGATGTCGCCAGCCAGATTGTCCTGACGGAAGTGTTCCGCGCGCTGACATCCATGCGTAGCGAAATGGTGGCGGACAAGTCCTGCATTCAAGATACACTTAAGGACGCCGCGCGCGCGGCCAACAGTCGTTTGCGATCTCATGTTGAGATGCACGCGGATTGTAGCGGGATGGGGTCGACCTTGGTGGTCGCTGTCCTGATCGCAGATGAGCTGCATTGGATATCGGTCGGGGATTCCCCGCTTTTTCTGTTCCGTGACAATGAACTGACCCAACTCAATGAAGATCACTCTATGAGCCGCGCAATTGATACTATGGTCGCAGCGGGTGCGATGAGTGAGGCAGAGGGGAAAGATCATCCCGATCGCAATGTGCTAACCTCTGTGCTGTATGGCAAACCCATCCCACACATGGATTGTCCCGACGCCCCCCTGACGCTGAGAGGGGGCGACACGCTGATTGTCGCCAGCGATGGGCTACAATTTCTGTCTAATCTAGAGATAGAAGCCGTGCTGCGCGATAAGCCTCTCAGTGGGAGTGCCGAGATATCCGATAGTCTGATGGATCAGCTGGAGCGCCTACAAGATCCGGATTTGGACAACGTTTCCATGTCCGTGGTTCAGGTCAAGGCGGCTCGTGGGGACGCAAGCATAAGGCCAGCTGTGCCATTAAGGGTCATCGAAACTGGTAGTATTCCTGACTTTGTTCAGCCGATGTTTTCCATTGGACCTCGTGCAAAAGGGGCGGCGGGGTGAGTAAAGGCAAGGACCATCGGGAGGTCTTAGCAGCACTTCAGGTGCTACTGCGGTCCGGCAGGCTTTCAGCGGACGCGCATGATGAGGGCACGGGTGTCTTGGCTGCGATAGCATCTAAAACACGGCTGCTAATTGCAGGCCCAGAAAGTGCGGGGCGGGATGCGCTAGCGAATGCCATTTGCGCACGCGCCATGCCCGATATTGAGTTGTTCGTTGCCGACACGCCCGCGGGGTTTGATCCTAATGGCGCGGATATCTGCATTTGGTGCACGGCGGTATTCTCCGCAGCAGAGGTACAGGTTTGGCAGCCCCTCCCTGATCGTTTGAAACGCCTCAGTTTTTTGGTGCCAGTTGCTGATGTCACAACTCTCCCCGAGCGGCTCAGTGAGGGCCAATTAGCCGACCTCAAAATTATCGCAGCCAAAGAATTTCACGGGCTGTTCCCGATTGTATTGGGTGCAGAGCGAGGTTCACAAAACGCAGAACTATCGTCCATTTTGCTACGTGAAATAGAAAGCATGGTGTGCGCGCTCAGGTTGGCATCTTATGAGGAAGCTCAGAAGTTTCTCGCCAGCCGTGATGACGAAGTGCCCATGCCTGAAGCCGAACCCAACACAGTGGCTGAAACTGGCCAAGGGAGTGATGAGGGAGCCACTCAAAACGCGGCTCAACAGGCGCTGTCGATCCTAGCAGAGTATACCAGTGACTTAGCACCTGAAATTGTCGACGACGACCCGGAGGTACTTGGGTATATTCTGACGAATTGTGTAGCCGCCGCGGACGCATTGGCGGAGGCGATGCAAGCCCATCTTGATGCTGTGGCATCGCACGAATTGATACTTTTGTCCGAAGATGCGCGTACCGCTGCGGACCATATCCTGCTTCTGTCGGTTGAGGGTGGGCTTACGCAGACGATTTGCGCGGTCACAACCTTGCTACAGTTGCGGCGCGAATTGGAAGTGCTCAATGCCGCATAATTGGGCAGCGCTACACGGAGTGTTAACCCCCGTGCTCTACTGGCTATGTTGATATGAACATAGCTCCTCCCATAGCACCCCCGGATACTGACGATGGTTTGAGCGCGTCTGAGCGGCTTTTGAAGTCCGCTGTCGCGGGGTTGGACGCGTTTGCGCAAAAGACACAGGCGATACAGACTGCCGTTGGGACGGCCAAAAAGCTTGGTGATGAGAATAGTGCCAAAATCGCTGCGCAGCTTGAGGCGAAGATCGAAGCGTTTGAGCCGAGCGTGACGATGATCGGCCAGATTAAATCGGGCAAGACATCTCTTGTGAATTGCATGATTGGCCGCCCGGATCTGTTGCCAACGGACGTGAACCCGTGGACTTCGGTCGTCACATCACTGCACATGTCGCCCGAACCGATTGCCTCTGAAACCCGCGCGCGGTTTTGCTTTTTCGAAGAAAATGAGTGGGATCGACTGATTGCAGGCGGTGGCCGTATCGGGGAACTGGCGAACCGCGCTGGCGCAGATGAAGAACTGGCCAAGATCAGAGCGCAGGTTGAACAAATGCGCCAAAAATCAAAACTGCGTCTTGGTGACAGGTTTGAGCTTTTGCTCGGGCAGCAGCATGAGTACGGCTATTTCGATCACGAATTGGTCGAGAGGTATGTTTGTCTTGGCGACGATTTCGATGACAGCGCATCTAAGCAGCAGGGGCGATTTGCGGACATAACGCGATCGGCTGATCTATTCTTTCATCAGCCCGCGCTGCCAATTCGACTATGTATCCGGGATACGCCAGGCGTAAACGACACCTTTATGATGCGAGAGCAGATTACTATTCGCGCGATCCGGGATAGCCGTATCTGCGTTGTGGTACTGTCTGCGCATCAGGCGTTGTCGTCGACGGATTTGGCGTTGGTGCGATTGATATCAAACGTAAAATCCAACGAGGTCATTATTTTCGTCAACCGTATCGATGAGCTGTCTGAGCCTAGCACTCAAGTGGTTCAAATCCGCGACAGCATTATCGAAACGCTGGCCAAAACGGATGGACCAAAGGACGCGGAGATTATCTTTGGCAGCGCGATCTGGGCACAAGGCGCCATGGTGGGGTCATTTTCCCGTGTGCCTGAAGCAAGCAAGGTCGCGCTAATGCAGCTCGTGAACTCGCATGAGGACCCAAGCTTACAACATCAAACAACGCGTTTTGTGTTGTGGGAATTATCGGGGATGCCCGCGCTTTATGCGACTATTGCAAGCCGTATTGCCTGTGGAGAGGGGCAGGAGCTAAATCGGCAAATGGCCGTGCGTGCCCGCAATCTGCTTTCTGGGGCGCAACAGGCCGACAACCTAAAAGCCAAGGCGCGGGTCGGAGAAACCCCGGTCCAACTCAGCGCGTCCGAGATCAATACTGCAATTGCCGAGATTGAGGGTAGTTCAAACACGAAATTGAAGGCTGAGCTTGCTGATGCACAGACGGCTTTTTCTGTCCGGTTGACCCGTGTGCACGATAGTTTTTTGGCGCGTGCCACGGATGCTTTGCTGTCCCATCTAGAGCAACGCGGTGACGGCGAAGTGTGGGAATATGACCCGGCCGGTTTGCGCCTTTTGCTTCGATCTTCATATCAAGCTTACGGAAAAGCGGTGCAATCAGCCTTCGATCGTTGTGTGCAACAGGCTGCGGCGGATATCACATCACTCTATCAAAGCGCGTTGGGTTTGCCGTCTGAATTGTTTGATATCAAAGCCCCACCACCGCCGTGTGTACCCCCACCGGTAACACTGGGGCAGACAATCGCTCTAGACTTGAAGGGCACATGGTGGCGCAACTGGTGGTATAAACGGCGGGGTTATCAGTCTTTTGCGGCAGATTTTCGGAAATTGATTCATGCTGAAACCATCGGTGTGATTGAAGATCTAAAATCACAGCATGGCGATGCTTTGCATGCAAAGGCGGCCCGGGAAGCGGAGAAATTTGTGCATGAGCAGACAGAAATTCTTCTAAATACTTTATCTGCACCCTTACTGGCCGAGGATGAAGTCGACGCATTGTTCGATCGCCAAGCCTTGATTGCACGCGATGCCGAAGCGCAGCACGCGATCCGAAGCCTAGAGGCTTTTGAAGGATGAACCAAATAGCTGCGGATCAGGACAAACCTTGTATTGCGCTAATGGGCGAATTTAGTGCGGGTAAAAGCACGCTAGCCAATTTGTTGATTGGCAGTCAGCCATTGCCGGTACAAGTCGTCGCAAGCCACGTTCCCCCTGTGATGATTTCTTATGGGGCAGAGCCTCCCTTTAGGGTTGATCTTGATGGCGTAGAGCATCCAATTGACGTGTCCCATATCGCAGCAGCACCGCTTGAAGACACCGCCTATGTTCAGATTTTTTCTGAGGCCGACGTACTCGAGAGATGTGATCTTTTGGATATGCCGGGGATTTCTGATCCAAATATGTCGCCACAGATTTGGCAGCGTATGATTGCGCGGGCTGATGGTGTTCTCTGGTGTAGCCATGCGACACAGGCTTGGCGTCAGAGCGAGGCTGCAGTCTGGAGCAATTTACCAGAAAATTTACATGCACACAGCCTTCTGTTGCTCACTCGAATTGATAAAGTGACGAATGAGAAAGATCGCGAAAAGATCATGCGGCGCGTTCGCATGGAAGTGGGTGATTTGTTTCGTGCCTGTCTTCCAATCTCACTCTTGCAAGCCGCGCACGAGCAGAATGATTATGATGCGTGGCTGCGGACGGGGGCAGGTGATTTTGTGCGCCAATTCAAGCAGATCTTAGATGAACTTAGGCCCAATCCCGAGTGTAAATCCTTGGGCGAAACCGGTGCAAAGGCCGCGCCGCCGTGTGTGTCTGCAAGACCTGTCAATGAACAATCCTTACGGCGCATCGTGCCGCGCCGTATTGGCGGAGTACGTGCCGTGACGCCGCGGCCCGAATCCGATTGAAGCGTTTTCGCTGTTTACCCTTTTGCAATGTCCCATGACGTATCGTGCCGGCTTAACGGTTTAGAGCAAAAGGCCAATCGGGAGGCATAGTGTCAGCATGGAAGTCGCAGAACGGATGCGATCACTTCGGACCCAGTTTCCTGAGTGCACGTTGATGGCATTCGCCGATCTAAGTGCTGGGATGATCCTGTCAGTAAGCGCTGATACGTCTCGTATGCAGGAAGAAATTAGCGGTCTGTGTTCTACTGCTAAGGATGTGTTGTCTTGTACGGCAAGCGGATCTCTCGGCAGCCTTATCACCAACGGTACTGATACCAACGCTTTCGAAGCGATACTCATTGAGCATGAAGAGGTAGGAGTTTTCCTCAGGTCGACGGTCAAACAAAATGATGCGTTTTGTTGCGTATGTTCAGCTCAAATTTCTCTATCTCATTTTTTGCCCGCTGTACGTGCCGCGATTGATACGCTGGACGTGTCGCAATGAGTGACGGTGCAGAACTGCCAGATGTTTCAGTGCTTGTTTCTCGATTGCACAGCCTGTCGTGTGCCCAATCTCTAAATTTCCGCGAAAAATGTCCCTTGAGTATGGATGACCCAAGAGCGAGCTTGATCGCGAAGATCGAAGAAACCCAACTGCCGAGGCGACTTGTCTTCACAAATGACCGGGCTGGGAAGATCTCATTCTTTGTGAACGGAGGGCGCTTGCTAGGCGTTGAGTACTTCACTTCCCTTGGCAAAACTCGCTTCTACAAACCCTCTGGCACGGGGGATCCGCGTCGAGTTGTCTGTACCGAGCCCGTTGCTGAGGCCCTGGAACGTTTTTTTCGCAAAGCCAATCAACCAACGGTTCGTTCATACCGCTTTGATCCAAACGAGCTACAGGATGATGAAGAATGCGACCCACCCGCGATACTCGATATTTCACGTGTCCTGAGCGAGGCCGACGCCATTCCATTATCGCCTCTAGCCGCTTTTTCCGATCAATGCCGCGTGCTGGCAGAGGCTTTGGTGGTGTTGAAGGACGGAGAATTTCAGGTGCTCTGGGGCGATCCAGGCCTGCTAGAGCCGCTGAAGTCTTTGGCGATGGAAGAGGGAGCTAAACATATTGAACAAACCCGCATCGTTTCAGAAGATATGCCCGAGACAGCCTGTGCAATCTACAGCGGGCATCCTTCCGGCGGCCGATCAGTTTTTTGTGCGACCCAATCGGGGGCAATTCTTTTGGCTTTGTGCCCATACGAAAAATCGACCGAGTTGATTACGCTTTGGCAAAGCCATTTGGCGAAATTGCCAGAGGCTTCCTTATGAGATGGGCTTGGTGTCACGAGACAAGCCCATCTCCCGAATGACCATCAATGCGCGTGCTTATGAACTTTTCCAGCCATCAAGCAAAACAAACGCAACCTGCCATCTCTATCCACGCATACGTTCGTGTTTTGGGTCAAAAGCACCCGGAGCTATGACTTCGGCCTCGACCATGTCTCCGCATAGATCAAGCGACATCGTCGCCCCTAGGCCGGCGACGTCTATCTCAACAAAAGCATAGGCTAGGTTTTTGCTCACTCGATACCCCCATGCGCCGGACGTGATTGTTCCGACAACGCGATTGTCTTGCATCAAGGACGCGCCGGGATGTGCGGGTGCGTGATCTGTTTTGATGTGCAGTGTCACGAGCTGCTTGTTGGGCCCCTGCGCGAGGCGTTCTTTCAAAGCCTCATGCCCAATAAACGGGCCCTTATCGATGCGCACAAACCGCGTGAGGCCTGTTTCATAGGGGTCGAATTCGGTGATAATATCAGCTTTCCAGTGCAAGAAGCCCTTTTCCATTCGCATGGTTTCAACGGCCCGCGCGCCGAACAGGCGTAAGTCGAAACCTGCCCCCGCTGCACGCAATGCCAGATAGGCGGCGTATAGGGATGCGTTGGGCACGTGGATTTCATAGGCGAGTTCGCCCGAAAAACTGACCCGCATGACAGTCGCAGGCGCAAACCCGATCTCACACTCGCGCACCCGCAGGAACGGGAACGCGTCGTTTGACCAATCGCCGCGTGCGCAGGCTTGTAGGACCGCGCGCGCATCTGGGCCGGCCAGAACAAGGATCGTCATGTCATTGGTGAGGCTACGAATTTGGACGTCTTCATCTGTGCGGATATGTGCGCTGAGCCAGTCCATGTCGTGGTATTCGCTTGCGGCGGCTGACCCATACCACATGCGCTCCGGGCCTCGGTCGCTTGCGGGCAGGTTGGCGACAGTGGCCTCTGCCTTCACCATTCCATGCTCATTGAGCAGATAGACCAACCCCAAGCGGCCGTCTTTTTTGGGCACAAAGCTGCAACTCATCCGATCCACAAATGCGTGACGATCCGCGCCAGTAATCTCAAACCGGTTGAAACCGTTTACCTCACACAAACCGACCTTGGTGTGAACATGTGCCACTTCTGCGCCGACGGCTTCGAAAGTGTTGTCAAATTCAAACGAATGCGTCGCCACAAAGTCGGACGTCGGTTTGATAAAGTCCACGCGCTCCCACCCGTTTACCACGGTGAATTCCGCGCCCTCAGCCGCCAATACAGGAGTGAGCGGAGTGGTTTTTGCAGGTCGGCCCGCGGGCCGATGTTCATGGGGGAAGTGGAAGCGGAACTCATTTTGATAATCTTCGATGGCTTTGAGCGCGGTTAACTCCACCGTCGCGTGGCCGGTGAAGCGGCGCGGATCGATGCACCACGTGTCATAGCACGCCTCGCCATGTACGATTTGTTGCGCCAATAGCCAGCCATGCCCACCGCCTTCTCCTAGCCCGGCACGTAGGCCGATGATACAGAACGCGTTCCGCTTTCCAGGGATTGGGCCCACCAATGGCGCGCCGTCGATGGTGTATGTAATTGGGCCGTTAACGACCCGCTTGATGCCCACTTCGGCCAAGACGGGCATCCGCTCAAATGCGCCCTCTAGCACGTCCATCACGCGGTCTAGGTCGTCAGGACAAAGGTCATTGGAAAAGTCTGGGCTGATCCCATCCATGCCCCATGTTTTGCAATCTTGCTCATAGAAGCCGACCAGCAATCCGCCCTTTTCTTGGCGCGAGTAATAATCCGAGATTGGGCACCGCAAAAGCGGCATCCGGTGACCGGCCTCGGCGATGGCGGGGATGTCTTCGGTGACGAAATACTGATGCTCCATCGACGCTACGGGGTGCCGAACACCCATCATCGCCCCGACTTCGTTGACACGGTAGCCACCAGCATTCACGACGATGTCTGCCGCAATGTCCCCCTTAGTGGTGTGCACAATCCAAGTGTCATCAGACAGCTGCTTGAGGCCCGTTACGGCGGTGTTGCGGTAAACTTCAGCGCCCGCTTTGCGCGCATGAAACGCTAAGGCCTGACACAGTTGGGCGGGGTCAATATCACCGTCCTCACCATCCCATAAACCGCCCAGCAAGTTCTCGGTCGATATCAGCGGATGCCTCCGCGCGCATTCCTCGGCATCCAAGATCTCATATTCAACGCCCATGCCCCGCGCCATCGAGGCAAAATGGCGATAGCCCTGCATGTGACCTTCGGTATTGGCAAGCCGTATGCCGCCATCACCGTGGTGATAGCCTACGGGGTATTCCGGATCGTCGCGTAGCTTTTTGTATAGCGCGATGGAGTGCGACTTTAGCCCCACCATCGTCTGGTTCATCCCAAAATTCGTCACCTGAGCGGCAGAGTGCCAAGTCGTGCCGCTTGTTAGCTCATCACGTTCAATTAGGACGACGTCGCTCCAACCTTCTTGGGTCAGGTGATACAAAGTCGAGCAGCCTGCGATGCCGCCACCGATTACAGCGACTTTAGTTCGTGATTTCATGGGGTTAGGCCTCTGATTGTCGAGCGTTTGAACCGCAGAAAACCACGAACCAAGTGTGTTGAAAAGTCGAATTGCAAGTATTCCTTAGGTCCAGTTAACGTCGCGCCGTGCGCCTCGTGACGATCGCGTTGCAATTGATCCTTGAAAGGGTACGCTTCGACTGCGAACCGCGCCATTTGACAGGGAGAAAGCCATGAGTCGCGTCAAACTGACGGTTAACGGAGAAACCGTGAGCCGGGAGGTGCCAGACAACACCTTGCTATCGCAGTTTCTGCGCGAAGATTTGCGTCTGACCGGCACGCATGTTGGCTGCGATACCAGTCAATGCGGGGCCTGTCTGGTTCATGTTGATGGACGTGCAATTAAGGCCTGCACCACGCTGGCCGCGTCCATGGATGGGGCCGACATCACGACGATTGAGGGCGTTGCCAACGGGGATAATTTGCATCCGATGCAGACGGCGTTCAACACGCATCATGGGCTACAATGCGGATTTTGCACGCCGGGTATGGTGATGGCGGGCATCGATATTGTGACTCGCTATCAGGCCATGGGCCAGCCTCTGACCGAGGCTGCAATCCGCGAAGAATTAGAGGGCAATTTGTGCCGCTGCACCGGCTACCACAACATCGTCAAAGCGATTGCGGACGCCGCATTGACCATGTCGAGTACTGCAAAGGCGATCCAATAGATGGGATCGGCTCAGAAAGGATACGTCGATGTATGAGTTGAAATACCACAAAGCGACCTCTGTCGCGGATGCGGTTGACGTTTTGGGCAAGGCTGACGATGGCAAGGTGCTCGCTGGTGGTCAGACACTTGTGCCCACGATGAAACAGCACCTCGCTGCCCCCAGTGACCTGATCGATATCCGTGCATTGTCCGAGTTGCAGGGCGTTTGCATCAAAGGTGACGCGCTGGTTGTTGGGGCCGCGACGCGACATGCTGATGTGGCACTGCACGCCAATGTTTGCATGCACATCCCTGCGCTTGCGTCGCTTGCGGGTGGCATTGGTGATCCTGCTGTGCGGGCGATGGGTACAATTGGTGGCTCATTGGCCAACAACGACCCGTCCGCGTGCTATCCGGCAGCGGCACTTGCGATGAACGCGTCGATCATAACGGATCGCCGTGAGCTCGATGCCGACACGTTTTTTGCAGGCATGTTCGCGACCGACCTAGACGAGGATGAGATCATCACTGCCGTTCGGTTCCCGATACCTGAAAAGGCGGCTTACGCAAAATTCCCGAACCCAGCGTCACGTTACGCGATGGTGGGCGTTTTCGTCGCCGTTTTGGACGGTGATGTGCGTGTGGCAATCACTGGCGCGGGCGAAGACGGGGTCTTTCGCCACCAAGGGTTAGAGGAGGCGCTCGCGGAAAGCTTTACCTCAGATGCTGTTGATGGCGTTGAGGTGTCGGAAGAGGAACTCATGGGTGACTTGCACGGTTCCGCCGCCTATCGCGCACAGTTGATCAAAGTCATGACAAAGCGCGCAGTGGTTGCAGCGGGCTAAGCCCTAAATGTCGTCAGGTCGGGGCGGGATATAACCATCATCCCGCCCCTTTTGCGCGTCCACTAGCTGATATGTGCGCGCAGCAGCCACGCGAATTTCTCGTGGGTTTGTCCACGTGCGATGCACAAATCCTCGGTCAGAGTGTCACCGTGATCGGCGGCAAGGCTACCCGTTTCTGCGAGTGTTGAGGCGACAGTCGTTTGCGCCTCCATCATCAAACGGATCATCTCTTCGGCTGCTGGAACGCCCTCAACCTCAGTCACTTTTGATCGCTTCAACATGCCCGCAAGGGTGCCTTCGGCGTGACCATGCAGGGCCTTGGCCCGCTCCGCGAGGTCATCTTGTGCCACGAAATGATCTTCGTAGATTTGTTGGAACAGGTCGTGCAGGGGGCCAAAAGCCATCCCGGTCACGTTCCAGTGGAAATTCTGTGCGAGCATTGTGGTGACAGTGGTTTCTGCCACACATTGGTTCAAGCCATTCACAATCTCTGCTTGCGCGTTTGTCGTCAGGTTTGCCGCTGTCTGCGTCATGCTTTTCTCCTGTCTAGGGGTAATTCTGTGCGTTTTGAATGTGTTTTGGTTACTTCATCTCCATAAATATAGGGACGCAATGTGCCATTCCAAGACGTTTTTAGAATTATTCTAAAATGGATTGAGGCTTGAAAAAAAGCTGATTGAATAGCGGTTGCGACACGTGCGTGGCCGCTATTCGAGAATAAAAATTCTGTGCAATTAGGCGACTTAGACCTACCGTCAGTTCATTAGCGGCACGTGAGGGGAAGGAAGCAAATCATGGAAGTCATTCTCACCAGCGCCTTGGCCTTTGTGGTGTTTTTGTTCGTGGCTGTCGTTGTGACCATCAAAGCCGCGCGTCCCCGCCGGGATACCCGCCTGACGTTGGATCAAAAGACCGGCCAATACGTTTGGGATCAATCAGAAGAAGGTGAACAAAGGCAATAGTCATCCCGCCTTTGAAATCTGACCCGTGCCGACTAGCTCTGCCTATATGCGAGCAACCGAACCCACCCCGTTTTTACGCCTTTTGCAGTTGATCATTGGCGCGTTGCGCCCGCCGCCGGGCGCGTACCGTATCGCTGTGGCACTGGCGTATGGGGTCGTTTGTCATGTGATCTTTGGGTTGGCCGTTGTCGCCATGATCGTCGCGATGTTCTTTGGGATGAGCAAAAGTTTGGGCACTGTGTCCGCGCCGTACTCGTATCTGGTGAACGTGCTTTTGTTGGTCCAATTTCCGGTCGCGCACTCCGTTTTGTTGACCACGCGCGGAGGCAAGTGGCTGTTGAACCTAGCACCTCGCGACCATGCGCGCACGCTGATGACAACCACTTACGCGATCATCGCCTCTATCCAATTGCTGCTTCTCTTCGCGCTTTGGACTCCTAGTGGTGTGGTTTGGTGGTCGGCTGAGGGTGGCGTTTTCTGGCTGATGTGCAGCCTTTATGCCGGGGCGTGGGGGCTGTTGATCAAGGCCAGCTACGACGCGGGCGCAGAGGTGCAATCGGGCGCGCTGGGGTGGATGTCTCTGATGGCCAAGATCAAGCCGGTCTTTCCGGATATGCCGACGGATGGGCTGTTCCGGCTTATCCGTCAGCCGATCTATGTGGCCTTTGTGTTGACGCTTTGGACCGTGCCGGTGTGGACGCCAGATCAGCTCGCCGTGGCGACGATCCTCACGGCTTATTGCCTTGGTGCCCCGATCCTCAAGGAGCGTCGGTTCAACGCCCGATATGGGGCTCGGTTCGCGGCGTACAAAAGCCGCGTGCCTTACGCCATTCCCAGCCCTCGCGGTCGGTGGCGCAGTCGGTCATCCGACGACGCCTGAGCCGGGTTAACGCCCGTACGCAATTCCTTCACGGCGCGGATCAGCCCCGCCGGTAATTGCATCGCCGATGGCAATCATGTGCAGTCCAGACGTCAGCGCGCGGGCGTTCACCTCATATCCCAACGCGCTCAGTAGGCCGCTGAGGTCCTCGGCGCTTGTGTCTTGTTCAAGGTCGTAGGTTCCAAATCGGTTCACAAGGTGGGGCAAGGCAGTGGCCTGTTGCACATCCATGCCCCAATCCAGATGGGCAATGATCGATTTGGCAACGTAGCCTATGATCCGAGAGCCCCCCGGACTGCCCGTCACCAAAACAGGCACCCCGTCCTTTAACACAATCGTGGGCGCCATTGAGGACCGAGGGCGTTTGCCCGGAGCTAGAGCATTCGCAATCGGCACCCCGTCCCGATGGGTGCGGAACGAGAAATCCGTCAGCTCATTGTTCAAAAGAAAGCCGCGTACAAACAAGCGTGACCCAAAGCCGTTTTCGATGGTCGTCGTCATCGACAATGCATTGCCGTAGGCGTCAACGATTGAGATATGCGAAGTTGAGGGCAATTCGAGGCTTTCATCATCTGCCCAGATCAAACGCGCATGATCAAAACTGGGTGTGCCGGGGGCCACCTCCGGCAGGGCATCATCGGCATCTAATAGCTTGCGCCGCTCTGCCAGATACTCCGGTGCGATCAGGCCGCGCGCAGGAACGGGCACATAATCACTGTCGGCCATGTAGCGACCCCTATCCGCAAACGCGAGGCGCGAGGCATCGCCTATTAGGCGCCATGCCTCGGGCGATACGGGGCCAAGGGAGGCCAGATCAAAGCCTTCGAGTATTCCAAGAATTTGCCCGACGGTCAGCCCGCCTGAGGATGGCGGCCCCATGCCGCAGACGTCGTGGGCGCGGTATTCGGCACAGACGGCTTCCCGCTCAATCACTTGGTAAAGCTCAAGGTCGTTGGTGCTTAGCACGCCGGGGTTGCCCGCGGCGGTGCGCACGGCGGTTACGATCTCTTGTGCGATTGGCCCTACATAGAACCCATCCGCGCCGTGTTCGGCCATCGCGCGCAAGGTATCCGCGTAGTCAGGGTTCATCAGGGTGTCGCCTGCTGCAAGCCCCACACCATCGGGAAAGAAGTATGCGGCCGTTGGTGCAAACCGCTGCAATCTGTCCGCATCGCGTTCGATCATTCCAGCCAGCCGGGGCGATACGGGAAATCCATCCTCCGCCAAGGTGATCGCATCGTCAAACAGCCCAGCCCAGTTTGCGCGGCCCCAGCGACGGTGCGCGTCCTCTAACAGCCTTGGCGTGCCGGGCGTGCCAACAGACAGCCCACCAACCACGGCATCAAAGAATTTGAGGGGTTCGCCATTTTCATCCTGAAATAGACGTGGGGTGGCCGCTAGGGGTGCGGTTTCGCGTGCATCCAACGTGGTGACTGCGCCTGATACCGCGTCATACCATACCAAAAATGCGCCGCCCCCAAGGCCGGAGGATTGCGGTTCGACCAACCCCAAAACGGCTTGCACCGCTATCATCGCATCGGCTGCGGTGCCGCCTGCGGACAAGACGCGCGCGCCTGCCTGAACCGCCCAAGGGTTGGCCGCGGCGACCATCCAATTTTGGGCTGCGACGGGGGCACCGTTCGCTTTGGCCGCAAATGCGGGGCGTAATTCTGATGAGATGTCGTCAAATGCCGATGGCGCGATCGCGGCTTCTGGCGCGACGGCGTCCGTCGCCTGTTGTGCGATGACAGGCCCGCAAAAGACCGCCCAGATTGCTACGCTCAAAACCGTACGTTTCATGAAAACCTCCCTCGGACTGGTGAACGCCTTAGCTTTGCACGACTCACGCATTACGCGAAGTCACAATTCGTGGCTTAGCGCTGGTTTTCTGCGCCTATAGCCCCACGTTTGAATGATGATCCGTCGTTTTCTAAAATCGCTTCTGGTTCTGGCACTGGGTGTGTTTGTGATTGGCTGCACCCAGATTTTGCGCAATTCCGGCACACCTGCGTTGCCGCCTGCCTCGCCTCAAGCACTGCGTTTGGCGACTTACAATGTGCATTACATCGTGATGCCCCGGGCGGAGGGGCCATGGTCGATGTCCGATTGGGAACGGCGCAAGGGTCCATTGGATATGGCTTTCAAGGCGTTGGAGGCTGATCTGATCGGCTTTCAAGAGATGGAGAGCTTCGCAGGCGGCTCCATCAGTTTCGACAACCTCGCGCTGGATTGGCTGTTGGCCAACAACCCAGACTACGGAGCGGCAGCCGCCGGTGATCCGCGCGAATTCCCCTCAACCCAACCCATCCTTTACCGCAGGGATCGGTTGCAGATGCTGGGGCAGGGGTGGTTCTTCTTCTCTGAGACGCCAGATGTTCTTTATGCCCGCACGTTCAACGGGTCGTACCCGGCCTTTGCTTCGTGGGCCGAATTTCGTGATGTCCGGTCTGAGCGGGTGTTCCGTGTGGTGAACATCCATACAGATTTCAGCAGCAGATCTAATCGGTTGAAGTCGGCTGACTTGATTGCGGAGCGGATCAAACCATGGATCGAGGCCGGAGAAACCCTTTTCGTTATCGGCGATATGAACGCGCGATCGGGCGCGCGCAAGTTGGCGATAATGGAGGATGTTGGTGTCACATTTACACCCGTCAAAGGCGCAACGTTCCATTTCAATCGCGGTCTTAACTTGTTTGGTGCGATTGATCACATTGGCTATGCTGGGCCTGCGCAGCCTCTTGGCGCGCCTGTGGTGCTGCGCCAAAAGTTTGACGGGGAATGGCCCACGGACCACTACCCCGTCGTTTTTGATTTCGCGCCTTAGCTAAAACGCTCTGGTCCTTGCCATTGTACGTCTGAGTATCGGTCGCCGTGAGCCCAGCCGACAGGCAGAACAGCGTTAATCCGGTCCAAATCCTCAGCCGTTAAATTCACCTCAGTGCCGCGCAGCAACTCGGCGAGGTGTGCGGTATTCTTCGTGCCCGGAATGGGCAAGACATGTGTGCCGCGCGACATGACCCAAGCAATCGCAAGTGCGGCCGCTGGCAGCCCCATGTCGGCCGCCAAGCGGCGAAAGCGATCTGTGGCGGTGATATTGGTGGTGTAATTTGGCTCCATAAAACGGGGGTTATTGGCCAAGAATGCATGGGATTGGGCGCGCGCATGGCTGAACGGCGCATCCGTCAAAAAGCTACGCCCCACAGGCGAAAACGCAACCAAGGTGGTGCCCAATTCTGCACAGGCTTGGCTTAGGCCCAATTCAGGGGCACGGGTCGAAAGCGAGTATTCGGATTGAACCGCTGTGATTGGGCATTCTGTCCATGCTCGGCGCAGCGTGCTGGGCGCAATTTCCGAAAACCCCACGGCCCGGGTTTTGCCCGCGTCGATCAGGCGTTTGAGCGTGCCTGCAACGTCCTCGGGGCTGTGGGCGGCGTCATAGCGGTGGATGTAAAACAGATCTACATAGTCAACGCCTAGACGCGCGAGGCTCTCGTCCAAGCAGGCCTCAAGGTAGTCAGGGTCATTGTTGCGGGGGCGTTCATTACCGCGCGCGATGCCTGCTTTTGTCGCCAGTACCATATCGGCCCGGGCGCCCGGGCGCTGTTTGAACCAGTCACCGATGATTTCTTCGGAGCGGCCCATGCCATAGACGTTGGATGTATCGATATGGGTGGCCCCCGCCGCGCGGCATGCATCCAACACGGCGTGACTTTCTTCGAATGTGGCGTCGCCATAGATGCCCGCAAACGACATCGCCCCGATGCCAAATTGCGAAACCTGTGGGCCGGATGGGCCCAATGTGATTGTCTTCATTCCGGTGTTCCTCTTGTCCCGACAACGACATAGGCCGCCTCGGGGTTTGGCCTAGATCACGGCGCGTTCGTGTATAGGGCGATTGTGCGTAAGTCGATCATAGCCAAACTCCGATAGGTCCAACGTCCGGTAGGCCCCATGCGCAATCCACTCAGCCATGCCCCGACCCATTGCCGGGGATTGCTGTAACCCATGCCCTGAGAACCCATTGATGAACAGAAAATTGCGCACCTCCGGGTGTGGTCCGTGGACGGCGTTGTGATCAAAGGTGTTCATGGCATAATGCCCGGTCCATTCTGCTTGAATGCGCACGGCCTCAAACGCGGGGATACGGTGGGCGATGGCGGGCCAGACTTTGTCCATCCAGATATCCGGGTCCATCGCGAAGTCGTCGAAATCAACGGCGGGGTCGATGTCGCTGTGGGCTCCGACCTGATAGGTGCCGCCCCCGTTTTCGCGCACGTGCACGCCGGAGGGATCGATCGTCAGGGGTAGGGGGCGATCTAACGGCTGATCGGCCTTGATCACCCATGAATAGCGTTTGCGCGGCTCAATCGGCAGTGTCAGCCCTGCCATTGCTGCCGTACGCGCACCGCGCGGGCCTGATGCGTTAACGAGCTGCCCGCAGGAGACGACCTCACCAGAGGTGAGTGTTACGCTCTCGATCTGATCGCCTGTGCGGGTGATCGCGACCACCTCGTTTTGGACCCATTCAACGCCTCGCTCAATCGCTTGGCGTCGCCACCATGTGTTGACAGTGCTGCCGTCGAAATAACCTTCGTTCACGGTATTGATCGAGCCAAGAACAATGTCGTCCACGGTGTAAAACGGGTAGGCGGCTTTGATCTGATCGGGTGTCATCAACTGGGTGGCCGCACCCGCCGCATGTTGTACCGTTTGGTTCGCGCGCAAAGTGTCGGCAAAGCCTTCGTCCGCCGCAAGATACATGTAGCCAAACGATTGAATGCGCAGTTCTGGAACACGCTCATCACCGCCCATCCGGTCCCGGAGGGAATGGACGAAGTCAGCGGTGAACTGGCTGATACGCACGTTCAGCTCAGTTGAAAACTGCTGCCGCACGCAAGAATTGGTATGTGTGGTTGAGGCGAATTCGAGGGTGGTGTCCCGCTCAATCACTAAGATGCGGCCGTTGAAGTCTGGCTCATCTGTTAGGAACCATGCGGTGGATGCACCCATGATGCCGCCGCCGATTATGACGACGTCGTAGTGGGCATGGGCTGGGCTTTGTTTGGCTTGGCTCATGGAGCTAACTCCTGTGCAGCGTTGATCTGGGTTTGGGTCAGGCCGTAGTCGCGCTGGATCGCCATGTTCTCATCAACAACTTCCGTGACGCCAAAGGCGGCTTCTTGGGGGCGCATGCGCAGATGGGCGCCGATCGCGGTATCTAGTGCGCGGGCGGCAGCGTCAGGGTCAAGCGTGATCCGCCCGCCAGCAAACGCGGTCGGCTCAAGCTTGCCCAACACAAGGTCCGCGTCCGTCACGGCGGGCCGAGCGCCGCCGCGTGCGTAGGATGCTGGCCCCGGCTCGGATCCGGCGCTTTCGGGCCCTACGGCAATCCGCTTAAGTGCATCAACGGACGCAAGCGAGCCGCCCCCTGCGCCAATCTCAACCATGTCGATGACAGGGATAGAGATCGTCATCCCTGAACCTTTTTTGAAGCGGTAGGTGCGCGCAACCTCAAAGACACGCGCGGTCTTGGGGGTTTGATCCTTGATGAGGCAGATCTTGGCGGTGGTGCCGCCCATTTCAAAGCTCAACACCTTATCAAGGTTGTGACGCGCCGCGATATCCGCGGCAAAAACGGCACCCCCCGCAGGGCCAGATTCGATCAAACAGATAGGGAAATCGGCGGCATTCTTCATGCTGATGATTCCACCGCCAGAATGCATAAGCAACACATCGGCTGTCACGCCTTCGGCCATTAGGCGGGCTTCGAGGCGCCCCAGATAAGAGGCGATGAGCGGCTTGATGTAGGCATTTGCGACAGTGGTGTTGAACCGCTCATATTCGCGCATCTGCGGGGACACTTCACTTGAGATCGAAACCGAAACATCGGGCAGCTGTGCGGCGATCATCTCGCGGATGCGACGTTCATGTGCGCGGTTCAGATAACTGTGCATCAAACAAATGGCGACGCTGTCTACGCCCATGGCTGCCATTTCGTCGATGCGGGTGGCGACCTCGGCCTCATCTAGTGTGATCATGACCTCACCGCGGGCATTGACACGTTCACGCACGCACAGCCTGCGTTGGCGCGGCAACAAAGGCTCCGGTAGGGTGAGGTTCAGATCGTATTGCTCAAACCGGCTCTCGGAGCGCATTTCGATCACATCGCGAAAGCCGTCAGTGGTGATCAACGCAGTGCGCGCACCGCGTCGTTCTATCAGTGCGTTGGTGGCAAGGGTTGTGCCATGAATGATCTGAGTAATGGCGCTGGGCGCAATGCCCTCGGTCGCACAAACGCGTTGTAAACCTTCGACAATGGCGTCTTCGGGGGCTGCATATGTCGTGAGGACTTTGGTGGATGCGAACAGGCCCGGCCCTTCTAGGACGACATCCGTGAAGGTGCCTCCGATGTCTACGCCCAGCCGGATGCCATCCTGTGTCATGCCGATCATCCCCAAGTATCACGTTATTTCTAACGCCGACCCTGCCTTGGAAGCAGTCCCTTCGCAAGGCGCGTATTTCCACTTTGCAGGATGGGATGTTTGCCATCAGCCTTGGCCCCAAACGCTGCTTTTATTGAGGCAATCGGCCCGTGTGTAAATTTAAGATCATACCTTGTGATACACGCCAGCCAGCCGGGCGAGCTGCCTACGCCGATGGCTGTTGGTATTGTCGCGATCCTGATCAAAGTACTAAACAAGCATCGCTCACTATACCTTTTCGACGATGGATTCGCGTGACCAGGGTCCCGCGATCAAAAACAGTTCGGTGATGGGCTCGGCACGGGTTGTAGCCGGCACTTTGGACGATATTCTCTGCGCGACTATTTTTGCAAAAAATCCGAAAGCTGCCGCATGAGTTTCATTGGCCTCGACTTGGGCACTTCATCGCTCAAGGCCATCCTAATCGATGACGATCAGAGCATTCTGGCCGAACATAACGTACCGCTACAGGTTCAGCGACCTTATGGTGGCTGGGCTGAGCAATGCCCATCTACGTGGGAGGCGGCGGTGCGCCACGCCCTGAGTGCGTTGGCCGCGCGGGCTGATTGCTCGGGGTTAAAGGGGATTGGCTTGTCAGGACATATGCACGGCGCCTGTCTTGTCGGGGCTGATGATCGGCCCGTTTATCCTTGCATGCTTTGGAACGACACGCGCAGTGCGAACGAGGCCGCTGAAATGGACGCAGACCCTCGGTTTCGTGCGATTTCGGGTAACATCGTTTTCCCGGGCTTCACAGCCCCCAAGGTGGAATGGCTGCGCCGTAACAAACCAGACGTGTTTGAAAAGGCTATCAAAATCCTGCTCCCAAAGGATTATTTGCGGCTCTTTTTAACAGGGGAGCATGTGTCCGAGATGTCGGACGCGGCTGGAACTGCGTGGTTCGATACCGCCGCGCGGGATTGGTCTGATACCCTGTTGGGGGCCTGCCATTTAGATCGCAGCCATATGCCCCGATTGGTTGAGGGGAGCGCGATTTCCGGACAACTCCGCCCGGGCTTGGCCGCAGAAGTCGGATTGCCAGTTGTGCCTGTTGCGGGGGGCGCAGGGGACAATGCTGCGGCAGCAATTGGCGCGGGCGTTGTGGATGATGGGGCTGCGTTTGTGTCATTGGGTACATCTGGCGTTTTGTTCGCTGCAACCTCTGGGTATCGCCCCGCGCCTGAAACTGCGGTGCATAGCTTTTGCCACGCCGTGCCAGACACGTGGCATCAGATGGGTGTTATCCTAGCCGCCACCGATGCGCTTGAATGGCTTGCGCGGTTGACGGGGCAAACAGCTGCTGAATTGACGGCGAATTTGGGCGCGCTTCAGGCTCCCGGGCGTACTTTGTTTTTGCCCTACTTGGGAGGAGAGCGGACACCCCACAATAATGCGCAAATGCGTGGCCAATTCCTGCACCTAGATCACGCTACCAATGCGACCGAGGCTGCGCGTGCAGTGCTGCAAGGCGTCAGCTTTGCATTTGCGGACAACCAGTTGGCCTTGGCGCAGACAGGCACAACACTCCAGCGCGCGCTGGTTTTGGGGGGTGGCTCGAAGTCTGCGCATTGGGTTGAAATGCTGGCGACGACCTTGGGTATTCCGCTAGATTTACCGCAGGCAGGTGACTTTGGGGCGGCGCTGGGCGCAGCACGGCTGGGGATGATGGCAGGCACTGGCGCAGGATTAGAGGTTGTCACTCCCCCACCGATCGCCCGCAGCACAGAGCCGGTGGCCGCCCTGCGCGGTGCAATGGCAGAGGGCCACACGCGGTATCGCGCCGCGTATGACGCGCTAAGGTCGCTATGATTATGGCGTCAAAACCTGTCCTTTATTCGTTCCGGCGTTGTCCATACGCGATGCGCGCGCGGCTGGCATTGTTGGCGTCGGGCATCCCCGTTGCGCTGCGCGAAGTGGTCCTGCGGGATAAACCAGCCGCGTTCCTCGTGGCCTCCGCCAGTGGCACTGTGCCCTGCCTTGTGGCGGATGATGGTGTGCTGGATGAAAGCTTGGACATCATGCTGTGGGCATTGCGTCATCGCGATCCTGAGGGATGGCTGAATATGCCGAGCGTTGGGTTTGATTGGATCGCGCGCTGCGATGGTCCGTTCAAATCCGCGCTTGATCGCACAAAGTACCCGCCCCGATATCCCGACGCGGACCCAGAGGAATCGCGCGCAGCGGCGCATGCGTTCTTGGCAGATCTTGAGGCCGAGATGGGAGAGTGGATTTTTGACCGCCCTAGTGTGGCGGATTACGCGATCCTGCCGTTCGTACGACAGTTTGCGCTTGTGGATAAGTCGCGTTTTGATGCGCAGCCTTGGCCGCGCGTGCAGGCTTGGCTAGAACGTTTCTTAGCTTCAGGGCGGTTTGAGGGCACGATGAAAAAGTACCCGCAATGGCAGGAAGGCGACGCTGAGGTCGCCTTTCCTTGAACGCGCAGCCTAAGCGAGGACCCCTTCGGCGGTAAGGCGTGACTTACCACCTAGATAGCGGTGCAGAACCTCTGGTAGGTCAACCGACCCATCTGCCCGCTGCCCGTTTTCGAGCACGGCAATCAAGCACCGTCCAACCGCCAGCCCAGAGCCGTTAAGCGTATGCACATACTCTGGCTTTGCGCCGGGTTCTGGGCGGAAACGAGCGTTCATACGGCGGGCTTGATAGTCGCCGCACACCGAGCAAGAACTGATCTCCCGGTAGGCGTTCTGGCCGGGCAACCAAACCTCAATATCGTGGGTGCGCTGCGCGCCAGCACCCATGTCACCGGTACACAAAACAACCGTGCGATATGGCAGGTCGAGGGCCTCAAGGATGCCCTGTGCGCAGGCGGTCATTCGGTCCAACTCGGCCCGGCTTTCATTCGGCTTCGTGATCGAAACCATTTCAACTTTCTCGAACTGGTGTTGGCGCAGCATGCCCGTGGTGTCGCGTCCGGCGGATCCGGCCTCTGACCGGAAACACAGGCTGTGGGCACACATGCGGCGGGGTAGGTCGGCGGCCTCAAGGATGTCGCCGGCAACGGTGTTTGTCAGCGTTACCTCAGCCGTGGGGATCAGCCACCAACCTTCGCGGGTGCGGTAGCTGTCTTCACCAAACTTGGGCAACTGGCCGGTGCCGTACATGGCCTCTTCGAGGACAAGGACAGGCGTGTTCGTTTCGGTCAACTCGTTTTGGTCAACATGCGTATCGAGCATGAATTGCGCCAGTGCGCGATGAATACGTGCAACCGCACCGCGCAGAACCACAAACCGCGAACCTGAAAGCTTGGCGGCGGTGGTGAAATCCATGCCCGGCATAACGCTGGGTATTTCGAAGTGTTCGACAGCCGTGAAATCCATGGGGGGCGGTGTGCCCCACCGGTGGATTTCAATGTTATCGTCTTCATCTTTGCCATCAGGCACATCTGCGTGCGGCAGGTTTGGAATGCCCATCAAGAGGTCCCGCAACGCCACGTCCTTGGCCTTTGCGTCCTCTTCTAGCTGTGCGATCTCCTGCTTTTTTTCAGAGACAAGGGCGCGCAAACGTTCAAACTCAGCCTCATCGCCGCGGGCCTTGGCGGCGCCGACTTGCTTGGACGCGGCGTTGCGGTCCGCAAGTGCTGTTTCGGCCGAGGTAATGCAGGCCCTGCGTGCTTCATCCAGCGCAAGGATTTCTGATGACATCGCAGAGCCACCCCGGCGCATCAAAGCGGCGTCAAAGGCCTGAGGGTTGTCTCGGATCATGCGAATGTCATGCATGGAAGTGGCTCCTTGGGTGGGGGCTTGGCGTGTGGGCACGCATTGATTTGCGGGCCTTTTAATGGATGCTCGGGCGTAACGCTAGGCGTATGGCGCGCGGCATGTCCGCATTCGTTATAAGTAGGACGGATTGATGGGCCACGCGCTTTGCATCAATGCCGTGAAACTGTCGTGGCTCGGTCACGATCTTGCCGCGATACGGCGCGACGGTGGCTGCATGAACATGCTTAACCAAATACAATCCACGCGGGTCGCTGTTTTCATCGATGGGGATAATATCTCGCCCAAGTTGATTAATGCCGTTATTGAGCGGGCCAAACGCTTGGGTCGTGTCGATGCGGTGCGTGTTTATGCCGATGAATATCACGTTGATGTCTGGTGCAAGACGCCGGGCGTCACTGTTGCCCCGATGGCTGCCAGCAAGAATGCCTCAGACATCGCGCTGTGTTTGGACGCGCTGGAACTCGCGCTCGGTAGCGATATAGCGACCTTTGTAATCGCCAGCGCGGATCAGGGCTTTGCCCACCTGGCGCAACGACTGCGCAGTCACGGTAAATGGGTCTTAGGTATCAGTGGGGTGCAGCCTTCGGATTTCTTTCAAAATAGTTGCAGTGAGTTTCACCGACTGAGGCTGGGTCCAAGCGATGTGGCCCTTGAGACTTTGCATAGCAAAATCATGGGGGTTCTTGGCCAAACTCCGACGGAGCCCATTCCGCTTACGCTCTTTGGGCAGAAAATGTATCAGCTTGGTGTGACCACGTCCGATCTGCCCAACCCAAATTGGCGCAGTTTCTTGGCTGGGCACGCCGATCGCTACACCTTGTGCCCTGTTGGCGTACGGCTGAGCGGTGATTTGACCGGGCAACAATGGTTTCATCGTCGCGCAAACCCCGGGATAGGGCGCCAATAGCTTGTTCGGCCGCCTTGCGCTCCCTACTTGCCAGTTATAACGTGCGCCGAACCTTAAGGGCGCCAAAGCCTGAACTGCAATCACAGGGAAAATCTGATGTTCGTCACCCCCGCATATGCCCAAGCCGTCGGAGGTGCAGGCAGCACTTTCGGGTCTTTTGTACCGCTCATTCTGATCTTTGCGATCATGTACTTCCTGCTGATCCGCCCACAGCAAAAAAAGCTCAAAGAGCACAAAGCCATGGTCGAGGCGCTGCGCCGCGGTGACCAGATCGTCACCCAAGGTGGCGTGATCGGCAAAGTCACCAAGGTCAAAGAAGGCGACGAGGTAGAGGTCGAAATCGCAGACGGCGTCAAAGTACGTGTTGTACGCTCGACCATCGTGACGGTTCTGACCAAATCCGAGCCGGCGACCTGACCTGATGCTTGATATCCCCCTCTGGAAGAAGGTGCTGATCCTAGGCATCTGCGCGGCCGGGCTGCTGATGGCATTGCCCAATGCGAATTATTCGAACGTAGAGCGGTACAATGATGCCGTATCTGCGATGGAGGGGGGGATCACCTCGCCAGAGCTTGAGGCGGATGCGGGGCTTTGGCCAAGTATGCTGCCCTCAAACCTGATGAACCTCGGTTTGGACCTGCGCGGCGGTGCGCATTTGCTCGCGGAAGTGCAGGTTGAGGACGTCTATGGCAGCCGGATGGACGGCTATTGGCCGGCCGTGCGCGACGCCCTGCGTGAGGAGCGCGCAACTGTCGGCACGATCCGCCGCCAGCCGGGCCCCGACAGTGAACTGCGGGTGCGGATTTCCCAGCCCGAAGGGATGGACACCGCCGTCGCTGCCGTGCGCGCCTTGGCCCAACCCATCGCGACCTTTACGGGCGTTGGGTCCAGCGACATTGATGTATCGGCGAATGGCGATGTGTTGACCGTTCAGCTGTCTGAAGCAGAACGCGCCGCGACGGACGACCGGACGATGCAGCAATCGCTGGAAATCATCCGTCGTCGTGTGGATGAGGCGGGCACCCGCGAACCCACGATCCAGCGTCAGGGAGCAGACCGTATCCTGATCCAAGTGCCAGGTATTGGTTCCGCTCAGGAACTGAAATCTCTGATCGGAACGACCGCCAAGCTGACCTTCCATCCTGTGGTTGGCCAAACATTTGACGCAAATGCACGCCTTGATGGGCGGCAGATTTTGGTGCCCGACATGGATGACGCGGGCACGTTCTATATTCTTGAGCAGACGCCAGTGGTTACAGGCGATGATCTGGTCGATAGCCAGCCTGCATTTGATCAAAATGGCATGCCCGCTGTGACCTTCCGGTTTAACGGTGCGGGTGCGCGAGATTTCGGTATTTATACCGCCGAGAACATTGGCTCACCTTTCGCCATCGTGCTGGATGATGAGGTGGTCACAGCCCCGGTCATCCAATCCGCTATTCCCGGCGGCACCGGTCAGATCACCGGCAACTTTGATGTGACTGAATCGACGCAGCTGTCGATCCTGTTGCGGGCAGGTGCGCTTCCGGCTGAGATGACCTTTCTCGAAGAACGGACCATTGGCCCTGAACTGGGGCAAGATTCCATTGATGCAGGCCGTATTGCGGCGATGATCGCAATGGCGGGTGTTGTTGTCTTTATGATCGCCAGCTACGGCCTGTTTGGCGTGTTTGCGACGGTGGCCTTGTTGATCAACGTCGCCCTTATCGTCGGCATCCTGAGCCTGATCGGCGGCACGCTCACACTGCCGGGCATCGCTGGTATCGTGCTGACCGTGGGTATGGCGGTGGACGCCAACGTGCTGGTCTTTGAGCGTATCCGTGAGGAATTACGCACGGCCAAAGGGCCCGCACGGGCCATTCAGTTGGGCTATGAACGCGCGCTGTCGGCCATTGTGGATGCGAACCTGACGACCTTTATCATCGCGGTTATCCTGTTTGTGCTGGGCTCTGGCCCGGTGCGGGGCTTCTCGGTGACTTTGGGTATCGGGATCATCACGTCTGTCTTTACTGCGCTATTCGTCACGCGCGTCTTTGTGGTCATGTGGTTCGAACGTCGCCGCCCCAAAACACTGGAGGTGTGAGATGCGCCTAAGACTTGTTCCACAAGAAACCAATTTCGACTTCTTCCGCTTTCGCAAAGTGACATTTGGCGGCTCGGTGGTCGCGGTCATCGCGTCGGTCGTGCTGTGGCTGACGATGGGTCTGAACTTCGGCATCGACTTTTTGGGCGGGACCACCATCCGCACCGAAAGCCGGGTTGAGGTGAATGTCGGCGCGTACCGGGATGCGCTGCAACCTTTGAACCTTGGCGATGTTTCCATCACCGAGGTGTTCGATCCGACATTTGCGGATGATCAGAACGTGGCGATGGTCCGTATTCAGGCGCAAGATGGCGCCGAAAGCGTAACGCCTGAGGTTATTGCCTTGGTCGAAGACGCACTGCGGACAGTCGATCCTGCAATCACCTTCCCAAGCGTTGAGTCCGTTGGTCCAAAAGTTTCGGGCGAGCTGGTGACAACGGCCTTGATCGCGCTGGCAGCGGCTATGGCTGCGATGTTGTTCTACATTTGGTTGCGGTTTGAATGGCAGTTCGCAGTGGGTGCGGTTGCGGCCTTGGTGCACGATGTTGTCCTGACCATCGGGATTTTTAGCCTGCTACAAATCCGCTTTGATCTGGCAACGATTGCAGCCCTTTTGACGGTGCTTGGCTATTCCATCAACGACACGGTGGTTCTGTTTGACCGGCTTCGCGAGAACCTGATCAAGTACAAGAAAACGCCGTTGATGGAGGTCATGAACCGCTCCACCAATGAGACGCTGGCGCGGACATTGATGACCAGTGGCACGACGATTGTCGCACTTTTGGCTCTTATTGTTCTGGGCGGCGATGTTATCCGCGGATTTGTGTTCGCGATCCTTTGGGGTGTTATCGTCGGGACTTATTCGTCGGTCTATGTGGCTAAAAACGTGGTCCTAATGTTGGGCGTCAACCGCGACCCGAAAAAGCCCGACAGTGGCGCGGGCACGCAGTTCGGCAACATCGATGCCTGAGATCTTGGCCACCCCTGGGTTGGGGTGGCTGGTCTTTGCAACCTGTCTTGCGGGCTTGGTGCGGGGATTTGCCGGATTTGGTACTGCCCTGATTTACCTGCCCATTGCAGGCACAGTCTTGCCCCCTGTTTGGGCCATCGTCACGCTCACTGTTATGGATCTGATCGGGCCACTTCCGACCGTGCCGCGTGCGGTGCGCGATGGGCACCCGCGTGATGTCTTGCGGCTGTGTGCTGGGCTTGCTGTGACGCTGCCCATCGGGTTGGCCGTGTTGCTCAGCGTCCCGCCTGAGGCGTTTCGCTACGCCGTGTCCCTTGTGACATTTGCGATGTTGGCGGCGCTTGTTTCAGGCTGGCGTTACCGAGGCCGCGTGACACCGCCCAAGGTATACGGCATCGGCGCCTGCGCGGGCTTTTTGGGCGGGGCGGCGGGTCTGCCCGGGCCGCCTGTCATTCTATTCTATATGGCACGGCCGCTGCCTGCATCTGTCGTACGCGCGACACTGACATTATTTTTGCTGATCTACGATGGGATGGCATTGGGGCTTTTGACCGCCAAGGGCGAAGTCACCCTGACGCCGTTTCTTATTGGTGCAATCTTGATCGTGCCCAACCTCTTGGCGATTCAAGTCGGCGCCGCTATGTTCCACCCCGATCGCGAAGGGCTGTACCGCCGCATCGCCTATACAATTATCGCCGGTGCGGCTCTTATGGGCCTGCCCTTATGGGGAGACACGTAATGCAACTCAACGAAGTCCACTACGGCAGCGCGCAACCGATCGACAGCTATGGGCCGGGTTTTTTCCGGGTGGGCGGTGATCGGATTGATGGGGCAATCCTTGCGACCGAAACGACTGCCCGGACATGGGCTGGCCTTCAGGATGTGGACAGCCTGTTGCAATTGGCCGGAGCGGTGGATGTGATTTTCCTCGGCACAGGGGCCGAGATTGCACATGCACCCGCATCTCTGCGTGCCGCAGTTGAAGGCGCGGGTATGGGGCTGGAGGTAATGAACAGCCCCGCTGCTTGCCGCACATACAACGTGCTTCTGGGTGAAGGCCGCCGTGTCGCACTGGCGGCGTTAGCAGTCACGACGGCGGACTAAGCGCGGTCAGGACGACGACAGGTCCAGCGTGGTCTGCGTTTCCACTGCTTTGATCGATGTGTTCATATCGCCGCTGATGTCGTCAGCGCCGTCTTTGACGACCATCATGACCGCAAGGCCCAGACCCACGAGGCCCGCGCATAGGATTACCCAGTCGACAGTTACGGCGCCTTGGTCATCGGCTAGAAAAGAATGGAAATAGGGCATGGGGCAGTTCCTTTATAAGCTGTCCCTCGCATATGCCGCAGCAATCGTGTTCGGAATGGGGCTGGAACCTTGCCAAATATCGCAAGTTTTAACGGTTTAGCGTGTCGGTGCGGACAGTGGGGGCGATTTGGCCAAACACCATCGTCTTTAGCTCGCGCAGTAATTTACGCTCCATCGCGGTCTGATAGGCCGAATACCCCAGCGCCGTTTCCACAAAGGCACCGGGTCCGCGGATGATTTCGGACAGAAAATAGCTGCTCAGCTCGGCTATTTCGGCCTGCCGTTGGTCCCCTGCGGCGGGGTTGTCCGCCCCGATGACCAGCGCATTTATGGTGACACCTTCAAGCTTGCGGTGCTGGCTGCCGGGATCGGGCCAATCGTTGTTCTTACCATCCCCTGAGATATCGAGCGTGCGCTGCAAGCAGCTGGGAGGGGCATCGCGGAACAGCGCCGCTGCATAGGCCATCGATGCGCCCAATGCGGTGGATCGTGAGGCAGGCCGTAAGGTGGGCGCGCGGAGTGTATGGGCGACCTGGTTCAACGTGGCTAGATCGGTGATGGGCGTCCATTCCAACAGGGTGAATTGGTCGAATTGCCCGGCCCATTCAAACGCCGCGATATAAACCGGAAACTGCGGTGTGCTTAGCAGGACATCGCGCACGGCGGGCGCGGTCAGGGCTGCAGCCAGCCCCTCCCGCTGGAGCGTATATTCCTCGGCATCAACGGACCCCGACACGTCCAACGCCAACAAAAGCGCCTGCCGACAAGCGGCCTGAGCTGTCCCCGCATGTATCAATAATGCGAGGGCTAGGGCCGCCGCGCGGCTTACCAATGACCTGTGTTTTCCATGGATGCCCAAGGCTCTGCCGGGGCCAGACGATCCCCACTTTGCAGTAGCTCGATTGAGACATTGTCGGGAGAGCGGACAAAGGCCATATGCCCGTCGCGGGGCGGGCGGTTGATCGTAACGCCGTTGTCCATAAGGTGCTGGCAGGTATCATAGATATTGTCGACACTATACGCGAGGTGGCCAAAGTGGCGGCTATCAGAGGGCAGGCCCTCATCACCGTCCCAGTTGTAGGTCAGCTCAACATGGGCGTTTTCCTGTCCGGGGGGCGACATGAAAATCAGGGAAAACCGGCCCTTTTCGTTTTCATAGCGGCGTGTCTCTTCGAGGCCGAGCAGTTTGTAAAACGCGATAGAGGCATCAAGGTCGCGGACCCGAACCATTGTGTGCAGATAGGTAATAGGCATGGGAAACTTTCGTGAGTGATCTCTTAGCTCAAGATAGGGCCGGCGGCTGTGGACGCAACCAAAGGCTGTGTTTGTTGCGCGTGGTGGGCCGACAAGCCGCTTTGGTTTATATATCTTGTGGATATCCTGACAAAAGTTGACCACATCTAGTGTTCACGTGCGATTATACCCCGAATACGTTCGGAAAAGCCCGATTCGCGGCTTTTGTGGCCCGCTGCGGGCGCGAACATGCGTGGAGAACAGTTCATGAATGATCAGGCCAGTCGACCGATGACCCCCGAAGAAGAAATCGCAGAAATGCGCAGCCATCCGCGTCCCACGTTACGGGCCGTGAGCGAGGGCATGGAAAAGCATCTGTACACCGCGCAGCCGGTTTTGGATCACGGGTTTGTCCGTGTGATCGACTATATGGGTGACGATGCCGCCATCACACAAGCCGCGCGCGTCAGCTACGGCAAAGGCACGAAATCGGTCCAGAATGATGAAGGTCTTATCCGTTATTTGATGCGGCACTGGCACTCTACCCCGTTTGAGATGTGTGAGATCAAGCTGCACGTTAAGCTGCCGGTGTTTGTTGCGCGCCAGTGGATCCGCCACCGGACTGCGAATGTGAATGAATATTCGGCGCGCTATTCGATCCTTGATCGTGAATTCTATATCCCACCAGCTGAGCATTTGGCCGCCCAATCCGTGGTGAACAACCAAGGCCGCGGCGACGTGTTAGAGGGTGAAGAGGCCGCACGCGTTCTTGAGATCCTGAAGCGTGATAGCAATCAGGCTTACGACAGCTATGAGGCGATGATCTCGCAGGACGGTCAGGCCGGGCTTGCGCGGGAATTGGCGCGCATGAACCTGCCGACCAATATCTACACACAGTGGTACTGGAAGGTGGATTTGCACAACCTGTTCCATTTCCTGCGACTGCGCGCAGACCCTCATGCCCAATACGAAATCCGCGTTTATGCTGATGCGATTTGTGAAATGGTCCGCGACTGGGTGCCCTTCGCTTATGGCGCGTTTGAGGACTATCGCATGGGGGCGCAACAGCTTTCTGGCAAGGGTGTTGACTGCCTCAAGCGCCGCTTGGCAGGCGAAGTCGTAACCCAAGAAAACTCAGGCATGTCCAAGGGCGAATGGCGCGAGTTCGAAACCGTCTGGGGCGACGCCTAATCAGATTTGCACGCTTGGGGCTTAGGCCTCGGGCGTGTGCCCATTCCGCTTTTTCGGCGGTTTGGTAGGGTCATCCCCGTTCGGATAGACCAACCCCGCTGAGATCACCAATTTGGCCGCGTCCTCGACCGACATGTCGAGGATGATAATATCCTCTTTCGGCACAAAAAGCAGAAAGCCCGACGTTGGGTTTGGCGTGGTCGGCAAAAAGACCGAAACGATCTTGTTTTCACCCACAGTTTTGGTCGCGATCTCGGCCTTTGCATCGGTCGAGATAAAAGCAATCGCCCAAATACCTTTGCGTGGGTACTCGACAAGACAGGCTTTCTCGAACGAGGTTTCCGTCTGGGCGAAAATCGTTTCAGCGATTTGTTTCACCCCTCCGTAAACCGAACGGACGACAGGCACGCTTAGCACCAGGCTTTCGGCCCACCCGATCAGGGATCGGCCGATTAACCCTTTGGCCACCCAACCTACGAGCATCGCGAAAATGATGAACACCACAACGCCGACGCCGCGTACGTTCACCTCAATCTGGTCCACACCTTCAAAACCAAGGATACGGTTCAACAGCTGCGTGGGTTGATAGGCGTCAGGCACGAACGGCCAAACGAACCCATCGATCCAGCCAACAACCGTCCAAATTAGCCAGACAGTCAGCCCAATGGGCGCAATCACAATCAGTCCGGTTAGGAAATTGTTGCGAAGCCGCGCGAATAGCCCCACGCGTGGGGGTTTGGGGTCTTCGGGCATGGGAATTTGCATTGGGTGGTCGGTCTTTCCTCGGTCCTAGGCGCATATGTAGCGGTGCGCAGAGGGCCGCACAAGGAAGCGCGGAATTTAGCGCCGCTGTGTCGCAATTTCGCCCGCGATTTCAGCGGCGAGGCGGGCATTGTTCATCACGAGGGCAATGTTCGCCTCAAGCGAGGCCCCATTGGTCAGTTCAAACAAACGTCGCAGCAAAAAGGGTGTGACGGCTTTGGCACTGATCCCAGCAGCATCGGCCTCGGCTTGTGCGGTTGCGATCAGCGGGGCGAGAATGGTGGCCGGGATTTCAGCCTCGGTCGGGATGGGGTTAGCTACGAGCTGTCCGCCGGGTAGACCGAGGGCTGCGCGCAACAGATGCGCCTTTGCGATTTCGGCAGGGGTTTCGGCGCGTAGGGGCGCGGGCAGGGGGCTGGTCGCAGACCAAAACGCTGGAAAAGTATCGGTGCGGTAGCATAGGACCGGAACGCCTTGGGTTTCCAAGACCTCAAGTGTTTTTGGTACATCAAGGATGGCTTTTGCCCCTGCGGCCACGACGGTGACAGGCGTGCGCGCCAGTTCAGTCAAATCGGCTGAGATATCAAAGCTGGTCTCTGCGCCCTTGTGGACGCCGCCAATGCCACCGGTCGCAAAGACTGCGATCCCGGCAAGCCGGGCACAGATCATGGTCGCCGCAACCGTCGTGGCACCTGTTTCGCCTGTTGCAAGGCAATGGGCCAAATCGGCCCGGCTTAGCTTGCGCGCGTCACTGCGTTGGGCAAGTGCATCAAGCGCCGCATCCTCAAGCCCGACATGCAGCGTGCCGTCCAGCACAGCCATCGTGGCCGGTACCGCACCGGCGTTGCGGACCACAGCCTCAACCGCGCGCGCGGTTTCAAGGTTTTGGGGATAGGGCATGCCGTGGGTGATGATGGTGCTCTCAAGCGCCACAATCGGTGCGCCCTCGGCTTGTGCGGCCGCAACTTCCGCGCTCATTTGCATTGGCACGTCCAACATCATCCCTGTCCTTTTCGTTTGTTTGGCCTCGCGCAATCGAGGTCCCAATTGCCTAGTAGGTCTCGCCCGAGACGTAAATAGCCGCAGCTTCTAACGCCCGTTCAAGAGCTGCGTCCGGTGGTGCACCCTTCGCCTCTGCCGCGATATGGGCCGCCATGAATGTGTCGCCCGCACCGGTCACGCGGGTGACCATCACTTCACGGGGCTGCGCGCTGAATGTCCCGCTTTGCGACCCGCAGGCCGCCGCGCCCCCTCCGTTGGTGACAAGCACCCGGTGGACCCCGCGCCCGACCAAGGCGCCCGCAGCTTCTGCGGCGGTACCGTGGCTTTCGCGAAGCAGTAGGTTCGCCTCCTCAAGGTTGACGTAAAGCGTGGCGCGTCCTGCGTGCAAAAAGGGGGTTAACCGTTCGGCTTTGCCGGGCGAGGCGGGTGCGATCCGTAGATCCGTCCGCGTGAATGTCTCACTGATGGCGATGTCGGACAACAACGCCTCGGTCAGGTTTCCGTCTAACGCGATGATGCCAGACCAGCCCTCCAACGCGCCACGTTCCAAGGGGCGCAGTATCTTGGTCCCAGCCTGTTCAAGCGAGTGCGCATCTGCAATCGCCGCGATCAAACCATTGCCGCCTTCGACCGCCATATAGGTGTCCGTCGGTAGATCCTCGGAGCGGTACAGATGCGTTGTCTCCATGCCGAGCCGTGTACAGGCAGCGACCAGTTCGTCACCTTCGGGGTCGCGCCCGACAGCCGACAACAGCGCGGGCTGCATGCCATACGCCTTAAGAGCCATAGCAATGTTCATCGCGACGCCGCCGGGGATGCGCGTGATCCGCCCGGGCACATCAGAGCCCGCGCGCATGTGCGACGAGGACCGCCCGATGATGTCCCACAAAACCGAGCCTATGCACAGAACGTCTACGGTTTGCGGCATCACCGGCCCAATACCAAGCGCAGACCAAGGGCGCCCATCACCACCGCCGCGCCCCGGTCCAGATACAGCTTCGCCGCCATATACCGCTGTTGCGCTGCTGGCGTGCTCAAAAGCAATGACAAGCCAGTGTAGAACGCGATTTCTACCAAGAAATGGTTCATGACAATCAGACCCTTATCGATCATGCTTAACCCCGGTGGAAAAATCACGACCAGAACGGCTGCGGCAAACAGAACGGACTTGGGGTTAACCGCTTGCAGGAGCATACCGTCGCGAAAGGCTCGGCCAACAGGACGCAAATCGGTTCGAATGGGTGTCCTTGCGCCCTTCCACATCTGGATGGCAATCCATAGCAAATATGCAGCGCCGACCGTTTTCACGGCCCAATATGCCCACGGGAACGCTGCAAATATGGTTTCCAAGCCTAACAGCGCGGCTGCTGTCCAAAGAGCTGCCATCAGCCCCAGTCCAACCCCCATCGCGATCCCTGCGCGACGACCCGCCGATAGGATTGTGCGAATTTCCATAACCAACGCTGGCCCGGGCGATAGGATCGCCGCAAGCAGGGTCAGATTAAACAGCAGGACATGCTCAAAGCTCAAAACGGCTCTCCCTTAACAACCCGTGCAACACACCAAAACGGCACCCTATTGTCGAGCCTTGATGGTTCGCATCCCGCCAATCTCCTTTGTTCTTTAAATACTCACCTCGCGAGGCCGAAGGCCGCGCAAAAATGTCATGCCGCGTATGCGGCGCGTTGAACTTATCCTTCGGGCAGCTTGGTCCACCGCGCATCCAGCGCCTCAATGGCTGCCACGCGGTCGGCAGTTTTGGGGTGGCTCATGAGCCAAGCCGGCGCACCACGTCCTCCCATGCCGGTTAATGTCTCTAGCTTCTGCAGGAGTTGTTTTTGTGGCCCGGTGCCCAAACCTGCCTTAACCATTAATGCAGCGGCATAGGCATCAGCCTCGTATTCATCCTGACGAGACAGCCGGGCAGCCAGTACGGAGGTGAGCGCATTGGCCACCCAGACGCCGCCAAACGGCAAAACCCGCCCCAATACTGTTGCCAACACAACGCGGATCGCATTTTGACCCGAAAAGTCGATCATCCGGCGGCGCGAATGCCCGAGCGCGACGTGTCCCAATTCATGTGCCACTACAGAGGCAAGTTCCTCCGCAGTGACTTCACCCGCTTTGAACTTACGGTAAAATCCACGGGTCAGAAAAATCCGACCGTCCGGTGCCGCCAGTCCGTTAACCGGCTCAATCTCATAGATGTGCACGCGAATGCGCGGAATATCGAGCGCTTTGGCCATGGATTTGGTCAATCGCGCGATGTCTGGGTCCGCCAATTCCGTTGATTGCTGGTTTAGCATCTTTGCGGTCCGCCACGCGGAAAAGCGGTACATCACCAGTCCATAGATGAGCGCGAGCAGTATGGGAGAAAACTTTAACATCTGTCTGATATGGTGCACCTGAGTTGGCTTGCAAAGGGGGCGCTCACAGCTGTGCCGCAGGCCACGCCCTATTTGCGCCATATTCTGTCCATATTCTGTGATCTGCAGTAAAAAATATAATACGAACAATATCATACCGCTGAGGCAAAGCGTGACAGGCATTCAACCCCTTTCTATCCGCCCCATCGAGGCGGAGGATTATTCTGTATGGCGTGCACTTTGGGTGGGGTATCTTGCCTATTATGAAACGTCATTGTCCGACGCAGTTATCGACACTGCGTTTGAGCGTTTGATGTCAGATGACCCCACTACGTTTCAGGGGCGCCTCGCTTTACGCGATGGTCAGGCTTTGGGTCTTGTGCACTATGTTTTCCATCCGCACATGTGGCGGGTTGAGCCGGTTTGCTACTTGCAAGACCTCTACACATCACCCGAAGCGCGGGGGCAGGGTGTTGCTCGTGCGCTTATCCAAGCTGTCTATGATGCGGCCGATGCGGTTGACGCCCCGCGCGTCTACTGGCTCACCCAAGAGTTCAATTACAAAGGTCGGATGCTTTACGATCAGGTCGGCACCAAGACGCCATTCATTCGATACGACAGGCCTCCGAAGTGAGGGGCCGTTGGGTCTTGGCTGCGACGTTTGCGGTTGCGTCCTGCGCGCCCGTCATTTCGCCGTTGAACGACGCTGCATTAGAAGCTGAGACCGCCGCGATCACACTGCCTGCGATGAAGCGGTTTGATGGCGCGCTACCCCGCCCCGTTCCCATGCCCAGCAACGCGCAACTGGCGCAAGATTTTCTTGATCTGAGCTTTCAGCTCGAAAGCGGCCGTGCGCTGCCCGTTTTCACCCGGTTTGAGGGGCCAGTCACAGTTGCCGTCCGAGGCGATGCGCCCGATACGCTTGACCCGGATTTGGATGATCTACTGAAGCGCCTGCGGCGCGAGGCCGGTATCGATATTGCGCGCGCACAAGAAGGGCGGGCAGCCTCTATCACTATTGAGGCTCTCCCACGTCGAGAATTGCAAAGATTGGTGCCCCAAGCGGCCTGTTTTGTGGTGCCAAATGTTGAAGATTGGGATGAATACCTCTCCAAGCGGCGCTCCCGCTCGACGGATTGGGGGACGTTGACGGCGCGCACGCGGGCGGCGGTGTTCTTGCCCTCTGATGTAAGTCCGCAAGAAATTCGCGACTGTCTGCACGAAGAAATTGCTCAGGCTTTGGGGCCGTTGAATGACCTCTTTCGTCTGCCATTTAGCGTGTTCAATGATGACAATCTGCACACCATTCTGACCAGTTATGATATGACGATTTTGCGAATGACGTATGATCGTCGCCTCGTCACGGGCATGAACGTTGAACAAGTGATGGCCGCCCTTCCGGGAATTGTCGCGCAGGCCAACAAGCAAGGGGCGCAGGGACAGGGCCAACTCGTCAGCGACAGTTCTGAGGCTTGGAGGCGGGCGCTCAATCGATCGCTGCAACCGGGTCTGCCTGCGCGGCTCCGGGCGTCGGCTGCGGCGCGTGCCATTGATTTGGCCCGAGATGCGGAATGGAATGACACGCGCCTCGGCTATTCGCTTTTGTCGTTCGGGCGCGCTGCACTTGGTGTCGAACCCGAAAGCGCGATTGCCGCGATCGTCGAAGCGGCATTTGTGTTTCGTGATGCCTATGGCGAGGAGGTTCACACGGCCCACGCCATCGTGCAACCAGCGGCCTTTGCCCTGACATCTGGACAGCCAGATGTGACGCTTCGACTTGTAGAGGGGGCGTTGCCCGCCGCGCAAAAGGGGCAAAACGCAGCCCTTTTGTCCACGTTGTTATTGCTGCGCGCTGAGGCGTTGGAGGAAACAGGTCGCGTTTCCGAGGCGTTAGTGGTCCGCGAGGAAGGCAAGGCATGGGCGCTCTATGGCTTTGGCTCTGCGGCAGAAGTGCGCCGCCACGTCGCAGAGGTTGCCGCACTGCGCCCGGGCGTCTAAGTAGCGGTCTAACTCACAACACGAGGCTTTCATGCTCTATTCTGCAACGACCCTCCTTGGTGCCCTGATCGGTGGTTTTTTCGCACGTAAGAAAGGCGGAAACCGCTATGATATCGCGCAGTACTCGGCTGTTTGGGCCGTGCTCGGCTTTATGGTCGGGATGTTCGCCACGATCATCATTGGCCGCGTGATCGAAGGGTAATCTGCGATGCTCCTGCGCTTTTTCGACCAACTGCGTACGCATAATGTACCGGTCTCGATGCGGGAATTTCTGACCTTCTTAGAAGGGCTAAGCGCGGGTCTTGTGACCTATGACGTTGAGGCGTTCTACTTCTTTGCCCGCGCCGTGATGGTAAAGGATGAGCGCAACCTTGATAAATTCGACCGTGCCTTTGCGGCGACCTTCGAGGGGCTAGAGGCCCTGGACATGGGCGCGGTGCTAGAGGCCGTGAACCTGCCGGCTGATTGGCTGGAAAAGATGGCCGAAAAGCATCTGAGCGCAGAGGAAAAGGCCCAGATTGAGGCGCTGGGTGGCTTTGACAAGCTGATGGAAACCCTCAAAGAGCGCCTGAAAGAGCAAAAGGGCCGCCATCAGGGGGGTAACAAGTGGATCGGAACTGCCGGGACTAGTCCCTTCGGTGCCTATGGCTACAACCCCGAAGGCGTGCGGATCGGCCAAAGCGAAAGCCGTCATCAGCGCGCGGTGAAGGTCTGGGATAAGCGCGAATTCAAAAACCTAGATGACAGTGTTGAACTGGGCACGCGCAATATCAAAGTTGCGCTGAAGCGACTGCGCAACTGGGCGCGAGACGGCGCCGCAGAAGAGTTGGACCTAGACGGGACGATCCGCGCTACGGCCGAAAATGGCTATCTTGATGTTAAAACGCGCCCAGAACGGCGAAATGCCGTTAAAGTGCTTTTGTTTTTGGATGTTGGCGGGTCGATGGATCCGCATATTCGCGTTGTAGAGGAGCTTTTTTCAGCCGCTCGTGCGGAGTTCAAGCACCTTGAGTACTATTACTTTCACAATTGCCTTTATGAAGGCGTGTGGCGCGACAACCGCCGCCGTTGGAACGAAGTTACGCCCACTTGGGAAGTTTTGCGTACCTACGGGCCGGACTACAAATGCATCTTTGTGGGTGACGCGAGTATGTCACCATATGAGATTGCCTATGCTGGCGGCGCGAATGAGCATTGGAATGAAGAGGCTGGGCAGGTCTGGCTGAACCGCGCGCGCGAGCAATGGCCTCAACATCTTTGGATTAACCCTGTGCCAGAGCATCACTGGTCCTACACGCAGTCCATCGACATGATCCGCACCGTGTTTGAGGATCGGATGGTGCCAATGACCCTTGAGGGGATCACTTCGGGTATGAAATCGTTAACGGCTGGCTGAAGCGTTAACCATGATCCGTCGGCGCGGCGGTGCGTTTACCCGCGCCGCGCCATGAAAGCCAAACGTTCAAACAGATGAACATCCTGTTCATTTTTCAAAAGCGCACCGTGCAGCTTGGGTAGCGCGGATTTCGGGTCTACTCTTAGGGCTGCAGGGTCCAGATCTTCTGCCAACAAGAGTTTGAGCCAGTCCAGCACCTCGGAGGTTGAAGGCTTTTTCTTCAATCCCTGCTGTTCTCGCACAGTATAGAATTGCGTCAACGCGGTGGTGAGTAAGGCTTCTTTGATCCCTGGGTGGTGGACCTCAACAATCTGTTTCATCGTTTCCATATCGGGGAATCGGATGTAGTGGAAAAAACAGCGCCGAAGGAAGGCGTCCGGCAGCTCTTTTTCATTGTTCGATGTTATGATTACGATGGGCCGTTGTCGTGCTTTGACGGTTTCGCCCGTCTCATAGACAAAAAACTCCATCTTATCGAGCTCTTGGAGAAGGTCGTTCGGGAACTCGATATCGGCTTTGTCGATTTCGTCGATCAGCAACACGACGCGTTCGGGGGCATCAAACGCTTCCCAGAGCTTGCCGCGTTTGATGTAGTTCGCGACATCATTCACACGGTCATCGCCGAGCTGACTGTCACGCAGCCGGCTTACGGCATCATATTCATACAGACCCTGTTGGGCGCGGGTCGTAGACTTAATATGCCACTCAAACATCGGCAGGCCGAGGCTTTCGGCAACTTGCCGTGCGAGTTCAGTTTTGCCTGTTCCCGGCTCTCCTTTAACCAATAAAGGCAGTTCTAGCGTGATGGCAGCGTTTACCGCGACGGTCAAATCTTCGGGAGCTACGTATTTTTTGGTGCCTGTGAACTGCATATAGCCCGCCCTAGTTGTTTGTTTCGACTGCAAAGATTAACTCTACGCCATAAATTAGTAACTATGGTAAATCAATTCGTGACTCACGGAGCATTGGGATGTATTCGGGTCGCAGGGTGACCGGATGACTTTAGATATTAACAGGGTCTCTTCCGGTGGAAATAGAGGAAGTGATATGAAAGCCGAAACTTTTCTCCCGGAAGACTATCGTCCCGCTGAGGATGAACCTTTCATGAATGATCGTCAGACGGAGTATTTCCGGCGCAAGCTGCTTGCGTGGAAATCCGATCTGATCGACGAAACCGCCAGCACGATCGAGGGCCTTCAGGGCGGGACGCGCAACATCCCAGATGTAGCGGACCGTGCGTCTGAGGAAACCGACCGTGCGTTGGAGCTGCGCACGCGGGATCGTCAGCGCAAGCTGATTTCCAAAATTGACAGCGCACTGCGCCGGATCGACGAGGGCGAGTATGGTTACTGTGAGGCGACCGGTGAGCCGATTAGCCTCAAGCGGTTGGATGCGCGTCCCATCGCGACCATGAGCCTTGAGGCGCAAGAGCGTCACGAGCGCCGGGAAAAGGTCCACCGCGACGATTAAGTCGACGCTTCGGACTGGACCAAGTAGTAAGCCGCGCCCCATATTGGGAGCGCGGTTTTTCTTTGGGGGTATGCGGTGATCATCGGGGCAGAGGTGACAGTTTTGGGCGCTGGTATCGGCGGCCTGGCCGTGGCGACGGCGTTAGCGCAGCGCGGGGCCAAGGTTCGCGTGCTGGAGCAGGCGGATGAAATCACCGAAGTCGGCGCCGGCATTCAAATCAGCCCCAATGGCGTCGCGGTTTTACGCGCCTTGGGCATTGGTCCCGTTGGCGGGGCTAGCTCGGCCGTTAAGTTGCTGGATGGCGCATCAGGGTCTCTTGTATTGCGGATGGCGCTGCCCGAGGGATTTGAGTTGGTCCACCGCGCAGACCTTATTGCGGCGTTGGCCACTGCCGCGCGCGATGCCGGTGTGGACGTTCAGCTTGGCGCACGGGTTCAAGGCGTGGATGCGGATGGTGCGCAGGCTGTCTTGCGGATGGCGGACGGAACCGTTTCGCGCCAAGACATATTGATCGGCGCGGATGGATTGCATGCCCAAACACGCACGGCTGTTCTGGGAGATATAGCGCCCTTTTTCACCCAACAGGTTGCGTGGCGCGCGTTGATCCCGGGCAGGGCGCAATCAGCAGAGGCGCGCGTGTTTATGGGGCCAGGGCGGCATCTTGTGACCTATCCGCTGCGGGGTGGTGCGATCACGAATATTGTCGCCGTAGAGGAACGTGCGTCGTGGGCTGAAGAGGGCTGGAACCACACGGATGATCCCGAGAATCTGCGCGCGGCGTTTGCAGGCTTCTGCCCAGAGATCGCCGATATGCTGGCGCAGGTTGAGACCGTTAATATCTGGGGGCTGTTTCGGCATCCTGTCGCGGATAGATGGTCTCGCGGTGCGGTTGCTCTGCTTGGGGATGCGGCCCATCCAACGCTGCCCTTCTTGGCCCAAGGGGCGGTTATGGCCCTAGAGGACGCGTGGGTCTTGGCGGATGCGTTGGCTGTGCATGACAGTCGCGATCGGGCTTTCGCGGCCTATCAGGCGGTGCGCAAACCCCGTGCGACCCGCGCCATTGAGGCCGCGAACGCCAATGCCCGGAACTATCATCTAAGTGGTGCGAAAAAAACGGTGGCTCATGCGGGGCTTCGCGTGATCAACGCGGTGGCGCCACAGCAGATGTTGTCGCGGTTTGACTGGCTTTATGGTCATGATGTGACGCAGGGCGACTAGCGCCCCTCTAGGTGTGCCGCGACGGATGCGCGGAGCCAGTCGTCCAGCGCGACGGCCATTGCGGCCCCGTCACCGGCGCGGGCGACGGCTACGCCGACAATCCGCCATTCTCCGTTAGATTCGATCAATAGCGGAGAGCCTGAGTTCCCACCTCGGACCGGACATTCCACACCCATGAGCCGCCCACGGCCGGGGCCAACGGGGCAATCAAATGCGCCGCTTAACCCACCCTGTGCACCTACGTGATAGCCAAGCAAGGCGACGGGCGCGTCGTAGATTGCAGGCTCAGACATGTCCGCCAATTCCAATGGTGTTACGCCCGCCACGGGAACGGACAAGACTGCCAGCGCGATATCGTTCTCAAACGGCAAGGCCCCGATGCCCCCGTAGTCTGGATGCCGCAGAGTGCGCGCAATCGCGATGGACGGATTGCGTCGCCCAACCCGCCAGCCGGGGGCAAAGACTGCGTTGTTCGGACCCGCAGAAAGGCAGTGTGCTGCCGTTAACAATAAATCAGGGGCAATTAATGCGGCTGTGCATCCCTGTGAGGTCTGAAACTTAGGATCTGACCCCAGTCGGCCAATGGCGTCAAACGCAGCTCCGTACGTCAGGGGCAAGCGGGGCAGCCCATCTTGGGCCCAGCCGGGGGCGCCCCAAAACAGCAGGCCCAACAGGGCTGCAATTATTTGCAATCTGCTCAGGACGTGACCTCCGTTAACTTTGATATCGTGTGGTGCCGCGCCGATTCACGTCAAGCGGTAGGGCGACATGCAGCGGTTCATACGCGCGTTGGGCGCAATCAAGACGTGGACAGATATGGCAGTTGATCCCAATTTGGGCGATGGGGGCCTCGGCGCGGTCGTGGGGGTCGGCGTAGCGAATGCGGTGGGCATGGGTTTGCTCGCATCCAAGCGTGACGACCAGCCGCCTTGGCGTGTCCTGATGCTGGGTCACGGGGCGCGGCGTTGTCCGCGATATGGTAAAGAATTGTCCCGTATCAGGTAGTTCGACCCGTTGGGGGAGGATCGTATCCGGCGCGGCAAAGGCGCTGTGCAGGTTCCAGACTGGGCAAGCCCCGCCTTGATCTGCCAAAGTGAAAGGTGTCGCGTTAAACCGCTTGGTCACATTGCCGGCAGGGTCGATGCGCAGGAAAAAGAACGGCACGCCTTCGGCACCTTTGCGTTGCAGCGTCGTGAGGCGCTGGGCAACTTGTTCGAATGAAACCGCAAAGCGGGTCGCGATCCGGTCAAGGTCGTAACGGGTGTCTTCGGCGGTGCGGTAGATGGCATCGTAGGGCATCAAAAGGGCCGCCGCGAAGTAGTTGGCCAGTTCCACGCGGCACCGTTCTTGCCCGGTTTCGGTCGGGATGTTGGCATCGGTGATGAGGGTGTCCAGCAGTGCACTGACGCTCACGAGCGCTAGGACGTGCGCAAGCTGGAAAGTGCGGTTCACCGGGTCCAAAGCCTCGGAAATCAACACCCGGCTTTCGGCGATGTCAAAGACGCGCAACGCTTGTTCCATCTCCTCGACTGGCGCGAGAGCGACTTGCAGGCCATAGGCTTGTTTCAGGTGGCGCTTGAGGTTGGCATAAAGGTCATCGTTAGCTCCCCCAATGGCATCGCGCGCGGCCTCGGCGGCGGCCTCAAGCGGGGGGAAGTGATTCCCATGACTGCGGAAAAAGGTGTAAATTGCGGTCTCAGCGCGGACGGCTTGCACACTGCCAGAGGCGTCGTCTTGGGTCAGTTTGCGCATCGAATGCTGGAGCGCCTCGTGATTTGCGTACAATTGCAGGAAAAGCTTCACCACCGTGGGTGAATGGTCCAATGCCGCGCGCAACTCAGAGATGTCGGGGGCTTGGTCTGCGAACATAGGATCCCGCAAGCAGGCGCGCAAATCTGCAAGTTGTGTGGCGGAGCTGTCTTTAACCAGGTGGTGGGCGTCGATGCCGTAGGCTTCGCTAAGTGCCATTAACACGTTAACAGACACACTTCGTTGATTATTTTCCAAAAGGTTGATGTATGCGGCAGACACGCCCAGTTTGCGGGCCATCTCTGCCTGAGTGTCCGTATTTACCTTGCGGATATGCCGAATTTGGGGGCCGATAAGTGTCTTAACCATGTTTACAACATAACAGATAACAATTTTGTTGTCGAAATAATTAACAACAAAACACGATTAATTTTGGAACATTCTTTCAAGGACATATTTCTTGGATCATTCTGCATCGTACACAGCACCTTCAGCGTGCAGCCGAAATCACATGGATTGGGAGGTCCTCCGTATGACTTTGAAACTTACACGACGCTTGTCGCTCGCATTAGCAGCATCCGCGGCACTGGTTGCTACAGCCCCCGCATTTGCCTCGGATTGGAAGCCATCGAAGCCGGTTGAGATGGTTATCATGGCCGGTCAGGGCGGTGGTGCGGATCGCTTGGCGCGCCTTTTTCAATCCATTATCCAAAAAGAAAATCTGGCCTCCATGCCGATCCTGCCGGTGAACAAAGGCGGCGGTTCCGGGGCTGAGGCGCTGCGCTACCTCAAGGACAAAGAGGGCGATAACCATGTCATTATGGCCACGCTCAACAGCCTGTACACCACGCCGCTTCGCACCGACATTGGTGTAAACATCGAAGAATTCACACCCATCGCGCGGATGGCTCTGGATACCTTCGTTCTGTGGGTTAATGCCGACAGCGACATCTACACGCTAGACGATTATGTTACGGCTGTCCGCGCCTCGGGCGGGCAGTGGAAGATGGGCGGCACCGGTACCGGCCAAGAAGACAGCCTTGTGACATCTATGCTAGAAAACGAGTTCGGGCTTGAGATTACCTATGTGCCCTTCAAAGGGGGTGGTGATGTGGCCAAGAACCTTGTGGGTGGCCATATCGACAGCACGGTTAACAACCCTTCTGAGCAGCTGGGCTTTTTCACCGCCGGTAAGTCGCGCCCTATCGCAACGTTCACGCCCGCACGGCTGGCTGCTTTCCCTGACACGCCAACCATGACCGAACTGGGCCATGAACTGGTCTATGACATGCAGCGGTCCTTCATTGCGCCTGCCGGAATGGCACCAGAGGCCGTCGCCTATTACACCGAAATGTTCGAAAAACTGAACGCTTCAGAAGAGTGGCAGACCTACACATCCGAGAAATCCCTCGCGCCAGATTTCCTGACGGGCGATGCGTTGGGGGAATACTTTCTCGTGGAGCGCGAAAAGCATGCCTCGCTCCTAGAGATGAGCGAGCAAGGCTCCTGAGCCCAATCCGGACATAAACAATCTCAGGCGCGCGGGAGACACTGCGCGCCTGTTTGGGTGGGAAAGTTGAGACTATCATGCTGACTGCAGATCGCGTTCTTGCCGCGGGGATTATGGTCCTTTCGGTGTATTTTATGTGGCACGCCAGTGCGCTACCCATCGGGTGGAATGGGATGACAGGCGGGCCAGGGGGCGGAGCTTTTCCGTTCTGGCTGTCGGGGATCATGTTCTTGTGTGCGGGCGGGATTGTCGTGCGGTCGTTCAAGGACAGTGCGCCCTTTGCCAAGGATGACACGCCGTTTTTTGACCCCGATACGCTTCGGTCCGTTGTGGTTGTGACGCTTGCGCTGACGGCGACTGTGGCGGCCTTGCCCTTCGCGGGGGCCTACATCGCTATTCCAGTATTCCTGCTTTGGTATCTCAAAATATATGGCAAGCATGGATGGGTCCTGACCGGAGCGCTCACCATCTGCACACCCGTATTCTTGTTCTTTTTCTTCGAAGTCACGCTCAAAATCCTGCTGCCCAAGGGCTGGACGGAGCCGTGGTTCTTCCCGCTTTACGCGCGCTTTTTCTAGGGGACCTCGGCTATGGAACTGCTTGGATACCTTGGCGATGGCTTCGCCACATCATTGATGCCTATCAACATCCTGATCGTGATGATCGGGGTCACGGCTGGCTTGTTTATTGGCGCGATGCCCGGGCTGGGCTCGGTCAATGGGGTGGCAATTGTGCTGCCGATCACATTCATCGTGCCCCCATCGTCGGCAATCATACTGCTATGTGCCATTTACTACGGCGCGATGTACGGGGGCGCGATCAGCTCGATCCTGTTGGGTATTCCCGGCGCGTCCACGGCTGTTGCTACGACCTTTGATGGTCGGCCAATGGCGCAACAGGGCAAGGCAGGGCTCGCCCTGATTGCCGCGGCGGCTGCGTCCTTTGTCGGTGGCACAATTTCGGTTGTGTTGTTCACGTTGTTCGCTGTGCCGCTCGCGGATGTGGCGCTTGCGTTTGGCCCGGCTGAGGAATTCGCGCTCGTCTTACTGGCCTTCACCACTTTCGTGGGGCTTGGTGGCGATGATGTTCTCAAGACGATCATTATGATCTGCCTCGGCCTCGTGCTGTCGGCTGTCGGGCTGGACCTTATATCTGGCGACCCACGCTTGATTTTCTTTGACCAACCCGGGTTCTATTCGGGGATCAGTTTTCTGGTGCTTGCCATCGGTATCTACGGCGTAGGTGAAATCCTTTACACCATCGAAACCCAGAAAAGTGCGCCCCAAGTCACGCCCGCCAAAATCACCTTTCGTGAGCTGTGGTACGGCCTGAAGGAGATCAACAAACTCTGGAAAACCATGAGCTTTGGGTCCTTCCTCGGCTTCTTTGTGGGCATGTTACCCGCAGCAGGGGCAACGCCTGCGGCGTTGATGTCCTATGGTATCGCAAAGTTGCTGTCCAAAAAGCCTGAAACCTTTGGCAAAGGCGCCATTGAGGGCGTCGCTGCCCCCGAAACGGCAAATAACGCGGCCTCAACAGGTTCGCTTTTGCCGATGCTCACACTTGGCATTCCTGGCTCCCCCACGACGGCGTTGTTGCTGGGGGGCATGGTTATGTGGGGGCTGGTGCCAGGCCCGATGTTGTTCATTGAACAGCCCGATTTCGTGTGGGGCCTGATCTCATCGCTTTACACTGCCAACCTATTTGCCGTGTTGGTCAATCTGGCATTGATCCCGCTGTTCGTCTGGGCGCTGCGCATGCCGTTTACTGTGCTGTGTTCACTGGTGTTTGTGCTCTGTCTGGTGGGGGGCTTTGCGCCCAGCCAAAAGCTGCACGATGTCTGGCTGATTGTTGGATTTGGCGTCGTTGGCTACGTTCTGCGCAAAGCAGACTATCCGATGGCGCCGCTGGTACTGGCGCTGGTGCTCGGCCCCTTGATGGAACGCAGCTTCCGCCAGACACTGATCGCGGAGCAGGGCAACATGATGGCCTTTGTTGAGCGGCCAATATCGGGCACATTCATGGCGATTGCTGCGCTCTTTTTTGTGCTGCCAATGCTCAAACACATAAAACGCCTGTTGCGACGCGACCTGTCGCCTGCAGAATAAAACTAATCAAGATTTACTGGACGAGGGATGGATAGATGGAAACGAGTTTGAAAGCGTTGATTGGGGGTCATGATGGGGACGCGCGTGCGATTGGTGCGCCGGGGCGTGCGTGGCTGAGTTATGGTGCGCTGCGGGCCTTGGGGGATGAGGTTTCGAGCGCGCTGCACGGCATGGGGATTGATGCCAGCGACCGTGTGGCCATTGTGCTGCCCAACGGCCCTGAAATGGCCACCGCCTTTGCGACTGTTGCGCAGGCTGCGACGACTGCTCCGCTGAACCCTTCTTACCGCGAAGACGAATACGTTTTCTATCTTGAGGATCTGAATGCCAAGGCACTGCTTGTGGAAGAGGGCTATGAGGGTCCTGCATTTGCGGCCGCTCAGCGTTTGGGCATGGCGATCATCCGCCTGAGCGTACCTGAGGGGGCTGCGGCGGGGTATTTTACGTTGTCTTCTGAGCTGTCAGGGCACGCGTCGCGCGAACCTGCGGCCGATGATGTGGCCCTGATCTTGCATACGTCCGGCACCACATCACGGCCCAAAATTGTGCCCCTGTTGCAGTCGAATGTGGCGGCCTCGGCCCAGCATATCCGCGACAGTCTGGAGCTAACGCCAGAGGATTGCTGCATGAACGTCATGCCGTTGTTCCACATTCACGGGTTGATTGCTGCGGTGTCTGCTTCGCTGGCCTCTGGGGCGTCGATCTTTTGCACGCCGGGTTTTAATGCGTTGAATTTCTTTGCAATGATGGAGGAAGCGGACCCAACGTGGTACACCGCTGTGCCCACCATGCATCAGGCGATCCTGACCCGTGCCAGCCGCAATCGCGGGGTGATTGATGCCGCACGCCTGCGGTTCTTGCGGTCGTCTTCGGCGTCCTTGCCTGCGCAGGTGATGTTGGAGCTGGAAAAGACGTTTGGCGCCCCGGTGATCGAAGGCTACGGCATGACCGAAGCTGCGCACCAGATGGCCTCGAACCCGCTGCCGCCGCGCGCCCAAAAGCCTGGTGCTGTGGGTGTGGAAGCAGGCCCTAAGGTCCGCATCGCCCATGAGCTTGAGAACCACTTGATCGAGGGCACCGGAGAGGTCGTGATCTCGGGTCCGAACGTGACACCCGGCTACGAAAGCAACCCGGACGCCAATGCCAAAAGCTTTTTTGAGGCCGATGGCGCGCGTTGGTTCCGCACCGGTGATCAGGGCGCGTTTGACGCTGACGGCTATCTGCACCTGACGGGGCGGTTGAAAGAGATCATCAACCGTGGCGGCGAAAAGATCAGCCCGCTTGAGGTGGATGGTGTGCTGTTGGATCACGCGGATATTGCGCAGGTCGTGACCTTTGCCTTGCCGCATTCCAAGCTGGGCGAAGAGGTGGCGGCTGCCGTTGTCCTGAAGGAGGGCAGCACCGCGACCGAGCGCGACATCCGCGATTTTGCGGCCGAGCGCATGGCCGACTTTAAGGTGCCACGCAAGGTGATCATCATGGATGAGATCCCCAAGGGTGCGACTGGCAAAATGCAGCGGATCGGATTGGCCGAGAAGCTGGGTTTGGTAGAGAAAGCCTGAACTTATGAAAATCTGTGTATTCGGCGCCGGCGCGATCGGTGGCTATATGGGCGTGAAATTGGCCCAAGCGGGGGCGGACGTGTCGTTGGTGGCGCGCGGCCCACATCTGGCCGCTATGCAAGCCAAGGGTTTAACCCTGATTGAGGAAGATGGCGCACCGCAAACCGTGCAGGTCACGGCCAGTGATAACCCCGCCGATCTTGGACCGCAGGACTATGTGATTGTCACGCTCAAGGCCCATTCGGTGCCGGCGGTTGTGCCCAAAATGCAGCCGCTGATCGGGCCGAACACCACCATCGTGTCGGGTGTGAATGGGGTGCCTTGGTGGTACTTCCACAAGATCGGCGGTGCGCTAGAGGGCACGCGGCTGGCCAGCGTTGACCCTGGCGATGCGCAGTGGGATGGCTTTGGTCCTGACCGTGTGCTGGGCTGCGTGGTGTACCCCGCGGCCGAGGTTCAGGAGCCGGGCACCATCAAGCATATCGAAGGCAACAGGTTCTCTTTGGGGGAGCCGGACGGATCGAAATCCGAGCGTGCTATGGCGCTGTCCAAGGCGTTGTCTGCGGCGGGTCTGAAGGCGCCTGTGCGCCCCCGGCTGCGTGATGAGATTTGGGTGAAGCTGTGGGGGAACCTGTCGTTCAACCCGATCTCGGCCCTTACCCACGCGACGCTTGATGTGCTGTGTACGGACGAAGGGACCCGGCCTGTGGCGCGCAACATGATGCTAGAGGCGCAGGCGATTGCGGAAAAACTGGGCGTTAAGTTCCCGATTGATGTGGATCGTCGGATTGACGGCGGTGCGGCCGTTGGCGCGCATCGGACATCTATGTTGCAGGATCTAGAGCAGGGGCGCCCCATGGAGATCGACGCGCTCTTGGGGTCCGTGCAGGAGCTTGGCCGGGTGACAGACACGCCCACGCCGATCATCGACACTGTCCTCGCGCTCACCAAATTGCGCGGACGCACCGCAGGGCTGTATGCAGGATGAGCATCAAGAACATACTTGTGGCCTATAACGGCCTGCCCGGTTCAGACGCTGCCCTCGCCGGGGCGGTCACTGTGCAAAAATACTTTGATGCGCATCTCAATGGTCTGTTTGCGCATGGCAATCCGATGCTATCGCGTCAAATCAAACAAAATTGGATGCCTGCGTCCGTGCAGGCTGCGATATTGGAGGCCGCGGATAGCCCAACTGCCGAAATTCAGCGAAAGTTTTTCGAGGCGTGCCGTGAGGTTCCAGCCGAAAAGCTGCATTGGATCGATAGTGGCGGCTCTGTGCAACGGACGGTGGCGCGGTATGCGCGCCTGTTTGATCTGACCGTTCTGGGCATGCATGAGACGAACGATGAGCACAATTTGGCGCATATCGAAATTCATCCCGATAGGGTGGCATTCGACAGTGGACGACCTGTGATGACCTTTCCGGCCAACCATAAGGGGAGTGTGTTTAACGGGCGTGCGGTGGTCGCATGGGATGGTGGGCGTGCGGCGGCACGGGCCTTGGCCGATGCGATGCAAATCCTGAAAACCGAAGCCGAGGTTGAGATCGTCTCGGTCGGGCGCTCACCCCTGGCCGACAGCCTTCCGGGGATCGACGTGGCCATGGTGTTGGATCGGCACGATGTCAAAGTCACCCTAACCGAACTCCCGCGGGAGCGGCGGCCCATCGCGGATACGCTTGTTTCACATTGTGAAAAAACCGGCGCAGGTTTGTTGGTCATGGGGGCTTATGAACATTCGCCCCTGCGTGAAGGTCTCATTGGCGGGGTCACGCATGACATTGCCGCGCGGGCCAATATTCCGGTCCTTATGAGCCATTAGTCAGTGCCCACGCGGATAGCCGCGCGGGTGCCACCTAGTTCCGAGAATGCGCGTGTCCGACAGCTTAGGACAATGATCTGCTGGTTCTGCGCCGTTTGGGCCAGCATGGTAAAAATGGCCTCGATCCGGGCATCGTCAGTATGCACTAGCGCGTCGTCCAAGATGATCGGCACGTGCTTGCCCTGTTTGGCAAACAGGCGGGCGAACGCCAGCCGGGTCAGGATCGCGATTTGCTCATAGGCGCCGCCAGACAGCACATCGAGGGTATCGGTCACACCGTCGCGGGTGATCGAATGAACAAGCATTTTGTCTGGGTCCAGATCGAACGCAGCACCAGCGTGCAGCTGCGCCAGAAGCGGCGTCAATTCGGCCCGGATTGGTGCAAAATAGGTTTCCTGCGCGGCCTGCCGAGCATTCTCCAGCTCTTGGATCAATAACGCCCAAGCCTGCGCTTCTTGCGCATAGCGGGCTGCACGTGTGCGGGCCTCAACTAATTGCTCCTCAGCTTCGGCTAGCTTTTCTTCAACGCTCGCATCGGCTTGCACACCAATCTCAGCCGTTAGCCCCGCAAGTTGTAGCTCAAGCGCGCGGCGTTCTGTTTCATCCGCAGTTTGTGCTCCGACGAGCCGTTGGTGCGCGGCCTCTAGGGTGGCCACATCCGGGGTCAGGGCTTGCAGAGCTGTGACGTCGGCGTCTGCTTTTTCCCGCTGCTGGATGAGTGAGGTGCGTTTGGCCTCTAGGCTTGCGCGCTGATTGTCTTCGTCCGAGGCGGGGGCCAGCGTTTCTTGCTCGGTTGCAAGGCGCTCCAACGCGCCGGAGGCCTTGGCGCGCGCGGTGATGGCTTGGGTCACAGCCTGTTGCATTGCATCTAGCGGGGCGCGGGCGGCCTCAATTTCCACATCAAGTCTTTGGGCGGTCTCGGCAAGGGTTGCTTGCGCTGTTTGCGTCTCACGCTCTGGGTCGGGCAGGGGCGCGTCCGAGGCATGGTTTAGCTCGGCGCAAAGCGTGCGCCATGTTGCTTCAAGCGCGTCTGTGCCATCAGGCGCCAATGCCACGATTTGCGCCCTAGCCGTTGCGGCACTTGCCTTGGCCTCTTGACGCGCGGACAGGGCCGCGCGGGCAGCGGGAATATCCGCGACCCCAAGTGCAGTCAGTTGTGTGGTCATTTGTGCACGCAACACGTCCCGCTTGGCGCTATCGGCGGCCGTGCCGGGCACAAGCCGCAATGTGCCGTACCCTTCAAGTGCAAGCGTCATGTCTGCGTCGATGGGCACATCGGTATTTGGTAAAACGAGGGCGCCATCGCGTGTGGCCTTGGCGTGGTCATGGGGGTGCAAAATGAGTTTGGCCGCTGTCGCGTTGTGGCGTTCCTCCGCGACAGTCAGGTTGATCTGCAAGGCGTCCAATGCCTCGATATCGGCATGTGTGACCTCCGGCATCGTGCCGAGCGCGGATTGCGCGTCCTGTAGGGCCGCGCGCGGTGCGGCCAACGCGTCCCGCGTGCGGGCGAGTGCGCGCAGACGGTCCCATTTTTGCGCCGTCAATTGCGCGATTTGTGCGGCCTGACGCGCAGCTTCAAGATCTTGGCGCTCTGCCTGAAGCTTGGTGAGCTTTTCTTTTTGCGCACTCAGCGCTTGCGCCGCTGTTGTCTCTGCCTGTGTGGCCTGTGCGTGCGCATCCTGTTGGGCCTTTAGATCCTGCATCAGCTTCGCACGACGGGCGCGTATCGCATCCAAATCCGTGAGCGATTGGGCGACCAAAGCCTCTTCTCGGGTGATCACATCCAGCGCGGCGGAGGCTTCGTTGAGTTTCGCAAGGTGGCCTTGTGCAGTCTTTAGCGCCTCAGCCGCTGCTTTGATTTTCGAAGCTCTTGTCTGTGCAAGTTCCGGGTCGTTCAGCGCATTCAGACGCGCCTTTGCACTGCGTTTTTGCGCGAGGGCGGCAGAGAGTTTCCGTACCTGCTGTTGCAATTGGTCACGGGTAGCTTCAAGCGCCTCAGCGGTGTCCTCGGCCTCTTTCCATGGGCCGTTTGCCTTGGGACGCAGGGTTTTGGTGGCCAGCGTGTCCAGCTCGGCTTGGGCGCGGCTAACAATCCGGTCCATCCGCCGTCCGCCTGTGACGGTGTCAATCTGACCCTGAACGCTCGACATTAGATCGCGCCGCGCGGTGAGGTTATCGGCATCTTTGTCGCGGCCGGTCGGGTCCACATGGGTCATGCCTTGGCGCACCCACAAAAGACCCGTCGGACCTTTGTGCGCGCGCAGAATATGCGCCTCAATCCATGCCTCCGCATCGCCGGCTTGCTGCACAATCGCGCCTGTGGCCATGTCGATCACCTGTGCGCTGCGCTGTTGCAGGTATGTTTTTTCGATCCGATAGGCACGGCCTTCTATGTCAATCTCGGCCGCGATCTGAACGGGCCCACCGGAATGCGGCTGTAGGGATTTCACCTCTTGCGACTGTGAGCTGTGGGCCGAGAACAGCAATACATGAAGGGCGTCAAAGAACGTTGATTTACCCTGCTCGTTTTCGGCAGTGATGGTCGTGAGACCATCGCCAAACGGGCCAATCTGTGCTGTTTGACCCGCAAAGCGGCGCACATTGTGCAGTTTGAGGCTACGCAGCTTCATGCTGACCGGTCCTCCTGCGCGAGGTGGAATAAATGGGTCAGAGCGATTTGCGCCACTTGCGCGTCCTCAGCGCTGCGGCCTGTGAGGTCTGTGGCCGCCATCAGACTGTCTGCGGCCGTGCGCAGAGCGCCAGCCTCTGAGATAAGGTCCAAATCCGTCACAGATTGCGAGATGCCGAGGTTATCTGCATCCACCTCAAAGTGATGGAAATCTTCGCGCAAACCTTCGCAGGCAGACAAGAGTGCCGCATGATCCGATAGGCCCAATCGACCACTTAGCCTAAGTTTCACAAGTGCTGTATCGCGGCCCGTCTGGGGCAGCGTTTGGGCCAGTTGGCTGAGAGGATCAACGCCCTCAAGGCATTGCACATGCAAGCCGTGCCACTGGAACGTGCCCAGATTGATGGGGGTGACCGTCGGCTCGGCGCCGGGGGCGGGGATATCGACCAAAAGCGCCCCGGCAGGGGGGTGGTCCTTGAAGCTATCAGGTTCGGGCGTGCCAGCGTACCATGTGCGCGGGGTCAGCTGCATCTGTCCGTGCCAATCGCCCAGGGCGAGATAATCTAGCCCGGCTGTTTTGGCCCGGTTTGGCGGGATGATCGCAGGCGTTGCGGCCTCGGACCCGAAATCGACGACGCCGCCATGGGCGAGACCGATGCGGATGCGTCCCGGTGTTTCGCATCGGGCGGTCCATGCCGTCAGGTCCATGCCGGGCGCGCGCACAGTGGGCGGGCAGGGTAGGATCGCGACATCATCGCCGATCTCAATGACTTCGGGCGTAAGGGCGAGGCGAAGGTTATCGGGCGCGTCGCGGGCAATCCGCTCCCACAACTCAACTGCGGCGAGGCTATCGTGGTTCCCGGGCATCAAAACCCACGTCACCTCGGGCACTTCGGCAATGATGCGGAGCGCGCGATTGATCGTTTTGGGGGGCGGTGTTTCTGCATCGAACGTGTCACCAGCGATGACGATCACGTCGGCGTTGTGATCCCGCGCGGCCTGTCCAATCGCGCGCAGAGCCGTCAGTCGGGCATGGCGCAAAGCGGCGCGCGTATCCTCATCAAATCGGCCAAAGGGTTTAGCCAGATGCAGGTCAGCGGTGTGAAGAAAACGCACAGGGGGATGCCTTTGGTATGGCGCGGCAGAGCCGCTTTTAGGGTGGTACTGTGCCCAAGCCTATGCGGGACCGCAAGCCGTCAAACCTTGGCTAGTCGATCGATGCAAAGCCCGTGATTAACTGGCGTAAACCCAAGGCTGCGCCAAGAAAAATGGCGGCAAAGGTGATGGGCGCGCTATAGGCAAGAACCGAGAAGGCTGAAATCCCTTGGCCCACGCTGCACCCGACCGCAAGGATCGCACCGGGGCCCATCATCGCAGCACCGGCCATTTGGCGGCGCAACTCGCGGGGGTCATCGCAGGCCTCCCACCGGAAATGGCCCTTGGAGTATGAGCCAAGAGCCGCGCCGATGATCACCCCCAGTACTGAGCCTACACTGAACGACAGCGCGTTGCCGGAGGCGGTCATGCTGTAATAAATCGTATCGCCCAAGGGCGCGGCAAAGGCATGAGTTTCGATGGGTTCAACCTCAAACCCAGTGGTCGCGACCCAGTATGTGCCGAGCCAGCCGGAAATGATGGCAAGGCCGACAACTGCGCCCCACAAAATCTTAGAGGGGTTGCGCCGCATCTCGGATTTGGAAAGGGCGAGCACAATCAGGCCGCCGCCAAACAAAAGCCCCGTCGTCAGTGGTGAAATACCGAAGCCTTCAAACAGCTGCGTAAAGCCCTGTGGCTCAAGCGCGCTTTCTTCAATCGGAAAGAGCCAAACGCGTGTAGAGGCAAGCGGCCCAGACATCACGAAATAGGCCGACAGTCCCATCACGAGCACGATGACGAACCCGCGTAGGTCGCCGCCCCCCAGTCGTGCCAACGCGCCGTAGCCGCAATTGCCACTCAGTGCCATGCCATAGCCAAACATCAGTCCGCCGATGATCGTGCCAACGGGGTTCCACTTGCGGTCCAGATACGTGACGCCTTCGGTGCCGAACCACCCAAGGCTTAGGGCGATGTGCGTGCCCAAAATCGCGACGCCGATCGCGATGGCCCACATCCGCAGGCGCAAATCCTCATCGCCGTAGAGGTAATCTTCGATGGCACCTAATGTGCAAAACCGCCCTAATCGCGCGGCCAACCCAAGCGCTACTCCCCCCACCAATCCGACGAGTGCGGCAGTGTTCGCTTCTCCGAGTATGTCTAGCACAACAGTCCTCCCTTAACCTGTTTGCTAAGGGCTTGTTGGCTCAATCCTCCCGGCAGAATAGGTCGTATACAACTTCCATGATCTGTTTGGGGCGATCATCTGTCAACCTGTAGTAGATCGCTTTGCCGTCACGGCGCGGGGTCACAAGCCCCTCTAGGCGCAGGCGCGACAGTTGTTGTGACACGGCCGCTTGGCGCGCGGAAAGCAATTCCTCTAGCTCCGTTACAGACTTTTCCCCCGATGCCAAATGGCACAGGATCATCAGACGGCCCTCATGGCTGATCGCTTTCAGAAAGTTGGACGCGCGCTGGGCGTTGTCCATCATCCGTTCCATATCGTCCGGGCAGGTGTTCGCGTCAAAGACGGGCAGGCGCGAGGCTTGGCTCGCAGAGGTGTCGGCTTGGCTTGTCATGTTGGGTGTCATAGTCGATCAGCCCGCCTCGTCAAAAGGGATATTTGCACGATCAAACAATTTGCCGAGCAATCCCCAGAAAAAATCTTCACCCGGATAGCCTTCGATCCGGCCAACCTCAACGCCGTCTTGGACCAAGATAAAGGTCGGCGTAAAGCTGACGCGCCGCACGAATGCCACGTCTGGGGTGTCGCCGCGTAGGTCAAAGCGCACCAGTGGTGCGGTGCGGCCCTCGGGCGTTTTGGGGTAGATGTGAGAGATTTCCTCATTCCATTGCGCGCACCAATAGCAGCCGTGTTCCTCGGCCATGAACAGCCGGACATCGGCTGCAACGGTTTGTGGCAGCAAAGTAAAAAGCAAAAAGGCCAATGGTTTGAGCATGGGGTGCGCGGCTCTTATTGACGAAAATCTCCAGCTTATCATAATCTAATGTTTGAATATCACAAGGCAAGGACCCCTGCGGCATGTTCGATGTTACCCTTTTCGGCGCGCTGATCGCAGGCCTGCTGTCGTTTTTGTCGCCCTGCATTTTGCCGATTGTCCCATTTTATCTGAGCTACCTTGCCGGCGTCGGTATGAACCAGATTTCGGCCCAAGCAGAAGTGTCGCGCGCGGTGCGTATCCGCGCGGTCTTGGCGGCGTGTTGCTTTGCGTTGGGGGTGATCACAGTCTTTGTAGGTCTAGGTGCGACCGCGACCGTTTTTGGTGGGATGGTGCGTGAATACTTTGACGTTCTGCGGTGGGTCGCGGCGGCGATTATCATCGCGATGGGGCTGCATTTCCTAGGCGTTATGCGTATCGGCGTGCTTTACCGGCAGTTCCGCGCGGACGCGGGCAGCACATCGAACGTCAGCTTTGTAGGAGCCTACGTGATCGGGCTGGCATTTGCTTTTGGTTGGACGCCATGCGTTGGCCCGGTTCTGGCCGCGATCCTGTTCACGGCAGCGGGGCAAGACACCGCAGGGCAGGGGGCGTGGCTGCTGTTCACCTATGGGCTTGGTATGACGCTGCCCTTCATTGCTGCTGCTCTGTTTATCGGACCGTTCATGGCATGGATGGCCCGGTTTCGGCGGCACCTTGGCTTGATGGAAAAGCTCATGGGAGCCTTTCTGATCCTGTTCGGCGTTCTGATCGCCACCAACTCTATCAACATTATTGCGAATTGGATGCTGGTGCATATCCCGTGGTTTGGCACGCTGGGTTGATGCGCTCTGAAGCCATTAAGTAGGAGAAAGCCTATGAAATATTTGATAACATTGATTTGGACCTGCGTTTTTGTCACGTCCACGTTTGCGGCAAACATCGGTGATGATGGCCTGCACAAAGCCCCTTGGATGCGGGATACGTTCAAGGATCTGAACGAGGACCTTGCCGAAGCCACGGCAGAGGGCAAACGCTTGATGATCTTGGTTGAGCAACGCGGCTGCATTTATTGCAAGAAGATGCACGAAGAGGTCTTTGTTGTGCCCGAGGTTGCTGACTACATCGAAGAGCATTTCTTTGTGGTGCAAATTAACATGTTCGGCGATGTTGAAGTGACCGATTTTGACGGCACCACATTGCCGGAAAAGGACATGGTCAAACGGTGGGGCGCTCTGTTCACCCCAAGTCTCTATTTCTTTCCCCAAGCGATTGAAGACCCCATGTCTGCGCCACAAGCTGCGGTTGTTCACATGCCGGGCGCGTTTGGGCGGTGGACGACGCTTAATCTTTTGACTTGGGTTGTTGAGCAAGGCTACGCCGGAGATGAGCCCTTTCAAAAATACCATGCCCGAAAATTTGCTGAGCAAAATTAAGGGTTTTCTGCGGGCGCGAAAAGAATATTGCGATAGTTTCTGCGTAGGCGAAACAAATAGAAAAATTCAAGTTATTGAATTTAATATTGCGTTGCGTCCATTGTATCCCGTAGTGTGCAACCTATAAGGGCAATGAATCGACCTAGGGAGGACGCATGAAAATTGCATTTCTGGCCGCAGCGGCCATCGCTTTGACCGCTACCGGAGTAACGGCAGAGATCGTTAAGCCTCAGGATGTGGCCTATGTGGACGGTGCTGTTGCCACCTCACTGACGGGCACGCCGGGCAACGCCGAAAACGGGGCTGTCATCATGAACAAAGGCGCGGGAAACTGCATCGCATGTCATGAGGTCACCGCGTTGAACCACCTGCCATTCCACGGCGAAATCGGCCCGATGCTCGATGGCGTTGCTGACCGCTGGAGCGAAGCAGAACTGCGTGGGATCGTTGCCAACGCAAAAATCATGTTCGAGGGCAGCATGATGCCGTCGTTCTACAAAACTTCTGGGTTTACCCGCTTGGGCGATGCCTACACCGGCAAAGCACACCCCGAGGGTGAGGTTATGCCTCTCCTGACTGCACAAGAGATTGAGGATGTCGTCGCCTACCTGATGACCCTCAAATACGATTAACTCTACAAGATGGAGCCAAACATGGAACTGACACGGCGTAAGCTGCTCGCAATCGGCGCTAGCACGTTCGCTATTGCGAGCATCACCGGCGCATCCGCCTACGCAAGCCTGACCGACGACGCGATCGCAGCGTTGACGGGCGGTGCGGAAGCTGGCGAAGGCGCGATCACAATCACCGCACCCGAAATCGCGGAAAACGGTAACACGGTGCCTGTCGCTGTTGATGCCCCCGGCGCAGTCGCGATCACTCTGTTTGCTGACGGCAATCCAACACCCGGCGTTGCGACCTTTAAGTTTGGCCCGCTTAGCGCTTCGCGCAGTGCTGCCACACGTATCCGTCTTGCGACGACGCAGAACGTTGTTGCCGTCGCCAAGATGGAAGACGGCTCGTTCCAGATGGCTAAGGCCAACGTCAAAGTGACCATCGGCGGCTGCGGCGGCTAACCTTAGATTACAAGGAGATAACCAATGGCATCTGGTGTAAAACCCCGGGTCAAAGTTCCCAAAACAGCGGCAGCTGGCGAAACGATCACCATCAAGACGCTGATCAGCCACAAAATGGAAAGCGGTCAGCGTAAAGACAGCGATGGCAACCCCATCCCACGCTCGATCATCAACCGTTTCACGACAGACTTTAACGGTGAAAACGTGGTTGACGTGGCGCTTGAGCCTGCGATCTCGACCAACCCGTACTTCCAGTTTGATGCCGTCGTCCCCGAGGCTGGCGATTTCAAATTCACGTGGTACGACGATGATGGCTCGGTCTACGAGGAAACCAAGTCCATCAAGATCGGCTGAACGACCAACACCGCGTGAGGGAGGACTCAAGGTGAACAGACCCCAGACACTGACCCGTGCCATAGCCTTTGCTGCAGCCGCTTGTGTGGCCGCAGGGGCCAACGCAGAGCCGGACACCGACCAGTTGGTCGTCAACGAAGAGATCGAAATGATCACCGAGGCTGCGGCTCCGGCGCATACTGAAAACCTCAGCACGGTGTATTCCGGCTGGCGTTTCCGCGCTGATGAGACACAGGCGTTGCAAATGGACGACTTCGAAAACCCTGCGATGATCTTCGTCGAGGCGGCTGCCGAAGTTTGGAACACGGCTGACGGAACCAAGGGTAACTCCTGCGCGTCGTGCCACGAGGATGTAGAATCGCTGCGCGGTGTGCGTGCGGTCTACCCCAAGTGGAACGAAGCCGCCGGAGAGGTGCGCACTCTGGAAATGCAGATTAACGACTGCCGCGAAAACCAGATGGGTGCCGACAAGTGGAAATACACAGGCGGGGATATGACCAACATGACCGCGCTGATTTCGTCCGTATCCCGTGGGATGCCCGTGAACGTCGCAATTGACGGTCCTGCGCAATCCATGTGGGAGCAGGGCAAGGAACTGTATTACACACGCACCGGTCAATTGGAGCTTTCGTGCGCCAACTGCCACGAAGACAGCTATGGCATGATGATCCGTGCGGATCACCTGAGCCAAGGTCAGATCAACGGTTTCCCAACATACCGTCTGAAAAATACCAAGCTTAATTCCGTGCACGCACGTTTCAAAGGCTGTGTCCGTGACACACGCGCCGAAACGTTCAAGCCTGGTTCGGCTGATTTCGTCGCCCTTGAGTTGTATGTCGCCTCGCGCGGTAACGGCCTCAGCGTCGAGGGCCCTTCGGTCCGCAACTAACGAAACTAAACAAAAGGCTCCGGTTCATCCCGGGGCCTTTTCTCGCCGCATAACATTCACTTATGCGCATATGTAATTTGGAGTGAGAGACACATGATTTCGCGGCGCGATTTTCTTCAGGTGGGCATGGCGGCCTCGGCGCTGGTCGGCGGTTCTGGTTTCGGGAACTGGGCTCGACTGGCGGCACAGCAGCGGCTGACGCAAGACCAGCTTTTGCAGTTCGACACCTTTGGCAATGTCTCTTTGATCCACATCACCGACATCCACGCTCAGCTCAAGCCGATCTACTTCCGTGAGCCATCGGTTAATATCGGCGTCGGCGGCAACAAGGGCGCTGTGCCTCACGTAACAGGTGCCGATTTCCGCAAGCTGTACGGCATTGAGGACGGAAGCCCGAGCCACTACGCGCTCAGCTCCGGAGATTTCTCGGCGCTGGCTCAGGGCTATGGCAAGGTCGGCGGCATGGACCGCGTGGCCACCGTGGTTAACGCGATCCGTGCGGACCGTCCCGATGCGATCCTGCTGGACGGGGGTGACACGTGGCACGGCTCCTACACGTGTCACAAGACCCAAGGCCAGGATATGGTCAACGTTATGAACGCGTTGCAGCCTGATGCGATGACTTTCCACTGGGAATTCACGCTCGGCAGCGACCGTGTGGCTGAACTGGTTGAGGGACTGCCCTTTGCGGCCCTCGGTCAGAACATTTTTGACGCCGAGTGGGACGAACCCACCGACCTGTTCCCCCCCTACAAAATGTTTGAGCGTGGTGGCACCAAGATCGCGGTCATCGGGCAGGCGTTCCCCTATATGCCCATCGCAAACCCGCGCTGGATGTTCCCCGAATTCTCGTTCGGTATTCGGTACGAAAACATGGCTGCGATGGTGGCAGAGGTCCGTGCTGCAGGTGCTGAATGCGTCGTCGTCCTGAGCCACAATGGTTTTGACGTGGACAAAAAGATGGCCAGCGTTGTGCCGGGCATTGATGTGATCCTGTCAGGGCACACCCATGATGCGCTGCCAGAGGCCGTTACAGTCGGCGACACGATTATTGTGGCTTCCGGCTCGAACGGGAAATTCGTTAGCCGCGTGGATCTTGATATTCGCGATGGGCGGATGATGGGATATCGCACCAAGTTGATCCCGGTTTTCTCGGACGTGATCACGCCCGACGCGGATATGACCGCTCTGATCGATGCGCAACGCGCACCTTATGCGGCTGAATTGTCCGAAGTAATCGGTCAGACCGACAGCCTGCTGTATCGCCGCGGTAACTTTAATGGCACGTGGGATGATCTGATCTGTGACGCACTTCTGTCAGAGCGTGAAGCCGAGATCGCACTTAGCCCCGGCGTGCGTTGGGGGCCCTCGCTGATCCCCGGTCAGGACATCACCCGTGAGGACATCTTTAACGTCACCTCCATGAGCTATGGTGAAGCCTACCGCTCCGAGATGACCGGCGAGTTCCTCAAGGTCGTGCTCGAGGATGTCGCGGACAACATATTTAACCCCGATCCTTTCTATCAACAGGGCGGTGACATGGTTCGCACGGGTGGCCTTGGCTACCGGATTGATGTGTCCAAGCCCCAAGGTGAGCGGATTTCAAACATGACCCTGCTCAGCACGGGTGAGCCGATTGACCCTGCGCGCGCCTATGTGGTCGCGGGTTGGGCCAGTGTGAACGAAGGCACAGAGGGGCCGCAGATTTGGGACGTGGTGGAAAACCACATCCGTAAAATTGGCACCGTCACGGTGTCAGAAAACAACAGCGTCGACGTTGTCGGCGTGTAAGTAGACCGGAGAATTTGATCCATGAGTGATTTGTTCAAACCCTCCCGCCGCGCCTTTCTAAGAGGGGGTGCTGCAGTGGCCGCGGGTTCGGTGGCAGGTGCCGCGAACGCCGCTGGCCCCGATCCGCTGATCACGGAGCTTCAAGATTGGGAATCCTACCTTGGGGCTGGCGTTGATGAAACGCCCTATGGTCTGCCCATCCGCTTTGAGCAGGACGTGGTGCGGCGCAATGTGGAATGGCTGACGGCCTCGCCGATTTCGTCGATCAACTTCACGCCGATCCATGCGCTGGAAGGCACGATCACCCCGCAGGGCTGTGCGTTTGAGCGCCACCACTCTGGCGCGATTGAACTGGCGAAGGATGACTTCCGCCTGATGATCAACGGGCTCGTGGATAAGCCGCTGGTGTTTTCCTACGAAGACATCGAGCGATTTCCACGCGAAAATCACGTGTATTTCTGTGAATGTGCGGCCAACACCGGTATGGAATGGGCGGGTGCACAGCTGAACGGCGTGCAGTTCACCCACGGTATGATCCACAACATGGAATACACCGGCGTCCCGCTGCGCACCCTTCTGGCTGAGGCGGGTGCGGACATGTCGCTCGACAAATGGGTCTATGTTGAGGGCGCGGATGCGTCGTCCAACGGTCGCTCCATCCCGATGGAAAAGGCGCTGGATGACGTTCTGGTTGCCTTCAAAGCCAACGGTGAGGCCCTGCGGATGGAGCATGGCTACCCCGTACGCCTTGTCGTGCCCGGTTGGGAAGGTAACATGTGGGTCAAATGGATCCGCCGGATTGAGGTCGTGGATCGCGCGGTCGAAAGCCGCGAAGAGACATCTAAATACACTGACGTCTATGAGGACGGCATTGCACGCAAATGGACATGGGTGATGGATGCCAAATCCGTCATCACTTCGCCCAGCCCGCAAATGCCGATCAAACATGGTGCAGGTCCTTTGGTTATCTCGGGGCTTGCGTGGTCCGGCCATGGCCAGATCACCCGTGTAGATGTGTCCCGCAATGGCGGCATAACGTGGGAAAAAGCGCGTTTGGGCAAGCAGGGCGACACCAAGGCGCTCACGCGGTTCTACCTTGATGTTGATTGGGACGGCGCACCGATGCTGTTGCAGGCCCGTGCCATGGACGAAACCGGCTACGTGCAACCCACCAAAGATCAGCTGCGCGAGAAGCGTGGCGAGAACGCCGTTTATCACAATAACTGTATCCAGACCTGGTACGTGAACGCAGAAGGGGTCGCCGAGAATGTCGAAGTCTCTTAGTCAAATTTTCTTACCTGCCGCGGGGGGCACCGCGCTTGCGGCGGCGCTTGCGATTACGATTGCGAACCGTGACTACGGCAATGACAAGATTGCCTCGCTGGAAGGGCGTGTGGCGCAAGTAGAGGCGAACGCGTCTACTGCAATGCAAAAAGCCCGAGACGAGGCGCAACGCGCGGCTGAATTACAGGTTGAGTTTGAGGCCGTTCAGGCCGCCGCTGCGGCAACGGCTGCAATGGGCGTCGATCTGACTGCTCCGGCGCCTGTTGCCGACGCTGGATATGGGTTGGGTCGTGCGGCTCACCTCGAAGAAATCGCAGCATGGGACGTTGACGTTCTGCCCGATGGTCGCGGTTTGCCCGAAGGGCGCGGTGACGCGTATTGGGGCGAAGAAGTCTTTGCCGAAAAGTGCGCATCCTGCCACGGGGATTTCGCAGAAGGCGCCGACAACTGGCCCGTGCTTGCGGGTGGTTTTGACACGCTCGCCAACGAAGACCCGGTAAAAACCGTCGGCTCCTACTGGCCGCATCTGTCGACCGCTTGGGATTATATCCACCGGTCCATGCCGTTCGGCGAAGCCGGCACATTAACGGCTGATGAGACCTATGCGATTGTCGCTTATATTCTCTATTCGAACGATCTGGTGGACGACGATTTTGAACTGTCGCACGAAAACTTTGCTGCGTTTGAGATGCACAACAAAGACGGTTTCGTGGTCGATGACCGGGCTGAACTGGAATACAGCCAGTGGCGTACCGAACCCTGCATGGATAACTGCAAACCTGAGGTCGAAGTGACCATGCGCTCCGTGTTTTTGGTCGACACCCCGGTTGAGGGTGGCACTGAATCGATGATGAACCCCGCCACGATCGAAGGCCTGCCTTCGTTCTCGGCCAGTGGTGCCGCGTTTATTCCGGAGGCCGCGCCAAAACCGGTTAAAGTTGCAAGCGCACAACCTGCCGCCGCACCCTCGGATGCTGGGGCTGAGTTGGTTGCCGCTGGTGCACGGGTTTATCGCAAGTGTAAGTCCTGCCACCAAATCGGCGATGGGGCCCAAAACCGTACTGGCCCGCATTTGAATGGCCTGTTCGGGCGTGAGATGGGATCAGTTGATGGCTTTGGCTATTCGCGCGTGTTCCAGTCGGCTCAGGAAGAGGGGCGCGTTTGGGACGACGCCGAGTTGACCGCGTTCCTTGCCCAGCCCAAGGCTTATATGAACGGGACCAAAATGGCGTTCTCCGGTTTGAAAAAGGCCGAAGATCTGGATGCGGTCATCGCCTACATCAAGTCCTATGAGAACTGATTGATGTTTCGGGGTTTCCTTTTCTCCCTGTCGGTCGCTGCGGTGACGTCACCCATCACTGTGACGGCCGACCCCATTGGGGATGCCGCCGAAGGTGAGAAAATCTACAACCAGTGCAAGCGCTGCCATCAGGTGGGACAGGGGGCTGAGCATCGCATCGGCCCGCACTTGAACGGCATCTTCGGACGCCCTGCGGCAGGCTATGATGATTTCCGCTATTCCAAGGCCCTGACCCGTGCGGGGACCAGCGGGCTGGAGTGGCACGCCGATACGCTTGATGTGTTCCTTGAGAACCCACGCGCCTTGGCCAGCGGCACACGGATGAGCTTTCGTGGCCTCAAAGACCCGCAAGACCGGGCGAATGTGATCGCTTTCTTGCGGCTTTATTCTGACGATCCGGCCAATATTCCCGAGGCCGATCCCACCGCTACAGTACCTGACCATGACCTTGACCCCGCGATCCTCGCGTTGGTGGGGGATGCGGAATATGGTGAGTATCTGAGCGGTGAATGTACCACGTGCCATCAGGCAACGGGTGGGGATGACGGGATCCCCTCAATCGTGTTGTGGCGGGAGGAGGACTTTGTGCTCGCCATGCACGCCTACAAGAACAAGCAGCGCGCTCATCCTGTCATGCAAATGGTAGCCGGGCGTCTTGGCGATGAGGAGATCGCCGCACTGGCTGCTTACTTCGCAAATATCGAAGAATAGACAGGGAAGGGAGACAACATGTCGATCAACAGAAGAACTTTCATGGCGACCTCCGCGGTCGCTGCCGCGACGCTAGCGGCCCCAATGGTGCGTGCTGCCGGCACGCCAAACGTGGTTGTTGTGGGTGGGGGCGCAGGCGGTGCAACAGCCGCACGCTACATCGCCAAAGACAGCAAAGGCGCCATCAATGTCACGCTGATTGAGCCGACGCGCCGGTATTATACGTGCTTCTTCTCGAACCTCTATCTAGGCGGTTTTAAAGAGATGGAAGAGCTAGGCCATGGTTATGGCAGCATGGCCGCTGGTGGCGTGAATGTGGTGCACGACTGGGCAGTTGGTGTGGACCGTGATGCCAAGACCGTATCGCTCGCGGGTGGCGGTTCGCTGCCCTACGACAAGCTGATCCTGTCACCAGGCATCGACTTTGTGGACGGCGCCGTCGAAGGTTGGGACCTGAGCGCGCAAAACGCGATGCCCCATGCCTACAAGGCAGGTTCGCAGTCTGAACTGCTGCGTGCGCAGCTTGAAAGCATGCCCCAAGGCGGAACGTTCGCAATGGTCGCGCCACCTAACCCATACCGCTGCCCTCCCGGCCCCTATGAGCGGGTCTCGATGGTCGCGCACTTCCTAAAGCAGAACAATCCAACTGCTAAAATTCTGGTGGCCGACCCCAAAGCCAAGTTCTCGAAAATGGCGCTGTTCCAAGAGGGCTGGGCCAACCATTACTCCGGCATGGTCGACTGGATCGGTGATGATTTCGGCGGTGGCAATGTATTGGTCGATCCCGGCGCGATGACGATCACCATCGATGGCGAAGTCACCAACGTGGACGTGTGCAACGTGATCCCGGCCATGAAGGCAGGTCGCATTGCGGATATGGCAGGCGTGACCGAGGGCAACTGGGCCCCGGTCAATGCGGCAGACATGTCCACCAAGGCGGACGCGGATATCTATGTGCTGGGCGATGCGTCCAGCCAAGGTGACATGCCGAAATCGGGCTTCTCTGCGAACTCTCAGGCGAAGGTGTGTGCGAATGCCGTACGCGGCGCGCTCACTGGCAGCCGTGTGTTCCCGGCCAAGTTCTCTAACACCTGCTGGTCGCTGATCGCGACGGGCGATGGTGTGAAAGTGGGCGCCACATATGAGGCCACGCCAGAGAAAATCGCCAAGGTTGATGGGTTCATCTCGCAGACCGGCGAAAGCGCGGATGTGCGTCAGGCGACCTACCTCGAGTCCGAAGGTTGGTACACAGGCATCACCACCGACATGATGGGCTAGTCCCAATTTAAAACAAATGCGTCCCGGAATTGATTTCGCGCAAAGCCCGGGGCGCATAGATTTGTAAGACTTTGGCAACCGGAAGGAGATAGACTGATGAAACATTCAATTCTGGCTGCCACACTCGGCGTCCTGCTCTGTACCCCCTCTGTCGCGGATGAGGCGTATACCTACGCCTTCGATGGCAGTTTTGATGACGCCACGTTTGCCGTGGAAAGCGCGATCGTCGGCCAAGGGCTGGTGATCGATTACGTTAGCCATGTGGGTGAAATGCTGAACCGCACCGGCGCGGACGTGGGCAGCGACACGATGATCTTTTCGCAAGCGGACATCTTTTTGTTCTGCTCCGCGGTTGTATCGCGCCAAGTGATGGAGGCTGATCCGATGAACATCACCTATTGTCCATATGGGATATTCGTCATGGAAACGGATGATGGTGTCACCGTCGGTCACAAGGATTATCCCGAAGGGTCGATGCAGGCCGTCGAAGACCTGATGCAACAAATCGTGGCGGAGGCCGTGGGGAACTGATGAAATACCAAGACTACTTCCGCAGCCGTCTCGATACTTTGCGTGATGAGGGCAACTACCGAGAATTCGCGGAATTAGAGCGTCACCGCGGCGCTTACCCCCGGGCCAAATGCCATTCCGGCGAAGGCGACGTGACGATTTGGTGTTCAAACGACTATCTTGGCATGGGCCAGCACCCGGATGTGCTGGCCGCCATGCACGAGGCATTGGATCGCACCGGCGCAGGTGCCGGCGGGACGCGCAATATTTCGGGCACGACCCATGATCACGTCCTGTTAGAGGCTGAACTGGCGGATCTGCACGGCAAAGAGGCGGCGCTCCTGTTCACTAGCGGGTATGTGTCTAACTGGGCGGCCTTGGGGACGTTGGCTTCCGAAATTCCCGATTGTGTCGTGCTGTCAGACGCGTTGAATCATGCCTCGATGATTGAAGGTATCCGCCATTCGCGTGCGCAAAAGGTGATCTGGAAACACAACGACCTTCAGGACCTTGAGGCGAAATTAGCGGCTCTTCCGCCCGAGCAGCCCAAACTGATCGCGTTTGAGAGCGTCTATTCTATGGATGGCGATATCGCTCCGATTGAGGCGATTTGTGATCTCGCGGATCGGTATGGTGCGATGACCTATCTGGATGAGGTGCATGCCGTAGGCTTGTACGGTCCACGCGGCGGCGGGTTGGCTGAGCAGTTGGGGCTGATGGACCGGCTCACGGTGATTGAGGGGACTTTGGGCAAGGCGTTTGGGGTTGTTGGCGGCTACATCGCGGCCTCGACTGAGCTGTGTGATTTTGTCCGCTCTTTCGCCAGTGGGTTTATCTTTACGACCGCTCTGCCGCCCGCAGTGGCGGCGGGTGCTGCGGCCTCGGTCCGGCACCTTAAGGCTAGCAACGCTGAGCGCACCGCGCACCAAGCACGTGTGGCCCAAGTACGTGCCCAGCTTGATGCCATCGGCCTGCCGCACATCGAAAACCCCAGCCACATCATCCCCGTGATGGTGGGGGATCCGGTGAAGTGCAAATTTATCTCGGACACGCTTTTGCGGGATCATGGGATCTACATTCAGCCGATCAACTACCCCACAGTTCCCAAAGGGACTGAACGGCTGCGGATCACGCCGTCACCGGTTCACACCGCGCAGGATGTGGCGAAACTGGTATCTGCGCTTGAGGTGCTTTGGACGCAATGCCAACTGGCGCGGCAGCCTATCGCAGCCCAGTAAACGGTCTAGATCAGCTTCGGATCACCCATTGCGTCCAACAGGACATGCGTGGTCATGGCTCCGATCCACATGCACAGTACTGCAACCCACGCCGTCATGGCAAAGATCGCGCCCCCGGACATGCCCGCGCCCACGGCGCAGCCCCCCGCCAACATACTGCCAAAGCCCATCAAAACGCCGCCAAGTAGATAGCGTTCCATGGGCACGTTCGGCTCAAACCGTTGGATACGTGCCTCGCCCATTACAAAAGCCGCAACCATCGCGCCGAAAAACACCCCTGGGACAAGGCCCATGCCAAAGCTTGCCGGCATTGTAGGCGCTGTGACAAGGGTCATCAGTGTGTCGGTGGATGGGCCGGTAAAGGTTACGGACTGCACCGCGACCATCTCAAATGACGCGTTGGCGATGGCGTAGCTGCCCTGCCACCCTGCATAAACCGCGAGGCCAACAACCACTGCGCCCACAAGGTCACTTCTTGGGGCGCCAAGGCGTGGCCCAAAGACCAGCACGGCCATAAGGCAAGTGGCGCATAACGCGATCGCTACGGGCAAAAGCGGACTTTCCGGCGCAAAAAGGGCACGCGCTGCACCGCCGTTAACGAGCCAAAGCCCAGCTAGGTTTTCGCGCACAGGCGAAAGAAACCCACTCAGTGAGGCTTGTGCCGTTAACGTCAGAACCAGCCCCGTTATGATCGCCCGCAGGTTGCCAGAGGCCGAAAGCACCAGCAATCGGCTGGCGCAGCCCCGCGCGAGGATCATCCCGACGCCAAACATCAGCCCACCAATGATTGCCCCCGACATAGAGCCAACGCTGGCCAATTGACGCGCGTTTGAGACATCTAGCGCACCGATCCAAATGGCGCTTTGGACGCTGACGACCGCAGTGGTAAAAGCCGCAAGCCAGATCATCAGCTTGGGACCGACCCGCCCTTCGGCCAATTCTGCAGTGGCCGCGCGCAGGCAAAACCGGGAACGATAGGCCGCCAACCCAAAAACCGTCCCGACCATAAGGCCAAGCGCCAACATCAGTGTCGGCTCTCCGAAGGTGTCGATTAAGGTTTCCATATGGCGCCCTTTTGATCCTTTCGTTGGCCTATCGCCTTTGTGCGCCCAGATCGTTGACCTAGGTCAAAATCGGCTTGGATGTGGGGGGCTATTCGAACTCCATCTGTTCGAACACGAAGCCTGCATTTTTCGTGGCCAGTTCCTCGAATGTATCGAGGTTGCGATAGGCGCTTTGATCCACGTAGTAAGCCCCGGCCAAATCGCCGCCGTCCTCTAGGTGCGCGCCCACGACCGCACGCAGGTGCACAAGGTAGTCGCGGGTATAGCGGCGGACTTGGTCCATGTTGGTGGGGTGGCCGTGGCCGGGGATCACATAAGTCGCGCCCAAGGGCTCAAAGTAGGTGTCCCACGTTTCGATCCAGTCATAGACAATCGTGTCCTCAAAGATCGGCAACATCCGCTCATGAAATGCCATGTCCCCCGCAATCACGAGGCTTTGGTTCGGCAACCATACTTGCGTGTCGCCTGGGCTATGAGCGGGGCCAAGGTGCAAGACCTCGATGCGAAAATCGCCCATTTCAACGATGTATTCGTCTTCGAATGTGAGGGTCGGAGGGGCGACAAATGTGCCCTGGGCCTTATCGCGGTTGTACCGCTTCATGCCCTCGAGGATGCGGTGGCCGTTTTCCGTGATTTCATGAGCGGCATCAACGTGGGCGAGGATGGGTACACCCTGTTCCGCCCAGTACGAATTGCCCAGCATGGCGTGGCCTTGGGCGTTTTCATCGATGACCAGTTTGACGGGCTGGTCGGTGATACTTTTGATTTCCTCGTGCAAGGCCTCGGCCAAAACATAGGCCGCGCCACCATTCACGACGACCACTCCGTCGCCGGTGATGATAAAGCTGAGGTTGTTGTTGTGGCCCGTGTTTTCATACGTCGGCGGGGCGGTTGCCCCGATGGCGGACCATACGTGGGGGATGACCTCAACCGGCTTGGAGTAAAGCGGCGAGCCAGGGTATTGATCGGCAATGTCCTCGCTGGCCCAAACGGGTGATGCGATGCAAAGGGCGGCAATCAGGACGCGCAGGCTCATGTGGACACAAAGCGGTAGGCGCTTCCCTCTTTTTCGGCCCGCCCCATGCCGCCGTCTGGCAGGTGAAAGCCAATCAATGCCATCTGTTCTTGGCTCAGGCGGTCCAGCAGCATTTGGCGCGTTGCGGCAGCCGTAGCGCCATCCTGATCCGAGCCACTTTCCCAGCTCGGCTTTGCAAAAGCCACGTGATGGTTGCCAATTGCATCCCCCACAACCAAGGCAGCGTCTGTGCCTTGTCGAACCTCAAATGCCATGTGCCCCGGCGTGTGGCCGGGGGTTGAGATTGCAGCAATACCGGGCAGCACCTCGTTGCCGTCGTCAAACAGCATCACGGCATCCTCAATCGCCTCCATCCGTCGCTTGGCACCGACGGCAAAGGCGGCACGGGCATCGCCGATGGTGTTTACGGTTTCGGGGTTCCACCAGTAATCCCATTCTGCACGGCCCATCATGTACTTGGCCTCATAGAAGAGCGGCTCGTCAAAGTCGTCTAACAGGCCCCAAATGTGATCGGGGTGCGCGTGGGTGAACAACACATGCGTGATGTCCTCTGGGGATAGGCCGATGGCATCGAGGCTGTCGACGATCGTGCCCGCGGTGGGCATAAAGTCCGGGCCAGAGCCTACGTCAAACAACACGGTGTTGGTGCCATCGCGATACAGCGCGAGGTTACATTCCGGTGTCAGTCGCGCACTATCTTGGCCGTATCGCGCCAAGATTGGGGCCAGCTCATCCTTGGGCATCGGGTCAAAGATAAAGCTGCCGGGCAACATCAGAGAACCATCACTGACCGTCGTCAATGTAGCGGATCCAAGCGCCATGTTCGCCGTGGCCAAGTGGGGCATCGCGCCAAGAACGGGCAGGGCGGCGGCGCCTTGCAAAAATGTGCGGCGTGAGAGTGTCACGATCTTCCTCCGATAAATTCTTGAATGTGAATATGAATGTATTTTTGGATCAAAGCAAGAAAATGCAGACGTCCTTGCATCAACACGCAAATGTGACAAGCGGTTAAGTGACAGTGGGCATATCGATGTGGGACCAGTGGCTCAAAGCACAGCCTCGAAACTCAAAACCCCGAGGGAAACAAACGCGGTCATGGAATTCGTTTTTGCCTATTTAGCGGGTCTTTTGACGTTGATTAACCCCTGCGTGCTGCCGGTTTTACCCATTGTGCTGGTTACCGCGCTGAATGCGCACCGCGCGGGTCCGCTGGCGTTGGCTGCGGGGATGAGCGTGTCGTTTGTCGTGTTTGGCGTGTTGGTCACGGCCTTTGGCGCGAGTGTTGGATTGACCCAAGATCGGCTGGCCCAAATCGGCGCGCTCTTGATGATGGCCTTTGGTCTGATCCTTGTGGTGCCAATGTTCGCCCAACGGTTTGAGATGGCGACAGCGGGTGTCGCAGCTGGGGCCGATACGCGCATGAATGCCATGAACGCGGGTTCGCTGTGGGGGCAGTTCGCGGGTGGTTTGTTGCTGGGTACAGTGTGGTCGCCGTGTATCGGTCCGACGCTTGGGGGCGCGATTGCGCTCGCGTCTCAGGGCGAAAACCTTGGCTATGTCACTCTGATTATGGTGGCCTTTGCGATGGGGGTGTCGACCCTTATTTTGGGCTTGGGTTTCGGCGCCCAAGAGGCCATTCGGCCCCGTGCACAGGCGCTTCGCGGTTTGGCAGAACGGTCCAAGCCGATCATCGGGGCCACGTTTCTTGCAATCGGGGCACTGTTGTTTTTTGAGGTTCACCACCTGATCGAAGGATGGCTTTTGAATGTGATGCCGATCTGGCTGCAAGATCTTTCTGTTTCCATTTAGTAAAAGGATACCGCTATGCACCGTCGTCTTTTCCTAGCTGCTGGCCTGTCGCTGGCGTTGACCCCGTTGAGCGGGCAGGCCGCAAATTTTGTCTATTATACACCGGGCGTGATTGAGGCGGCTTTGGCCGAAGGCAAAACCGTGTTCGTAGATTATTCGGCCACATGGTGCGGCACGTGCAAACGGCAGGAACGGGTCATTAACGCCCTGCGCGCGGATGATCCCAGCTATGACGCAGGAATGACGTTTGTGAAGGTGGATTGGGACACCTATAAAGCCGATGACGTGACCGTGTTTCGCGGTATCCCACGGCGTTCAACGCTGATCGTCCTGCGTGGTGAGGATGAGTTGGGCCGTGTGGTCGCAGGCACGTCAAAGGCTCAGATCAAGGCGCTGATGGATGCCGGGTTGTCTGCGCCTCAGGGGTAAAAGCAGGCAGTGAGGATGCGCAGTGGCCGAAAATTGGATTGACCGGTTCCCCGGCTTGATGAGCCTGCCCGCCGAGCTGCAAAACGATTTGGTGGGCGGCTCAGAGGTGATTTCCTTGCCGCGCGGCACCACGATTTTTCGCCCAGGCGAGGCGGCGGATAGGTTGCTGTTGCTGTTAGAAGGCACGATCTGCGTCACGCAAAAATCCGAAACTGGCCGAGATGTTACGCTCTACCGGGTCAGCGAAGGGGACAGCTGTATCCTCACGACGGCCTGCGTGCTGGCCTTTGAGGAATATTCCGCCGAAGGCATAGCCGAGACAGATATGCGGGCCGTTGCAATTCCACGTGCAACATTTGACGACATGCTCGTGCGCTCCCCCATTTTTCGGGAATTTGTGTTCAAAGCCTATTCCAAGCGGATCACGGATCTGTTCGCCTTGGTGGACGACATTGTGTTCCAACGGATGGATGTGCGGCTTGCGGCGCGGCTGCTGGAACTGGCCGATGAACGCGGCATCGTGCGGGCAACGCATCAGGCGCTGGGCACCGAGTTGGGCACCGCGCGAGAAGTCATTTCCCGCACTCTTGCGGAATTCCAACGCCGCGGCTGGGTTGAACAATCCCGCGGTGAGGTCAGGCTGGTTGCTATGGCCGATTTGCAGCGGATGGTGCGCAAAGCGCACGCTCAATAACCTATCGTTAATAATCCAACCAAACAGTGACAAATGTCACCGTCACATTGGGGTGTCCCATGCCAAAGTCATGATGATCTGATTCTGAAAAGGAGATCGACATGACGACGAATATGGGAAAACTGGACCGTGGCGCACGTGTCGCTGTCGCGTTGGTCCTGCTGTTTTTGGCCTTGGTTTTCGGTGCATTTGGCGGTGGCATCTTGTTCTACCTCGCCATCGGTGTGGCCGCTGTGTTCACCCTGACCGCACTGGTAGGCAATTGCCCCCTCTACAGCATCATCGGCCTCAAAACTTGTCGGGATTGCTGAATGTTTGAGACAGAATTCACACTTTGGATGTCGCTTGGCGGCGGCATCCTGATCGGGCTGGCGGCCACACTTTTGATGCTGGTGCAGGGGCGGATTTTTGGGGCTACGGGCGTGTTGGCGGGGCTGGTTCAGCCCACCTCGCGCACGGATTTTACGTGGCGGGCTGTATTGCTGGGGGGCATGGTTTCTGGGCCTCTGGTGATCCTCGCGCTCACCGGCGCGATGCCAACTGTCACGGTGCCCGTGTCTAACACAATGTTGATCGTGGGCGGGTTAATCGTGGGCATTGGCGGCACGTTTGGATCTGGCTGCACGTCGGGGCATGGCGTGTGCGGCATGGCGCGGCTGTCGCCTCGGTCCCTTGCGGCGACGCTGACATTCATGGCGACAACGGGTGCCACCGTCTACGTCGTGCGCCACGTGATCGGAGGATAAACCATGCGCTTGTTTTTGACATATTTCATAGGTCTCATCTTTGGGATCGGGATCTTGATCTCTGGCATGGCTAACCCGGCCAAAGTTCTGAACTTCTTTGATGTTGCAGGCACTTGGGACCCGTCCTTGATGTTCGTCATGGGCGGCGCGCTGGTCACGACGTTCATAGGGTATCGGCTGACATTGGGCCGCAAGGCCCCATTGTTCGGGGCTGAATTCTCGCTCCCGACGGCGCGCCAGCTTGATGCAAAACTGTTGGGTGGGTCCGCGTTTTTCGGCGTGGGCTGGGGTATTGCGGGCTTTTGCCCGGGCGGCGCGTTGCCCGCTTTGGGCACTGGCCGCAGCGAGGTTCTGATTTTCGTCGTGGCTCTGATTGCCGGAATCCTCATTGCCAAACTTATTCAATCCATAGCGGCGCGTGCTGCGCAGGCCGCGTGATCGCCCTAGGAGGATACATTATGACTGACTACCCAGTTAATACGTCCTTGAAACCTGATGTGCAGGCCTTCTTTGACGCTGCCACGAATACGATCAGCTACATTGTCAAAGACCCGGCATCTAATAGCTGTGCCATCATCGACAGCGTTATGGACATCGATTACGCGGCGGGTCGGATCACCTTTGAGCATGCGGATGAATTGATCCGACAGGTAAAGGCCCGCGGCCTGACCCTTGAGTGGATTATTGAGACCCACGTCCACGCGGATCACCTAAGTGCCGCTCCCTATATCCAAGAACGATTGGGCGGCAAAATCGGTGTGGGTTCTAAAATCACAGTAGTGCAGGACGTTTTTGGCAAGGTCTTTAACGAGGGGACCGAGTTTCAGCGTGACGGCAGCCAGTTTGATGCCTTGTTTGAGGATGGCGATCGCTACCGCATCGGTGAGATGGAGTGTTTTGCCATGTATACGCCGGGTCACACGCCTGCGTGCATGGTGCATGTGATGGGCGATGCGGCCTTTGTGGGCGACACGTTGTTTATGCCGGATGGCGGCTCAGCCCGGTGTGATTTTCCGGGCGGCTCTGCAGAGACCTTGTACGACAGCATTATGAAGGTGCTCGCGCTGCCTGATGAGACACGACTGTTCATGTGCCACGACTACGGCCCCAATGGTCGCGACATCCAGTGGGAAACCACGGTGGCCGATGAAAAAGCCCATAACATCCACGTGGGCGGTGGCAAAACCAAGGAAGACTTCGTGAAGTTTCGCACCGAGCGGGACGCGCAGTTAGATATGCCACGGCTGATTATCCCGTCGCTACAAGTCAACATGCGCGCAGGTGAAGTGCCAACCGACAAGGACGGTAATCCGATGCTCAAAGTGCCGGTCAACGTCCTTTAGGCGCAGGGGAGACGGTTTCATGGATATCAAAAGACTCTCGCCTCAGGTCTCTGTTAGCCGCCAGATTACGGCTGCGGATGTGGATGAGGTTGCGAAGCATGGCTTTCGCGCGATCATATGCAACCGGCCTGATGGGGAAGGCGCAGATCAGCCCAATTTCGATGAAATCGAAGTCGCAGCCAAAGCCGCCGGGCTGCGGGTTGCATATGTCCCCGTTACAGCGGGGATGGTGACGGATGATGATGTGGTGGCTTTTGCCTACGCCTTGGCCGAGTTGCCTCGGCCCATCTTGGCCTATTGCCGAACGGGCACACGGTCGGCCACGCTATGGTCCTTTCATGAGGCGGGCAAACGCCCGATGCCCGATATCTTAGCCGCGACCAAAGCGGCGGGCTACGACATGAACGGCGTGGCGCGCCGCATCGCCAACGGGGGCAAGACCCCCACCGACACGGGCGACGCACACTTTGAGGTGGTCATCGTCGGGGCCGGTGCTGCGGGCATCTCAGTGGCGGCAAGTCTAAAGGCGCGTGATCGGGATCTGAGCATCGCTGTCATCGATCCTGCCGACGTTCATTATTATCAGCCCGGTTGGACCATGGTGGGGGGCGGCATATTCACGGCGGAACAGACCGCGAAAACCATGGGCAGTCTCATCCCGAAGGGGGTGCATTGGATCAAATCAGCTGTTGCTGCATTTGAGCCGCAGGCAAACGCCGTTATCTTGGATGGGTGCCGTGTGGTGAAATACGACCGCCTTGTGGTGTGCCCGGGGTTAAAGCTGGATTGGGCCGGGGTTGAGGGGCTTGAGGAAACGCTGGGTCGCAATGGCGTGACCTCAAACTACCGTTATGATCTGGCTCCCTACACGTGGGAGCTGGTGCGCCAGATGACCGCCGGGCGGGCCATTTTCACGCAACCGGCTATGCCGATCAAATGTGCAGGTGCGCCACAAAAAGCGATGTATCTGTCAGGTGATGCGTGGCATCGGCGCTGCGTACTGGATAACATCGATATTCAGTTCATGAACGCAGGTGGTGTGTTGTTTGGGGTCAAGGACTACGTGCCGGCCTTGGAAAAGTACGTAGAAAAATACGACGCAACGCTGAACTTCTTTCATACACTTCGCGCGGTGGATGGCGCGACCAAAACGGCCACCTTTGACGTAGAAAAGCCGAATGAACCCGCGACATCCCTGACGGTAGAGTTCGACGTGATCCACGTGTGTCCGCCACAAACCGCGCCGGATTTTATCCGCGTGTCGCCCTTGGCAGATGCAGGCGGTTGGGTGGACGTAGACCAAGCCACACTGCGGCACAAAGAATTTGAGAACATCTGGTCATTGGGTGACGTGATGAACGCACCCAACGCCAAGACCGCTGCCGCCGCCCGAAAACAGGCCCCAACGGTCGCAGATAACATCATGGCCGACATCAATGGGCGTTCCGCGACCGCGCAATATGACGGCTATGGATCGTGCCCGCTAACGGTTGAACGGGGCAAGATCGTGCTGGCGGAGTTTGGCTACGGCGGCGTGCTTAAACCTAGCTTCCCCTCGTTTATTATTGATGGAACCAAGCCCAGCCGGGCGGCGTGGTTCCTGAAGGAAACGTTGCTGCCGCCGATCTATTGGAAGGCGATGTTGCGCGGCAAAGAGTGGCTTGCCAAGCCAGAGAAAGTGAATGTCGCAGCGGAGTAGGCCTGCTGCGGCGCCCAAGGGGCGTGTTGTGTGAACAAGAGCGCCCCTTGGGCTTTGCCCGGCACCTTCCCGTCGGGCTCCCCTGCGGTGGCAGCGACGTCCCCTCGTTGTCACCGCCTTGATTATGATGAGACCACCGATGCACCATCTGCGCCAGTACCTTCCGATCCTTGACTGGGGGCGAAGCTACAACCGCCATGCTCTGTCCAATGACCTTATTGCGGCCGTCATCGTGACGATCATGCTGATCCCGCAATCGTTGGCCTATGCGATGTTGGCGGGTTTGCCGCCCGAGGCGGGGATCTATGCCTCAATCGTGCCGATTATGTTGTATGCCGTGTTTGGCACCAGCCGGTCGTTGGCAGTCGGGCCCGTGGCAGTGGTGTCGTTGCTGACAGCCTCAGCGATTGGCCAAGTGGCAGAACAGGGCACGGCGGGATACGCAGTTGCTGCGCTGACGTTGGCAGGCCTGTCGGGGGGGATGCTGTTGGCGATGGGCCTGCTGCGGCTGGGCTTTCTGGCGAACTTCCTGAGCCACCCGGTGATATCGGGGTTCATCACGGCGTCGGGGATCTTGATCGCTGGAAGTCAGTTAAAGCACATTTTGGGGATTGAAGCCCACGGCCATACGTTGCCTGAAATTCTCAGCGCGTTGGTGTCCCATCTGCCGGACATTCACCTGCCTACGGTCGTGATCGGCGTCAGTGCGATTGCATTTTTGTTCTGGGTCCGCAAACATCTGAAATCCACGCTCAAGCGCATAGGCACGCCGGGGTTGTTGGCTGATGTCCTGACAAAAGCTGGTCCGGTTGGTGCCGTGGTCGCAACGACGGGCGCGGTCTGGGGCTTGGGCTTGTCGGATCAAGGCGTGCGCATCGTCGGCGCCGTGCCGCAAAGCCTGCCGCCCTTAACGCTGCCCAGTTTTGCACCTGACCTTGTAGGGGCGTTGATCATACCTGCCATCTTGATTTCGGTCATTGGCTTCGTCGAGAGCGTGTCGGTCGCCCAAACGCTCGCGGCCAAGAAACGCCAACGGATTGACCCAGACCAAGAGCTGATCGGTTTGGGGGCGGCGAATATCGGCGCGGCCTTCACGGGGGGGTACCCTGTGACGGGGGGCTTTGCGCGCTCGGTCGTGAATTTCGATGCAGGGGCCGAAACCCCGGCCGCGGGCGCATTTACGGCCATTGGTCTGACGATCGCGGCCGTTGCCCTGACGCCGTTGGTGTATTTCCTGCCCAATGCCACGCTTGCAGCCACAATTATCGTGGCGGTTCTGGGCCTTGTGGATCTGTCGATCCTGAAAAAGACTTGGGGCTATTCGCGGGCGGATTTTACGGCTGTGGCCGCCACGATCCTGTTGACGCTCGGCTTGGGGGTCGAGATCGGTGTGGCCGCCGGGGTCATCATCTCAGCGTTGTTGCACATCTATCAAACTTCGCGGCCTCATGTGGCTGAGGTTGGCTTGGTTCCCGGCACTCAGCACTTTCGCAACATCCACCGCCACAGCGTTATCACAGACCCTAGCCTTGTGACCCTGCGCGTGGATGAAAGCCTTTATTTCGTAAACGCTCGGTTTCTTGAGGATTTGATCCAAAAGCGCGTGACGGAGGGGCCATTGATCAAGAACGTCGTACTGATGTGTTCTGCCGTCAATGACGTTGATTATTCTGCCCTTGAGAGCCTTGAAGAAATCAACCAACGCCTCGCGGATATGGGCGTTGGGCTGCACCTGTCGGAAGTGAAAGGGCCGGTGATGGACCGGCTCAAACGATCCCACTTGTTGGGTGCATTAAATGGTCGGGTGTTTTTGGCGCAATTTGATGCTTGGCAAGCTTTGACCGACCCGCATACGCCGCTCGCCCGTGTGGCGGAGTGAGTGATACGCGAAGCGGCGCCTCGCTAAGGTGGCGCCGCTTTTAGTGGTATTTGGTAAGTAATGACTTACTCAGCGGCCTCAGGTGACGATCCGTCGGACGACCCGCGACTGCGTTTCCACTGGCCGTAGAGGCCATAAACCAGCGAGGCGACTGACAGCGTAAGCAGTGTCGCTGCAATCGGGCGCATCAGAAACTCACTATAGTCAAACTGCGTAATCATCAGGCCTTGGCGCAAGCTGGTCTCGGCGATGGGGCCGAGGACGAGGCCAATGATGAAGGACGCCACAGGGTAGCTCATGACCCGCAGCAACACCCCGATAAGGCCAAAGCTAAGCATCACCGCGATGTCGAACATGTTGGCATTCAGCCCATAGACACCGGTGATACACATCACCACGATCGCGGGGCCGACATAGGCGTAGGGGATCGTGAGGATGAGCGCAAAATACCGCGCCGCACGGATGCCAAAGATCAGCATCAAGACATTCGCCAGCATCATTGAGATGAACACGGTATAGACCAAAAGGGTGTTGTTTTCCATCAACAGTGGGCCGGGCACGATCCCGTGGATCGTTAGACCGCCAAGCATCACAGCTGTGGTTGCACTGCCGGGAATGCCCAAAGCCAGCAGCGGTATCATGGATCCCCCAACGGCTGAGTTGTTGGCGGCTTCGGGGGCAGCAATCCCTTCGGGCACACCTGTGCCAAATTTCTCCGGGCGCTTGGACCACCGTACCGCTTCAGAATAGCTGATGAAGGCCGCCGTGGTTGCGCCCACGCCGGGCAGGGCGCCGATGATAGAGCCAATCACGGACGAACGCGCCAGCGTGCCCTTTACTTCGCCCATTTCTTCCCGGGAGGGCAGCTTGGTCGAAACGTTGGTGATCACATTTGATGGTGTGCTGCCCTCACTCACCCGGCTCAGCACCTCTGCTAGTGCGAACGTGCCGATGATGACGGGGACAAAGCTGATCCCTGTCAGCAGCATCAGGTTGTCAAAGGTATACCGTTCAAAGCCGGTGATTGGGTCTAGGCCCACGGTAGCTACGCCAAGTCCGATCAGGCCTGCCACCAGTCCCTTGAGTACCGAGCCGGAGCCGATAGAGGCAATTGCCGAGATGCCTAAAATGGCCAGTGCAAAGTATTCCGCCGGGCCGAATGCCAAAGCCAGTTGTGCCATAGGCGGGGCGAGCAGCATCAACACCAATGTGCCGAAGATGCCGCCAATCGCGGAGGATGCGAGTGCGATGCCCAGTGCCTTGCCGCCCTGACCGTTGCGCGCCATTGGATAGCCATCCAAGGCGGTGCAGGCGGCTTCGGGCGAGCCGGGGGTGTTGAACAAAATGGCCGAGATTGAGCCGCCAAACGTCGCGCCAACATAGACGCCGCCCAAAAGCAGCAGGCTTTGTTCCGGAGAAAAGGCGTAGGTGAACGGGATCAAAAGCGCGACCCCAACAATGCCCGTCAGCCCCGGCACCGAGCCAAAGGCGATGCCCCATAGCACGCTGAATACGATGAAGGCGATGTTGACCGGGCTGCCGAAGATAAAGGCAAAGGCCTCGAGATAGGCTTCCATTGCGGCGGCTCCCTAGTAGAACATCAGGCTGAATTGATAAAACACACCGTCACCGCGCGGCACGGGCAGGCCCAGAACCTTGGTGAACAATGCCGTGAGCGCGATGGTGAACACCGGCGCAAAGATGATCTTGGTCACCGGGCGTCCTCCGTGCAGCGAAAACGCTGCCACCCAAAGGAAGGCGACTGTCGCAAGCAAAAATCCCACACGATCGAACGTAAAGAAGTAGAGCAAGACCAAGATGCCCATCGCGGCCATCCGGCCGATGCGAGCCCAGTCCATGGTGATGGTTTCACCAATCCGCGATGTCCGTCGTTCTTGCCACCATGCGTAGGCGTTTTGTGCCGCGATAATGCCTGTCAGGATGGCTGCGACGCCGGTCACGATCTTGGGCCAAAAATCGGTATCAATCTGGGCATAGCGCGGAGATCCGCGGAACCCATCCGCCACGAACCAAAGGAAAATACAGGCCACGCACAAGAGCATGGCAAACGCGAAATCAAGCGCGTGCTTGGACATGGTGTCCTCCGTCACTGAGCGGAAAAGAGAAAAGCGCCGCCCGGGGTGGGGCGGCGCCGAAAAGGTCGCTTAGTCGATGTAGCCGAGTTGCTTCATCACACTTGTGTAGGTCTCAATCTCGGTGTCGATGAACGCTTTGAAGTCATCCAGACCGATCAGCTCAGAGCGATATTGCAGCGCAGACTGCGCCTCAAACGCTTTGTAGCTGTCAGCCTCAACCGCTTGTTCGATCACGCCGTACAGATGTTTTGCTTGGTCCATGTCGTCGCCGCCTTGCATTGCAAAGGCGCGCCAGCGACCCAGTGTGACGTCGTAGCCCATCTCAACCGCGGTGGGCACGTCGGGCAGTTCGGGCAGGCGGGTTTCGGAGAACAGGACCAGCGGACGCAGATCACCGGATTCCCACAGGCCGCGCGCGGGACCGAACTCTTCAAACATCGCGTCGACTTGGCCGCCCACAGTGTTGGATACCATTTCGGATGAGGAAAACGGCACAGTGGTAAAGTTCACATCAGCCTCAAGGCCAAACAAGCTGACCGCGACCTCGTCAAAGCCACCAGCACCCGATAGGGCTACGGACACAGAGCCGGGGTTGGCCTTGGCGGCGTCCAGCATGTCTTGGACGGTCTGGAAGGGGCTGTCGGCGGGCACCCAGATCAGGGCTTGGTCAAACTGCACACGGGCCAATGGCAAGAAGTCCGCCATGTCGATGCGGCCTTGCACGTGGCTAATGATTTGTGCGGGGCTGATCGCCATCAGCGTGTAGCCGTCGTCGGGGCGACGCTGCCATTGTGCGATTGCGGGAATGCCGCCGCCGCCTTTGATCGAAACCGGCACCATCTGTTGGCCTGTGATCTCGGCGAAGGGTTCTGCAACTGCGCGCACAAAGCGGTCGGTGCCGCCGCCGGGGCCGTAGTGATGAATGACTTCAACAGAGCGTGAGGGGTAGTCGTCGCTTGCAACCGCAGGTGCGGCGAACACAAAGCCCGCAGCAAGAGCCGCAAGTGTGAGTGTGGTTTTGGTCATGGTAGTCCTCCCAGTTTTTGTCTTCTTTTTGGTGGGGCAGGGCGCATATATGGCGCTCTGCTCCGTTTTTTGGATGATACGGTCTTATTCTGCCGCTTGGAGAGCCGAGGCGTCGACCGTGTCGAGCACCTCGATGGCGGCATCCAAACCGCCCTTTTGATGTGGAACGCCGGCGCGGGTGAGCCCGCGCTCAACGCCCGTAAGTGTGGCCAACAGCATTGCGTCGTTGAAATCGCCAAGGTGACCGATCCGGAACACCTTGTCAGCGACCTTGGACAGGCCATTGCCGAGCGAGATGTCCGATTGTTCCAGCACGGTTTTGCGGAAGCCGTCCGCGCTGTGACCCTCGGGCATCAAGACCGCCGTCAACACTCCGCTTTCTTGGCCCTGTTGGGCGCATAGCACCTCTAGGCCCCAGCCACGCACGGCGGCACGGGTCGCGGCGCCATGACGGGCATGGCGGGCAAAGACCGCATCAAGGCCTTCTTCGTGCAGCATCGCGATTGCTTCGTTTAGGCCGTACAGCATGTTGGTGCCGGGGGTGTAGGGGAAGTAGCCGGTGGCATTCGGCCCTACCATATCGTTCCAATCCCAGTAGGAGCGGCGCATCCCGCCGGAGCGCGCCACGGCCATGGCCTTGTCGCTGACCGCGTTAAAACTGATTCCGGGGGGCAGCATCAAACCCTTTTGTGAGCCAGACACGCAGACATCCACGCCCCATTCGTCAAAGCGGAAATCAACCGAGGCAAGGCCCGAGATACTGTCTACCATCAGTAGGGCGGGGTGCTTGGCTGCATCGATGGCCGCGCGCACCTGTGCAATGGGCGAAACGGAGCCTGTCGAGGTCTCATTGTGGACGACGCAGACGGCTTTGATCTCGTGGTTTGTATCAGCGCGCAGGCGTGTTTCAATCGCGTCGGGGTCTGCACCGCCGCGCCAATCGCCCTCAATGAACTCAGCCTCAACGCCGAGTTTACTGGCCATTTTGTTCCACAGGGTGGCAAAGTGCCCGGTCTCATACATCAAGACGCGGTCGCCTTCTTTGACCGTGTTGACCAAGGCCGCCTCCCACGCGCCGGTCCCGGACGCAGGATAGATAAACACGTGGCCCGCCTCGGTTTTGAAGATCGTCTTCATACCCTCCAGCGCGGTTTGGCCGACAGCGGCGAAGTCTGGTCCGCGGTGGTCAATCGTTTGCCGCGCGATGGCGTGCAGAATGCGATCTGGCACGGCCGAAGGGCCTGGGATTTGCAAAAAATGACGTCCAGCCTTTCGGGCCATAAGCGTCTCCTTCGTCGTTTTGGGGGCGATCAGTCTACCTTAGTGGTTGACGTCACGTGCCCTGTGCATATTTAATTTTGCATTATGTATTACGGGTGATTATGATTGAGTCAATATATTTCGTAAAAACGCCCACCAGCATAATAACACGTCGCCACACGGGCCCCGGAGGACATAAGATGTTAGAGCAGTCACTGCGCCAGAGTTTTCAGGGGGATATCCTCTTTGATCGGTTCTCTCGGGGGCGGTATTCGACAGATGCGTCTATCTATCAAATGATGCCTGCGGGCGTCGTTGCCCCACGCACGCGCGAAGACGTTGAGGCAGCGCTTTATGCGGCACGGATGGCCGGTGTGTCGGTGACGGGACGCGGGGGCGGGACATCCCAATGCGGGCAAACGGTCAACTCTGGGCTGATCGTCGACAACGCACGCCATTTTAACGGCATCCTTGAAATCGACATTGAAAATCGCCGCGCGGTGGTCGAGCCCGGCGTTGTTCTGGATGAACTGAACCGTGCGCTAAAACCCCATGGGCTTTGGTATCCGGTGGACGTTTCTACGGCCTCTCGGGCGACGATTGGTGGGATGGCCGCGAACAATTCATGCGGCGGGCGGTCCCTGCGCTACGGGACGATGCGCGACAATGTTATCTCAATCGAGGCGGTCATGCATGACGGCACAGTCGCAACCTTCGGTGAGGTCGATCTGGCCCGGGCGCAGGGCAACACGCCCTACGACCTGTTGGCGGCTGATATGTTGGCGCTTGGGGCTGACAATGCCGCGCTGATTGAGGCGCGGTTCCCAAAGTTGAAGCGTCGCGTTGGCGGCTACAACCTTGATGCGCTTGTGCGCAACGGGCACGCGCCGAATATGGCGCATCTGTTGGTCGGCTCCGAAGGAACGCTGGCGTATTTCACCAAGGTTGAGCTCAAACTCTGGCCCGTCGTCGGTAAAAAAGTCATGGGGGTTTGCCACTTTCCAACGTTCTATCAGGCGATGGACGCGACCCAACACTTGGTCAAGACGAACCCGCTGTCGGTTGAGCTTGTCGATGCCACGATGATCGGCCTGTCGCGTCAGATTTCGATGTTCAGGCCGACCATTGATAAGGTGGTTAAGGGCGATCCTGCCGCTGTGCTGCTGGTGGAGTTCGATGAGGGCGACCCCGAGGTGAACGCCGCCAAGCTGCGAGATCTGCATCAGGCGATGGCTGATCTGGGCTTTGACTGGGCACACACCGGCAACCAATGGGGTGGCGTGATCGATGTCGAGGATCAGCGGCTTCAGGGCCAAGTGGCCGAGGTGCGCAAATCCGGTTTGAATATCATGATGTCCATGAAGCAGGAGGGAAAGCCCGTCAGCTTCGTGGAGGATTGTGCCGTCGAGCTGAAGGATCTTGCAGCCTACACCGAGCGTTTGACCGGCATTTTTGAACGCCACGATACGTCGGGTACATGGTACGCGCATGCCTCGGTTGGGTGTCTGCATGTGCGCCCGATCCTGAATATGAAGGCCGGTGAGGACGTGGCCAAAATGCGTTCAATCGCGGAGGAAGCCTTTGATCTGGTGGCGGAATACAAAGGCTCCCACTCGGGAGAGCATGGGGACGGGATTGTCCGGTCCGAATTTCATGAAAAAATGTTTGGTTCCGAGATTACGGAGGCTTTCCTAAAGGTCAAAGATCGATTTGATCCCAAACGCCGCTTTAATCCGAACAAGATCGTTGAAGCCCCCAAAATGGATGACCGCACGCTGTTCCGGTTTGGGCCGGACTATACGGTCAAACCGCTCAAGACCGCGTTTGACTGGTCTGCTTGGCCGGGCGCGGGCGGGGGTTTTCAGGGCGCCATTGAGATGTGCAACAATAATGGCGCCTGTCGCAAGCTGGAGGGGGGCGCGATGTGCCCCTCTTACCGGGCGACCCGCAACGAGCGGGATGTCACGCGGGGCCGAGCCAATTCCCTAAGGCTCGCGATTTCGGGGCAGTTGGGTGAGGACGCCCTGACCTCGGACGAGATGATGGAGACGATGAAGTTCTGTGTGTCGTGCAAGGCGTGCAAACGGGAATGTCCCACTGGTGTCGATATGGCCAAGATGAAGGTTGAGGTTTTGGCCGCACGCGCTGAAAAGCATGGGCTAGGCTTGCATGACAAGTTGGTGGCCTACATGCCTGACTACGCTCCTTATGCCTCTAAGGTGCCGTGGTTGCTGAACCTACGCAATAAGGTGCCGGGCTTAGCCAAGGTGATGGAGAAGCCTACGGGATTTGCGGCCTCAAGGCAGTTACCACACTGGTCATCGAACCCCTTCCGCGACGCAGAGGCCCAGGATGCCAACCCTGATGTCATTCTGTTTGCGGACATCTTTAACCGCTACTTTGAGCCAGAAAACCTGAGGGCAGCAGTGCGTGTCTTGCGTGCGGGTGGCAAACGGGTGGCGGTGGCCACGGATGGTGGCGCAAAGCCGCTGGATAGCGGACGGACGTATTTTGCGACCGGTCTGATCGACAAGGCCCGTGCTACGGGGCAGCGGTTGGTTGATGCGCTTGCGCCCCATGTGGCCGCTGGCCGCCCGATCATTGGGTTAGAGCCGTCGTGTCTTTTGACGCTGCGCGATGAAATTCCGGCGCTGATCCCAGGGGATACGACCGCCAAGGTCGCGGCAGCGGCGAAAATGCTAGAGGAGTACATCGCAGAAGCAACCGAGGCTGGCGCGTTTCACCTGAACCTACATGGGGTTGGTGCGCGTGTGATGTTGCACGGTCACTGCCACCAAAAAGCCCACGATGTGGTGCCCGCGATCCGGCGCACGCTTGATCTGTTGCCCGACACCGAGGTCGAAATGATCGAAAGCTCATGCTGCGGTATGGCGGGGGCCTTTGGTTACGGAGTTGACACAGAGGCGGTGTCACGCAAAATGGGAGAACTTACACTGTTTCCGGCAGTGCGCGCCGCGGCATCTGAGACAATTGTTGTCGCCGATGGCACCTCGTGCCGCCACCAAATTGCAGATGGTACCAACCGTGAGGCCATCCACGTCGTACGCCTTTTGGACCGGGCGCTGACGCAGTCACGAACAACGGAGACGACCGCTTGAACGCTTTTGATTCACAAACACGCCCTTTAAAACGCATCAGCTTGCACGAAGAATTGGCCCAGAAGGTTGCCGAACTCATCGTTGGTGGAGAGTTAGAGCCGGGGTCCAAGGTTCCGGAAAAGGAGCTGTGTGAGGCGTTTGGCGTGTCACGTACGCCTTTACGTGAGGCGCTTAAGGTTTTGGCGAATGATCGGCTGATTTCACTTGAGCCGAACCGCGGCGCGTGGGTGACCCCCATAACGCAAGCGGATGTTGAGGATATTTATCCCGTGATGGGTGTGCTTGAGGGGCTGGCCGGGGAACTGGCCTGCGCCCGGCTTAGCGATGAGGGCATTGCGGAGATCCGTGCGCTACACGCCGAAATGGAGGCGCAATACGCAGCTCGCGACAGGGCCGGCTTTATTAAGATCAACCAAAAAATCCATGAGGCTATTTTGGTTGGCGCGGGTAACGAAACGCTGTCGGCACAGTTTCAATCGCTTGCGATCCGAGTGCGCCAAGCGCGTTACGCGGCCCCGGTGACTGATGCGCAGTGGGCCTTGGCGTTTGCCGAGCATGAGCAGATGATCATCTGCCTAGAGGCGCGCGATGGTGCGGGGCTTGCGCGTGTGTTGCGCACGCACCTTGATCATAAGGCGGAAACGGTTCTTGCTTGGTTGGATCAAAAACTGAGCTGAGTGCATTGTTCAGGTCGTGTGGCCTGTTTTCCCGAGAGGGTAGAGTGGTTTAGCTGTCGCCCAATGGGCGGCAAACCGCGCAGAAGTGCGGTTCCGAAAAATCAACTCTGTGTTAATTTTTATACGATTTAACCTCGAATGCAGGTCTTAAGGCGCGTTACGAGGTATTTATAGTTGTTGAGAGTTTACCCAAGGCGAGGGCGTCTTGCCTTTGATGTTACAGTTTTTTCCTTTCTCATTTTTATCCAGCCGGTGTTGGCTGAGGGGCCTCAGGGCGGTGTAATTGCCTCCGGTACGGCCGAGATCAGTCAATCGGGTACTACCACAACCATTGTCCAAGGGTCGGATCGTGCGATCATTGACTGGCGCAGCTTTAACCTCGCCCCTGGGCATTCAGTGGATTTCGCTCAGCCCGGACAAAATGCAGCCACGCTGAACCGGGTGCAGTCTTTCTCACCCAGTGTGATTGAGGGCCGCATTACCGCGCCGGGCACCGTCATCATCCAAAACACCGCTGGTGTTATCATGACCGGTGATGCCCTCATTGATGCGGGCGGGTTTGTTGCGACCAGTCAGATCGTGGCTCCTCACGTATTTTTTGAACGTGGCGATCTGCGTTTCAGTGGTGGTGATTTGCCTGGGGCAGAGGTGAGTAACGCTGGGCAAATTACGGTGGCTGATGCAGGGCTTGCAGCCTTGGTCGGGCGCAATGTTGCGAATTCTGGCGTGATCGTCGCACAGCTTGGTACTGTGGTCTTGGCCTCCGGTGAGCGGACGACGATTGATCTTGCCGGTGATGGTGTTTTTCAAATCGATGTTTCTGGTAGCCCGGATGGTGGTCGCGTTGATCATACCGGGGTGATTGATGCGGCCGGCGGTCAAGTTCTGATGTCCGCTGGCGGTGCCGCGGGGCTGTTGGACAATGTGATCAACACGTCGGGTGTCGTGCGTGCCACTTCTGCCAATGCACGGGGCGGCGAAATTTCCCTCATCGGGCGGGGTGGTGGTGCCGTGCGCGTGGCTGGCGCGCTTGCGGCTGTGGGTGCGGGCGATGGCGGCAGCATTCGGGTCACGGGTGAACGCGTTAACATCGAGGCCGTCGCGGTTCTAGACGCTCGTGGCGCTGCGTCCGGTGGCCGGATTTTTGTCGGTGGGGAACGGCAGGGCACGGGCGACATGCGCCGCGCCGAGCATGTCGTTTTGCATACCGGCTCAAGGCTACAGGCGGATGGTGCCGCAGCCCTTGGAGGAGAGGTGATCGTTTGGGCCGACGGTTCAACGTGGTTCGATGGCACCATTACCACAGGCGGGCGCGAGGGTGGTGGACTTATTGAAACCTCGGCCAAAGACGCTTTGGGCAATGGCGAGAATGCGGTTGTTATGGCGGGTGTAGGGGGCTCTTGGCTGCTTGATCCGCGTAACGTGAGGATCGTGGGGAGTGGCGGGGCCACCGCTGCGGTGGGCAGCAATGCGCCCCCATCCGGATCGGGCGACTACCAAATCGTGGGCAGTACGATTGTTGATGCGTTGAACCGGGATGAAGATGTCACGATCACCACTGCCCAGCCCGCCAGTACCGATGCCGGCGACATCACGGTGGACACATCGCTGATTTGGAATGGCGAAGGCGACCTGAGCCTAGATGCGGACAGCGCCATTACGATTAACGCGGACGTGCGAACCGAAGGCGACGGAGACCTATCGCTGAGCGCGGAGGGTGACATTCAGTTGAATTGGTCCATTGCATCAGCTTCGAACGGTAACATCACCGCCCGCTCTGGTGGTGCGATTGTGGTGGACCGCGTGCTTAGCATGTCTGGCACGGGGGATGTGACCTTAAACGCGGATAGCGATATCGTGGTTAATCAACAGGTCGTCTCGGTGCGTGATGGTGATATCTCCCTCACAGCGACCAATGATGTGGTTCTCAACGATAGTGTCAGCGGCAAGGGCGCCGGTGATATCAGCATTCTCGCGCTGGCGGGCGATATCGTTCTTGGCGGCAGCGTTGAGGATCAGTTTATCGTGACCAACAGCGGCGACATAACGTTAGAGGCGGCCGAGGGTCGCGTGTTGATTGAGCGGACAAATGCGGTCCCATTCCGAACATCGGTGAACAGTCGATCCGGTGATATTGAGATTGTCGCAGGCACCGAAATTCGTGTCGCGGGAGGGGATAACGCGGCTCAAGCCGCGGATATTGGCGGCTCTCGGAACAGTTCCGATGTGATCCTGACGGCGCCAGAAATCTCTGTGGTGGCGGGCGATGGGGTTAGCCAAAGCAAAGCAGAGATAGTGGCCGGTCTTGGCGGAAGCCTGACGATCAACACCGATGTGTTGGTCGTTGAAAATGGCGATGCGGGGTCACGGGGCAGTGTGCAGGCGCTCAATGGTGCGGAGTTGACCATCAATGCCCCTAGCCAGACATGGGATGGTTTTGTGCGTGGCTCAGGCGATGTCACGGTGACCGGTGACATTGCGGCTAGTGTGCGCCCACGGTTTGTCCTTGATCCAGAGGCGAATTTTTCACTTAACGCGAATGTTTCCTCTAATACTTTTGAGGCCGCAACTGTCCCTTTACAGGTGGGTACCACCGGTGGCGTTATCAGGATTGGCGGCGCGGTTGAGGCGACCCAAGTCTCCCTTCGGACAGATACTGGGGTGACATTGGCTGCCGGCACGTCCGTTACGGGCACGGCGCGCACCGATGCGATTGTTGTTGAGGCTGGTCCAAGCTTTAACAATGCGGCGGGAACGGGTGTATTTCGTACGACCAATGCCTCAGGCAGTTGGCTTCTGTATATGGACAGGTTCAACAGCTTGACCGGGTCAGAGCCTACCTCGGGTACCTTTGATCTCTACAACCGTACCTATGCGACGGCCCCACCAGAGACGCTGCGCAGCTTTATAGGCAATCGCATCATCTACGGTGAACAGCCTGATCTGACGGTTGCGACCGTATCCCGCACCAAAACCTATGGTGAAGACCTGACTGGCGCGTTGCAGGTCAGTTTTATGGGGTTCCGACCGGGGGATAGTGAGGCCACGGCGTTTGACACGCCGCTCGTGATCTCCAGCCCCGGTGCACCGGGCAGCGCGTCAGTGGCTGACGGTCCCTATGCCATCAGCGTGACGCCTCAGCTCTCGAGCCAAGGCTATAACGTCACGTTGCAGGATGGAACGCTTGTGGTTTTGGCCGCCCCATTAACCATCGCGGCCGATAACGTTTCACGAGCGGCGGGGCAGCCAAACCCCAGCTTTACAGCGACCTCCACCGGCTTTGTTTTGGGCGAGACACTGGCAAATTTGAGCGGGGCCTTGACGTTCAGCACCCCAGCCACACAGGCATCAGCAGTGGGCACCTATAGCGTGACGCCGTCCGGGTTGAGCAGTGCGAACTACAGCATCAACTTTGTTGATGGCACGCTCAGCGTTGGCGCCGCTGCACCCGTCAACAACGGGGCAACAGGGCAAATCGACGGGGTTGTGAACACCATCCGTACTACCACTGCGCGGGCTGCTCCGCTTACGCCGGGGGATGCGGCCTTTCGCACGACCATCCGCGACATTGGTTTGGCCAACGCCAATCCCTTCACGCTTAGCTATTCATTGGGGCAAGTTCTGGCTTTCGCGCCAGCTGCTGATCCCGGGACCGAAGGGTTTGTTCCAGCCGCGGGCGGTCTTGAGGATGAGAGCTTGGGCTTCGTTCCCGCCGCGGGCGGGCTGGACGTAGATGAGGGGCCGACATCGGATCAAACCACTTGCGGCGTCTCAGTGAACTTGGGGGGTACCAGAAGCGAGGGATGCGTCGGTGTGACAATAACGGAAACGTACTGGGATCAACGATGAAGCGCTTTGCCCTAACCGTCGCTGGTATTTGCCTTTGCATCGCACCCCTTGGCCTTGCTGCGCAACCCGCAGATCTGCCGCCACTTGCGGGCACAGCACCCAATCTGTCGCGACAGGTTGAGGCACCTGATCCTGTGCTCGCAGAGACGCTGATCAATACACCCGGCGTCGGACCGTCGTTTCAGCTGAACGGGATCACGTTGGAAGGGGCGACTGCAATTGAGCAGGACACCTTGTCTCGGATCTGGCGCGATCTGATTGGCACGACGGTTACCATTCCCATGCTCAATGGTATCGCCGCTGAGATCAGCGCGCTCTACCGGGAGCGTGGGTTTTTACTGTCCCAAGCGGTTCTGCCCGCTCAAACAATCCAAGGTGGTGTTGTCCAAATTCTCGTCATTGAGGGGTTTATCGATGATCTGTCACTCACTGGTGGCGCGATAAATCAGCAGGCGCTTGTGCAACGATACTTTGAACCCGTGCAGTCAGACCGCCCTTTGGCGATTGAGACGTTGGAGCGGAGTGTTTTACTGTCCCGCGATGCTATCGGCAGCGTGATGGGCTCGTCAGTTGAAACCGTCCTTGGACCTTCGCCCGACACCTTTGGCGCGGCCAACCTAAACGTGCAAGTGACGCCGGAGCCACTGACCGGGTATGCGTCAGCCGACAATCGCGGGTCGCGGCTTTATGGTGATCTGAACTTTGGTGCGGGTTTGCGCGCGTTTAATGCGTTGGGCTGGAACGAAACACTGGATGCCAATTTTGCCTATGCGCCGCAGGGGACTTCGCTACAGTTTGGGTCTGTGTCCGTGGAGGTGCCGGTTCTGGCGTTCAGCGGTGGGTTTCTAGATGGTGCGCGTCTGCGCTTTGCGGCGAACGTGTTCCGAGGTGCGCCCGATCTGAGCGAAGCTGGCGATACGACAGGACTGCTGAGCATTTCTGATCAAACGGAGGTCTCTGCACAGTTGTTAGTGCCTTTCGTCCGGACGCGGTCGATGAACCTTTTTGGGCGTGCAGGCCTGACATTGCGCGACAATGAAACACAAGCGGGTCTTGTGGGGGCCGTGGTGACCGAAGAAGCCCGCCTCACGGTTTTTGAGGTTGGGGCTGCATGGGATGTTGCGGATACGCGCGGCGGGATAAATTTTGTCGATTTCGCCATACGGCAAGGTTTGGGGATGGCGGGTGCGACGGTGTCGGCCACTGGACCCGCTGCGGGCGATCTTCATTTCACTTCCGCGCAGCTGACTGCGTCGCGCCTGCAATCAATAGCTGAGAGCCCATGGTCCGTTTTTGCCGAATTCCGAGGACAACTCTCGAAGGGGGTACAACCCAATTCAGAGCGTTATTTCTTGGGAGGTGCCTCGATCGGGCGAGGGTTTGCGCCGGGCAACACCTCTGGGGATGCTGGCTATGCCGTTCGGTTGGAATTGCGCCGGGTGTTGGACCCCGGGACATGGGCACAGGCTGCGAATGTCTTTGGGTTTGTGGACTACGGTGAGGCGTACGATCGATCCATCGCACGAGACGGTCAACAGGTTGAGGCGCTTGGTTCCATTGGTCTTGGCGCACAGATTGAGATCAACGATTGGCTGTCTTTGACGCCTCAGGTTGTGCGTCAGCTCGAAGGAAATCCGCGTGATACTGGTGATAATCGCCGCGAAACACGGCTGTTTTTTGGTGCTGTTGGGCGCTTTTGAGTGAGCTAGCGCAGCAAAGGATATTCCTGCAACTTACGACAATTTCAACTAAAGCCTTAGGCGCTTGACCCGTGCCAATTAGGCAGGTCTTAACCCCCGGCCCGCATGCTTCTTGCGGGGGCTGGCTTCAAAGCCGGTTTGATGGAGTGGGTTATGCCTTTGGGGTATTTTGTTCGTGCACGGGTGCGGACAGTGGGAAGAATTGCGCGAAAGCTTGTCTTGCTTTCATGCATATGGATAGCCTGTGCGGTCTCCGCACCGGCATCAGAGCCATACCGTGGAATCCAGTATCATGCGACACTGACCAACGGACAAATCATAGGATCGGCATTTATGATTGCCGACGGTCTGGTCGTGACGAACGCCCACGTCGTGTCAGGTCGCAAACTAGGCGATCGGCTTCTGCTGTCCTCTCAAAAAAGGAATTCGCACTGGGCTCAGATCGTGGGGATTAGCCCCCGGATGGACTTGGCCGTTTTGCGTGTTTCAGCGGATTTTCTTCCCGTTGCACCATACAAAAACGCGAGACAGGTCCGGGGCACCTCAGTCTATGCGGTGGGCGTTGCAGCCAACAGTGCGCACCCAGGACTAAGATATGTGGTTTCGGGACAAATTTCCTCGGGAGAAACAGTAATTGAGCCGTTTGGAAGTGGCGTTATTGCGCGTATGCCAGGGATCAAAAGAGGCTTTTCTGGGGGGCCTGTGTTCGATCAGCGAGGCAATGCGGTTGGAATGATCGCGGCCTTACGTGATGCTCGTAACTATCAGCCAAGAGATGCCTTTATTTTGTCTATCAAAGAGGTCAGGGCCGAGGTCGGCAGGTTATTGGCTTGGTAGATAAATCGCCTTTACGTTCCTATAGTTTGTACTTTCTAGGGATGACGGATCTATCGGTTTTATCGTGATCAGAGCTTCATTGCATGACCCCAACCTTATAGCGGTAGAGCATAAGCGACTGTGTGGCCATTAGATACAAGACCACGAATTGGTCGGCTTAAAACGACGCGCTTGAGCGGCACCAATGATTGTCGATCTGCTTTCGTTTGAAGGCGATCTGTCACCACCGCCAAATGCGGTTGGAAGTAGCACTCTAGACCTGCCTGAAATTTTAATGTGCTTTTGGGTATGCTGTTTAGGCAGATGATTGAGTTATTCGAGTAATTCTTGCGATTTTTTGTTTCGGTTTGGGCAATCGCGGCTTCTATTACCCTATACCGTCGACAAAGTGCACTGGACGAGAAGCTGGCCTGTCGCGGCAGCACTGGTTCGCTCAATCCGCTTATCGATCGCACCGGCATTAAAGCCACCTCAAGGGACATCGCAAACAATGCCTGGCCGGGCAGCAGTGGCCAGAGGTGAATTGCATGCTCGCAAGCACGGTTGCTCAAAGAGTCTGCTTCGGTGTGAGATTCATATTGGGACCCGCGAAAAAGCATTTGAGGTTCAAAGGGTGGCGACCACCACCAACATTGCTGGTGATGCCTCATGATGCCCAAGTTTCTCGACCTAATTCCTTGCGATAAGGAAAACTGCGCGACTAAAGCTGAGGTGCCTGGGGCACGCGCCAATGCCACAGACCTATTACTGCCGCAGGTTTTATGACTCTACTCTGCAAGAACGCCATACCCTAGGAGCTCATAAGTGCGTAAGCAATGGGGTAATCCCTCACAGATTAGGGCCTCGATAGACAGAGGGAATCCAAATCCGCGTCGCATTGCCCAACCGGTGTACAGACCGTGGGGTGAATCCCTCCGGCAAAAGGGTGAATGTGGCCCTTGGATAGCTTTTCAAATTAGGCCGCTTCGATGGCTGTAGGAGGTTCCTTGCTCGGCTACGATTTGTTATTCGTTCTCGGCTATCATTGGGAAGAAAACTGTACGGTTCGTAATTCGTACGTAACCGATGAAGCATCGTCGTATTGCAACTTTGAGAAAGTGCAGAATACTTCTCAAAACTCCTGCCAATCATCTAGATCTGGATGCTCGGCGAGAAGTGTTTGGCCGATGGCAATAGGTCGGATTGGGTTTGTTGCTGAGCCTCTACTGGTTTCGATGCCTTTTTTCTGCGTGGTTTTTGTCTCTGCTTTTGCGGCAATTATTTGGGCTTTACGCGTTTGGAATTTTGTAGTGACTGCGACCAATGCGTTAGCTTCTCCATTCAAGGAAAGTGTAGCCGCCGTGGTCTCTTCTGACATTGCAGCATTATGCTGAGTTGTGGTTTCTAGATCAGCCATGGCAACGTTGATTTCGCCTAGACCCACCGATTGCTCAGTTGCGGAATTAGCGATATTGCTCACGAGGTCCGAAATTTCGGTGACTGAGCCTACAATTCTGCTCAGTACGTTGCCGGTGTCACCGACCAACTGAACGCCATGTTGAACGTTAGAGCTAGAGGCATCTATCAGTTCTTTGATCTCATTTGCGGCCTCTAGCGAACGGTGGGCAAGGCTACGAACTTCTGAAGCCACTACAGCAAAGCCAAGACCTTTTTCGCCAGCGCGTGCTGCTTCAACCCCAGCGTTGAGGGCGAGGAGGTTGGTTTGGAAAGAAATGTCGTCAATCACGCTGATAATTCTTGAAATGTCGTGTGAGGACTTTTCAATCTCGGTCATGGCAGCAACCGCATTGCGTACGATTTCACCACTGCTTTCTGCATTTGCGCGAGCAGCGTTGGCAATTTGGGCTGCATCTTGTGCGCCTGACGCCGCGGACTGTACTGATGATGTCAGTTGCTCAACTGCAGCTGCGGTTTCTTCCAAGGTGGCGGCTTGGTGTTCGGTTCTTTTGGAAAGATCGGACACCGATGTGCTGATAGAACTACATTCGGTATTAATTTCACCGGCATGTTCGATGACGTCTGTGACAGCGTCTTCTAGGTTTCCGATCGCATTATTGAAGTCACTTCGCAATTGTTCATAGTCTGATGAAAATGGTGTCTCAATCGCTGCTGTTAGATCACCATTGGCTAGCCGCTTTAGGCTTTCACTCAGAGAATTAACAACATGCGCTTGGTCTTTCTCAGTTTGAGTGCGTGCCGCCTCAGCTTGCATCATTTCGTAGTGGGTTCCGGTGGCATCAACTCCCAAAAGCAGAATTCCCGACATCTGTCCTTTATGATCGGGAACGGGACTAATGCTCCCCTCCACAATGCGGGTATCCGAGCCTCCCCCCAATGAAAACTTTTGGAATAAGCTTTCCCCCGCCGAGAATAGCGCCCAAATATCTTGGTCGCTTTCCAACCCTGAGAGCAGTGTTTTTAAGTTTACGCCCAGCAGTTCTTTCTCGGATGCTCCGAGTAGTGTTTGAGCGGGTTCATTGATTGCTTTGATCCTGCCATCCAAATGTGCTGAAATCCGGATCTGCTGACTGTCGATCGCATCTATCAAGGTTTCAATTGTCAACAGTTCGGTCAAGTCCTTCCATTCAAGAACGTAGCCTACATGCGTGCCGGATCGATCGTGCACAGCATCTAGCTGCAGTCCCAAAAATGCTTCACCGACTGCGATACGCAATTTAACCGGTAGGTTGCTCGGGTCGGAAAGGCGGGTCCGCTGTTTTTGCGGTACCGCATGGAAAACATCCATGTTTTGCCCCAGCAGCGTTTTGGGGTCGAAGTCAGGTTTTACGGTGCGAAAATCATCTGCGCGCTCCTCCATCATCTTAGAGGCCGCGTCATTAAGTTGGGTTATCACAAAGTCTGTATCGACCAAAAACATCGGGGCTTCTGACAGCTCAAAAGCCGAGCGTTTGAATGCGCCTTCCAGGGCAAAATTCTCCGCGGCTTCAAGGTCTTCTCGCATTTGATCAAGGGTATGTGAAATCTGCCCGATTTCGGAGTTTTGATCGGCTCGAGGCATTTCAACACGAAACCGCTTTTGCGCGATTTCACTCATCACATGAATGATCCCATGCACCCCACTTGTGAAGGTTCGTACGACGCGGAACCCTCCGACAAGCGTGATAAGGAAGCATAGACTGGCGAGGCCTGCAAAAATATAGAGCTGCTGCTGTGCACTCTGTTTTTGTTCGGTCGCCATCTGCAGGAGGGCAGATTGGAAGACTAGTTCGTAGTCACGCAATTGCCTGACCCAATTAGAGGATGTCTTAAACCAATCGGTGCCAGAAATGCCGTTCAGGATCAGTCCGCGGGACCCGTATACGACCTGTCTCATAGTTTCTAATGCGGCGTGCTCGGGTGAAGATAGGAAAGTGACATCTTGTCCTAACACATCTGAATAGTGACGAGCCTGATTGAGCATCTCTTTTTGATGGGCATCGTAGTGCAAGAATTGTGCGTATAGGTTGGGTCCAAAGACACCGCCGCCGAAGCCAGATGCACCAATGCTTCGCTCGCTTTCAGCGGCCTCCTTCGCGACGGATAACAATATCAAGCCAGCGCCGCCCTTGGCCATCTCTAGCGTTTCAAAATCCGCGACGATGGCGTTGTTCATTTCCATAGCTGCTGCAATGACTGAGGAATAATATTCCGTGAGTTCATCAAGATTGACGTCTTGCTCGAAAATTCGCCCTCGGATTTCCTTTAATCGTAGAAGCCGTGCTTGGTATATCTCTTGTTGTTCGGGTATTCGTGCCGATAGATCGGATACAATGGTGCCCATTTCTTGAATGGCGGTGTCTACGGCTTGTTTTTGGGTGGGAAGCTGGTTGGCGAAATCGGTACCCCGTGAGCCAACGTACCCTGTGGACATAGCCCGTTCGACCTGAAGCTCTTCGATAAGCTCCGCGATGGGCAGTGTCAGTTGCGCTGATCGCTCGGCGGCTTTGGCCGTTTTGAAATCACTCCAGGATCGTTCCAAATTGATTGCGGACAAAATAGCGATGCCAAGCAAGGGGATAGCAACGAGGGCGATGACTTGGGTGCGTAATTTCATGACACTCTCCGATGAATATAGCGGGAACATCGATCAAAAAAGTTGAAATCTTCTAAACCAAGAAGGCGAATTTTTGGCGCAGGCCTCCAGCACAATGAGCGTTTAGAAATTCTTAGCGTATTCACTGCTAATCAAGTGATAGCCATAGCTTGGGAGCAATTGATCGACGCATGATAGAACTACCTAACTGACGTACCAATCAGATGCCTCTGCTTTCGTCGCCCCCGCCTGCGCTCCGCTCATTTTCGGTTGGGTTTGGATCTTGCGGAACACGGTCCAGCTCGATCTGTAGAATGCTCATCACCCAGCCCAGCAAGGTTAGCGCGACGGTCGCCACGACAAATATCCAAGCCTCTACTAACAATCTGTCCAATAGAGACAGTTGCAGTTGGCTGTACGACAGACCGGCCGCGAGTTGAGATGGAAATGTCACCGCCATCCAGCTGGCGTTCGTGGAGGCGTTGACAACATAGAGATCGTCATCGAAAAAAACTTGGCCAACGAGGGTGGTTGGTGCAAAATCAGTCCGGTTCGCACCGCCTGAAACAGACGCTCCCGCAGGAATAGGGACAGGATCGGCGTCTAGTCGAAACAACCCGGTGCATTGCCCGCCGAACACCCGGTTCCAGCACAGAATTTCCCGCGCAAGCATATCAATTTCGCCCGATAAGAATGCGCGATCTGGTTCCATTACCCATAAGGCCTCGGTCTCAGTGCAGGGCTCCGTTTCAGCGACACACGCGGGATTGCCAACGTTGCGCAACTGGCGCCCGATTTGACCGGGACCATGGATGTAGATCGGTTCATTGCGGGGGGCGAAGTGGGTGGCTTCAGGGTCATCCAATTCGCATGCGGGATCGGCGCGCAACTGTACGGTGCCATCCATCACTAGATTTGTGGTGATCAGCTGCTGCGGACTGCTCTGGTTCAGCATCAGTGATTGCGCTGCGGGCGAAGTCGCGACGTCCGAACGGCCTTCGATAGTATACTGCACGGTCGCACTCGACAGCAACGTTTCCGCGCCTTCAATACGCGCGGCCTGAAGGCCATCAAGGATCAAAAACTCAATACGACTTCCTGGTTGTGGGTCTACCCAACCTGTGACGCAAAATTCATCATCCGACTGCTCACCAACCTTGGCGATCAGCTTGTCTTCAAAAACAACCCTCACGCCTTGGACGAAAAAGGGGGCAGGGCGGGTGGTATCTGTCACCGCAAACGACAGCCGGTTCGTCTCGGCGTTGATTAAAAACAGGGTGTTGGGCTGTTGGTAATGCGCCACGGTTAGCATCGCGATCAAAGCTATCAGGACTAGCAACGCGATGAACCCCAACATACTGAAGGGGATCAGAAAAAGCTTGAACGCGACGATCAAGAACCAACGGTATTTTCGCTCACTCTTGCCATATTTTTTGAACTTATGGTCCGTGAGCCACGAAATCATGGGAACGGCACCGACAGTCGGGTCTCAATAAATGATGTGTCGCGCCCATCGGTTATTTCGAGGCGTAGTTCTACCAAGCCGGAATACTCTAGGTTGGCAATTTGCTTTTGTAGCTTTGACAGCTCAAGGGTGCAGTCGAAGCCCGCAGTCAACCTGCGCGTGGCCAAGCATGTCATGGGGATAGGAGGTTTTTGGCTGAGGCTTCCGTCTGCGAAAACTGGGCGTAATGTCGGGTTCACGGTCCCGCTTGTGACCTCAAATGTGATGTTTAACTGATCCGGATCGTCAGTGAAGCTGATCGGCATGTAGTATGAGGTTTGGCTTGCCGCACAAACAGGCGCGATGAAGGATCGGCCGATAAACGTCTCATCGCTGTACCGGTTTTCGAGGACACTTTCGTGGTCAGTCTCGAAGGATATGGCGCTGAGCACAGAGGCTTCTGTGGTTTGGACAGGACCCAACTCAGGGGCCACTCCTATCAGGGCATAGTGACCATTGATCGTGTTGAGTGAAGCGCATAATTTCAGCGTATCAAGGAAGTCGCGTGCGCTTTGTGGGATTACAATGGGGGCTAGTTTCAGTTCTCCCGGCAGGACTACGGTTTGCCCTTTAGAATTAGATAGAAACAGACTGGCGATTAAAGAATTCGCCCGAATGCGCGCACTGTGCGCACCGGACATTGTCCCCGCCGAAGCATTGACTGTTTCGCGCACCACCAAGGTGGCGGGCGCTGCTACTGTTATAAATTCAGAGGCTGAGCTAGGTGCGCTGGCCCCCGCTATGCCCAATGCGCCTATGGCAAGAACTGACTTAATACTTGTGGGTAACAAAGCTGGACCCTCCGCCGGTTTCGGGCGCACCGATGCGCGTCAGCACAATGGTGGTGCCGGGCTTGCGCGCGTTTTCAAACAAGATTTCTTGAAACTGATCGAGGGTTTCAAAGTCCACTGTTGTGCGACTTCCGTCCGCACGTAGCATTGAAACGCTACGTACCAGATCCAGCCGTTTGAATTTGCTGTCGGCGGATACCGACGTGAACACAACTCCGCCGCGCACCCCATCAAATGTTATCTTATCGATGCCCAAATCCTGCAGCCCCGCCTGTAGAATGCAGGACTGCATCGCTTCGCGGTCGGGCGCCCCTATGACGCTGCTATCGCGCAGTTTAAGCGCTTCGTTCAGGTTGTCTTCATTGAGCCGGCAGGATGTTGGGGCAAGCCGCCAATCGGCCCGTTGCGAGGCCTCTAGCGACGTGGCCGTGACATCAAATAAACTGAAGCGTCCGTTGATCGTGTCATGGACCACATGGGGGATTTGCCGCGAGGTTCGGGCGGGTAAGCCGCGAAACGCCGCTGCCCGAAGGCTAAGGCGCTCGGTTTCAATCCTAGCGGCGGTAAACGCTGACAAAAGAGGCTGTTCTCTTTCAATCTCCTTCAGGAAGGAGCGGGTGAATACGGATGTTAGGTTTTCTTCTTGGGTTCTGGTCGCTTTTTCTTGGCTGTCGATGAAGTCGTAGGCGACCCCGCGCGGAGAAGAACTGTACATCACCAACACCTCTGCGTTTATGTTCGGAAAGGTCACTTTTGCGGGAGCGGTGCCGACGGATGATAACAACGGCTGATCTCCACAGGCGTTGATCAAAAGAATAATTCGGCTTGGATTGCGGCTGCTCAAACGCTCAACTACGTAGTCGATGTTTATCGACCCGCTGATCATTTCTTCTTGAGACGCGTAGCTCGAGCCGCTTGCAGGAATGCCGACGATGAAGTTGGCGTCATCAATGGAAAACCCATGGCCGTTGAAAATAAACACCACTTCCGATCCGGGCGTGATTTTGTTGAGAGCGATTTCCAATTCACGCCTGATCGCCTCGGCGGAACGTTCAAAGCGTGCGTCGTTCAGGACCTCCCAGCCCAAAGTCTCCATCGCCTCAGCGTAGCGCCGAGCGTCATTCACGGGTGTGACAAGGTTGAACGGGGATCCATCAATCTTATTGCCTTGAAACGTCTCATAGGCGGAGTTGCCGATGATGTAGGCAAAGCGGTCCGGTGTATCCAACATATCGCTGGTCTGCCCATAGGCCGGAATTAGCGCGCACAAAACCGCTAGGGCCGCGACCACCCAACGTCTAAGGAGGCGCGTCCGGACCATACTCAATTCCCTTGCAGAACCGGGGCCGAGCATTTGTACAAATCACCGCGCTGACTGCCCTCAAGTGGGTTCACTTCAGTCCACGCAGGGTGCGCCCCCGTGGCAGGATCCTTGAGCAATGGCAGGCTGTCGAGGATTGCGCGTGTCATCCGCTCAATCTGTTGGCAGTAGGGATTTCGCTCATCATAATCGAAGGTGACCAGCAGGGCCTGTACCCCCATTGTCTCTACATCACGCTCTAGCCATGTGTATTGTTCAGGCGTGATCACCGTGCGTACGTAGGGGGAATCTGGCAGGTCATAAAGAGCTTGGACGTCAATCGGAACAAGGGTGATGTCGCTTTCAGGGGTAATCGCGCGGCCCCGGTCATTGGGGGCGCCCGCAACGTCAAAAAGCACGCCATAAGCGATGCCCAAAATGGGCAAGCCGGGTTCAGGATTAACGTTCACGATGTCGAGGCGTGTGCCATCTGACACCAGCTGCTCAAACAACCAGCGGGTCGTCAGGTTGGTGCCGCTCTTCTCCTTGCCCGCATTAATTCGCAGGTTTTTCGACAGGATTTCATCCATCGACCTAAGGTCTTCGGATTTCAAAGCGTATGCGTGGATTTCTTCCACATACAGCGGCATGACGACTTTGATTCGATCAACGATGCCCTGTAACACACTGTTATCACGCGCGCGGTCGCGCAGTTGGGCCAATACGTCGGCCTGCACTAAGGCCAGTTGGAAATACTCCTGCTCATCCGACCCTTCAAATGCCAACAGCCGTCTAAGATTGTGGACAGACCCATCGCTGGGGACGACTTCAAATGGGACGTCATCGGGCAAAATGCTCATGATTTCGTTGGCGAGTGCGAAATAAGTGCCTGTTGGCCCCCCGGTGGTAATGCGTAAGGTGGGCGTCTCTGACTGGGCCCAGCCCGGCGCGGCCAGCGACAGCGTTGCTAACGCGCAAAGTCCAGCAACGACCCGCTGTCGTAATCGTATTCCCACCGCGCCTGTGCCTTGATGAACCATTTCGCGCCCTTTCCTTATTGCCCCAGCTCCGCGCGGGCCACGTAGCCGAAACCGGACGTGGCGTGCACAATGGGTATGAATTCTGATTGAGTGTCGTTTGTTTCGATCCGCACAAACCGGTCCCCCACCTCGATAGAGGCCAAGACCGTCGCGGTGCCCGAAGCTGCATCCAATAGCTGGGCCTCGGTTGTGGCGGATGTCATGTGCAATGACACCACCTTTTGTTCGTGCTCAGATGCGATCTGGGCCGCGCTCATCATTTCGAGCAACCGAACCTGCGCGTCCAAATCCTGAAGCCGGACCAAAAGCGGCTCTAGCGCCTCCGGTGAGGGGTCGTTTGGTCCCCGCGGAATGTCCTTGGTGCGATCACGGATACGCGCCATCCGTTCGCGAAGGTTTTGTAAATCACTCGCCAATTGGTCCCGGGATGCCCGCAATTGTGCCAAGCCGTTCTCGTGACTGGCCAAGAGGTTAGTCCCGCCGCTCGTATCCCCAGTGCAAAGCGGGAATTTAGCGATTTCGATCTCTGGGACGGTGGTGCAATCCTGAATCGGCTGGATCGCCAACCAATCCCAGACTTGGTTTCTCTCCCTCTCGGTTCGCTCTGCGCGCAAACTCTCTACGGCGGCAGCATAAATATCGATTTCTTGGGTCAACCACCGCAGTCGGCAGTTTCGAAACTTTCCGCGTTCTATTTCAATCACTTGGTTACAACCAGGGGTGGGCTGTGTTCCCAATGCTTCCAGCAAGCCAGGCACATCATTGGCCTGGGCGGCGCTTTGATTGTTAATAACAATCACGCTCGAAAATATTGCCAATTTGAATACAAATGTTTTCAATTTTGATATGAATGTTGCTGAAAGATAATAACGACACTATCGTTAGAGTATCATGTTCTTTCAATAGTAGATTTGCAGTGCTTCAAATGACCCATGCTGCACAACGGTTTGTCGGTGGTTTACGCGGTGTTTTGGCCGGGGTCTTTTTGAGTGTCTCGCCGGGCTTGGCCGACACTGGTGTTGAGCAGATGATCGACGCGATTAGCCTTGAGCCGCTTGATCAAATTATCAGTGACGCGGACCTTCAACTGTCTTTTCTGAAAGCAGGTCGAGAGATCACTGGCGAAAGCGAGGCGTCGGTCACTGTTGCGATGCGCGACGATGGGGGCGGCGGTCCTTTGCCCCGTACGCGGGCCAACCTTTTGTGTTTCGCTGACAACCTAAGCGATCAACGATCTGGCGCAGAACTAGATGCCTATTTTGAAACAGCATCAGACGCGCTTACGCGTGGGCAAACGTTCCTGAGCTCGTTCGAACTTCTCAAAGTGAACTTCACACAGGAGAACTGCCCGCCTGTTTTAACTGAAATGGCGACCTCCGCGGCCGCGGAGGTGGGGCGCGTATCGCGCGCTGATATGGCGGTACTAATCCTACACCTCGAAAGTTGTTGGCCTGATGAAACTGCGGCTGAGGCCGACGGCAGCCCCTTTGACATAGACGCGCGCTACTATAGGGCGCGGGATTTGATGCAATCGGTGCAAAGGATGTCGCTTGGCGTTCGGGCCGCGCAGGAGTGGTGCCAGTGAGACGCTGGCGGGCCCATTGTGTCGCTGTCGCAGCCGCCGCGTTTCTAGCGTCGGGTCCGGGTGATGCACAACAGGGCGAGGCCGTGCAGGCCATCGGTGATTTGGTGAACCAAGGGTTCGGTGCTGTCGCGGCTCTGCGCGATGACATCTATGACGCAGAGCGGCGCCTGTCTGAGTTAGAGGAAACGCTGCTGCGATCCTCCAGCCGGAGCGCGCCCAATTTTGCGGATGGGCCATCCCCTTTGGCAGCGCAAATTGCACGACATCCATTGGTTCTGACGACGAACGGCTTTTGCAAAGATGCGTTCCAAGAGTTGATCGTCGAAACGTTGCCTGCTCGGCCGGATGTCATCAGTACATGCATCGAGGAAATGCGTCCGCGCACGCGACATCAAGCGGGATTGGACTGTGCGACACTGCACTGGGTTGTCGCACCAAACGGGCAATTGCGGCTAGAAGGGCATGTCAGCGGGACAGAGGATTACGCGCAATTAGCCGCGCTTTATGGGGCGCAAACTGTCGCCACTGTAGTGGAGCGTCCATTCCCTGCCTGCGCCGCCCTTGAGGCGCTGGAATTGCCAATGACGTCAAACGCCCGGCCCGATTTGCGGCTCTTGTCCGATGAAACTCGGGTGGCGTTTTCCGAGAGCCTCGCGTTTGAGGTCAAGACACCGGACTTTTTTGCCTATGTCTATGTCGTGTACCTTCAGGCCGACGGCAGTGTGGTGAACCTGACGCCCAAAACTCGCCTTCTGCGTGAGCAATATCGCCCCAATTCGGTCCTTCGATTTGGTGACGGGCTGGAGGGGCGGCAAACCTACACGGCGTCCGCGCCAGCAGGCTCAGAGGCGATCATCGTGGTGGCTTCACGCAGTCCAATAGACAGCCTCGATACCTTGGAAATCGGCCCACAGGGCCAATACGCACTTCGCTCTGATGGGACGCCGTTGGACCAAAGTGGCTTTCTCAACCTACTGCGCCGCGGGATGGAGCAAGAGCATTCCGGGCGCGGTACCCGCGAAATTTCGGCAGAGGTTTTGCACATTACAGTTGTACCCTGAGGTCGCGACGGCGATCCCGTTTTGGAGGCACCCATGAGGACACTCGGACTAGTTGCGGCGGCGTGCGTCGCTTTTGCAGCCCCTGCCGCGCAGGCGCAGGAGTTTTTGGACAGCCAAAAAATCATTCAGCAGCTTTTGCCCCAAAACACAGGGCCTGTGGTGCGGTCCATGAACGGGGCTGTCAAACGCGGGATCAATATTCAAGGCCAACTCCCGATGGAGGTTGACCTGCCCAAAGTCAGCATGACCATCAACTTTGAGTTAGACTCCGTTAAGCTAACGGCTGACGGGATGCTGGCCCTGCGATCCTTGGCCAAGGCGCTGTTGGACACGCAAATGGCCAACATGTCTTTTCAGGTCGCGGGGCACACAGATGGTCGTGGCGATCCGACCTATAACCAACAATTGTCAGAGCGGCGCGCGCAGGCCGTGATCGACCATTTGGTCAACTTCTATGAGGTGCCGCGCATGATGCTTGTGCCGACAGGCTATGGCGTCAGCCGCCCCATGGATCCGACCAATTTGCTCAACCCGCTGAACCGCCGGGTTGAGATCATCAATGTGCAACCTTTGTCCTGATGTAAGGGGTACCGACATGCGTTTTTTTGTACTTATGACAGCCTTTGTAGTCTCTGCCGCGACTGTCTTCACCGCAGGTGCCGCCCTAGCGGAGCGTCGCTTGGCCCTTGTGGTGGGTAACGGGGCCTACATGCACTCCACACCACTTGCCAATCCCGTCAATGACGCCGACGCGATGGCCAACAAGCTAGAAGCGCTGGGCTTTGAAACCTATGTCGGTTTTGATTTGGACAAGATCGGGATGGAGCGTCTGTTGCGCGATTTTGCGCGCGCCTCTCGCGACAGCGACGTGAACCTGTTCTTTTATGCCGGTCACGGCATGTCAGTGAATGGCACCAACTATCTCGTGCCAGTGGATGCAGTGTTCGAGGATGAAACCGCGCTGGATTTTGAGGCTGTGTCGGTCGATTTCGTTACGCGCCAAATGTCGCTCTCGAACGCGGTGAACCTCGTGTTTCTTGATGCTTGCCGGGACAATCCGTTGTCTCAAACGCTTTCGCGGTCCATGGGCGCGACCCGGTCAGTCGCAGTGTCGAGCGGGTTGGCCGAAATGTCTGCGCAAGATAGCGGCAAGGGCATGGCAATCGCATTTGCCACCAGTCCGGGGCAGGTTGCACTGGACGGTGATGGCATGAACTCCCCGTTTACAACGGCGCTTCTTCGGCACCTAGATGCGGAGAATACTGACATCGCAGAGGTCTTTAGCCGCGTTACCGGTGACGTCTATGAGAATACGGGTCGAGCACAACGCCCTTGGATCAATGTGTCACTCACGGGGCCGGTTGTTCTGAACAAGGTGAACCGGGTTGTGCCCCAAAATGCGCCCTCAACCGATCAGGTGGCTCTGGCCTCACCGGGGGCGGCGCAGCCATCTGGCGGGATGCTTCAAGAGCAACAGATGCTCTTTGAACTGGCGCGGGAAACTGGGGACGTCGAAGACTACAAAGCTTACCTTGAGAGCTTTCCGAGCGGACTGTACGCCAACAATGCGCGCCGCATGATCCGTCGCCTGCAAAGCGAGCAGGGGGGCACGCAAGTCGCCTCAGCACGAACCCCATTGTCTGGACAGGCAGCCAACACGCGCAGCGCATCGATCAATGAAGTTGGCCCCCTCCAGCTTCCGATCACCAACACGCTTCGCAGCCAGATCACGAACGCTAGCACCGAAGCCGCTCTGGGGTTGGACCGTACGGGAAAAGGCAATATCCAAGCGCGCTTGAACGCGACGGGCAATAACGTGGGCACCGTGGATGGCCTATGGGGGCGCAAAACACGGCAAGGTATTGCAAGCTGGCAGGCGATCAATGGTCTCCAATCCACGGGGTTCCTAAGCCTCGCGCATCTTGAGCTTTTGGTTTCTCAAACCGAAGGCCGCTATGCCCCCTATACGGCCCCCGTCGCCAAGTCCTCTAGCGGTGGATCGCGTCAGCAGAATAACAACAATAGCAACAATGCGCTGGGCGGTGCTCTTTTGGGCGTTGCGATCGGGGCGATACTTTCGCGCTAATTGTGCGTTGGTGGCACGCATCACCGTTTTGCATAGCGCGGTCTTTTTCGATTAAGTAGCCGCGCAAGGCCTGACTGCCGATGCTGTAGTTTACACACAATGTGCTGGGCTACCGCAGGGATAGCCCGGTTAATGCTACGTGTCAGACGGTCTTCAGAATTGGTCAGATCAAGACTAAGCCTCAAAGCAATACTTCAAAATATATTTTGCAAGTGCTTGCATCCGCATGCTAGGCGACATCACGAAAATCGCAAAACCGCAGCCAAAGACCACGTCACGTATGAGCAACCTTCTTCAAAATATCGCCAAACTGCAAATGATGCTTGCCGATATGGAAGCAGACGTTGGTATCCGGGATATCGGAGTGATCGAAAAGTCTGTTCTGAGTGCGATCGTTGACCTGACAGAGGGCGCTCCGCTGGCGAGCACGAAGGAAATCCTCGCGCACCCTTTGAATGAGGTCTACTCACGGCCCTCCCTTTTTCGAGCTTTGAAAAATCTTGAGAATTTGGGCCGAATAACGAAAGGCGGCGAAAAACGCGGCCTATACACCCTCGTGGACGAAGGAGTGTAAGTGCTCAACCCGGTTGGCTTCAGCATAAAAGAGCACTTGCAAAACTTCGTGATCGTGAGCGTTTTTTACATCACGGCGTATTCGCTTACGCTCGGCTTTGTGGCGCCTCTCCAACAGATGTTGTTTAGCAACGTGATCACTGAGTTAAGCCTACTGTTCCTACCGCATGGCGTCAGGGTCTTGGTCGTTTACTTTTTCGGATGGCGTGGTGTGCTTTATCTCATACCGTCGGCATATCTCATGAAGATATTGAGCTCCCAAGCCGGAATTCCGCTCGATCCTTGGTCACCTTTATTCAATATCATAGCTTGCTACGTGGGCTTTCAACTGGTCAAATTTGCGCTTCCAGAACGGTTTTCGGGTGCTCAACTGCCAAAGTGGCGAGACTTCGGGCTCGTGGCTCTGTGTGGATCGATCTTCAACAGTGCGGGTATGACTTTGCTGCATCAAAATGAATTGGATCTGTTCATTGCGCTGGGGTACGTGATCGGTGACATGGCCGGATTTTTTGTCTGTTTCTTTATCTTGATCTACGCGTTCAGATTTGCCCGCTTGCTCGCCAAAGTAGACGACGCCTAAGTATGCGACGCTCCCCAAGCAGGTGATCCTAGTGGCACGTAACGTTACGTGACCAAACGCTCTTCGTGTCGATCGGGACTATCAGACAGCCTCATCGCCTTGCACTCAGCAACCCCGTGATGCGTCCTAAGCCAGCGTGCATCCGGGCGGGGAAATCTGTCACAAAACCCTTCAGGTCACAGGATTTCGTATACTGACAGGGCATCCTTAGTCGAAATCGGCAACGCCTAAGAAAAAACCGAGCCATAACAAAATATTAACTGAAGTAAAATGGTGCCCAGGGGCGGATTCGAACCACCGACACGAGGATTTTCAATGGATCTGGTGTAAATTATACATTTGAAATCAATAGCTTGTGCAGTGATATTTTTAGTGTGCGTATAAGTGTGTTTTTGCTGTAATTTTAAAGGCAGGGCGGAAACGCTGTGTTGAACACTGTGTTAGCAACAGTGTGCGAGACAGAATAGTAAGCAAGCATGTTTACTAAACTCTAAACTGTTCTTTACCTCCACTCAGGCCAAGCTAAAATCACGGTGCAAAACATATGTAGCCAATTCCCCGACAGTGGAGCACCGCCATGAACTTAGATACAATGAATGAAATCCAACGCCAGGGCGGGCGCTTCTGGAACGTGTCAACAGTAGCCGAGCTGTTTGACAGTCCCCTACCGACAAATGATCCCAATGGGAACGAACTTGAAGATTGGCAGGACTTATTCCGTACGAGTTTTCTGGGAGAAATATTTGTGCCTGAATCTGATGAGGTTTTTTTCAGCTTATCGGACAGCGAACAAAAAAACGTCGTTTCACCTTTGGAGTTTGTTGCTTGGCAAATAGATAAAGCCAGCGCTGAGTTCATCTACTACCTTATCAATAAGGTTGATGGCCAATCAATCGTACGAGAGATTTACCCCGAAGCGAACGAGGAACAGCCCAAAAACTGGCAGGAAATCCAGTTTGACGAATATTGGCTTTCGGATGCAGAGCAAAGTTGGCTAAACGAATACGATAGAGATAGCCAGCCTACAGCCATGAAGTTTATCGAAATGTGCAAATCGGAGAAGCCATTGGAATTGGCATTTGCGCTAGCTGAGTGCGTGTTAGAGGAGAACTTTGGCATAACATGCGCGGACCATCTTGAAGAGAATTTCAGTGAAAACTTTGATGCCCGTGACGCCTATTCAGACTGGGATGTCAAAATAATGTGCGTAGCAAAGGGCCGCATGTTTCCGTACATAGAGCCTGACAGTTCGCACCTTGCCATGGATGATTACAAAGTGTCCTACTATGGCGTTCGAAACTATGATGAGGGCTGATCAAGAAAACCACTAAGGTCGCGGTTCAGTTCCATCACTGCCTCGCCACCACATTCATCAGCTTTGCATAGCTATAAACCACATCGTACCGCACGTTATTGGGTAGGTCGTCGCGGCTGATCTCTGCGAAAAACTTGCGAGCGCATTCGATTTTGATCTGCTCATCAGGCCGCAGTTTCATGGAGGACATGCTGCCCTTAGTTTAAGCAACTAAGTAGATGTGACGCACTGAGCCCTCTTTAAACGAAATAGCCCAGTCAGTATTGTAGTCGCCAAGTATTGTAGTCGAATTATCAATTATTTTCATGTTTACTCAGAAAAGCAAAATGTGCGGCCTCAAGGGCGCGAATGAATGTAAGTGCACCATAGCGCCAAGCCTCTGAACCCATCCGAACTTCACTGTTGAGTGGTTCGCTGCTCGCAGTTTCAGTGCTGTCCAAGACGCCAAAGAGGCCCAGCTCGTCAGGTGAAAGAAACGTACGAGCGAATACAACGTGCTTAGAGGTTTGCCAGTACATGGTTGCAAAGTTGCTCAAGCGTCTTTGCCCCAAGACCTTCCCAGGTATGGCCAAACGCAGATCTCCACCATTGGTATCAGTAAAATGCACCTTAACTGAGTTGCGCCTATCGAAGTGTTCAATCACACTTTCAAAGAACCCGCGTGCCGCTAGAGGGGCGTTGGCGAGTCTTGCTTCAAAATTTTCTCTTGAAATTTCGCTCATGTAAGCACCTCCAACTAGTTGAGATTAGGCCATTTGAGCTATGCCTGCCAGCCTTTTGAGCAATAGAAATCTACAGGTATCATGTTCCAGAAAATCGTATGCTTCTGACATAAAACACGGCGTACAGCCCCAACCCACGCTGATAGCTACACGAGCCGCAAGCACCTACAGGTTGGCACCAACACAGCGCGTGTAAGCAGTGTGTGACGCCAGCTGTTTACGATGATGAAATTGGACCTTGGCTGCCCTGTGGCTTGAGCCTGTCGTAGTCTGCCTGAGATGTTGCACTGGATGCAGAGGGAGGCATGCCACTCGCCGTAGAGTCTGCAGTAGCCTGTGGCGGCTGCACATTGGGCTTGGGAATGGGTGGTGGTGCAATGGCTTTGCCCATACGCGACTTTGGTTTGCTCTTTGTCTGTACCTCGCCACCCTTGAGCCGTGTATCTAACTTGTTAGCTAAGAAGCTGGCAGTATTTGAAAAAGTTTTAATGTCTTCAATGGCTTGATCTATCTGGACGCTGTTGGATGCCTTCTCAATCACATCTATCAGTCGGCGGAGTTCGTCACGATCATCCATACGCAACACCCACTTCTGCAAAACGGGGTGATGCAAAATCACCACCGAACATCTGTAAGTACTTCCCGCAAAAATACCGCAGCGCAGATTTTTGGGGCTGCAGAACCCATTGCGGACGAATGCTCATACTGCCATCCGCTCTGGCGCACGCCACACGGCCTCCGCCTGCCTTGCAATTGCACTGTCACACAGCGTCTTCAGGTCTGATAAGCGGTTAGCCCAGATTTGATGTTGTTGCTGCTCACTGTCTGCCAGTCTTGCCCCGTAATACCCAAGTTTGTTTGAACAAATGCTCAGTGTTTCAACGCTTGGCTCTGTGTTGTGATAGCGCAGCACTCGGATATAACCCTCACTGCGTCCCAGCCAGCTGCGACAAAACTCTGGTGTGTTCTGCACGATGCCTGTTTGGATCAATTCGTCCCGCATGTGTTCTAATAGTCTAATGCTCATTTAATTCTCCCAGTGCTTTGGTCTCGCAAGTATTTATCAAAACACAGTGGTGTTGGAGCAAACACGAGGGCGGATATTGCAATACCACACACAAGCCAAAAGCTGTGTTGCAGCAACTTCTTGCGATACTTTGGTGCAAGACTGTGTTGGGGGAATTTCTTAGGGAGCTGTGGGACAACCACTATGTTGCAACCACAAACCTGCAACACAGTGGTTCCAACACACTGTTTGCGTACTGCGTCGCAATCTAGCTGCTAGCGCTCGCTGCGCCCAAGCTTTTTCTTCCAGCGGCGACGACTTGAGATCAGCGTCCAGCTGTCATGTAAGTTTGGCTCCAGCCCATGCTCTACTTTGTCATAACTTGGAAAGCGTCCCCGTGCAGCATTCTCTGCGAGGGCAATACCTCTGCTCCAAGCACGGCTTGTTAAGGCGGATAAAACTGAGCGATCATATGTCAGTTCACCACGTGGTATCCGCACTTTGGGGTCCAGCTCTCGGCTGTAGGTATCGCTGACCTTTGCCCGTGCTCCAACACGCCACAGGGCTTGACGCGGCATGGCACTGCGGACCCACACCACATACAGATACCTAAACAGCGTGTCTTTGCGCTGCCGTGTGCCCAGCAAAGGATATTTGGCAACTGGTTCAGGCAAGATGCGCCGTTCTTGCTGGGATTTATCTATAAGTTTGCCCAACTGCCGTGTGATCTGTGCCTTGCTTAGTCCTAGCGGGATATTGACCACCATAGAATTGGGCTGACCTTGCTCTGTCCAATCGTCTTCAATGAACTCTTGTATGCGGGATGCAGCTTTACGGTGTCTGTCACTGCGCAGAGTATCAATTTTGCGCACACGCGGCTTGGAGCCTTTGTACCCAAACACAGATAATGCTCGCTCGCTCCACCAGTCCAAGAAGCGAACGCGCTGTACGTCTCCTAAGTCGTCATAAACTGCCAGCACGTCCTCAAAGTCAGTAGGCAGTGTGTGCAGCTCTTCTTCACTCAAATCGTCCGCACGAAACCGCCGCGCCAGCTCGTAACTTGGGCTGATCGCCAAGTATTCCATCCACAAAAGATAAAAGCCGAGGTTTGCAGCCCATACGCCATCCTTGCGGAAATCTGTGGAGCGGGGGCTGTCATAGTGTTTGCGTTCATCTTGCATGCTTAAATTGGAATAACATTATCCGCTAACTGTCAATTGTGTTTAGTAAATATCGCAATGAGTTGAGTGGTGGTAAAACTAAATCATCGACACGGCAATCATGCCAGTCGCGGTCAACACAGGAGATATTCACATGACCAATGCTACTCAAAACAAGTTCAAACTCAGCAACATCGTCGACGAGCTGATCGCTCAGCGTCAAAAATGGGAAGAAGGCACTTACGCTGCAAGTAATGCCGAACTCTACACATTGCTGGGCAACACGCTGGAGCTGTTCCTCAAAATTCATAGCAACGTTGGACTAAGCAAGGCGGTTACAGACCTCTTGGATACATACAGCATTCAGCACAACAGCAGCACAAGCTTGGCGCTGAAGATTGTACGTCTCGTATTCGTGGGCAAAGGCCGAGAAACAAAAATTGCCAATCGTGCTTATACATATGCCCGAGTGCTTACGATCGCTACGGACGCAGGCATAACGGGCGAACAGCTGCCTCAATTCATCGTAGACAATCACGGTATTGATGAACTTCGACGCCAAAATGCGGAGGGCGAGACAGATGCCCAGAAAGCCAAACGGGCTCGTGACTATGCTGACGCAGCACTCGTAGGCGAGACCGCGATCAGTGACGTGATCATGTCTGATAGCCTGCAGCCTGTAGATGGGGCCCGATACAGCTTGGCACTTGTGCGCAAGAACGAGGACGGCACAGGATCAATTGTGTTCGGCACAAACAACGCCACAGCCGTAAATACTGTGCTCACAATTGCAGGCAAGGCACTCAAAGATCGTGCTGCACAGACTGCAGAGCAGAATGTTGCAAAGCATGACGCGGAACAGCGGGCTGAGAATGCTGAACGTCTGACGCAAGAGCTGCTTAACACAGGCTTTCAGCCGCAAGCGCATGTCTCTGCAAGCATCTCAGAAATGGCTCCCGCTTAACCACTGACAGCAAGCAGGCAGCAATTGCGCTGCCTGCGCATCCCTCCCAAATTATGAAAGGAACGACGATGAAGTTCGATAAAAAACATCGCCCTCACACGCTTGCAGATGTGGTTTATGCCGATCCAAGTGTTGAGCAAACACTGAATGACTACGCACATAATCAGCGCGACAAACACCTCTTGCTGCACGGGCCCAAAGGTACGGGTAAGTCAGTATCTGCACAGCTTGTCCTCAACGCGCGCATGGCAATCTTGGGTCAAACTGGATTGAACGATATTTGGAATGCCAAGGCTTACCAAGCAACTCATGACACTTTCGAGCCTGTAATGATGCAATGGAATTGGCAGCTTTCTTTAGGCGCAAACACTGGTTGTTCAGTATTTGACGAGATTGATCAATTTACACTGCCTATGCAGCACAAGCTGCGAGCATTTCTTGATCAATATGAAATGGGCATGGTGATCGCGACGACCAACAATCTGCAGTTGGTTGATGGGCCGCTCAAAGATCGGTTTCGGCCGCTGTTTGTGGAATATCCAAGTGTTCAGCAATGGGTGCCGCGTGTGGTTGCGGTGCTGGGCCGTGAAGGCATTCCAGTTACACCAACGCAAGCTGCGGGGTTGTTGCAAGGTTTTGATGGCAGTGGCCGCACACTTGACGATTGGATGGAGGACTACGTGCTACGTCTTAAGCGCATGATGACGCAGCTCACAACACGGCAATCAGCACCTGTGCAATCCTCGCCGCAAATCATTAGCAATGCAGGAGAGCAGTAATGGACACATTAGAAATTGAAATTGGTTACATTCAGCAATTGATGGACGACGAAGTCTTGCATGTGTTGAGGCAATTCTACTGTTGGGAGATGTTAGAAGACTGCGCTTCAGTCTTTGATCTAGACGTAAGCAGCATAGCGCCGCCACAGGAAGTTTTATCAGAGCTGATCGTCCACAAGTCTGACGAATATCTATCTGAAGCGAAGTCCGACCGTTTCAAAGCAGTTTGGCAAAGCCTTAAGCCAGAGCACCAAATGCGCCTTGTTCTTAGGTTGTCTCAACGCTGCTGAGCAAAAGTGTCGCTGCCTTAACGCAGCGGCACCATCCCACATTCAAATCATAAGGAGAAAACCATGTATACAGATACCATGTTACGCCTGTTTAACGTTGATCAACTTGTAACTGAACGTGTTATGAAAGCGCTGGAACGGCAAGAACAGATCGATCAGCTGCAAGATTGGTACGAAGGCTTTAGTCCATTTCCCATGCTGCATGAACTTGCTGAAGCAGAATTGAAACAGGCCATCGAAAGTACTGCATTAGCGCAAATGTCGGACCAAGAATATTCTGCGTTTCGCTGGCAATGGTCGCGTTTGGAGCCTGATCAACAACGCAAATACCTTTGTGAACTTGCAGGCCTCGCAGACCCAGAGCGTGACAGAGATTTTGACGCCTAGGCTCATTACTTTAGCAACATCGCCGTCAGCATTTGTGCTGGCGGTTTTTTGTGCTCCCAACTGTGTTTGCCCAAAACTCTACCAACACTGTGTCTGCAACATAGACGGTAAAACAGTGTTTGTTCTTTCTGTGTGGACTCAACCCTACCATAGCTATGTGAACCAAGTGTTCTCCCTGTTTCTGCCAGCTTTTGTCGCCTCGTAGATAAATACACGAAGAGAACCATAATGGGATTTGAGCAGCGCAAACAGGAACGACGCGAACTAAACACATACCTTCTGGCGCAAGACTGGAACGTGTTTGGCACGCTTAAGTTTGTGAACGGCAGGACCATTGGGCGTGAGATCGCCAACAAGCTCTTACGCAGCTACTGGAATAAGATAGACCGCGTGATGTTCGGCAAAGCTGCTGAGCGTCAGAACATACGTGTGCCACGATGGTGTTTTGCGCATGAAGGCAGTGATTGCGAGAATTTCCACGTCCACTTTATTCTGCCCAGTCAGCTGCATGACACAGAACACATGTGCTGCTTACTCAACGCTGTGTGGGCGCAGCACCATGCACAAACAGCGCCACTCACAAAGAACTGGATCATGCCAGCGCAAGACCGTGCAGCGGTAGCGAGCTATGTCACGCACGAGTATTGGCGCATGGGCAGTGATACAATTTTAGATGAACTGTGTTGGGACCAAACTTCGTCCGATACTTTTATACAGTTTACACACGAGCAGCAGGTACATCGCATTCAAAGGGCAGCCAGCCCACTCTGGCTAAAGCAGGCACGACAGGCATTGAACACACAACAGGCAGCATATGAGGCAAGCGGTGATTTGCAGATGATGGAGCGTGGCTAAGCCCCTTCGCGCAGCAAGCACTTGAGCAGTTTGAACAGCACAGATGCCAATGACACAGGTCTTGGCACATCCTTGTTCACGAGTAATTGTTCAAACAAACTTCACAAAGCAAAGATGTTCAAACACAGAACATTAACAAACGCTCAAATGAAGATGATCAAACAGACATAGAGATAACAGCTTAACACAGCGTCAGCGGAGCAAACCGTTAGACGCTTTTTTTGTGGGCGTGGGTTCGGTGTGCATACTCTAGTCAACCATATGCAATTAGACAGCATTGAGACTGCACACATATACGCAATCGCCTGCAGTCAAATACTATTACATAAAATCAATTATTTGGATATCTTTCCGGTAGTCCATGCATTCAGGTGAACATACGCTTTAGCTGTAACCAAACAGCAAGAAGCGCAGATGACACATCTCTCAAAGCTTACATTCAAGACAGTTGATCGCAGTATGAAGCGCGATCCCATTATAGCACGGCGCGATAAACTCATTGCGGGGCTCAAAGAGCAAAAGCTGGTGCATGCCGCTGCACTTAAGAAAGAAGATCACCGCGTTGAGCGGCACAAGTGGATGACCAATGACATAGAGGAGCGAGTGCTTGTCAAAACCCACCGCAGGATACGCCCATGGTTCTTTGAGCAAGATGGCGGTTGGTATGTGCAGTGCCGATACGGGGCACGTGTGATCGCAGCGGATGGCGCCAATAATGCGGTGCTGGTTAAAACACTCGAAGACGTGGCCGCTGTTCTGGATGCTCTACTCAATGCAGCCGCTGCGGGAGAGCTGGACTCGGCTATAACCAAGGTGGCAGAGCGGCAACCGCGATTGAAGCCGGGGGCGGCTAAAGCGGTTGCCAATGTCTGACGCAAACACGGCACTTATAGCAGTACTGAATGATCGTGCGCGGCAGGGCAAAGACCACTGCCGTATAATGCTCACACGCGGCGTGTTGGCCTGTGATCCCATTACAGTTGCTGAGTTGATGATCGCGGTGGAAGGCTTTGATGAGTTCACGCCCGACAATGATCCATATGGGGAGCACGACTTTGGCGCGATCAAACTTGAGGGGGTCACGTTCTTTTGGAAGATGGATTACTGGGACAGTGACCTGCAAATGCACTCGCCTGATCCAACCGATACAAATGTAACCACTCGAGTGCTCACCATCATGCTGGCAGAGGAATACTGCGCGGAATTAGAACTGGCGCAGCCATCAACGCCGTGCCAATTATTCTGCATGATAGAGTTTGCCGAACTATCCAATGACAGCCCTGTTTTGGTGCATTCACCTTTGCTGCGGGCTGCGCTGCTGACCCTGCAATACACACAGGATCACGGATCAATCCCGCTTACGCCCAGCAAAGCGTTTAAGCGGGTGTTTGTGCATTGGGCAGCGGAGCATTTTGACTGGCCAAATATGGGCTATGACGAGTTGTTCAGTGTGAACAAAGTCCTCAACGAATATGATTTTCCTCCACTCGAATTGCTGCATTTTCTGCTGATCGAGCTTAAATTGGGGCGGCACTACAAAGGTCAGTTCAAAATTACCAAACGAGGTTCTGAGCTGTTGGTCAATCCATCGCAGCTGCTGAACACCCTTGTGCCCTTTTTCCTGATGAATATGGATCATAGCAGTTACAGCCGAAGTGGCGATCATGCTGTGGGCAATTGGGATGTCTGGTTGAATGTGCTCAATGTCGAAGCCGAGAATGCGGCAACAGAACTAGAGCTATATCAAGTCTTCTATGGTCCGCTCAGCGATGAACCCATGGCGTGGTGCGTGTTTCGCGGGATGGTGGGCACAGATTTCATCTGATCGTGGGCAGTGATTTCACGGGAAGCTGGGCATCTATTTCACGCGATCTCGGGCACTGATTTCGCGTGATCATGGGCAGA
>Ga0228635_1000017_pt1 | contig 175236 bp, 172 predicted proteins | sample 44DmetaG_FD_182699 | JGI IMG/M metagenome (GOLD analysis project Ga0228635, IMG submission 182699) | Seawater microbial communities from Monterey Bay, California, United States - 44D | ecosystem: Environmental > Aquatic > Marine > Coastal | place: USA: California | collected 2016-09-30 | reverse complement strand
GTGCCATAAGACACTGTGAGAATTTTGCTCGCGTTGACCATTTCTTGCTGCACTTTCTCCCCGGAATGTCCGAGGCTATCCATACCTTGTCAACGATTGGTTAAACAAAACGATTCCAGTTAAAAGGCGACGCGTTTGGGGCGATTTCAGGATGATTAACCACAAATTAGGCATAATTGCGGCGTCGAAAGGGGCTCTGTCTTATGATTGTAACCAGTGAAGCTGGGGTCACCTTGGTGGGGGGCGCACCGATTTCGGCTCAGATGTTGCGCCTGTGCCTTGAGCGTGCGCCCACCTTGGTCGCCGCTGATAGTGGCGCGGGCCGTGCGCTGGAGCTTGGGCATCGCGCAATCGCCACTATCGGAGACCTCGATAGCCTTGGCGCAGACGTGCGCGCACGCCTACCAGCCGACAGCCTGCACCCCATAGCGGAGCAAGACACAACGGATTTTGCCAAGGTTTTGCGTAACGTAGAGGCGCCGTTTTTGTTGGGGATCGGGTTTACCGGCGCTTTGCTGGACCACACTTTGGCCGCCCTGACCACGCTAACGGCCCACAAGGGCGCGCCGTGTGTCCTGGTGTCTGATCATGAGGTGATCATCAACGCCCCGCGGACGTTGTCGCTGAACCTGCCGCTGGGCACGCGGGTATCACTGTATCCTTTGTCGCCCGTCTCGGGGCGGTCCAGCGGGTTGGAATGGCCGATTGAGGGTCTGACGCTTGGGCCGCAAAACCAGTTGGGCACGTCCAATCGCGTGATCGCGCGGGACGTACATTTGGAATTTGATGCGCCCGGAACGCTCGTGTTCTTGCCGCCAAAGATGTTGGATGCAGCACTTATGGGCTTGGGCATTTCCGCTCGCAGCCCCGGCCCGGGCGGTTTATAGAGAACGCGCTTGCCACCTTTTACCCAAGGATTCTGCCGTGCCTGCTGATCTGAACCCCATCGAAAAAGCAAAATATGTCTCCGCGCGCCGGGCGGTTGATTACGTTGAAGACGGGATGCGCGTCGGATTGGGCACCGGCTCAACGGCGGCGTGGATGGTGCGCTGCTTGGCTGAAATGGTGCGCAACGACGGGTTGAACATTACGGGCGTGGCGACATCGACCCGGACGGCTGAATTGGCGACTTCGCTGGGCATCAAGGTTGTTGACCTGAACGAGGCCAAGTGGCTGGACGTCACAATCGACGGCGCAGATGAGTTTGACGACAACTTGACCCTGATCAAGGGGGGCGGTGGCGCGCTGCTGCAAGAAAAGATCGTGGCCACGGCCAGCGATAAAATGGTCGTGATTACGGACCCCACCAAGCACGTCAAAACGTTGGGTGCGTTCCCTCTCCCGGTTGAGGTGATCCCTTTTGGTTGGCAGACGACCCAGTCGCTGATCGAAAAGGCGTTGATCGACCTTGATGTAGATGGCCGCAACATCACGCTTCGTCTCAACCAAGACGCGCCGTTCCGTACCGATGAGGGTAATTTGATCCTTGATCTGCACCTAGAGCGGCTAGAGGATGCCCGGCAGGTGAGCCATGTGTTGAACCAGATCCCGGGTGTTGTGGAAAATGGGTTGTTTATCAACCTGTGCGACGTAGTGATCGTAGGTGCGGCCGATGGCAGTGTGGTTGTGCGCGACATTAATAACGGCACAGTGACCGACGAACAGATCACCGTGAATGAGAACGACAATATCTTTACAGATGTTGGCGGCTGAGACTTTGGAAGGAACTGCAATGGCGTTTGACTATGACCTCTTCGTAATCGGAGGCGGGTCGGGTGGTGTGCGTGCAGCCCGTGTGGCCGCAGGCGAAAACGGCGCCAAAGTGGCTCTGGCGGAAGAAAGCCGGTACGGCGGCACCTGTGTGATCCGGGGCTGTGTGCCCAAAAAGCTGATGGTGTTTGCCTCTAGCTATGGCAATGTCGCACAGGACGCAGGGGCCTATGGCTGGGACGTCACGCAGGGCGGTTTTGACTGGACCAAGTTCCGAACCAAGATGAACGCTGAGCTGGATCGGCTTGAGGGTGTCTATCGCTCGCTGTTGAAGAACTCTGGCGTTGAAAGTTTTGATCAACGCGCCAGGGTCAAAGACCCCCATACCGTTGAGCTGGCCGATGGCCGGACATTTACCGCCAAGCACATTCTTCTGGCTATGGGGGGGCGTCCGGTGCGCCCCGACATGCCCAATGCGCATTTGGCGATGGTGTCGGATGACATCTTTAACATGCCTAAGATGCCCAAAACTGTGCTGATCGTGGGCGGCGGCTATATCGCCTGTGAATTCGCCTGCATCCTGCAAGGCTTGGGCGTTCAAGTGACGCAATACTACCGCGGTGCGCAAATTCTGCGTGGCTTTGATGATGAGGCCCGGGGCCTGATCGCTGAGGAAATGCGGACCCAAGGGATTGATATCCACACCGGGGCCAACGTGCTGCAAATGGCGCCAGAGGCCGCTGTGACAGCCGCAGGCGGTGCGGATGCTGCGATGGCCTATCCAGCGGGCGAGACGCCCGTGATGACCGGCGATGGTGACGGCCCGCTGTGGGTCAAATCCACCACCGGCCACGAGGGCGTTTACGACGCTGTGTTCTTTGCCACGGGTCGCGCGCCCAACACTGATGGCATGGGACTTGAGCAGGTCGGCGTAAAGCTTGGCCGGGCGGGGCAGGTCGTGGTGGATGATTATAGCCAGACCGATGTGCCCTCAATCTTTGCCATTGGGGACGTGACCAATCGGGTGAACCTGACGCCGGTGGCCATTCGCGAAGGCATGGCCTTTGTTGAAACCGTGTTCAAAGGCAACCCGACCAAGGTTGATCATGAATTGATCCCATCGGCGGTGTTTACACAGCCTGAAATGGGCACCGTTGGCCTAAGCGAAGAGGCCGCGCGCGATATCGAACCTGTTGATATTTATTGCACATCTTTCCGTCCAATGAAGTCTGCCTTTGCCGGTGCGCCTAATCGTGTGCTGATGAAATTGGTTGTATCCAAGGCGACGGATGTCGTGCTGGGCTGTCATATTGTGGCGCCAGACGCAGGTGAGATGATCCAACTTGCAGGGGTTGCCGTCAAAATGGGGGCAACCAAAGCAGATTTTGACCGCACGGTTGCTGTTCATCCCACGATGTCTGAGGAAATCGTGACCATGAAGAACCCGGTGCGGAGCGCCTAGTAAGGGCTTGAATATTCGTCCTTCGACCACAAGTTGAAGGACAACGCTAAAGAGATAAGACGACAAAAGGGGAAGACCTGTATGGCTGGGAATAACGGCGGTCCTTGGGGCGGCGGAGGCGGCTCTGGCGGCGGTGATGATGACCGCGGCGGCAACCGAGGCGGGGGCGGACGCCGCCCCAATGGCAATGGTGACGGGCCTCAAATCCCTGAAATTGATGAGCTGGTGAAAAAAGGCCAAGAGCAGTTGCGCGTCCTGATGGGCGGCAAAGGCGGCGGCGGCAATGGCCGTGGGCCATTGGGCGGCAGCGGTGGCCCGATCTTTACCAAAGGCACCGTCGGGTTGGCGGCCTTGGCGGCTGTTGGTCTGTGGGTCTATGCCTCGCTTTATACGGTGCGTCCTGAAGAACAATCCGTGGAGCTGCTGTTTGGTGAATACGTGGCCACCGGCAATTCGGGTCTGAACTTTGCGCCGTGGCCTGTTGTCCGCGCCGAGGTGATCCCGGTGACGACAGAACGGACTGTTGATATCGGCACAGGTCGGGGTCAGGCGGCGGATGCTGGTCTGATGCTGACGGGTGATGAGAATATAATCGACATCGACTTCCAGGTCTCCTGGAACATCAGCGACCCGCGTGCCTTCCTGTTCAACCTGCGCGACCCGGAGCAATCCATCCGTGCGGTGGCCGAATCTGCGATGCGCGAGATCGTGGCGCAGTCTGAGCTGGCCCCAATCCTGAACCGGGACCGTGAAGCCATTGCGCAGCGTCTTGAGGAGCTGATTCAGTCCACTCTCGATAGCTATCAGTCCGGTGTGGCGATTTTGCGTGTCAACTTTGACCGCGCCGATCCGCCCGAAGAAGTGATTGACGCCTTCCGTGAGGTGCAGGCCGCCGAGCAAGAGCGTGATCGTCTGCAAAGCCAAGCGGACGCCTACGCAAACCGCGTGCTTGCGGGCGCGCGTGGTGAATCTGCGCAGCTGTTAGAAGAAGCCGAAGCCTACCGGGCGCAGGTTGTGAACGAAGCCGAAGGTGAAGCCAGCCGTTTCGTTGCCGTTCTGGGCGAATACACAAACGCCCCTGAGGTGACACGCAAGCGGCTCTATCTGGAAACGATGGAAACCGTTCTGGGTGGTCTCGACAAGATCATCGTTGATGACAACATCGGCGGTGGTGGCGAGGGCGGTGGCCAAGGTGTCATCCCGTTCCTGCCGATCAATGAACTGCGCCGTGGCGGAGGAACCAACTGATGAACAAGTCAACTTTTTTGATCCCCGTCGTGGTTGTCGCGCTGGTCGGTGTGCTGTCCTCGGTGTTTATCGTGGATGAACGTGAAAAGGCGCTCGTGCTGCAATTTGGTCGTGTGGTTGCAGTCAAAGAAGACCCCGGTCTGGCCTTTAAACTGCCGCTGATCCAAGAAGTGGTCCGCTATGACGACCGCATCCTGAGCCGCGATGTTGATCCGATTGAGATCACACCGTCGGATGACCGCCGTTTGGTGGTTGATGCGTTTGCCCGGTACCGGATCACCGATGTCGAAGACTTCCGCGAAGCTGTGGGTGTAGGCGGTATTCGGACTGCCGAAATCCAGCTCGACCGTATTTTGCGGTCGCAGTTGCGGGCGGTTCTGGGTTCGGTGTCGTCGAACGATATCCTGAGCACGGATCGTGCGGTCTTGATGGACCGGATCGCGACACTTGCTCGGATCGAGGGGCGCCAACTGGGCCTGGAAATCATCGACGTTCGTTTGAAGCGGACCGATCTTCCGGCGCAAAACCTTGACGCGACCTTTGCCCGGATGCGCGCAGAGCGGGAACGTGAAGCCGCAGATGAGATCGCCCGTGGTGAAGAAGCTGCGCAGCGGATCCGTGCCCAAGCGGACCGGACTGTGGTTGAGCTTGTCTCGGACAGCACGCGTCAAGCGGAGATCGTTCGTGGTGAAGCCGATGCGCGGCGCAACAACATCTTTGCGCAGGCTTTCGGTCAGGACCCAGAATTCTTTGAATTCTACCGTTCGCTCACGGCCTACAGCCGCGCGTTGCAGGGAAATAACTCGACCATGGTGTTGTCGCCTGACAGCGAGTTCTTTGACTATCTAAAAGCGGACACTGGTCGTCAGTAATGATCGAAGCAGTGTTACTGGGCCTCGCGATGGCCCTTGTGATTGAGGGGCTGGTGCTTGCACTGGCCCCTCGGCGTTTGGAAGATCTGATCGAGATGATCGCGCAAATCCCGTTTGAAACCCGCCGGATGATTGGCCTTATTTGCGTGGGGTTGGGTGTCGTTGGGGTCGGCTTTGTACGAGCGATGTTTGGGGCCTAGCCCCGATATGGTGCCGGTGTTTTCTAGGGGTTGAGCTGCCCTATTCAGCCTGAAGGCTTTGCAGGTAGCTGATTAGGTTGGCCAACTCTGGACTGACTAACACCGGTTGCCCGCTTTCGACCTTGAGCGGGACGTTCTGATCCGCTTCAAGGAATGATCCGAAAATTGGCATATCGCCGCCGTGGGCGAGCAACGGGGATCGACCGTCGATTTGCATCAAGGTCCGTTCTGTCGGAAACGTACCGTTGTTGCGATCCGATAGCGTGGTCAGGTCTGGTGGCGCGATTGCGAGCATTTCGGCCATTGGTCCCGTGCCCGCGCCGCTTTTGCCGTGGCATTGCCAGCAATAGGTTTGGAAAAAGTCGCGCCCGGCTTGTGGGTCGGCGTCCTGTGCCTGTGCGGGTAGGGTCGCTGCCAGCGCGAGCATCATCGTTCGAAGCCCCATCATCATTGGTCACCTCCTGCCATAGTGTAGCAAAATGGGCCCTTTTCGACAACGCTGCTGCATTTTGTGCGCGGAGCGTGCGTGCTAAGACAGGCCAAACCAACGGAGCCGCACGCCATGACCCAACTTCTGATCGTGTATCACTCCCGCACAGGCGGCAGCCGTCAGATGGCGCAGGCCACGGCGGATGCAGCAGCACAGGAATGCGAAACGGTCCTGAAGTCTGCGCAGGACGCTGGGCCGGATGATCTGTTGGCTGCGGATGGATACATCTTTTGTGCGCCCGAAAACCTTGCGGCAATTTCGGGCGTGATGAAGGATTTCTTTGACCGCTGTTATTACCCTGTGTTGGGTCAGTTGAATGGACGGCCCTATGCGCAGATGGTTTGTGCGGGCTCCGACGGGCAGAACGCTGCGCGCCAGACGGCACGTATCGCCACGGGCTGGCGCCTGCGCGAGGTTCAGGTGCCATTGATCCTATGCACACATGCCCAAACGTCTGAGGCTATTTTGGCGCCGAAGTCCCTGACGGAGGCCGAATTGGCCCCCTGTCGTGAATTGGGGGCTGCGATTGGGGCGGGGCTTAGCCTTGGTGTGTTCTAAACCCGCCTGAATCAAACGGAAAAATGCCGTGTTGCGGATGGGGTCTGAGTCGGCGTGTCATGACCCCCAAAGGTCCAAATTTCAGGCCAGTGGGGCAACATGCCACGTTTTGAACGCTTGAGATTTTCCATGTTGTAGTATACCGCGGCATACAATTGCTTTTCGAGAGCGGACCTCACGGGTTCCGGCGTCGAAGCTGCCCCATAAACTCTAACTCGTCGGGATCACCATGAGCTTGTACACAGCCTACCTAGAAGAGATCGAAACGCGCAAAACCCAAGGTTTGCACCCCAAGCCGATTGATGACGGGGCGCTGACCTCTGAGATCATCGCGCAGATCAAAGATGCGAACAACGCGCACCGCGAAGCGTCGCTTGAGTTCTTTATCTACAACACGATCCCCGGCACCACGCCCGCTGGCCGCCAAAAGGCTGACTTCCTCAAGGAAATTATTCTCGGTCAGGCGAACGTTCCCGAAATTACGCCCACCTTTGCGTTTGAACTGCTGTCGCACATGAAAGGTGGCCCCTCGGTTGAGGTTCTGCTGGACTTGGCACTGGGCGATGATGCGGATACCGCAGCGCAAGCCGCCGAAGTCCTCAAGACCCAAGTGTTCCTTTACGAAGCGGACACCGACCGTCTGGCCGAGGCCTTTGCTGCGGGCAATCCTGTCGCCAAAGACATCCTCGAAAGCTATTCGGAGGCCGAGTTCTTTACCAAGGTGTCCGACATCGACGAAGAGATCAAAGTCGTCACATATATTGCCGCTGAGGGGGATATCTCGACCGATTTGCTGTCTCCGGGCAACCAAGCGCACTCCCGCTCTGACCGTGAGCTGCATGGTAAGTGCATGATTACCGAACGCGCACAGCAAGAAATCCAAGACCTCAAGATCCAGCACCCCGACAAACGCGTGATGCTGATCGCGGAAAAGGGCACGATGGGTGTTGGATCCTCCCGGATGTCGGGTGTCAACAACGTGGCGTTGTGGACCGGCAAACAGGCCAGCCCCTACATCCCGTTCGTAAACTATGCGCCAATCGTGGCGGGCACCAACGGGATTTCCCCGATCTTTTTGACGACAGTCGGCGTGACCGGTGGCATTGGTGTCGACCTGAAGAACTGGGTCAAAAAGCTGGACCAAGACGGCAACCCAATCCTCAACAACGATGGCAATCCTGTGTTGGAACAGCGCTATTCGGTCGAAACCGGCACTGTGCTGACGATCAACACCAAAGAAAAGAAACTGTTCTCTGAGGATGGCTCCGAAGAGTTGGTCGACATGGCCGACAGCTTTACGCCGCAAAAGGTTGAGTTCATGAAGGCCGGTGGCTCCTACGCCATCGTGTTCGGCAAAAAACTTCAGACGTTTGCATGTGAAACGCTGGGCATCCCGCTGAAATCCGCTTTTGCGCCATCCAAAGAAATCTCGCACGAGGGCCAAGGCCTGACAGCTGTTGAGAAAATCTTTAACCGCAACGCAGTCGGTGTCGCTTCGGAGACGCCATTGCACGCGGGCTCGGACGTGCGGGTCAACGTCAATATCGTCGGCTCGCAGGACACCACCGGCCTGATGACCAGCCAAGAGCTGGAAGCCATGGCCGCTACAGTTCTGTCGCCCAAGGTTGACGGTGCATACCAATCCGGTTGCCACACGGCCTCTGTTTGGGACCTCAAGGCGCAGGCCAATACGCCCCGCCTGATGGCGTTCATGCACAAGTTCGGCCTTGTCACGGCGCGCGACCCCAAGGGCGTCTATCACGCGATGACGGACGTGATCCACAAGGTGCTGAACGACATCACCGTGGACGACTGGGCCATCATTATCGGCGGCGACAGCCACACGCGGATGTCCAAGGGCGTAGCCTTTGGCGCAGACAGCGGAACGGTTGCACTGGCACTGGCCACGGGTGAGGCAACGATGCCTATTCCCGAGTCGGTCAAAGTGACCTTCAAGGGGCAAATGGCGCCGCACATGGATTTCCGCGATGTGGTCCACGCGACCCAGTTGCAGATGCTGGAACAGTTCGGTGACAACGTCTTCCAAGGGCGCATCATCGAGGTGCATATCGGCACATTGTTGGCTGACCAAGCGTTCACGTTCACCGACTGGACCGCAGAGATGAAGGCGAAGGCCTCCATTTGTATCTCTGAGGACGAGACGCTGATCGAAAGCCTTGAGATCGCCAAGTCGCGAATCCAGATCATGATCGACAAGGGTATGGAAAACGACGCCCAGATGTTGACCGGTCTGATCGCGATTGCCGACAAGCGGATTGCTGAAATCCGCTCGGGCGAAAAGCCTGCGCTGACCCCGGATGCGAATGCAAAATATGCGGCTGAAGTTGTGGTCGATCTGGATGCTATCAACGAGCCGATGATCGCTGACCCCGACGTACGCAACGCTGACGTGTCCAAACGCTATACCCACGATACGATCCGCCCAATCTCGTACTACGGTGCGGAAAAGAAAGTGGATTTGGGCTTTGTGGGTTCGTGCATGGTGCACAAAGGTGACGTCAAGATCGTGGCGCAAATGCTCCGCAACCTTGAGAAAACCACTGGCAGCGTTGAGTTTAAGGCACCATTGGTACTGGCCGCGCCGACCTACAACATCATTGATGAGCTGAAGGCCGAAGGTGACTGGGAAGTGCTGCAAAAGTACTCTGGCTTTGAGTTCGACGACAACGCGCCCAAAGAGCAAGCGCGGACTGAGTATGAGAACATCCTCTATCTTGAGCGTCCGGGCTGTAACCTGTGCATGGGCAACCAAGAAAAAGCGGCCAAGGGTGATACGGTGCTGGCGACGTCCACGCGTCTGTTCAAGGGCCGGGTTGTTGAGGATGCGGGCGACAAAGCGGGCGAAAGCCTGCTGGCCTCTACGCCGGTTGTTGTGCTGTCTGCAATCTTGGGGCGCACCCCAACGGTTGAGGAGTACAAGACAGCCGTTGATGGTATCGACCTGACCAAGTTCGCGCCCCCCAAGGCCGAGGGTATGGCGAGCCTGTCCGCGCACTACTAAGTCGCACAAATACTATGAATAGGGGGCCATTCGGGATAGCCGGGTGGCCCTTTTTTCGTGGCTGGGGGCTGCTTCCATATTGTGCAAAAGCGGCTAGGGTGCAGGTAGTAAAGGGGGGCATATGAACGATATTATTCTACTCGGTACCAAAGGTGGTCCCGCGATCCGAAAGGGTGGGGCGCTGCCGACGGCATCGCTGTTACGGTTGGGCGGGCGCACCATTTTGATCGATTGTGCTATTGGTGCGGCGCGCAGCGCGGTTGAGGCTGGCGTGGGCCTGCTTGAGATTGATGAGATATTCATCACCCACCTACATTCTGACCACGTGCTGGAACTTGGGCCACTGATTTACACGGCTTGGACGACGGGGTTGCAGCGCCAGATCACGGTTTACGGCCCGCCCGGAATTGAGGGATATTGGCAGGGGTTCATGGCGTCGATGGCGTTCGACTACAAAATCCGTCTTGCGGATGAGGGCCGCCCATCGCTGACGGATCTGGTTCGGATTGTGTCCTATACCGAAGGTCCCGTGATGCAGGATGACGGCCTTAGCGTTGCGGCTTTGCGCGTGGATCATCCGCCTGTGACTGATTGCTTTGCGCTGCGGTTTGCCGGCGCTGGGGCGACGGTCGTGTTCTCCTCTGACACCTGCTATTTCCCACCCCTTGGGGATTTTGCCAAAGACGCGGATGTGTTGGTGCATGAGGCGATGTTGACCGACGGTGTTGAAGCCTTGATCCAGCGCACACCAGGGGCGAGCCGTTTGCGAGAGCATCTTTATGCCTCTCATACGCGGGCCGAAGATGTGGGGCGGATCGCGACGGCGGCGGGTGTTGGGCATCTGGTATTGAACCATCTGTTGCCGGCTGATGATCCTAACTTTTCCCAAAGCGATTGGCATGCCGCGATCCAGCCTACGTGGACAGGCCCGTTAACGGTGGGGCGCGACGGTCTGCGCATCCCGCTTTCGTGACTGGCCTTTCGCAAGCTTTTGCCGGAAACAGCGCGACTTGCGGATATTTGGCTCTAGGTTAACCATAGATTAAGAGACATCTCACACTGTTGTGAGAGGCGCGCTCTATTGAATGCTCTGCCCGAGGTCCCGATATGCATTGTCACGGGCGCACCGGGTACGGGCTGCGCCGACAGGGTTCAGGAGGACGATCATTTGACACTTAAAACTACCGCACTCGCCCAGCCCGCTCAGACCCAGCCGACATGGCTTCGGGGGTTGTGGCTTTTGGTATTGGGCGTGGCGCTGACGCTGGCGCAGGCGATGGCTGCGCAGGCCCGTGGCGCCCCTGACAGTTTTGCCGACCTCGTGGAGCAAGTTTCTGGCGCGGTGGTGAACATCACCACATCCACGACCGTGGAACGGGGAACCGGGCCACAAGTGCCCCGCGGCTCGCCGCTGGAAGATTTCTTTGAGGAATTTCGCAACCGCCCGGGTCAGCAGAACCGCCCGCAACGCCGGTCTTCGGCGCTTGGCTCTGGGTTCGTGATCTCGGAGGACGGGTATATCGTGACGAACAACCACGTCATCGAGGGCGCGGATGAGATCTTGATCGAGTTTTTTTCTGGTGCGGAACTGCCGGCCGAAGTGATCGGGACCGACCCCAATACAGATATCGCGGTTCTTAAGGTTCAAAGCGACATTCCCCTGCCGTTTGTGCCCTTTGGGGACAGCGATGCGATGCGTGTGGGTGACTGGGTGATGGCCATGGGCAACCCGCTAGGCCAAGGCTTCTCGGTCAGCGCGGGCATCGTTTCGGCGCGCGAACGCGCGTTGTCCGGCACTTATGACGACTACATCCAGACCGACGCCGCGATCAACCGCGGCAATTCCGGCGGGCCGTTGTTCAACATGGATGGCGAAGTGATTGGCGTGAATACGGCAATCCTGTCGCCCAACGGTGGTTCTATCGGGATCGGCTTTGCGATGTCGGCAACGGTCGTGACCCGCGTGGTCGACCAGTTGCAGGAATTCGGCGAAACCCGTCGCGGCTGGTTGGGCGTGCGTATCCAAGACGTTGATGCGGAATTGGCCGAAGCCCTTGAACTGGATGCCGTTCAGGGTGCGTTGATTACCGATGTGCCCCCCGGCCCGGCTCTTGAGGCAGGCTTGCAGGCGCGTGATGTGATTTTGTCCTACGAAGGTGAGACCGTTGAGGACACACGTGGTCTGGTAACAATGGTTGGCAACTCGGACGTCGGCGCAGTTGTTCGCGTTGTTGTGTTCCGCGATGGTGGGACGCAAACGATCCTTGTAACGCTGGGCCGCCGTGAGGAAGCCGAGCGCGCAGTGCCAGCTTCGGCTCCGGTTGAGGAAGTCCCAACCGAGCAGGAGTTGATGGGTCTGACGGTCGGTGTGGTCGATGACCAGTTGCGTGCTGAGTTGGGCCTGCCGGATACGGCATCGGGCCTCGTGGTTAAGGAAGTGGATGAGGCCAGCGAAGCCTTTGCCAAAGGCCTGCGCGTTGGTGACCTAATCACTGAGGCCGGTCAGACGGAAGTCAGCAGTTTGGTTGAGCTGGAGGAAAAGATCGCAGCGGCTAAGGCGGCGGGGCAAAAAAGCCTCTTGCTGTTGATTCGCCGTGGAGGTGACCCTCGGTTCGTGGCGCTGTCTCTGGGCTAAGCTGCCGCGATCGCGCCACTACATAAAGACAAAAGCCCCGGCCACCATCGTGTGAGCTGGGGATTTTTTATATGTGCATCAGTTGGCTGCGGCGCGGGGTACCACTGCCAGACCCAGTGTGCGGGCTGCATCCAGGCTAAGCACACCACTATCGGGACCCCCCTGGGGATGTTGATAGGCGCGTACGGCAGCACGGGTGGTCGCGTCATAGGTGCCGGTGATGGGGCCGTCATAATACGCCCGTGCCGCCAAAGCGCGTTGGAGCGTGGCAATGAACGTCGGGTCTTGGTGCAATGCGCAGGGGATTTCGAACCAACGGTTGCCGTCATCGACAATACGCTGCCGGGTTCGGGTTCGATAGATCGGCGGCTGTGTGATCGTACCTACGCTTGAGATGTGGGCAGGTTGAACCAAAAGCCGCTCTGTGATGGTTTCAATGACAGCGGGTTGTGTCGTTTTGGACCAGCATGCGTCCGGATTAGCCTGTGTGCGTAGGTTTTCAGGGGCCTGTGTGGCGGGGATAAAGACGGGTTCTGTCACGTCCAATGCGCCACCGGATGGCGCGCACGCGGGTGCGAGGCAGAGCGCAATAAGTGTGATGGAAATTCGATGTGACACTGCTGATATCCGGTCTAAAGCCGTTTGGCCAAGACTAACGCGGTTTGAGGCTATGTGAAAGTGACGGTGAAGGCTGTGCGCTTATCTGCTCGTGAACCTGCGGCAGGTCGGGAGATAAAAGCACGTCCAGCATGGGGGAAATATCCTCAACTGTTTCGGCCACCAGATGGGTCACTGGGCCTTGTCGTTGAACCCGGCCTGTTACGCGAAGCAAGCGGCCAGCGATGATTGCCCGGCGAAATCGTTCATAAACTGATTTCCATACAATTACGTTGCAGGTGCCTGTTTCATCCTCAAGCGTAAGAAAAATCACTCCCTTGGCCGTGCCGGGACGCTGACGCACGAGCACAAGGCCCGCGACCGTCAGGCGGGTCGTGTTGGGGGCTGCATTGAGTGCGGCGGTGGTGATGCAATCAGATGTCATGGGAACAAAAATAGAACAAATAGTGCGAAATGCAAATCCCGTTTGCCCCCGAGGTCCGCGCCAGCTACATCGCAAGAGGACACGACTGAAGGAGCATCGGCGCATGGCCAAAATCACCTACATCGAGCACGGCGGCAAAGAGCATGTCGTGGAAGTTGCCAACGGGCTGACCGTTATGGAAGGCGCCCGGGACAATGGCATTCCGGGCATCGAAGCCGATTGCGGCGGGGCCTGTGCCTGCTCAACCTGCCACGTTTATGTGCATGCGGACTGGGTTGAAAAACTGCCCGCCAAAGACCCGATGGAAGAGGACATGCTGGATTTTGCGTTCTCACCCGATGCGGCACGTTCGCGGCTGACGTGTCAGCTTAAGGTCAGCGATGCGTTGGACGGCCTTGTGGTGCAAATGCCTGAAAAGCAGATCTAGAAGATGGTGGCGCCGCGTCCACCCGCCCGCATGTGGCGCGGTCTGGTGCGCGGCGTTTTGCTGGCCGCAAGCCTGTGGCCCGGTTTGGCGAATGCGCTGGAAATCACTGCGGCGCACTATTCTGGCGCGACGCAGATATATGGACATCTTGTGCTGGGAAAGCCGCACAATTGGTCGACCCTTGATGTGACACTGTCGGATGGCCGTGTGGCGGGGGTTATCCTGTCTGAGCGGGTGTTTGAAGACATCGCCCCACGCTTGGTAGACATGGACGGCGATGATAACCCTGAAATCCTAACGGTTGAGGCGAAGCCCGGACTTGGCGCGCGTGTGGCTTTCTATGGTTTGGAGGCTGGTGGGCAGCTTGGACTGCGCGCGGCGACCCCCTATATCGGTACGAATAATCGTTGGCTTGCGCCTGTGGGCGTAGCTGATTTTGACGGCGATGGGGCGTTGGAATTTGCCTACGTCGACCGCCCTCATCTGGCAAAAACACTGCGGATTTGGCGCTGGAATTCTGTGCCGGGTGGCGATGTGCGATTGCAAGAGTTGGCTATGGTGGGTGGGCTAAGCAATCACCGTATTGGTGAGGATTGGATTTCTGGTGGCGTCCGCGATTGCGGCGATGGGCCCGAGATGGTGTTAGCGCGGGGCAATTGGGCCGGGATGGTCGCGGTGCGCTTTGGTGGCGGGTTTAAGCTGCGTGAGATAGGGGGTGATACCTCACGTCTTGCGTTTGATCGGGCGTTGCGCTGTGACTAGGCTGGTGCATGGATATTTATGAACCAAAGAAGATGTAGCCTAGGGCTGTACGTCGTAGGGCAGGATATCGCGGCGGTTTGGGTCAAGTTGGAGCCGGCTTTCCAGTGGTGGGACCGAACGCTGGTGGCAGCCTGCGCGGTTGCAGATTCGGCATGAAATTCCAATCGGCTCGAAGGGCGCGCTGAGGTCCATTCCGTCTGCATAGACGATAGATTTAGCATGAACGACTTCGCACCCGAGACCAATCGCGAGGCGCCGTGTGGGGGCTGAATAGCTGCCTCCGGGTTTGGAGACGTCGCGCGCGAGGCAGAAGTATTTCACCCCGTCTGGGGTTTGTGCCAATTGGCGCAGGAATTGTCCGGGTGTCTCAAACGCTCGGTGGACGTTCCATAGTGGGCAGGCCCCGCCGTACCGTGCGAATTGGAGCCGTGTTGCGGAGTGGCGTTTGGTGATCGTTCCGGCTTGATCAACGCGAACGAAGAAGAACGGCACGCCTTTGGCTCCGGGGCGTTGTAGGGTGGATAGTCGGTGGGCCACCTGTTCTAGCGATGCGTTGAAGCGGTGTGCGAGCAGCTCTAGATCATGGCGGACTTCTTCTGCGGCGGCTTTGAAGCGGGCGTAGGGCATAAGCGCTGCCCCGGCGAAGTAGTTTGCAAGCCCTACCTTTGCGATATCACGGGCCTGTCCGGTAAGGCGGGCGAGATCAAGGGTCGCCTCAAGGATCGGATCTTTTTCGATGAGGGCGAATTGGTGAAGCATCTGGAACAATTGTGTCGATTCCGGGCTTTGGGCTGAGACCGTCAGGACGTTGCCTGCAAATCGGCGAACAGGGCCATCTGCGACTTCGACGGTGACGCCGCGCGCACGAAGCGCGGCTGTAAGCGCCTTTTTCACATCGCCGCCTTCGCGTTCGACGAAATTCTCAGCGTTGCGGTCAACAGCGTCGATGTAATTGTCGCAGTAGTGGAAGAAATCGCGCACTTCCTCCCAAGGGCTTTGGCCGACGCCTTCGCCTGCGGAGCCAAGAGCCTCATCCATTGAGGCCAGGCGCTCGTTGCTTTGACGGTAGGCGCGGTGCAGTTCCAAGAATGCGCGGGCAAGTCCGGGCGCGTTCGATGCGGTCAGCCGTAGGTCCGCTAGGGGGGGCGGGTCAGAGAACACTGGATCGGCGAGCGCCTCGCGCATATCGGTGACAACCCGCTCTGCATCGCCTTCTGACAGTTCAGTGACGTCAAAGCCAAACTCACCCGCTAGGGCGAGTACGACCCGTGTGGAAACGGGACGGTTGTTATTTTCCATCTGGTTTAAGTAAGGGAGTGACACGCCGAGTTTACGCGCGAAATCAGTCTGGTTTAGCGACAAACGCCCCCGGACTTCGCGCAGCTTTGCACCGGCATATAATTTGCGCTGGCTCATGGCTGCTCTCCTTTGCAGATTTGCAGCCTAGTTTTACGCAGGTTTGCAAATGGGCGCTAGGGGGTGATGGTATCGCCCAACCTGCGGTCGCGACGGACAGTTGCCACTATGGTTGCGACGCCGCATATGGCTGAGGCCAGCATGATCAGGATGAGGGGCATGGCGCTATTGCCGGTGCCAAGCGCCGCCCCTGCCAGTGCAGATAATGCAGCCCCTCCGCCAATCATCATCGCGCCGCCTAGCCCGCTGGCGGTGCCCGCAAGGTGGGGGCGGACCGAAAGCATCCCAGCTGTTGCGTTTGGTAAAACCAGACCGTTGCCGACGCCGACAAAGGTCATCAGGCCTAAAAAGACAAATCGGTTTTCGATACCAACGGCAAAGAGCAGCGCCATCAGTCCGATGCCCGTGCATGAAAACAAGGATCCGCGCAGAACCATCGTGTTGATGCCGAGGCGTTGGCTGTACCGGCCCGACAGGAAGTTGCCGCAGAAATAACCGATCGCGGGGGCGCCCAGAAACGCACCCACTGTCGCCGGATCCATCTTGAACAGTGTGACCCCGACGTAGGGTGCGCCGCCCAAATACGCAAAGAACGCGCCAGACGTGAAAGCCGCGCCCATGGCATAGCCCCAGAACCGAGGGGAGGTGAGCAGTTCCGGGTAGTCGCGGATTTGGGCCATCATGCTGGTCGAGGTGGCCTTGGCGGTCTCTCCGAGGTCAAACCAGCTGAGTGCCCAAAGACCCAAGCCCGCAATTAGAAGGAGCCAAAAGCTGGCCTGCCAGCCAAACGCCGCATCTAGCCCGCCGCCAATGGCTGGGCCGATCATCGGGGCCACGGACATGCCCATTGTGACATAGCCGATCATTGAGGCGGCTTCGTTCGTGGGCACCATATCGCGGACAACAGCCCGGCTGAGGACCATTGATGTTACGATCACAGCCTGCGCCATGCGAAAGAATAAGAACGTCTCAACGCTTTGGGCGATAAGGCAGCCGAGTGTTGCCACGCAAAACAACCCGCACCCCCACAAGATCACGGGGCGGCGGCCGTAGCGGTCTGATAGGGGGCCGACGATGACCTGAAGCACAGCATTCATGGCCAAATAGACTGCGACCGATAGCTGCATCAGACGGTAGTCGGTCTCAAAATAAGCGGTCATATTCGGCAGCGAAGGCAGAAAAATGCTCATGGTGAGGGCCGCGATGCCGGCAAGCATCACGAGCGTAAGGACGGTGGGCGGGGTGGATCGGTCGAGAAAACGGACCGTTGGGCGGGTCGACATCCTTTGTTTCGTAGGGGTTTAAGGTTAACAAGTCTATGCGCGAGGCTGTGTGGTGGCGCACAATGCGCAGGTCCGGTGCACACAGAGTCGTTTGAGTGCGCAATGAAATTCGCAAATTTGCAATTCGCCAAAATATGCATATGCAGAATTTGCAAATTTTCTAACTGAGCCTTCCCAGATCGCGCGCCACTGCCTAGAAGGTTTTAACACCAAACAGGGAGTCCCCGGACATGAAGGATATTCTGAGCGAGTTGGACGAACGCCGTGCCGCGGCGCGTGCCGGGGGCGGAGAGCGCCGCGTCGCATCACAACATGCCAAGGGCAAGCTGACTGCGCGCGAGCGTATCGACCTTCTGCTCGATGAGGATAGCTTTGAGGAATATGATATGTTCGTGCGCCATCGCTGCACGGATTTCGGGATGGAGGCGGAGCGGCCTGCGGGGGACGGTGTTGTCACTGGTTGGGGCACAGTTAATGGACGTCAGGTCTATGTGTTTTCCCAAGACTTCACCGTGATGGGTGGCTCCGTCTCCGAGACGCACGGTGCCAAGATTTGCAAGATCATGGATATGGCGATGCAAAACGGCGCACCTGTGATCGGGATCAACGATTCCGGCGGCGCGCGTATCCAAGAAGGCGTTTCATCGCTGGCAGCTTATGGTGAGGTGTTCCAGCGCAACATCGACGCCTCTGGCGTGGTGCCGCAGATCTCGATGATCATGGGGCCATGTGCGGGGGGCGCGGTTTATTCGCCCGCCATGACCGACTTTATCTTTATGGTCAAAGATAGCTCCTACATGTTTGTCACCGGTCCCGACGTGGTAAAAACTGTGACCAACGAACAGGTCACCGCAGAAGAGCTGGGCGGCGCAACCACGCACACCAAGAAATCCTCGGTGGCGGATGCGGCGTTTGAAAATGACGTTGAAGCCTTGGCCGAAGTGCGCCGGTTGATCGACTTCCTGCCGCTCAACAACCGCGAAAAGCCGCCGGTCCGGCCGTTCTTTGATAGCCCCGACCGGGTTGAGCCGTCGCTGGATACATTGGTGCCTGAAAACCCTAACGCGCCTTACGATATGCGCGAATTGATCCTCAAAACTGCTGATGAGGGCGATTTTTACGAAATCCAAAAGGATTTTGCGGGTAACATCATCACAGGGTTTATCCGGTTGGAGGGACGCACCGTTGGTGTGGTTGCCAACCAGCCGATGGTGCTGGCCGGGTGCCTCGATATTGACAGCTCTCGCAAGGCAGCGCGGTTTGTGCGGTTCTGCGATGCGTTCGAAATTCCACTTCTGACGTTCGTGGATGTGCCTGGCTTCCTGCCCGGCACGACCCAGGAATATAACGGCGTCATCAAGCACGGCGCAAAGCTGCTGTACGCCTATGGCGAAGCTACGGTGCCAAAGGTCACAGTCATTACACGCAAAGCCTATGGTGGTGCGTATGTGGTGATGTCGTCCAAGCACCTGATGGGGGATGTGAACTACGCATGGCCCACATCCGAGATTGCTGTGATGGGCGCCAAGGGGGCGACTGAGATCCTCTACCGTTCTGAGTTGAATGATCCCGAAAAGATTGCGGCGCGGGCTGCGGACTACGAGGACCGCTTTGCCAATCCGTTTGTTGCGGCCGAAAAAGGCTTTGTGGATGAGGTCATCATGCCCCAATCCACGCGTAAGCGGGTGGCGCGGGCGTTTGCGGCGTTGCGGAACAAATCCACGAACAAGCCGTGGAAAAAGCACGATAACATCCCGCTCTGATCTGATGGCGAAGGGCTGGCATATGTCGGTGGACGGCGCGCGGTTAACGCTTGCGCGTCGGACCCCTGTGCGCTGGGACGTGGCGGTGCAGACGGTGTTGACCGGCTGTGCTGATCGCAACCGTGCGGCTATTGCCCATCAGGTTCGCCAAGATTTATGGCGGGCGCTGGCGCGCGTGCGTGGGTTTTCACCGATTGTTGAGGTGACGCGCAGCGGCTCGGACATGCAGGTGCGGGCGGGCGGACGGTTGGATGTGTCTGCGCCTGACCTAACGGCGCGCATTGCGGGGGTGTTGAACCAACCTGCGGCGCGGGCCCGGTGGTGCGCGCGTGCGTAGTTGGGTCCTCGCCTTTGTGCTTAGCGTGGCTGCGGGGCAGGCGGGGGCGGTGCCCTCGGGCCAGCCGCTCGCGCTGTGGCAGATCGCGTGGGAACGGATACAAGGCACCCAAGACCTGCAATTGGTCATTCGCGCGATCGCGCCCAAGGTTGGCGCACTGGGGTTTGAGGCCGCGCAAGCGGACATGGATTGGATATGCTCGACCCATGGTTTGACGCTAAGCGGATTACCCCATGGCGCCGCTGCCCAAGTCGTGGTCAACCTGATGGACACACCTATTGCGCGCGGTACGTCCAACCCGGACGTCGCGCAGTTTTTTAGCGTATATAAGCTGGCCGACGGGGCCTGCATTTTGGAGGACTTATGAAGCGGCTACACGACCTTAAGCTGCGACGTTTACCTGTGGAGAGGGCTGGTGCATGTGCGCAACAACCCGCGCATGTGAACGCACGCCCGTATGTTTTCCACACCGATTCCGATATGCTGCAACACGATTGCAGTGGTGCAATCGGCAGTTGTCGGAAAGGTCGCGTGCAAACGTCGGCCTCACGCGCCTTATTAAGGAGAGCAGAATGTCCAAAAGCCTCAAAGCGCTTATCGCCCTCGGTTTGGTCGCCATCGTTGCGGCCTGTAGCAGCGGCACCCAAGAAGAAATCGTCATCGTTGAGCCCACGCCTCTCGAAGCGGAACCTGTCTCCGGCAAGTTCTGAGCCGTTTGACTTGAGCACTCTCATGTGGCGGGCGATTGCCTCCGCCACATGGACCCCTTCGGTGGGGGGCATCACATGCTAAAGCACCGTGGCTTTCCGGGCCGTTTGCCGGGCACCGATTATCAGTTTGTAATCCGCCGCGCGAACCCGCGTGGGGTAACGCCCCTTGTGGCGCGCAGACGCTTTCCTGACCGTAAACCTGCCGACCGGCGCGCTGATGAAGGCTTTATGTCTGCATTGTGGTCCCACTTTGGGTCCGAGCCGTTTGAGCGGGGCAATCTGGACGCAGGCCGTTTGAACTGGCTGCTCGACCGAGAGGTTGTGGCCGTAGACGAGGATTTCGACCCTGTCAGCTACGACTCGCTTTTGCGGATCGATGAAGCCGTGGCGCGCGTGTCCTTTCCGCGCGTATTCGAAGCCGATAGCTTTGACGATTGGGATGAGGAAACCGAGGAATGACCTTGGGATTCGGCGCAAATTCGCTGATGGCGAAATCCAGTGAGCCAATTCGCGCCGATGGTAATTTAAATGAGCGTTGCCGCTGGCGTGTGCTGAGAACTCGTGCACATTCGAAAGCATGGCTCACTACCCCCAAGGATTTCATGAGCCATGGCGGGGCCCAATGTTCCTCTCGCCTGGTGCAGGCTCGCCGATTTCCTCCGAGCCTGTACTCGGCTGGAGCAACGGCGCAGGTGCCCGGGGCCCGGGACATACAGGAGACGTTAAAGTGGCAAAGACCATCAAGTTATCAGCAGTCGCAATCGTTTTATCCACGCTCATGGCGTGTAACACCGCAAGCCTGTCCGACATTGAACGTGCCGGTATCGGCGCGGCCGTCGGCTGCGCGGTGGGTGAGATCATCGAAGACGGCGAGTGCATCACGGGGGCCGCAATTGGCGGCGTCGGCGGCGCACTGTCAAACGACCTCGGCCTCTGACGCCGAGTGCACTGCACCCCTGACTAGGGGTTACCACGACTCACAAGCCTCAAGGCTGCTCGGGAGGGGATCTCGAGCGGTCTTTTGGCGTTTGAACGATATCCGGGGATCAGCCTCGGCAAAAGGTCAAGATAAGGGGACAGCGTAATGTTCGAGAAAATTCTGATTGCCAACCGGGGCGAGATTGCCTGCCGCGTGATTAAGACTGCCAAAGCCATGGGCATCAAGACGGTGGCGATTTATTCGGATGCGGACAAAAACGCGCTGCACGTAGAGATGGCTGACGAAGCCGTCCACATTGGCCCGCCCCCGGCGAACCAGTCCTATATCGTCATCGACAAGGTAATGGAGGCGATCAAGAAAACCGGCGCGCAAGCGGTGCATCCCGGTTACGGTTTCTTGTCAGAAAATTCAAAGTTCGCCGAAGCCCTTGAGGCGGCTGGCGTGGCTTTCATCGGGCCGCCCGTTGGTGCGATCGAGAAAATGGGGGATAAAATCACCTCCAAAAAGATCGCCCAAGAGGCCAACGTCAGCACGGTTCCCGGCTATATGGGTTTGATCGAAGACGCCGAAGAGGCCGTCAAAATCTCAAACCAGATCGGTTATCCGGTCATGATCAAGGCTTCGGCTGGCGGCGGTGGCAAGGGCATGCGGATTGCATGGAACGACACCGAGGCGCGCGAAGGTTTCCAATCCTCCAAGAACGAAGCGGCGAACAGCTTTGGCGATGATCGGATTTTCATCGAAAAGTTCGTCACGCAGCCCCGTCACATCGAAATCCAAGTGCTGTGCGACAGCCACGGCAACGGTGTGTATCTGCATGAGCGTGAGTGCTCGATCCAGCGTCGGAACCAAAAGGTGGTTGAGGAAGCTCCCTCGCCCTTCTTGGATGAGGCCACACGCAAAGCCATGGGCGAGCAGTCCTTGGCGTTGGCGCATGCGGTGGGCTACGCCTCGGCGGGCACGGTGGAATTCATCGTCGATGGCGACCGCAATTTCTACTTCCTTGAGATGAATACCCGCCTACAGGTAGAACACCCGGTGACCGAGCTGATCACTGGCGTTGATCTGGTTGAACAGATGATCCGCGTCGCTGATGGCGAGGTTCTGAGCATCAAACAAGAGGAACTGAAAATCAACGGCTGGGCGATTGAAAACCGTCTCTATGCCGAAGATCCCTACCGCAACTTCCTGCCCTCTATCGGGCGCCTGACCCGTTACCGCCCTCCAGTTGAGGGTGCGCTGGGCGAAGGCACCGTGCGCAACGACACCGGTGTGTTCGAGGGCGGTGAGATCAGCATGTATTATGATCCGATGATCGCCAAGCTGTGTACCTGGGGCCCAGACCGCGCCACCGCGATCGAGACGATGCGCACAGCCCTTGATAGCTTTGAGGTTGAGGGTATTGGTCACAACCTGCCATTCGTGGCTGCGGTGATGGACCATGACATCTTTATCAAAGGTGATATGACGACGGCCTTCATCGAAGAGCAATATCCTGACGGCTTTGAGGGCGTGACCTTGGATGAGACCGCCTTGTCGCGTGTGGCTGCTGCCTGCGCCGCAATGCACCGTGTCGCGGAAATTCGCCGCACCCGTGTGTCTGGCCGTATGGACAACCACGAGCGCAAAGTCGGCGACGACTGGGTCGTGACTGCCCAAGGTGCGCGCATGGACGTCACGGTGGATGCCGACAAAGACGGCGCGACCGTAGAGTTGAAGGACGGCGCGCGTCTACGTGTCGAAAGCGATTGGACCCCCGGTGACAGCCTCGCGCGCGTTATGATCGACGGGACACCCATGGTGCTGAAGGTCGACAAAATGGTCGGCGGGTTCCGCATCCGGTTCCGTGGCGCGGACATCAAGGTCCACGTGCGCACACCGCGTCAGGCCGAATTGGCGGATCTGATGCCCGAAAAACTGCCGCCCGACACCTCCAAGATGCTGCTGTGCCCAATGCCCGGTCTGATCGTAAAGGTCGACGTTGCCGAGGGTGAGGAAGTGCAAGAAGGTCAGGCGCTGTGCACCGTTGAAGCGATGAAGATGGAAAACATCCTACGCGCTGAAAAAAAGGGCATCGTCACCAAGATCAATGCTGGCCCCGGCGACAGTCTTGCCGTGGACGAAGTGATCATGGAGTTCGAATGAGCCATGATACGGCACACTGGCATCCAGCATCACCCACATCCCGCGCGCGCTTTGACGCCCCGCGGGGGCGTGGTTGGTGTGGATAGTGTGCCTGTTGATCAGCTACCTGCGCGCATTTCCTGTCTGCGCAGGGGCATTTTATCGATGGAGCGGCTCAGTTCGCGGACGTCCCACGGCAGAGGTTTGCGCAGTTTCACCTGCCCGTCCTTGCCGATCAGAACCATCATGAACCCACGGGGGCGTAGCTTGGTACGCAGCGCGCTTTCACCGCTTGGGTCAGTATCCACGATGATGACCACATCGCGGTCCGCAAGGTCTAGGGGCCGCTGCGACAGCAGCTCCATCTGTTGGGTGAATGCGGGGTCGCGCTCCGAGTTGGCAAAGACCACGATTGGCCGCGCAACCCACGCAAAGTCGTCCAAATCGACGTCATCGGCGGCAAAGATATGGGTTTTGTCAGCCTCCCACACGGCCAGAACGCCTTGCTCTGAGACGTCAGAGGCCATGGCGGTGGTGGCGAATACTCCAAGCAGGCCGAGGCCTAAGGCAAAATGCGTCAGTCGTGTCATGGTTCCTCCAGTTCCTTCACATATAGGGGGTGCGCGGCGCGGGGCGAAGGACTTTGCGCAATTTGTTGAAAAATCGCCCCTTAATCTGCTGAACAGGCCGGGGCGTGCACCGCAACAGGTGACCGTGGCCGGAACCTGTGCCACGCGTCTACAGCATAGAATCCGAACCGGTAGTTCGAACGCCGATGTAACCGGTCCCCAGGCTGGACAATGTGCGCATTTTACCCCTGAGCAGGGGCAAGTGATGCGCAAAACATGTGACAGCGACCTCATCCGGCTGCGCACTGGCGCGGATGGTTTCGCTACTTTTATTGACACCGAGGCGTCGCACTCAGTGACCCGTATAGCCGCACACCGGGACGCATGTTCCGAGACGCAGGCTTAGACAGAGAAGGACATCCCCATGACGGATCAGAACACGCCGGACCGCACAAAGCTTTGGACTGAGCTTGCGACAAAGGAATTGCGGGGCAAACCCCTTGAAGACCTGACGTGGAAAACGTTGGAAGGGATCGAGGTCAAGCCGCTGTATACCGAAGCTGACCTTGAGGGCCTGGACCATCTGGGTGGCATCCCCGGTGAGGGTCCGTTTACGCGCGGCGTAAAGGCCACGATGTACGCAGGCCGTCCGTGGACGATCCGCCAATACGCAGGGTTTTCGACAGCCGAGGAAAGCAACGCGTTCTATCGCAAGGCTTTGGCCGCGGGCCAACAGGGCGTGTCCGTTGCCTTTGATCTGGCGACGCACCGTGGTTATGACAGTGACCACCCTCGGGTTGAGGGCGACGTCGGCAAGGCAGGCGTAGCGATCGACAGCGTCGAGGATATGAAAATCCTGTTCGACGGTATCCCGCTCGATAAAATCTCAGTCTCCATGACAATGAACGGCGCGGTCATCCCGATCTTGGCGAACTTTATCGTCACGGGCGAAGAGCAGGGCCATGACCGCTCTGTGCTGTCCGGCACGATCCAAAACGACATTCTCAAGGAATTCATGGTCCGCAATACGTATGTCTATCCGCCCGAACCCTCGATGCGGATCATTGCGGATATCATCGAATACACCTCAAATGAGATGCCGAAATTCAACTCGATCTCGATCTCGGGTTACCACATGCAGGAGGCTGGTGCGAACCTTGTGCAAGAGCTGGCGTTCACGCTGGCTGATGGGCGCGAATACGTGCGCGCGGCAATTGCCCGTGGCATGGATGTGGACAAGTTCGCCGGTCGGCTCAGCTTTTTCTTCGCCATCGGGATGAACTTTTTCATGGAGGCCGCCAAGCTGCGCGCCGCCCGGTTGTTGTGGCACCGGATCATGCAAGAATTCGAGCCCAAGAATCCCAAGTCGTCCATGTTGCGTACTCATTGCCAGACCAGCGGTGTGTCGCTGCAAGAGCAGGATCCCTACAACAACGTGGTCCGCACCGCCTATGAGGCGATGGCCGCAGCCCTTGGGGGCACGCAATCGCTGCACACGAACGCGCTGGATGAGGCGATTGCCCTTCCAACTGAGTTTGCAGCCCGAATTGCGCGCAACACCCAGTTGATCTTGCAGGAAGAAACCGGCGTGACCAACGTGGTCGATCCGCTGGCAGGCTCTTATTACGTCGAAAGCCTGACGGCTGAGTTGGCGGATGAGGCTTGGAAGTTGATCCAAGAGGTCGAAGAGTTGGGCGGGATGACCGCCGCTGTGAACTCCGGCATGCCCAAGCTGCGTATCGAGGAAAGTGCCGCGCGACGTCAGGCTATGATTGACCGGGGCGAAGAGGTCATCGTTGGCGTCAACAAATACCGTTTGGACAAAGAAGATCCGATCGACATCATGGATATCGACAACGCCGCGGTGCGCGACAGCCAGATCGCGCGCCTAGAGCGTATCCGATCCGAGCGGGATGAGGCGGTTTGTGCCGCAGCCCTCGCAGAGGTGGAGCGGCGTGCAGCGGAAGGTGGCAACTTGCTAGAGGCCGCTGTTGATGCCGCCCGTGCTCGCGCAAGCGTTGGTGAAATTAGCATGGCAATGGAGGCTGTGTTTGGCCGCCACCGTGCTGAGGTCAGAACCCTCGCAGGTGTGTATGGTGCCGCCTATGAGGGCGACGCGGGGTTTGCAGCGATCCAAAAGTCGGTTGAGGATTTCGCCACGGATGAAGGCCGTCGGCCTCGGATGCTTGTCGTCAAAATGGGCCAAGATGGTCATGATCGCGGCGCCAAAGTGATCGCCACGGCCTTTGCTGACATTGGGTTTGATGTCGACGTTGGCCCCCTGTTCCAAACACCGGATGAAGCGGCGCAAGACGCCGTCGATAACGATGTGCACGTGATTGGCATCAGTTCGCAGGCCGCGGGGCACAAAACGCTTGCGCCCAAACTGGTCGCCGCGTTGGAGGCCGCAGATGCCAAGGACATCATCGTGATCTGTGGGGGTGTGATACCCCAACAAGATTATCAGTTCCTGTATGACGCGGGCGTAAAGGCAATCTTTGGCCCCGGCACAAATATCCCCGAGGCGGCCCAAGACATTCTGCGTTTGATCCGCGAGGCACGGAACTAAGCGCTGGGCGCGCAACGGCGTGCCAGTATTTTGAGCCATTAGGGGCGGGGCGGTTGTATTGATCGCCCCGTTTTGCCATTTGAAGAGTGAACACAGGAGAGCCGCGTGGCCTTACCCGCAAAACAACAGGTGACCTATTGGGGGCTCGTGAGCTTTGTCTTTCTGCTCGCGCTGTGGTTTCTGGGCGATATCATGTTGCCGTTCATTGTAGGTGGCGCGATTGCCTATGGGCTTGATCCTCTTGCAGACCGGCTAGAGGCGCGCGGTCTGAGCCGTGCTGTCGCGACGACGCTGATTTCGCTGTTTGCACTGTTTATGTTTTTGCTCGCGATTGGATTGGTTATCCCGCTGTTGGTGGAACAGACCCTCGCCTTGATCCGGTTTGCGCCAGAATTATTCACGGAATTACGCGATGGCCTAACGGCGCGGTTCCCGCAGTTGATCGACGTGGATAGTACAATTGGCCGGACGGTCAGCCGCGCTGTTGTCTCGATCGGTGAGGCGATCCAAGCACAGGGCGGCGCATTTGCACAGCAAATAGCATCCTCGGTGGTTGGGGTCATCAATGCGGTGGTGTTTATCGTCGTCGTACCGGTTGTGGCGTTCTACCTGTTGCTCGACTGGGACCGGATGGTTGCCCAAGTCGATGATCTGTTGCCACGAGATCATGCGCCAACGGTCCGGCGCCTCGCGTTAGAGGTGGACCGCACGTTGGCGTCATTCGTGCGCGGCCAGCTGACTGTTTGCGCGATTTTGGGCACCTTCTATGCCGCTGGCCTCATGATTGTGGGGCTGCAATTCGGCGTCGTGGTTGGGGCCGTCGCGGGCTTGATCTCATTCATTCCCTATGTTGGCGCACTGATCGGCGGGGTGTTGGCGTTTGGTTTGGCGTTGTTCCAGTTCTGGAATGACCCGATCTGGATCGCTGTCGTGGCGGCGATCTTTGCTGCCGGGCAGATGCTAGAGGGTAACTTCTTAACCCCCAAACTTGTCGGCGGATCGGTTGGGTTGCACCCTGTGTGGTTGCTGCTGGCGCTATCGGCGTTTGGGGCGGTGTTTGGTTTTGTCGGCATGCTCGTGGCGGTGCCGGTTGCTGCGATGATTGGGGTGCTCGCGCGCTTCTTGATCCAAGAGTATAAGGCCAGTCGCCTGTACCTTGGCCTCGAATCGAAACGTGACCCGGACAAAGACGCCGCCGAATGAACGACACACAGCTTCCCCTTCCACTGCCCATGCGCCCCGCGATGGGCCGGGACGATTTTTTCGTCGCCCCCAGCAACGCAATGGCGCTGGCTTTTGTAGATATTTGGCCCAATTGGCCGAACAATCGACTTGCCGTTGTCGGCCAAGAAAGCGCGGGCAAAAGCCATTTGGCTGCGGTGTGGGCGCGTGTTTCGGGCGCAAGGGTGATGCGGGCGTGTGATGTGCATGCGGCTGATGTGCCGGACTTGGCCAGCGGGCCCCTCGCGATTGAGGATATGCATGTGCCGATGGGCGCAGAAACGGAACGCGCGTTGTTTCATTTGCACAATCTGATCGCGGCAGAGGGTCATAGCCTGATGGTGACAGGGCGGGGTGCGCCGAGCAGTTGGCCCATCACGCTGCCCGATCTTGCCAGCCGGTTGCAGGCCATCACGATGGCCGAGGTGGCCGCGCCCGACGACCAGTTGCTGTCGGCATTGTTGATCAAACACTTTTCGGATCGCCAAGTCACGGTATCGCCAGCGGTGATCGCCTATGTCATCCCGCGGATCGAGCGTAGCTTTGCCGCCGTTGAGGCCATAGCCCAACAATTGGACGCCGCTGCACTTGCGGGGCAGAAGCCCATCACACGCTCGCTCGCCCGCACTTTGCTGGACACAGACAACGCAGAGGCGTAGTGTACCTAACTTGTCATAAAGCTGTCATTTAAGCCCCTTAGGGGAAGTGCATGTTAGATAATTCACTCATTCCGGCATCTGATTTTCTTAAATCACCGCTGCCCGCCCCCCGTGCGTTGGACGAAGACCGGACCATTGGTCCGCGTCGCTTTTTCAACCGTGAACTCAGCTGGCTGTCGTTCAACTGGCGCGTGTTAGAGGAGGCGGCAAACCCGCGTGTGCCCTTGTTGGAACGGTTGCGGTTTCTGTCGATTTCGGCGGCGAACTTGGACGAGTTTTATACGGTGCGTGTGGCAGGCCTGCGGGAGCTTGCGCGCGCAGGTACCACAACACCTGCTGCGGATGGCCGTTCTCCGGGAGAGCAGCTTCGGCTTATCAATGAAAACGCGCGCAATCTGTTGTCCGCGCAGCAATCGACGTGGATCGGGTTGCGGCGGTTGATGGAGGATGACGGCATTCGCCTGCTGGAACGGGATGCTCTGACGCCTGCTGATGAGCAGATGATGGATGATCATTTTCTGGCCCAAGTGTTTCCTGTGCTGTCGCCGCTCGCGATTGACCCCGCGCATCCCTTTCCGTTCATCCCGAACGAAGGCTTTTCTCTCGCTGTGATGTTGGAACGCCCCAGTGACAAGCGCCGCCTCCAGGCATTGTTGCCCGTGCCGCAACAGATCGACCGGTTTGTGCGATTGGCCGATGAAGATGGCGTTGCACGTTTCCTTCCGCTTGAAGAGTTGTTGTTGATGCAGATCGACGCTCTGTTTCCCGGCTATGAGCTCAAGGGGCATTGCGCGTTTCGGGTGCTGCGCGACAGTGATCTAGAGGTCGAGGATGAGGCCGAAGACCTTGTGCGGGAGTTTGAGACCGCCCTCAAACGTCGCCGTCGCGGCGAAGTGGTGCGCATGAAGATCACGGCCAACGCGCCAGAGGCATTGCGCAAGGTTATCGTGGGTGAGCTGGGCGTTCAGCCTGATGAAATCATCGACATCAAGGGTTTGATCGGCCTCGCGAGCCTCAAGCAATTGGTGCTGGATGAACGTCACGATTTGCTGTGGCCTCATTTTACCCCGCGCGTGCCCGAACGTGTGCAGGATCACGATGGTGATATGTTTGCGGCAATCCGGCAAAAGGACATGCTGCTGCACCACCCGTATGAGACCTTTGATATGGTTATTCGGTTCCTGCAACAGGCCGCGCGGGACCCGAATGTTGTAGCGATCAAGCAGACGCTCTACCGGACGTCGCGCAATTCGCCCATCGTTGAGGCGCTGTGCGAAGCTGCCGAAATGGGCAAGAACGTCACTGCCTTGGTGGAGCTGAAGGCACGCTTTGATGAGGCCGCGAATATCCGCCAATCGCGGCGGTTGGAACGATCCGGCGCGCATGTGGTCTATGGCTTTATCAATTACAAAACCCACGCCAAGATCAGCACCGTAGTCCGCCGCGAGGGCGATCAACTTGTGACTTATACGCACTTTGGGACGGGCAATTACCATCCGATCACTGCGCGCGTTTACACTGATCTGAGCCTGTTTACCTGCGACGCGGCCCTTGGACGCGATGCGACCAAGGTGTTCAATTATATCTCTGGTTACGCGCAGCCCGTTGGACTGGAAAATTTGTCCATCTCGCCGCTGGATATGAAATCGATCCTACTGGAGCGGATTGAGGGCGAGATCGCACACGCCAAGGCCGGACGGCCCGCAGTGATTTGGGCCAAGATGAACTCGCTGATTGATCCCGATATTATCGACGCCCTTTATGCGGCTTCCGGCGCGGGGGTGCGGATTGATTTGGTGGTACGAGGTATTTGTGGACTGCGTCCGGGTGTTGTGGGGCTAAGCGAGAATATCCGCGTGAAATCGGTAGTAGGTCGGTTTTTGGAACACTCTCGCATCGTGTGTTTTGGCAATGGTCAGGGCCTGCCGTCGAAAAAGGCGCGTGTCTATATTAGCTCTGCCGATTGGATGGGGCGCAATCTTAATCGCCGGGTCGAAACCTTGGTTGAAATCCGCAATGCGACCGTCAAGGCACAGATCGTGAGCCAGATTATGGCGGCCAATCTAGCTGACGTTGCGCAAAGCTGGGTGCTCGGTCCCGAAGGGGAGTTTGAGCGTGCAGATACTTCAAAGCTGGATAATCCCTTCAATTGCCATCGGTTTTTCATGGAAAACCCGTCGCTTTCTGGGCGTGGCTCTGCGGGGGCCAAGGACGTGCCGGAATTGGCGCACTCAGCCGACGATGACACTGCGCGTTGACCTGCGGGCCCTTCGCGGGCAAAGGTGACACCCAGACATCGGGATGTGTTTGAGCGACCAAGGAGATCCACATGGACGGAGCGGAACGCAGTGCGGAGCCGTGGGATCTGTTTGGAGCCCCGTTATTCAACGATCCCAAAGCGCGCGCGCTGTCGCGGGTCGGGGTGATTGATGTTGGCTCAAACTCAGTGCGTATGGTGGTTTTCGACGGCGCTGCACGGTCACCGGCCTATTTCTATAACGAAAAAATCTTGTGTGGTCTGGGCGCGGGGCTTTCTGAAACCGGTGTTCTCAATCCCGAAGGGCGCACGCGTGCGCTGGAAGCGATTCACCGCTTTGCCATTATCGCGCGCTCGATGCAGGTGTCGCCGCTGGTGGCAGTGGCCACCGCCGCGGTGCGTGAGGCCGTGGATGGTGATGCCTTTGTCACTGAGGTTGAGGCCGTGACCGGGCTGCGCATCCAATGCATCAGCGGCGAGCAAGAAGCGCGGTTTTCTGCGCAAGGTGTCTTGCTGGGCTGGCCGCAGGCGGATGGTTTGATGTGTGACATTGGCGGGTCGTCGATGGAACTGGCCGAGGTCACGCATGGCCATGTAGGGGCTTGTGTTTCGGCCCGGCTGGGGCCTCTTAAACTGGCGGGGCTGCCCGGTGGGCGCAAGGCGCGTTTGGCTGAGATTGACGCCACGCTCGGCGCCATGCGCGAAGAAATGTCGGGGGCCTACAAGACGCTGTTCCTCGTGGGTGGATCATGGCGCGCGCTTGCGCGGATCGACATGGAACGCCGCGCCTATCCGCTGCACGTTCTGCATGAATATACGATGCGGCCCCAAGATGTCCGCGCGACGGTGCAATACATCGGCCTGCAGGACCTAGAAGGCCTGCGCCAACGTACGGGGACGTCGTCGGCACGTATGGCGCTGGTGCCCATAGCGGGCGAAGTTATTTTGCGGCTTTTGCATCATTTCAAGCCGAGCCAAGTCGCGGTGTCCAGCTACGGCATTCGCGAGGGGCTTTTGTATGAGCAGATGCCCCAATCCCTGCGCGAGCGTGATCCTTTGATTGAAGCGTGTCGCTTCACAGAGGCCAAAGATGCCCGCCAACCGGGTTTTGGGCGCACGCTGTACCATTTTATTCTGCCGCTATTTCCAAAGGTGACGGCTGCACGCAAACGCCTGATCAAAGCTGCGTGTTTGCTGCATGATGTCGGTTGGCGCGCGCATCCCGACTATCGTGCGGATGTTGGTTTTGACAGGGCCGCGCGGTCCAACTTTGGCGGGTTATCCCATGCGGAGCGCGTGTTCCTTGGCCTCGCGCTATTGCACCGTTATCGCAACAAACGGGCCTATGAAAAATACGACAGCCTTGCGCATTTGCTCACCCCGGAGGAGGCTGAACAGGCGGAGGTTTTGGGGAAGGCGATGCGCTTTGGGGCGATGTTCTCGGCGCTTGATCCGACCCTGATGGCCACGCTCGAATGGGCCCCGAAAAAGCGGCAAATCACGCTTGGCCTTCCTGCAGGTGAGGGGGAGGTGCTGTTCGGAGAGGTCGCGCAGGCGCGCTTTGCCTCGCTTGAAAGCAGCCTTGGTGCGACATCCAAGGTGCGTGTCGCACGCAGCTAAGCGGCTTGCCCCCGAGCGTTGGCTTGGCTAAGGCAAGAGGGCACTTTTCCGGAGACTTTCTATGCGCCTGAGCCGCTATTTCCTGCCCGTCCTCAAAGAAACGCCGTCCGAGGCGCAGATTGTCAGCCACCGCTACATGTTGCGCGCAGGCATGATCAAGCAGGCGCAGGCCGGTATCTATTCCTGGTTGCCGCTGGGCTTCAAAGTACTCAAACGGATTGAGCAGATCGTTCACGAAGAGCAGGAACGTGCAGGCCATATCCCCCTGTTGATGCCGACGCTGCAATCGGCGGACCTGTGGCGCGAAAGCGGCCGGTACGACGACTACGGCGAAGAGATGCTGCGCATCACTGACCGCCACGGTCGCGATATGCTGTACGGGCCCACGAACGAAGAGTTGATCACCGACATCTTCCGCAGCCATGTGTCCAGCTACAAGGACCTGCCGCTGACTTTGTATCACATCCAATGGAAATTCCGCGATGAGGTTCGTCCTCGGTTCGGTGTGATGCGCGGGCGTGAGTTCTTGATGAAAGACGGCTATAATTTTGATCTGACCAAAGAGGCCGCGCTGCACGCTTACAACCGCCACCTCGTCAGCTATCTGCGCACATATGAGCGGATGGGCCTGCAGGCTATTCCGATGCGTGCGGACAGTGGCCCGATTGGCGGCGATGACACGCATGAATTCCTCGTGCTGGCCGACACGGGCGAAAGCGAAGTGTTCTACGATTCAGCCGTGACGGACCTGACGTTCGGCGATCGCGCGATTGACTACGACAGTGTCGATGAATGCGCGGGTATCATGCGTGAATTCACCGAAAAATACGCTCGTACCGACGAAACCCATGATGAGGCAAAGTTCAACGAAATCCCCGAGGAGCGCCGCCGCGTCGCGCGCGGTATCGAAGTGGGGCAGATTTTCTACTTTGGGACCAAGTATTCCGAGGCCATGGGCGCCACAGTCCAAGGTCCTGATGGAAAGCCCACGCCAGTGCACATGGGCTCCCACGGGATTGGTGTGAGCCGGCTTTTGGGCGCGATCATTGAGGCAAGCCACGACGACAAAGGCATCATCTGGCCCGAGGGTGTGACGCCATTCCACGTTGGGATTGTGAATCTTAAGCAGGGTGACGCAGAGGCCGATGGCGCGTGTGAAGGGCTTGAGACCGCATTGATCAACGCAGGCCTCGACCCTCTTTATGATGACCGGAACGAGCGGGCCGGGGGCAAGTTCGCGACGATGGACCTGATCGGTTTGCCGTGGCGGATCACCGTGGGGCCACGGGGTCTAAAGAACGGTGTGGTTGAGCTGACCTCTCGCCGGACTGGCGAAAGCGAAGAGATGGCGCCCGAAGCTGCCGTGGCCAAGTTGGTTGAGATTTACGCAAAGCACCTCTGAAGTACTGCGCCTTCAGGTGATCAAAATAAAGAACCCGCCTCAGCTGATGCTTTGGCGGGTTTTTGATGGCCCAATAATGTGGTTCGGAGCGGCTCGCTACTCCGCCATTGCCTCTGCACGCTCAATCGCGGGCTTGATGGTGTCTTCCATAGTGCTGCGTGTGATGGGGCCGGCCCAACGCAGGACAACCGTGCCGTCGCCCGCAATCACGTAGGTTTCTGGCACGCCGTATAGGCCCCAGTTGATCCCCATCCGACCAGTGGCGTCGGCCACGTGGGCGGCGAATGGGTCACCAAGCTCTGCAAGGAAGTCGAGGCCATCTACGGCCTCGTCCTTGTAGTTGATCCCGTAGACGGGCAGTTGCGCGGCAAGCTCTTTGATCATCGGGTGTTCGGCCCGGCATGGCACGCACCAAGAGGCCCAAAAGTTGACCAATGTCACGTCCCCTGCACGGAGCGTGGCGTCATCAAATGACGCAAGCCCGGGCAGTTCTACGCCAGCAACGGCAGGCGCCTGACGGCCTTCGATGGTCGAGGGCAGGGCGTCGGGGTTGTCGCGAAATAGGCCTGGGCCAAAGAAGGCTCCGATCAGGGCTGCGAACAGCCCCACTGGAATCATCGCGACCCAATTGACCGATTTCCGCTTGTTCGGGGTGGGGGTCTCACTCACCTTTGCGCGCCTTTTCTTCCTGCTGAAGCCGTTGTTTGATTTTACGGCCTTTCCACAGGGATTGCCCAATCAAAAGCGCGAGAAGACCAAGGCTGACGCCATAGGCGAGGCCAACCTCTGTCGCGTATTTTCCAAGGTCCGGAAGGATGTGCGCGGTGATCATGCGGCCATGCTCCGTGCGTCAAGGGCGTGCAGGCGGCGGCGGCGGATTTCCATACGCGTGCGGTAGAGGACGAGCGTCACAAACAGGCACACAAAGCCCGCCATGGATATGACTGCTGGATACCAGAACACGTTTGATATGTTCTGTTCCTTGTCCATTGAGAACGTCGCACCTTGGTGCAGGCCTTGGTTCCAGAACAGGACCGCGTAGCGTGACAAGAGGGCAAAGACCGAACCGACGAGGCAGAGCACCGAGGTTAAATCAGCGGCTGCATCGGGGTTTTCGATCGCTTCCCACAGAGCCATGTAGCCAATGTAAAAAAGGAAAAGGATCAAGAATGACGTCAGGCGCGGGTCCCATTCCCAGTAGGTACCCCACATGGGTTTGCCCCAAATCGCCCCAGTAAACAGCGCGATCAACGTCATCACCATTCCGATGGGGGCTGCGGCGCGGGCCGCAAGCGCGCTGACGTGGTGGCGGCGGATAATCCAGATGAGCGAGCAGACCAGCATCATCAGCCACGCGTTGATCGCCATCAGGGCTGCGGGCACGTGCAGATAGATGATCTTGACCGTTGATCCTTGGCGGAAGTCGTCAGGGGTGAAAAAGAAACCCCAAATGAGCCCCGTTACGATCAGCAAAGCTGACATCACAACGAGCGGCGGCAAGAGCCACGATGAGGTCGCCATAAAGCGGCGCGGATTGGCGTATTCCCACAAAGACATGGATCGAAATTATGGGGCCGACCCAGCAGCGACAAGGGACAAAGCGGGAAGGGTGTTAGCGCAAATTGACGCGGAGGGCGGCGGCGGTAGCGAAGGGCAGCAACGCGACGGTGCCCAGTGTGATGCCTGCCAGAAACGCAAGTGGTGTGGCCGTGGCCAGTCCGTCGGCGCCGCGTTTGACCACTTCGGCGCCAAAAATAAGGGTCGGGATATAGAGGGGCAGCACCAGCAATGACATCAGCAAACCACCCCGTTTGAGCCCCACCGTCAGGGCCGCCCCAAACGTACCCAACCACGAAAGCGCAGGCGTTCCGACGAGCAGAGATAGGATCAGCCACGGCATGGCCTCAACCGGTAGGCTCAGGAACAACCCAAGCAGCGGCGAGATTGCCACAAGCGGCAGGCCGGTTGTAATCCAATGCGCGAGCGCTTTGGACACCGCGACGCCCTCTAGGGGAAGCGGGGCGGTGGCCAACAAGTCTAGTGAGCCGTCCTCCCAATCGAGGGCGAACACCCGGTCGAGCGACAAAAGGCACGCCAGCAATGCGCCGAGCCATAGAATGCCCGGTGCAATCACACCCAGCGTCGCCGAGTTTGGCCCAACCCCGAAGGGTACCAAAACCGTTACGATCAGGAAAAAGGCGAGCCCCAGCCCAAAGCCGCCACCTGCACGAAAGGCAAGCGCAAGGTCTCGTCTCAAGAGGGCGATCATTCGAAGGCCTCCTCAAACGGATCATCGGTTTGGCGGCCTGACAGTTTGGTAAAGGGGCTGATGTCGAGCACGCGCGCGTTGGGTAGCCCAAGATCAATATGGGTCGCGATCAGGGCTGAGCCGCCTTGCGCCAAATGGGCTTCAACCGCGCGGGCAAAGCGCGCGACGTTTTCAATATCTAGGCTGACGGTAGGTTCATCCATGACCCAAATTGGCCGGCCGGTGACGACCATGCGCGCCAGCGACAGGCGACGCTTTTGTCCCGCGGACAAGGCACTGGCACGGCGATCGCGCAGCGCATCTAGGTCAAACGCTGCGATGGCGGTTTCGACGGCATGCGCTGGATCGCTTTCAAAGACCGAGGCCCAGAAGGCGAGGTTTTCCGCGACGCTGAGCTGTGCTTTTAAACCATCGGCGTGGGCGGCGTATGCGATGGTGTCTTCGGGCGCGTTGATCTGGCCTTCTAGCGGTGGCGTTAACCCTGCAAGGCAGCGAAGCAATGTGGTTTTGCCTGCACCATTGGGGCCGCGCAGGATCAAGGCTTCGCCCGCGGCGATCTCAAACGTCACCCCTTCAAGGATGCGCAATTGCCCACGGCGGCAGGCTAGGTTCGTGACGGACCATTCCATGGCTCCGGTCTAACCCCCTCATGCCACGACTGAAACCCCCGTTTCATCGGCGCATTGGACTACGGTTATTGCTTTTGCGCCTCCTGACGCGCGCGCTCCCCTTGTGGACGCCACAAAACCTCCCAAATTTGATATGAAGGCATTTAAAATCAGGAGGAGCCCACCATGACTGTTGTCGTTGGCAGCGATACCGCAAAGACCCGTAAAACGTTGAGCGTCGGAGCCGAACAGATCGACTATTATTCGATCCCTGCGGCTCAGGCCGCCGGTTTGGGCGATTTCTCAAAACTTCCCGCGGCTTTGAAGGTCGTTCTGGAAAACATGCTGCGGTTTGAGGATGGCGGACGCACGGTGTCGGTTGATGACATCAAGGCGTTTGCGCAGTGGGCGGTTCAAGGGGGGCAAAACCCGCGAGAAATCAACTACCGGCCCGCCCGGGTTTTGATGCAGGACTTCACCGGCGTCCCAGCTGTTGTAGACCTTGCGGCGATGCGTGACGGGATTGTGGCTTTGGGGGGCGACGCACAACAGATCAACCCGCTTAACCCCGTGGATCTGGTGATCGACCACTCTGTTATGATCGATGAGTTCGGCAATCCGCGCGCGTTTCAGATGAATGTCGACCGCGAGTATGAGCGCAACATGGAGCGTTATACCTTCCTGAAATGGGGGCAATCGGCGTTCAACAACTTCCGCGTGGTGCCCCCCGGCACTGGGATTTGCCACCAGGTGAATCTTGAGTATTTGGCCCAAACCGTCTGGTCCGATGCTGATCAAAACGGGGTGCAGGTCGCTTATCCCGACACGCTTGTTGGGACTGATAGCCATACCACCATGGTTAACGGGATGGCTGTTCTAGGCTGGGGCGTAGGCGGGATTGAGGCAGAGGCCGCAATGCTGGGCCAGCCGATCTCGATGCTGATCCCAGAGGTCGTGGGCTTTGAACTGATTGGCCAGATGATGGAGGGCACAACAGGGACCGACCTTGTTCTCAAGGTGGTTGAGATGTTGCGTGCCAAGGGTGTCGTCGGCAAATTTGTAGAGTTCTGTGGCGCTGGGCTGGATACGCTGCCTTTGGCCGATCGCGCAACGATTGCAAACATGGCCCCAGAATATGGCGCCACCTGCGGATTCTTTCCCATCGACGCAGAAACGTTGCGCTACATGCGGACCACGGGCCGGGATGCGGACCGCGTTGCATTGGTTGAAGCTTATGCAAAGGCCAATGGACTGTGGCGCGATGCCGATTATGCGCCGATCTACACTGATACCTTGCACCTCGACATGGGGACTATCGTGCCTGCGATTTCGGGACCCAAACGTCCGCAGGATTACGTTGCATTGACCGATGCAAAATCTGCATTCACCCACGAAATGGCCGAGACGTTTCAACGTCCGATGGACAAAATGGTCCCGGTTCAGGGTGAGGATTACGCGCTTTCGTCCGGCAAGGTCGTGATCGCTTCGATCACGTCATGCACCAATACGTCGAACCCTTATGTGATGATCGGCGCGGGCCTCGTGGCGCGAAAAGCGGCGGCTTTGGGGCTGAACCGCAAGCCTTGGGTCAAGACCTCACTCGCGCCGGGATCACAGGTGGTGTCTGCCTACCTAGAGGCGGCGGGGTTGCAAGAGGACCTTGATAAGATTGGCTTCAACCTTGTCGGCTACGGCTGCACGACCTGCATCGGGAACTCGGGGCCGTTGCAGCCCGAGATATCCGAGGCGATTGCCGCAGGCGATCTAGTTGCGACCTCGGTCTTGTCCGGTAACCGCAATTTCGAAGGGCGGATTAGCCCAGATGTGCGCGCGAACTATCTGGCCTCACCTCCGTTAGTTGTCGCTTACGCACTGGCCGGAACGATGGATATTGATCTCACGACCGAGCCATTGGGCCAAGACCAGCAGGGCCGCGATGTGTTTTTGAAAGACATCTGGCCCACGCAAGCCGAAATCGCGGAATTGGTCGAACAAACCGTCACGCGCGAGGCCTTTCAAACCAAATATGCCGATGTCTTTAAGGGCGATGAAAAGTGGCAAAGCGTTCAGACAACGGATCAGAAAACTTATGATTGGCCACCCAATTCCACCTACGTGCAGAACCCGCCTTATTTTCAGGGCATGGGGATGGAACCCGGCACGATTGAGAACGTCGAGGGCGCCAAGGTCTTGGCGATCTTGGGGGATATGATCACGACGGACCATATCTCACCTGCGGGGGCGTTTAAGGAAACGACCCCAGCGGGCCGATATTTGCGAGAGCGGCAGGTGCCCTTGCGCGAGTTCAATTCCTACGGCTCACGCCGCGGCAACCATGAGGTGATGATGCGCGGCACCTTCGCCAACATCCGTATCAAGAATGAGATGCTGGATGGGGTTGAAGGGGGCTATACCAAAGGCCCCGATGGCACGCAGATGTCGATCTTTGATGCAGCGATGGCCCACAAATCTGCGGGCACGCCGCTCGTGATTTTGGGGGGCGCGCAGTATGGCACAGGCTCTAGCCGCGACTGGGCTGCAAAGGGCACGGCGCTTTTGGGTGTCAAAGCTGTCATCGCTGAAAGCTTTGAGCGTATTCACCGGTCTAACCTTGTGGGCATGGGGGTTATCCCGCTGGAATTCACGGGCGGAGACACGCGCAAATCATTGGGCCTGACAGGGGATGAGACGGTTTCGATACACGGACTCGACATGGTGAAACCCCTACAGGATGTGCCGTGTACGATTATCATGGGCGATGGTTCGATCAAGGAAATCACGCTGAGGTGTCGGATCGATACCGAGGTTGAGATAGAGTACATCGAAAATGGAGGCGTGCTGCATTACGTGCTGCGCAACCTTGCAAAGGCGAGCTAGGCGCACTGCTAAAAAAGCCCAGCCTCGCTCGACGATATGGCGGGGCTGACGCAAGACATGCTGGGCCTAGACCGGCATGTTGTCCCACATGTCATCGTCTGCCTCTTCGACTTTTGGTGCAGGCTCGGCGCGATCCCGCAGCAATTCAGGCTGAAGCAACATTTTCTGCATTTCGATCATCTGGCGCGACCACAGGTCGATCGTGTCAGGGGGCGGGGTATGGGGGGCAGTCCGTGGTAGGGTGGTCATCGTGTTCCTCCTTATTGAGACCTTTGGAACAAGTATGCCCCGGATGTGTGATCGGGTCTTTGCGATGCATCAGATGAATGCTGGTTTCTTCACTCACCCAAAGGTTGATTTTATGGAGCCGCAATAGGGTTTGGGTGTGCGAGCAGTTGAACCGGCGCGCGTCTCGGTCCACGATAGCGGCAACTCGCCGGGCCACCCCGCCCGGACCACCGAAAAACATCTAAGGAGTGATGATGGATCTTCGACAATTGGCGCCCGGCTTTTTTGCAGCACCGCAATTAGAGCCCTCGGATATGGCGACACTTGCAGCACAAGGCGTGACGACCGTGATTTGTAACCGCCCCGAGGTGGAGAACCCGCCGCCATTGCAGGCAGCTGCAATGCAACAGGCCGCTGAGGCTGCGGGCCTTGCGTTTGTGTTCAACCCTATCACGATGGGTGCGATGACGATGGACAACGTGGAGGAGCAATCCGAAGCGATGGCGGGCAGCGAAGGTGGTGTTGTGGCCTATTGTGCATCAGGCACCCGGTCCGCGATCATGTGGGCATTGGCACAGGCGGGGCAGATGCCCACGGATGATATCCTAACTGCGACGGCCTCAGCGGGATACCAGCTAGACGGGTTGCGCGGGCAGATTGATGCGCTCGCGGCCGAGGAATGAGCGGGCTGGATGGCAAGCGCTGGCACGATATGGGCGGTGCGCTTGCCGGGCCAATCCCTCAGGATGATCACGACTTTGCGCTTTGGGAAAAGCGGGTGGATGCATTGATGATCCTCGCCTCAGGTGCTGGGCATTTCACCGTTGATGGGCTGCGCCGAGCACTGGAAGACATGGGCGAGACGGCCTTTGAGACCATGAGCTATTACGAGCGCTGGGTTGCGGCCATCAATCAAAACCTGTTGGAGCAAGGTGTCTATTCGATCGCTGAGTTGGGCGAAAAGATGGAAGCCGTGCAAGCGCGCGGTGACACCTATGGTGAGGCGAGCAATGCCGGATAGGGTACGGGTGCGCACTTGGGCACCGCCCGGGCATGTCCGAACGCCCAGCTATCTGCGGGGCAAAGTCGGTGAAATCGAGCGGACCTTGGGTCCGTTTGGCAACCCTGAAAAGCTTGCATACGGTCTGCGGGCAGAACCTCTGGCCCTGTACCGGGTGCGGTTTCGGATGGGCGATGTTTGGGGCGCGGATGCGGAGCGTCCTGATGATATGCTTGAGGCGGAAATCTATGCCCATTGGCTTGAGCCCGTTTGATGGTGTTGGAATTTTGAGTATTTTTGGAACAAAGGAGGGAGGGATGCGCGATGCCACATGATCACCATGACCATGATGAATTGAGCCCGTCTGGCCACCCTTACCGTGCCGATCAAGACGGCCCGCTGAGCTATTGGCAGGTCATGGAAATCGCGGTGCGGGAGTTGATGATCGAAAAGGGCGTGACAACAGCGGATGCCGTGACCGCTCAGATCGAGGCAATGGATGCGCGTAGCCCTGCGCATGGTGCAGCGGTTGTGGCGCGGGCTTGGGTTGATCCGGCTTTTCGTGCGCGGCTTTTGGACGATGGATCGGCAGCCTGTGCGGAGATGGGGTTTGATGTGGGGCCTATGCGTTTGATCGCCGTAGAGAACACAGCGGAGGTCCATAACGTGGTCGTCTGTACGCTCTGTTCTTGTTATCCGCGAAACCTTTTGGGCCTGCCTCCGGATTGGTACAAATCGCGGGCGTACCGATCGCGCACCGTGCGTGAGCCGCGCAAGGTGTTATCCGAGTTCGGCTTGGATCTGCCATTTGGGGTCACATTGCGGGTGCATGATAGTACCGCGGATATGCGATATCTTGTGGTGCCTGCGCGCCCCGAGGGCACTGCGGATTTGGGCGAGGCTGAGCTTGCCGCTTTGGTCACGCGGGATGCGATGATCGGCGTTGGTGTGGCCAAAGCGCCTTAGTCGACGCGGAGGGTCGCCAAGTAGGGGCCGTAGTTTTCCCCTTGGGCAAGAACCACGCGCCGTGCGGGTGGTTCGGGCGGGGCGGGCAGTGTGACAGTCACGGGCCGCGCGCCATCAAAGCGTTCGAGAGCGACCCAATCGGTCACGATGTGCGTGTAGGTCACCGATTTGCCCGCGTTTTCACCTGAGGTGATATCCACGGTTTGTGAAGGAACGTAGGTCACCAACATGATCCGGGCGGGCGGGTCGATTGGATTGTCGGCCTCGGCGCGGATGGTGATGCCGTTCGGCTCTGAGGTCATCGTCATGCGCATGGCGGGCGCGTGTTTCGTGTGGGCGGCAATCTGCGCCATGACTTGCATAGGTTTCGCGCCTGCCACGTGGTCGGTGCCACCCACGACCATGTGTGGCGTGTAGACAACGGTGCTGCCAGCGGCGCGGGCATAGCCTTTTTGACGTTTGCCAAAAGCAGGTTGGGCAAAGGTGTCGGGCCAGCCGATGTAATCCCAATAGTCCACGTGCAAGGCCAGCGCGATCACGTCCTCGTTGCGCGCCAACTCACCCAATAGCGCGTCAGCTGGCGGGCAAGAGGAACACCCCTGCGAGGTGAACAGTTCCACCACCACAGGATCAGCCTGAACGGCGGATAGGGGAAGAAGGGCAAGAACGCAGGCCGCAAGAGTGTGACGCATCAAGATGGCTCCGATGTTGGGTATTCTTGCATATAGAGCAGCCCATCGCGCAACGCCAATCAAGCAATTGCGAGCGGAGTTAAAGCCAGCGGCGCGTGCGGGAAATATATTCGAGGGCTGCATCGCCAAAGGTAAGGTGTAGCGCGATTTCTTCGGGTTCGATGAAGCGACGTTGCAGAATAATGGCGAGGATCACAGGCAGGGGCAGAGTGATCAGTGCGCCGTGCCAGAAAACGGCCGCAGCGGCGATGATGACCATACCCAGATAGATCGGGTTGCGGGTCACTTTGTACGGCCCCTCTACGATGAGGACACGGGGGCTATGGTGCGGCTCAATTGTTGTCTTCTTTTCGTAGAACCATAGGGCCGCCCAGGTAATGAGACCTAGCCCCAGCACCGTTAAGATGACTGCAATGAATGTGCTGACTGGCCCTGCAAAGGTGGCGATCGGTAGCAACGAGGCAAGTGCCCACGTTAGGAACAAACAGCCCAATAGCCAAAGGGGCGGGAGGTCAGGAAACCCTTTCATGGCAGCCAACACGGATCGTGGGGCTGGCACGCGCGCGGAAACTGCGGCGCGGAGGTCACAAGGGGATGCAAACATTCCATTCGCTCTGGTCGCAAGCGGCAAGAGACTTGTCAACGGCGCTGCAGCTGCAAACACTCAGGTATTATTAAAGGACCAACCTTGTGCGCGGTGTATTTTGGCGCGCGGGTTGGCGCAGACCGAGGCATTTTATGACCGATAGCATGACCCAGACGCGGCCCCAATTTGTGACGCGGAATGATCAGCGCGGCGTTGCAATCATTACACTGGCGCATCCTCCGCGAAATGGGTTGGAGCGGGAGGTCATTGCCGAACTCCAATCAGTTGTGCAGATGGCACTTTTGGATGCCGAAGTGCGGGCGTTGGTTATCACGGGCGAAGGCGCAGGGTTTGCAGCTGGTGCGGATTTGCGTGGCGCGGTGGCGCGGCCGGATCCTGCATTGTCGGCGCTGTGCCGGCTGTTAGAGGATGCGCCCAAGCCGACCTTGGCCGCAATCCATGGGGCAGCAATCGGCCCGGGGCTAGAACTGGCATTGGCTTGTCATTTTCGTGTGGCACAGGTGGATACGCAATTCTCATTCCCGGATATCGCGCTGGGCTGGTTGCCAGCGGCGGGTGGAATACAAAGACTAACGCGCATTGTCGGCGGACGTGCCGCCATGGGGGCGCTGTTGGGGGGGCGTGCATTCGGCACGCCGCGGGCCGAACAATTGGGACTGTTGGATATTGTCACGCAGGACGCACCATTGGAGGCCGCGATAACACGTGCCTTGGAGGTTGGCCCGCGCCCAACGCGAAAACGTTTGGATGCCTTGGTTCACGCCAAGCTGGATATTAACGCGATAAACGCAGAGCGGACCAAGCGTGCTGTTGTCGAGGCGGCAACAGGGGCTCCACGTGCAATTCTGGCGTGCATAGAGGCCGCTTTGACAGAGGATATGGCATCTGGTTTTCGGCTAGAGGCGCGGTTAGCAGCAGCTTGTGCCGAGGACCCGGCCGGGCGCGCATTGCGTGCCATATTTCTTGCTCGGCGTGATGCGGTGCGGGCTAAGGCTTTGGATACAAGCCAGGTTTCGGTACAACGGCTTGGGTTGGTTGCAAGCGGTGATGCGCGGGCTGATCGGATCGCGGCTCTTTTGGGGGCACGGGGCCTGCGGGCGGGTTTGGCCTTGGTTGTGGCGGGCGATGATACGCGTGCTCGCGCTAGGCTGAGTGCCCAGATCGAGCGGCACCTACAGCGATCTGAGGTCGCGGGCCACGTGTCGGCCGGACGCTTCAATGCACTGATGGAAGGGGCCAACTTAGCAGCGAGCCTGCCGGATATCGGGGCCTGCGACGTGGTGTTTGTGGGCAACGTGCGGCCAGATGTTCTGGCGCATATGCGGGCCGATGCGGCTTGTTTGTGCCCGTCTGACGGATCGGATGCGCCTGCGTCGACATCTGCGCAAGTGTTACCCTGTCGTGGGTTGATGGCCCCCCGCGCTGTGGTGGAGTTGTGTCCATCTGAGACCACGAGCCCACAGGCGCAGGCCCTCGGATTGGCATTGGTTCGTGCGTTGGATCGGCCTGCAATTAAGGTGCCTGCGGGCAAGCCGCCGGTGTTGCCCGCGCTTGAGGCCGCTTGGCTCGTTGCGGCAGATCATTTGCTTATAGCCGGGGCAAGCGTGGCTCAGATCGACGCGGCTTTTGCCACGGCTGGCTGGCGGGAAGGGCCGTTTGTGCGGCAAGATCGGTTTGGCATTGTAGCCACGCGGACCCGCATCGCACAGGCTGCGGCACACCAGTCTGAAGGCGGTATCAAGCTGGCCGCATCCTTGATCGCTGCGGGGCAAAACGGGGCTAAGTCCGGTTTGGGCTATTACACGTGGGAGGCCGGTGAACTTGTGGGCGAAAACCCTGCTGTCCAGTCGGCAATCACCCTTTTGCAGTCTGCACAAAGGCCGATCCTTGATGCCGATATCGTGCCCTATTGTGCGGCGGCGATCAGCAACCAAGCCGCTCGTATTTTGGGGGCGCAGGGTGTGTCCCGCCCGTCAGACTTGGATGTGGCTGCCGTGTTTGGCTTGGGTTGGCCACGCAGTCAGGGTGGCCCTATTTGGGCCGCTGAGGATGAGGGGCTTGGCCTTTTTCTGAGCCGTATCTGGGGCTATAGCACACAGGACATCACGTTTTGGCAGCCCGCGCCTCTGCTTGAGAGCGCGGTGGCCAAGATGCGTGAAACACTCGCGCCCTAAAGGGTTTGGCGCGGTGCACCTGCGTGGTGGGCGACGCGCGCCAACACATCGACGCCCATTTGGGCCGCCAGCCCTAGGATATCGATCGGCAACCAGTTTTCCGCGATCCGGTCACCATCGAACCGGTAAAAATCCATGACTGACATCTTAATGGGACGGCCTGTGGGAGCCATGCCAAGGTATTCACCTGTGTGTGTCGCGCCCACGTCGCCGCCCGTAACCGCATAGTCGCCATCACCAATTCTGATGAAGTGGCCAATAGCGTAACGATCTGGAAAGGCGCGTAGAAAGGGTATTTGGTGGTGTGCGCGAAACCCTGCAAGGCCTCGCGTCGCACCAATTCCGCCTCCGGCATAGTACATAAAGTTTTCCGTCCACCAGTCGGACATCGGCATGGAATCGAGCGATTTTCCGTCAAAACTTAATAGGGCGTCGTGCATCGCGAAGACGCGGTCGAGCGCATCAGCTGGACCGGCTTGGTCCAGTAAAACGCCGCCGCCGCCCTTAGGCCCCGGCCAATGGCCCGGCGCACCAAGAGGTGCAGCCAATGGCCAGCGGCCCACCTGCAACAAAAGGTCAGCAAGATCCCAGATCAACCAAGACCGTCGCAGGCGACCATCCTCGAAATAATGCGCCTCACCATAGCGGAGAGTGACCACGCCGTGGCTGGGCGGAATGCCAAACAGTGGCGCACTAAAGGTGCCTTGGTAACTGCCCATGCAGGCGACCAGTGGCCCAAAACGCTCAAATTTCGCGCGTGGGTCAGGGTGGTTTTCACCCGCTAGAAAAATATCGTCCCGCCGCTCCCCGTCGGGGAGGGCGCGGCGCAAAGCTTGCCATATCTCGGCGACGCCCGCGCCGCCTGTGACATGGCCGACCGGGTGCATGGCCTGCGCTTGGGCGTTTTCATGTGGGGCGACGGTGCCCGCAAAAAGGCCTTGAAGGGCGGCGAAAGCCTCTGATTTCAGCTGAGCGAGATCCATTTGATGATACGTTCCGTGATTTTTGCAAACCTATGCAAAAACTCTTGCCCCGCCCTGCGCGCGCTGTCTAGTGTGCTTGCGACACAATAGAGGTAGCAGATCATGGCCGAGATCGTCTTGAAAGATGTGACGAAACGCTGGGGCGATTTTGTCGGCGTTCACAAATTTGATCTGACGATTGCTGATCGGGAATTCCTTGTCCTGTTGGGGCCTTCTGGCTGCGGCAAAACCACGACAATGCGGATGATCGCCGGTCTGGAGGATCCGACGTCGGGCGATATCGTGATCGGCGGCAACCGGGTCAATGACCTAGACCCCAAGGATCGGGACGTGGCCATGGTGTTCCAAAGCTACGGTCTTTACCCGAACATGGACGTCTATGAGAATATTCGTTTTCCGTTAAAGGTGCGCAAAGTTCCGGAGGCTGATCATCATGACCGGGTGATGAAAGCGGCTGCGATGGTTGAGTTGGAAGAGTTTCTTCATCGCAAACCCGCCGCATTGTCGGGCGGGCAGCGTCAGCGGGTCGCCTTGGCGCGTGCAATTGTACGCAAACCCCAAGTTTTCTTGATGGATGAACCGCTTTCTAACCTTGATGCCAAACTACGCGTGTCGACCCGCGCGCAGATTAAGAACCTGAGCCATGAGCTTCAGGTAACCACGATTTACGTAACGCATGATCAGATCGAGGCTATGACGCTTGCGGATCGTGTCGTCGTCATGAAACAGGGCAAGGTGCAGCAAGTTGGCACCCCAACTGAGATCTATGACCGTCCCGCCAATACGTTCGTTGCGGGCTTTATTGGCAATCCGGCGATGAACCTGATGGAGGGGGAGATGCGCGATGGCACGTTTACGGGTGCCAACATCACGATCCCCGGTTTCAGCGGCGTTGCGGATGGCCCCGTAACCTGTGGGTTCCGTGCCGAAGACGCCAGTGTTGCGAAAGGTGCCGGCCAGCTGAGTGCTCCTGTTTATTCGATGGAGTTGCTTGGCGATAGTACGATGGTCACCGTCAAAGCTGGCGGTGCATTGGCGGCCGTGAAGGCTGGCAAAGAGTTCCGCACGCAAATTGGTGCACCTTTTGCTGCCGACATCCCGGTTGGCATCTGCCACCTGTTTGACGCGCAAACCGGCGAACGGGTTGACTAAGACGTTTGACCTGATTGTTGTGGGCGGTGGGGCCGCTGGTGCGACATGCGCTAGTCGTTTGGCCGAGCAAAATCCCGCGCTTTCGATTGCGCTACTAGAGGCTGGCCCATCGGACCGGCACCCTTTGGTGCGGGTTCCGTTTGGCTTGATCTGGTTGATGGGATCGCGGCGCGATTGGGCTTATCGTACAGTGCCTCAAGAAAGTTTGGGCGGACGATGCGTGTCGGTGCCACGCGGCAAGATGTTGGGAGGGTCGGCATCGATGAATTCAATGGTCTGGTTCCGTGGGCGGACGGATGATTATGACCATTGGGGGCCAGGGTGGGGTTGGGACGATGTCCGCCCCCATTTTGAGGCAGTTGAGGAACAGATGCGCCCGGCGCCTTTGCGCGATCCGCATCCACTGAGCACCGCTTTGGGGCGAGTCCATGGTGGTCCGCCAACGCCCGAGGTCGTTTCAAGTGGGCCGTTCATTGTGAATATAGAAAACGGGCAGCGCCGCTCACCTGTGGATGCGTTTTTGCGAGGCACGAATGTTCATGTTCTGAAGAACTGTTCTGTGCGTAAGTTGATGTTTACGGAAGGGCGTGTTCAAGGTGTGCAGACGGGCGGGGGTGAGCAAATCAAAGCTCGTGCTGGCGTCGTGCTGAGCGCAGGCACAATTGGAACACCACAAATTCTGATGCAATCGGGACTGGGCCCCGCCGAAATGTTGCAAAACGCTGGTATTGCCGTTCAGCGCGACATTCCCGGCGTGGGGGCTAATTTGCACGATCATCCAGCCGTGGCAGTCCACCACGAAGGACGCGGGTCGGGGCGTGGGCTAACACTGGGCCAATTACCGCTTTGGGTCGCCGCGCCGTTTCAATGGCTTGCGTCCGGGCGCGGGCCTTTGGCGTCGAACACTGTTGAAGCGGGTGGATTTTTAGCGGGAAAAGACGGTGGCGCCCCTCGGTTTCAGGTGCATTTTGTCCCGACCCGCATTGGTTTTGGAAAACGAGCGATTGGGCTTGGCGCTGGGTACTATGCGGATGTCTGTTTGATGCAACCGCGTTCTCGCGGGCGCATGACGCTTGGGGCTAATGGCGTGGTGCAGATTGATCCAGGGTTGCTGAGTGATCCGGATGATCGGGTCGAACTGCGCGAAGGCCTGTGTGCCCTGCGCGCGCTTTTGCGCGCAGCCCCCTTCGGCCCCCGATCGGCTCCAGAAGTTTTCCCGGCAACGGGTGATGATACAGTTGCAGTTGATGCCCATATCGATGCGCGTCTAGGAACGGCATATCATCCAGTTGGGACATGTGCGATTGGCGCGGTCCTCGGCCATGATCTGGCGTTTCATGGCATTCACGGGCTGTGGCTTGCTGATGCGAGTGTTATGCCGCGTATCACATCAGCGAACACAAATGCGCCCTCTATCATGATCGGTCACCGCGCAGCGCGGCTGATTACACAACAACTTAAAGCTCAATAGTCAAAGGAAGATGTCATGAAAGGCAGCCGCCCCGAACAAGCCACCCTTACGCGTGAAACGGATATGTCCAAGACCGAGGAGACCCGCGCGGTTATCGAAGGCATGGTGGACGGACTGAATGACCACCGCATCGCCGACATAGGGGAGTTCTTTGCCGAAGGTTTTCGTTGGATGGGCAATACGGGTTGTGGCACCAAAGAAGGCCTGCGCGCGTTTCAAGAGAACTGGCAAAAGCCATTTCAGGCCGCGTTTTCGGATAAAGTCTGTGTGGATGAAGCGCGGATTTACATGGGCGAGTGGGCTGCGGCCTTTGGACGGCAAGAGGCCACTCATTCCGGCCGATTTATGGGTGTGGAAGCTACAGGGAAACGGATCACGATCCGCTACATGGATTTTTGGAAGGTTGAGAGCGGCAAGATTGTCGATAACTATGTAATGGTCGACTTTCCCCACGTGCTCGCGCAACTCGGGGTCGATGTGTTTAACGGTGAGGGTTGGGAGGCTTTTGATCGCGGTGAAAAGCAGCCGCCGCAGCCGTAGCAAGTGTCAGCTAAGGAAGATACCTATCACCACCAGCATCAGGCCGAGCGCGGAGATAGCCACCGCACCGAGGTTCAACGCGACCAAGCCGCGTAGGCGTAATTCCATATCGGCACCTTCCAGCCCTGCGCGCTTGGCTTTGACAGCAATGGCTACACACCACACAAGCAGGGCTATTCCTGCGAACGTCATGCCTGCGCCGATCCACACCATCCATTCCATGGTTCTGCTCCCTTTGGGTTGCCCCTCGCTAGCGTCAGAATCCCCGTTGCGCAAGCCGGGTCGTCAGGATAGGCAATGCGCTCATTCCGTTCCGCAGGAGCTTGCTTATGTCCGATATGTCCGCCGAAACCCACTCAAACTCCACACCTGATAGTTATCGTGTCACGGCCGATGAACTGCGTCAGTTCATCGAACGTCTTGAGCGTCTTGATCAAGAGAAGAAGGACATCGCTGAGCAGCAGAAGGAAGTGATGGCCGAAGCCAAGGGGCGGGGCTACGATACAAAAGTTATGCGCAAAGTCATGGCACTGCGGAAGCGTGAGCCTGACGACATTGCCGAAGAAGAGGCGATATTGGACATGTATAAAGAAGCCCTTGGGATGCGCTAGATGCCTGAGGGTGGCTCTGGTTTCGGCCGCCAGAGCCACGTCACCTTGGGTGCAGCTTAGGCCACCAAAGAATTCCGACCACTATCCGTTGTATCCTGCTGTGTTTTGAATGCGCCCACCGCTCCCATCAGGCTTGCGGCTTCTTCATTCATTACATTTATTGCGGCTGTTGTTTCTTCAAACATTGCGGCGTTTTGTTGGGTCGATTGGTCCAAGTGCGCGCACACTTCGTTCACCTCAGCTAGGCCTGAGCTTTGCTGATCAGACGTTTCTGCTATGCGTTGAATTCGGTCGGAAATCTCCTGCACGCGCGTTGCGATAGCTTCGAGAGAAGAGCGGCTTTGATCCACAAGCGCGACGCCATCTCCGATGCTTTTGTCATTGAGTGAAATCAAGCCTGCAATTTCTTTCGCTGCCTCGGAGGAGCGGCCAGCAAGACTGCGAACCTCATTAGCGACGACCATAAACCCACGACCAGCTTCACCCACGCGGGCGGCTTCAACGTTGGCATTCAGGGCCAAAAGGTTGGTTTGGAACGAAATGTCGTCAATCAGGTCAATCACTTTGTTGATGGCCGCAGAGCTTTTCTTGATCTCCTCCATCGCCTGAACGGTTTCTTGCAGAAGCGTATTGCCCTGATGGGTCGCCCGATTCACGTCAGCGGCATCTGCACTGGCTTCGCGTGCGATGCCTGACGCCTCTTGAACGGATGTAGTGAGCGCGGCTAGGGAAACGGTCGTTTCTTGGAGCGAGGCTGCATTGTTCTCAGTCCGTTTGGCCAAGTCTTGAGCGGCGGATGCAATGCTGTCAGTCGAGTCTCGCATATTCATGCTGCTGTCACGGATGCTGCCAACGATTTTCGTTAGGCTGTCCATAGCATCATTCACGCTGCCGATGATAAGCTTGAAAATACCATCGTATTGGCCCGCAACACGGTGGCTCATATCGCCATCAGCCAATGCCTCAACGGCTGTCTTAATGGCTGACAGGCTGGTTTCAGTCGCCTCGCCGATCTCATTTATACCGACACACAGTTCCTTGAATGTGCCCTCTTTATCCTCAACAGGAAGTCGTTTTGAAAAGTCGCCATGCGCAAAGGACCGTACGACCGAGGCAATCTCTTCGGCAATTTTTTCGTTCGTTTTTCGAGCCTGTTCCTCGTTCGCCGCTTCAGCCAAAGCAATTCGTTCTGCTGTCGCTGCTGCTTCGCGCTCTTGTTGTCGGCGGGTTTCAACTTCGTTGCGTTCACGCTCCTGCAGATCGGCTTCTCGGGTTTGGGCCTCAAGAATACTGTCGCGAAAGGACGCGATGGCGGCAGATAGCTGCCCCAATTCCGTTTCCGTCACCTCGGGCACTTCGGTTTGTAATGCGCCCTCTGCCATTTTTGTTGCCACGCTTGAGATTTCGACCACCGAGTTGCGTATGACGCGCGCCATCAACACACTGAAAGCCAAGCATATGAGGAAACAAGCTGTCAGCCCGGCGACGGTCAGGATACCGTTCGTGAGGATCTGTTTCTGTGCGGCGCCAGTGAATGCGAGCAGATCTGCGGTAAGCGAGTCTTCAAACGCTTTTAACAGGTTGATTTTGTTTGTCTGCGCAGAGAAGTGCGCGGGGCCAGTAATGCCTTCGGTTGCACCACTTAACCCGCCCGAGTTGGCCACATCGCGCATGCGTTGCACACTGATCGCGGCTTCAGAGGACATCAAGTTGTCGAACCGAGCGATTTGTTCTGCTGTGGCGTCAGCTTTGAACTGAGAATAGTACACGTTCTGTGCCGCAATGAGTACGTTGAGACGAGTCAGCGACTGCACCGTAAAGCCCGCGGCGAAGCCGCCGGAACCAATCGCGCGTTCGATGCCTGCCCGCTCTTTGCCTTGCAAGAAGGCGGAATAAGCCGAAATAGCCGCAAAGCTGCGTGGGTCGGGGCTTTGCGCGGCAAAGGCGCGGATTGCCGATAAGACGTCAGCATTGAGGTTGGTGTAGTAGGCGACAGCCTGTCCTACCGAGACAGATTGCGCATCCACTTGCGCCCGCATGTCATCCATTACGCCAAGCTGCGCCACGATGCCTTTCAGTTGAGCATTTATCGCATTGTCAGGATACCGTTGCGATAGCTCAGCGATTTGTTCTTTGATTTCTGTGCGCAGTTTTGTGGTCAACTCGCGTTGATCACGCAATTCCCTGCCAAAGGTTTGGCCTTTTGAACTGAGAAACAGGGCTGATGCGCCACGCTCTTTTTGCTGCTCATGCACCAATGCCGATAGCCGCGTAGAGAAAGTCGTATATGTAATCAGCGTGCTGTAATTACTGTATTCTCTGATGCTCTTAATCGTGGAAAAGAGCGACAACATCGCGGCAAGAAAGATGGGCAGGGCGGTGGCAGCAAGGATAGCCCAAAGAATCGGTTTATGGCGAAGGAATGCAGTGATTTGGGGCATCAGGAGCTCTCAGGTTGTGCGAGTGTTCCGTCCTGCTACTGCAAAATTCTTTATTGTCTGTGAACGGACAGGCCGCAGATTTGGCCTGCCGTAGTCTATTTTTATTTGGGCGTTACAGCGCCCGCCAGCCAATATCACGGCGGCAAAAGCCACCGGGCCAATCGATTGCATCGACCATCTCATAGGCGCGCGTGCGCGCCTCTGCTAGGCTATCTGCCCGCGCGGTGACCGCCAATACGCGCCCGCCTGTCGCGACGATTGCACCGTCTTTCTCGGCCGTGCCCGCGTGGAACACCATAGTTTTGCTGTCCTCGGGAATGCTATCCAGCCCTTTGATTGTGCTGCCCTTTTCATAGGCGCCCGGATAGCCGTTGGCCGCCATGACGACGGTCATTACGTGATCATCCGCCCAGTGTACCTGAGCCTGCGCAAGCCGCCCTTCGGCGCAGGCGAGCATGACGTCCAGTGCTTGCCCACCCAGCCGCATCATCAGGCATTGGCACTCAGGATCACCGAACCGCACGTTATATTCCACAAGGCTTGGCTCGCCGTCCTTTATCATCAAGCCGACGAACAAGATGCCCTGATAGGGGCTGCCGCGACGTGCCATTTCCGCCATTGTTGGGCGCACGATCTGTGCAAGCGTTGCCTCAACTACTTCGGGCGTCATCACGGGCGCGGGGGAATATGCGCCCATACCGCCTGTGTTTGGGCCTGTGTCGCCATCGCCAACGCGCTTGTGATCTTGGGCGGTGCCCAGCGGCATGATGTCTTCGCCATCGACCAGCACGAAAAAGCTAGCCTCTTCCCCTTCAAGGAAGGCTTCGATCACGACCTCAGCGCCGGCATCGCCGAAGGCGCCGCCAAAGATATCGTCAAGCCCTGCAAGGGCTTCGGCCTCTGTCATCGCAACGATCACGCCTTTGCCTGCGGCCAGCCCGTCTGCCTTTACGACGATGGGCGCACCCTGCTGGCGGACATAGTCCTGTGCGGGGGCCAATTCCGTGAATCGAGCGTAGGCGGCAGTTGGGGCACCCGCCGCGTCACATATTTCCTTGGTGAATGCCTTGGAGGCTTCTAGCTCAGCCGCCGCTTGGCTGGGGCCAAAACAAGCGATGCCCGCTGCGCGGATTACATCAGATACGCCCGCCGCCAAAGGCGCCTCGGGGCCGATGATCACAAAATCCACGGCATTCGCTACGGCAAACTCGGTCACTGCAGCGCCGTCCATAATGTCGAGGTCCGCGCACCACGCAAGATGCGCCATGCCCGCGTTGCCGGGTGCCACAATCAAACGATCGCATTTTGGGTTTTGTTTGACCGCCCAAGCCAGCGCATGTTCGCGCCCGCCGCTGCCGAGGATCAGAATATTCATGCAGGCCTCCTTGGGCATCATCCAGTTGGGCCCGGTTTACGCGCCCCGGCCCCCGCCCGAAAGAGGCAAAACGCCCGCTTGGCAAGGCGCTGTGTCGCGCCTAAGGTCACGCTGCAAACGCACAGGTGAATTATGCACATCGGTATCTTGCAATGCGGCCATACCTCGGGCGAGGTCGCAGCGCACCACGGAGACTTCGACGCAATGTTCGAGGGCCTCTTTGACGGACATGGCCTGACCTTTTCCAGTTATGACATCGAGAATATGGCCTTTCCGCCCAGCGTCACGACGTGTGATGGCTGGCTTTTGACGGGTTCAAAGCACGGGGCATACGAGGACCATCCATTCATTCCCCCGCTAGAGGCGTTCATTCGTGACGCCTATGCAGCGGGTGTGCCGCAGGTTGGAATTTGTTTTGGTCACCAGATCATGGCGCAAGCGATGGGCGGGACAGTTGTCAAATATGATGGCGGATGGGGGATTGGGCGGGCGGTTTACCGCATGGGAGACCGTGATATCGCGCTGAATGCGCTGCATCAAGATCAGGTCGTAACGCGGCCTGAGGCGGCTCGTGTTCTGGCCTCGTCTGATTTTTGCGAGAATGCCGGGCTGGTTTACGGAGATCGGATGCTGTCGCTTCAGCCGCATCCTGAGTTTTCACCTCAAATTATCGAAACCTACATCAAGATGCGCAGGGGTATGGCTGGTTGCGACCCTGAACGCATGGATGCGGCGGCAGCCGCAGTGGGTCAACCGATTGATCAGGTGCCGGCTGCAGCCATGATCGCGGCGTTTTTCAAGGATGCACACAATGGATGATTGGCTTTCTGGATTGCCCGAGCACGCGCGCGCCTACCTTGAGGGGCGTCGATTGGATGAGGTGGAATGTATCGTTTCGGACCTATCGGGCATCGCCCGGGGCAAAGCGATGCCAGCGGCCAAATTCGCCAAGCAGTCGCATTTTTACCTGCCTGCCTCTATCTTTCAGCAGACGATCACCGGCGAATGGGCCGACGACGGGGATCAGCCCTTCCTTGAGCCGGACATGATCCTGCAACCGGATCTTGAGACTGCCTGTGCCGCGCCTTGGACGGCGGATTGGACCCTTCAAGTCATTCACGACATGGTCGATCCCGACGGAGCGCCTGTGCCCGTGGCCCCGCGCAACGTGTTGGCCCGTGTTGTCGCGCTGTACCGCGCCCGCGGGTGGGAACCTGTCGTCGCTCCGGAAATGGAATTCTACCTTGTGGCGCGTAACACGGACCCGCGCCAACCTGTGGTCCCGCCTTTGGGGCGCTCTGGCCGGCCGGCAGCAGCGCGGCAGGCTTATTCCATGTCTGCGGTGGATGAATACGGGCCTGTCATCGACGACATCTACGATTTCGCTGAGGCTATGGGCCTAGAGATCGATGGCATCCTTCAAGAGGGTGGATCGGGTCAGATTGAGATGAACCTGCGCCATGGCGATCCAGTGAAACTGGCCGATGAGATATTCTATTTCAAACGTATGATCCGCGAGGCCGCTCTGCGCCATGATTGTTACGCCACCTTCATGGCCAAGCCGATCCAAGATCAACCGGGGAGTGCGATGCACATTCACCACTCGGTCGTCGGAACGGATGGTAACAACATCTTTGTGGATGCGCAGGGCGAGGAAACACCTGCCTTTGCGCATTTCATCGGTGGCATGCAAAAGCATTTGCCGCAGGTGATTGCCCTATTGGCGCCCTATGTGAACAGCTACCGCCGGTATGTGCCGGATTTCGCCGCGCCCATTAACCTTGAGTGGGGGCGGGACAACCGGACCACCGGCCTACGCGTGCCGATTTCGAACACGCAGGCGCGGCGGTTGGAAAACCGGATCGCGGGGATGGATTGCAACCCCTACCTGGGCATCGCTGGCTCATTGGCCTGCGGATACTTGGGGTTGATCAATCAGATTGAGCCGGCGGAGCAATTTAAGGGCGACGCCTATGCCAGTGACGAAGGCATCCCGCGCAACATGGCTGAGGCACTGGATTTGTTCGCCGAGGCGACCGAGATCCACGAGGTGCTGCACCCACGGTTTGCGGAGATTTATCGCTCTGTAAAGGATCTGGAATACCGGGCTTTCCTACAAGAGATTTCCCCGTGGGAGCGGGAGCACCTGCTGTTAAACGTATGAATTGGCTGCATGCCAATGGCTCATTGGGGCAGCATCCTGATAGCTATTATGCGAGCCTTCTGCCCCCGATGGTGCAGTACGCCGCTCTACGCGGGGTTGTGACCGCTGATGTCTGTGTGGTGGGCGGCGGGATCACGGGGCTATCGACCGCTTTGCATGCCGCACAGATGGGCCAAGATGTCATCGTGCTGGAGGCTGCGCGCTTTGGATGGGGCGCTTCTGGGCGGAATGGCGGGCAGGTGGGCAGCGGCTTTAATTGGGATCAACGCAAGCTTGAGAAAAAGCTGGGCATTCAGATAGCCGCACAGCTTTGGGCACAGGCGGAAGAGGCCAAGGCACTCACCCGCAGTTTGATCGAAACGTATGCGCCCGATGCCGACTACCGGCCGGGCATTGTCCACGCGTTCTCAAACACACGCGAGGCAGCTGGCTACGCGGAACACGTGGCACATATGGCGGATTTCTATGACCAGCCGCTCAGTTTGCTATCCGTCGAGGCAATGGCCACGCGCCTTGGCACGCAGGTCTTTGCCGGCGGTGTGGTGGATATGGGCGCAGGTTTTTGTAACCCACTTGCCTATGTTGCGGGACTGGTGCGCGCGTGTGAGGAAGCGGGCGTTAGGCTGTATGAACGCTCTGAGGTGCATCATTTGAGATCAGATGCCGTCCGGACAGGCGGAGGTGAGGTTCGTGCGGCCTCTGTGGTGCATGCGACCAATGGGCTTGGCTCGCATTTGACACGACGCGTGGCGGCGCGGGTGCTGCCCATAAATAATTTCATCGCCGTGACGGAACCATTGGGGGCTTCAGCACCGATGTCTGATCCGATTGCCGTGGCGGATGATAGGTTCGTCGTGAATTACTTTTGGCAAACCCGTGATAGGCGATTGGTTTACGGCGGGGGTGAAAGTTACGGCAAACGCTATCCATCTGATATTGCCACGCGGGTGCGGCAGAACCTTGCACGGGTATATCCGGAACTGGCCGGGGTGCGGGTTGATCACGCGTGGGGGGGGACCTTGGCGGTGACGGCCACGAGGTTGCCCTATGTCGCGGATTTGGGTGATGGGGTTTTTGCGGCAGGTGGATATTCTGGCCACGGGTTGGCCTTGTCTGGGCTCGCGGGCAAGGCCATTGCGGAGGCGATATGTGGCGACCGAACGCGCTTGGGCCTGCTGGGTAAGTTGCCCGTGCCCGCCTTGCCGGGGGGGCGTATGTTTGGGGGCTTGATGGCGACCGGTGGGATGATGTGGGCCGCAGCTATGGACCGGTTGCGCGGTTGAATGGGGCTCTGCCCCCGTCCTGCGGACGCCCCCGGGATATTTTGGAACCAAAGAGTGGTCAGAAAAGGGAGCCCTGGTCGGGGGGCGGGGTCTTTTGTTTTGGTTTCTTTTGAGCGGTTGGAGTGACTGGTTTGCGCCCATCCGCGAATTCGATTTCTACGGTTTCGGCTGACTTGAGGTCTTTGTGGGAGGTGACGACGGCGTCATCGCCCCAGACCACAGCGTAGCCTCGCTTAAGTGTTTCTTCGTAGCCCAGTGACAAGCGCATGCGGTCGAGTGCGTCGAGTTTTGCGCGAAGAGCCGCGACCTGTGATTGGGCGCGAGGCGCAAGGCGAGCCGTAGCCGTTTGGAGGCGTTGGTTTTGGGTGCGTAGGGCCGCACGAAGGGTGTTGGGTGTCATGCGGCCTTCGAGCCGAGACAAAGCCATACGTCCGGCATTCGTCCGTGCGCGCAGGGCGTTTGGCAATCGTTCTGTGTTGAGATCGAGGCGTTGGCGCGGTTGAGACAGCAGTGTGTCGGGGCGCGGCAAGGCGCGTGCGAGATCGGTGGCGCGCTGGTTTCGCTGGCGCAGACCCATGCGGAGCGTTTGCGTCATACGCGCGCCTTGTTGATCAACCCAGCCCATCAGGTCGAGGCGCACGGGTACGGCCATTTCTGCGGCGGCGGTGGGGGTGGGGGCGCGTTGATCGGCGGCGTAGTCTATGAGGGTAGTGTCCGTTTCGTGACCGACGGCTGATATCAGGGGGATGCGGCTTTCGGCGGCAGCGCGCACAACGATTTCTTCGTTGAAGCCCCACAGATCTTCGATCGAACCGCCGCCACGGGCTACTATGATCAGGTCTGGCGTGGGCGCGCCTTCGGGCATCGCGTTAAAGCCGCGGATCGCGTTTGCCACTTCGGGTGCGCAGGGTTTGCCTTGTACGGCCACGGGCCAGATAATCACGCGGCGGGGAAAGCGATCGCGCAAGCGGTGCAGGATATCGCGGATCACTGCGCCAGAGGGCGAGGTGACAACGCCGATGACCTCAGGCAAGTAGGGTAGCGGTTTCTTGCGTTCTGGAGCGAAGAGGCCCTCGGCAGTAAGTTGTTGCTTACGCTTTTCGAGCATAGCCATCAGCGCACCTGCGCCCGCGACTTCTAACTCCTCGACGTTCATGTTGTATTTTGATTGCGCGCCGTAGGCCGTGAGACGGCCAGTGACGATGACCTCCATCCCCTCCTCGGGCTGAACGCTGAGACGGGCGGCTTGGCCCTTCCATGTGGTGCAGGCGAGTGTGTTGCGATCGTCTTTGACGTCGTAATAGATATGACCTGAGCGCGCGCGAACAACACGTCCGACTTCGCCCCGCACACGAATGCGGCCGAACTCACCCTCTAGGGTGCGTTTGACGGCACCCGACAGCTCGGACACGGTGAATTCGGGGGCGTTTGATCCGCTTGGATCGCCGGTGGGGTCGTCGTCGAGAAGGTCCATGCGTAGAACTTAAACCGTGTCGAGATAGAGGTCCATGCGCTCTGCGTCGGTCAGCTCGCTCACGTCGGTCAATTCTTGCTTCTTGGTCAGCAGAAGGTTCTGAACAAGCCCCTCGGGGAGAAGACGCTTGATCCAAGGATCGCTTTCAAATTGGGCGATGGCCTTGGACCATGTTTCTGGTGTTTGGGGCAGGTCTAGCGCGTATGCGTTGCCGGTGATCGGGGCAGGCGGTTCTTTGGCGTCCTCGATCCCGGCGAGGGCCGCTCCCAACACGACCGCAAGCATCAAGTAAGGGTTGATGTCGCCGCCTGCGATGCGATGTTCGATCCGACGCGCCACTGGGGGGCCAGAGGGCACGCGGATGGCTGCTGTTCGATTTTCATAGGCCCATGCAAGCCCTGTGGGGGCATGGGCGCCGGGCACAAGGCGATCGTAACTGTTTGCGTGTGGGGCAAAGACCAGCATCGATGCGGGTGTTGCCGCCAGAAGGCCCGCAATGGCGTGGCGCAAAGTGTCTGTGCCCTTGGGGCCGCCATCGTCAAAGATGTTTTTCCCGGCCTCATCTAGAACCGAAAAGTGTGTGTGTAGCCCGTTGCCCGCGTAGTCTGGATAGGGTTTGGCCATAAAGCTGGCGGCAAACCCGTGTTTGCGTGCAAGACCCCGGACCAACAGCTTGAACAACCACGCGTCATCAGCGGCCTTTAGGGCATCGGGCTGGTGCATCATGTTGATTTCAAACTGGCCCAGACCTGCCTCGGAAATGGCGGTGTCGGCGGGGATGTCCATGGCTTCGCAGGCGTCATAGAGTTCTGTAAAGAACTGATCGAAGGCATCCAACTGGCGCATGGCCAAGGTCTCGGCTCCGGCACGGCGTTTACCTGAACGGGGCGATGGCGGTACCCGCAGAACGCGGCGGCTGTCATCGATGAGGTAGAATTCCAACTCAGTGGCCACCACGGGCGTCAGCCCCTTGGCGGTGTAGCGTGCGACAACGGCGTTCAGCGCGTGGCGCGGGTCGCCTGCAAAGGGTCGGCCATCGTCGTGGAACATCCAAAGCGGTAGCAGTGCGGTGGGTGTTTCGAGCCATGGCATAGGCACATAGCCACGGTCAGTGGGCAATAGGATGCCGTCCGCGTCACCGGTGTCAAAGACCAGTGGGCTGTCCTCGATGTCTTCGCCCCAGATATCCAGGTTAAGGACGGAAAATGGGAACCGTGTGCCTTCATCCTCAAGTTTGTGGGCAAAGCGGCGGGGGACACGTTTTCCCCTGGCTTGGGCATTTAGATCGCACGCAACCGCGCGGACCGAGTGGATGTGCGGGTTGTCGTGGAGCCAACTCATCGGATCAGTGTGGGCCTTATCTTGAGCTTGGGCGCCTTGCCAAGGTGTCGGTTCAGGCGGCGATTGATTGCCCCCATGGACAGGATCACCACCAAGGTCAGCAGGATGAAATATCCTGCGAGGATGGGGTAAGGCACAAAGGGATTAAAGGTCTTATCGGCAAAATAATTTGCGTAATACAGGGCGTCACCGCGTTGCTGGCGCGCGGGGAACCCTGAAAAGAAAACGAGTGCGGTGGCATGAAACAGAAAGATCGCCTCATTCGTATAGGCAGGCCACGCGAGACGCATCATTGTGGGGAATGTGATGCGGCGGAACTTGGCGTAGCCCGACAGGCCATAGGCATCCGCGGCCTCCATATCGCCCTTTGGGATCGATTTGAGTGCGCCGAAAAAGATTTCACCGGAATAGGCGGCCGTGTTGAGAAACAACACAATCAACGCGCCAAGCCACGCGGACGAAAAGGCATCAAAGATTGGCGATACGCCCTTGAGCGACAGAAAGAAGAAGTAGGCAAAGAAAAACTGAATGAACAAAGGTGAGCCGCGGAACAAAAAGATGAACCATTCCGAGGATTTGCGCGCCCACCGGTTGCTTGATGCCTTGCCCATGGCAACCGCGACCGCCAGCACAAAGCCCGCCAGCAATGCCACGATGCCGAAGTAGATGTTCCACAGCATGCCCGAGCCGATCAGGGTGAACTGCTGGCATAGGGTGAAATCGCTGCGCGGGAGCAGCCGCTCACCATAGCCGAGTGCGCGCAGGCCGTAGTCGCCGATGGTTTGCAGGCAACTTTCCATCACGCGGCTTTCCTTTGGGCTTCGCCACCGGTGGTGGCTTGGCCGTGGGTCAGGCGATTCATCAGCCGCTCTAGCACGACCTCGGACACCCGCGTGAACGCGAGGTAGAACACCAGAAGAAACAGAAAATACCACATGCGCCAATCGCCGTGGGGATAGTCCGTGAAGCGCGGGTTGGCGGTGCCGCCCAGCTCGCGCGCCCAGTAGACGATGTCTTCAACGCCTAATAGGAACAGCAGGGGTGTGGCCTTGATCAGGACCATCCAAAGGTTGCTTAGACCGGGCAGGGCATAGACCCACATTTGCGGCACAAGGATGCGCCAGAATGTCTGTCGGCTGGTCATTCCGTAGGCTTCGGCGGTTTCCAATTGGGCGCGGGGCACCGCCTGCATTGCCCCGTAAAGCACGTTGGCCGCAAACGCGCCGAACACGATTGCAAAGGTAAAGACCGCAAGCGCGAAGCCGTACACCTCGTGCAGCCATTGGGGTGCGTTGCCCAAGGGCAGTTTAGCCGCATCGCAGACGATAAAATCGTTGCCCTGGCGGATCGGTTGGTCCCAGTCGGGGCAAAGTGCGCTGTGGCGCAGGAACTCTAGCCCCTGATCGAGAGCGATCACAAAAAATAGGAAAAACGCGATGTCGGGCACACCGCGCACCACGGAGATATATCCATGCCCCAGCCAGCGCACAGGTGCGATGCGCGACCGTGCCGCTGACGCGCCGCCAAACCCCATCGCCAGAGCTGTTGGCGCAGTGACCGCGAGCAACAATAACACGGTGACGAAGGCCCAATAGAAGTTCGTATGCTTACCCGTGGTGAGGTAGCAGGCGAACCACTGGTAGGTCTCCAGGGTCGAGGGATCGGTGCAGAATGAGAACATGAGATAAAGGGGGGCGGCAGGCGAGAGCCCACCGCCCAAGTGCGATTAGAATTTCGCGCCGACTTCCCATTTCTCGATCAATGCGTTGAGCGAGCCATCTGCCTTCATGGAGGAGATTGCTGCATCCATTTTCGCTTTTAGCTCACCGTCGCTTTCGCGCAGGCCCATGCCAACGCCGCCACCGATCAGCTCTTCACGCTCCAGCTTGACCAGCTCAGCATCGGCCTCATCGATTGGTGCAAGGAAGCTGTCATCGGCCAGAACGGCGTCTGCTTCACCAGCTTTGACGGCTGCAACTGATTCCTCGGGGGATGCGAATTCCAGAAGTGTTGCGCCCATTTCGGCCACGAAAGAGGCTTGGATGGTGTTGGTCTGTGCGGCGATCACAGCGGTTTCGACGTTCAGGTCTTCGTTGCCCGCAGCCACCAAGTAGGAGGATGGATCGGGTTGTGTGTAGTTTTGGGTAAAGTCGATGACCTCATCACGCTCGGCGGTGATGGACATACCTGCGATGATGGCGTCGTAGTTGCCAGACACGAGGTTGGGGATAATGCTGTCCCACTCGTTAGTGACCCACTCACAGGTCAGTTCGGCGCGCGCGCACAGCTCGTCGCCCAACTCGCGCTCAAAGCCGTCAACTTCGCCAGCGTCGTTGAGGAAGTTGAAGGGAGGGTATGCGCCCTCGGTGCCCAGACGGACAACAGAGTGGCCATCGGCAAATGCCGCGCCTGCGCCGATTGCGAGAAGTGCAGTGGATAGGATCAGCTTGTTCATGGTGGTCTCCCGTTAGCTGGTTTTACTGGTAGTCGCCTAGGCTCAGGCCAAATTGGTGGAGGCAAGAAAGCCCCTGAGCCGCTCGGATTTCGGTGTCTTAAAGAGAGCCTCTGGTGGGCCCTCTTCCTCTATCCTACCTTGATGCAGGAATATAACGTGGTCCGACACGTCACGCGCCAGCGCCATGTCGTGGGTCACGATCAGCATGGTCCGGCCCTCTGCTGCGAGGTCCTTGATCACGCGGATGACTTCTTGTTCCAATTCGGGGTCCAGGGCGGATGTCGGTTCATCAAACAACAGGGCCTTTGGCTCCATCGTTAGTCCGCGTGCAATCGCGGCGCGTTGCTGCTGACCGCCGGACAGTTGGGCGGGATAGACGTCGCACTTGTCGCCAATGCCCACCTTATCGAGGATCGTGCGCGCTCGCGCCTCAACCTCAGCGCGATCTTGTTTTAGAACGGTGACAGGGGCCTCCATGACGTTCTCAAGGATCGTCATATGCGCCCAAAGGTTGAATTGTTGAAACACCATGGACAGGTTGGTGCGGATGCGGCGGACTTGAGCAGCATCACCCGGGACGCGTGCGGCCCCTTGGCCCCGCCACTCAACCGGTTCGCCGCAGAAAATGACCTCACCCTGCTGGCTGTCCTCAAGTAGGTTCGCACAACGCAGAAGCGTGGATTTGCCAGAGCCAGACGACCCGATCAGCGAAATCACATGCCCCTGCGGCGCTGTCACGTCCACGCCCTTCAGGACCTCAAGATCACCATAGGCCTTGTGAAGGTCCCGGATTTCGATCACCGGCGCGGTTTCAGAACTCATGGACATCCCCAGATCCAAATGACGTCTGACTTAGCGGTAATTCGTAGCGAAATGCAATGGTGCAGGCTTTAGTGACGGAGCGTCACTTGCGTGGTGTGCGGGTGGAGCCGCTGATGTGCCAAATCCGATCGCAGGTGCCGGATGTTGCTTAACCGACCAGTGGCGGTGGGACAGGGGCGTCGAAATATGCCGATTCTGGCCAGACGTGAAAGCCAGACAAACCCCCAAGCGCATCCGAATTCCGCACGTTCGAGCCGTTGATCGCAGCGTCTAAGGCTGCGCGCAGCGGTGCAGGATCACGCGATAACGCCGTAATCAGCGGAAGGCCCGGTGTAGGCTGCGTGCGTGACCGCACGGGTATGTCGGAAAACTGGGGCGTGTTGCGTCGCAATAACCGCCACGTCACCGCATCAATAAACGCGATATCTGCGCGCCCCTCGGCCACGGCGTGTGCAGAGGCTTCATGCGAACCCGTAATGATGATTTGTGTGTCCGGGCCGACAATCGGGTCATCCTGAGCTGCGGCCCAGCCCGATTGGCTATCGGCCGCGTTGACGGCCAACCTAACGCGTCCGGCGGGGGCCGCACCAATACAAACCGAATGATAGCTACCCACGGTTCCGGGTAGGTTAAAATCTAACGTCCCAACATAGCTCACACGCCCCTTCAACGATGTCCGCAGCGGCAGTGCGCAGGTCTGGGATAGGAAAAGGTCAGGATCGGTCCAATGGGCGGTCCAGTCGTTTGGCAATGCGCTGGGCGGCGTCAGATCCGGCAGATTAAGGCCAAAGTCGCATGCCGCATCTTGGATATCACGCCAAAGGGCCCTCCACGCAGCGGCGCCCGCCACGTCCCAATACATTGGCAGGCTTGCGATCATCCCTGCTTGGCGGCGCGCTGTCGCGCAAAGTTACTATCCCGGTCGTTTATGCCCAGCAGATTGGCGACCATTCGAAGAAAAGTATCTTCGTCGTGGTCTCGTTCCCCATCGGCGAGGACAACTGCCCACAACGCCTCAATAATGGCGGTGCGGTCTTCTAGATCGACGGCATCCTTGATGGCTCGGGTAAAGCGGACTGTATCGGGCGCCTCGCTTTCCAACGTTTCGGCCTGAGCACGCAGTTTTGCGGCCTCAAATGGTGACAAACCATGGCGTGTCTCAAGGATCTTGTCGATCTTGGCAATCTCTGCGGCAGCATAGTCGCCATCCGCGCGGGCGACACGTACCAGTAACGCAGCCAATGCCACTTGGGCATCCGGTTGAGGAAGGCGCTCGGGCTGGGGCGCGATGAGGCGGTTCAAAAGATCAGCAAACATGGATCACCATATAGGAAAGACCGGGGCAGAGTTTTAGGAAAAACGCCGCCCCGGGTCAAAATTAACGCAAAAGGATCAGGCTGTCGCTTTCGCCAGCGCTTGATCTAGGTCAGCGATCAGATCGACGGCATCCTCAATCCCGATGGAAACGCGCACGACATTGGGGGCGGCCCCTGCGGCTTCTTGCTGCTCTGCTGTCAACTGACGGTGCGTGGTCGAGGCCGAGTGGATGATCAGTGAACGTGTGTCGCCCAAGTTTGCCACGTGCGAGAAAATCTCGAGGTTATCGACCAGCTTGATGCACGCCTCGTAGCCGCCTTTGACCGCAAAGGTGAACAAGCCACCTGCGCCGCGCGGGCAGATTTTGGGCACAAGGTGGTTGTAGGGCGACGATTCCAGCCCGGCATAGGTGACGTAATCCACCCGTGGGTCCGCTTCGAGCCACTTGGCCAGTTTGGTCGCGTTTTCAACGTGGCGCTCCATCCGCAGGCTAAGCGTCTCAATCCCGCATAGCGTATAGTGCGCCGCTTGTGGGTTCATCGTCATGCCTAGATCGCGCAAACCAATGGCAATCCCGTGGAAGGTAAATGCCATTGGGCCAAAGGTCTCGGCGAATTTAAGGCCGTGGTAGGCTGGCTCAGGCTGGCTCAAGCTCGGGAACTTGTCGTTCGCGGCCCAATCGAACTTACCGCTGTCCACAACACAGCCACCGGTGACGGTGCCATTGCCAGTCAGGTATTTCGTGGTCGAATGCACGACGAGCGTGGCGCCGTGCTCAATCGGCCGCACAAGGTAAGGTGTAGCCGAGGTGTTGTCGACGATAAGGGGAATACCTGCCTCGTCAGATACAGCCGAGATCGCATCCAAGTCGGTGATGTGGCCGCCGGGGTTGGCGATAGCTTCGCAGAAAACAGCGCGGGTATTCTCGTCGATCGCCGCGGCTACCGCTTTGGGGTCGTCCATGTCGACAAACTTGGCTGACCAGCCGAACCGTTTGATCGTCTGAGAAAACTGCGTGACCGTTCCGCCATACAACCGGGTAGAGGCGACAATGTTGCAACCAGGCTGCATCAGCGGAAACAACGCCATGATCTGCGCTGCGTGCCCCGATGAGCAACAAACCGCGCCGACACCGCCCTCAAGCGTCGCGATCCGTTCTTGCAGCACGGCGACCGTAGGGTTTGTCAGGCGCGAATAAATATAGCCAACTTCTTGAAGGTTAAAAAGCTTGGATGCATGTTCCGCATCGCGAAACACGAATGCAGTGGATTGATAGATCGGCGTGTTGCGTGCGCCGGTTGCGGGGTCAGGGTTCGCGCCCGCATGAATTTGCAGCGTGTCGAAGCCATACGTTTGGTCACTCATGTCATTTCTCCATGTCTTTTTGTCTTTTGTTGCGGCTTTGATAGGCCCGCGCGCCCGCGCCGTCCATCGCAACGATAAATCCAGCGCGGGAATTCCGCCTCGAATCCTCCCTCATCCCAGAATTCCTGCCCTTTTCCGCGACGGCGCGCTCTCTTTGGTTTAGAAATATCCCCGCCGGAGGCACAGAATCCTTTATTTCGCGCCAGATGCCGCAGCTTAGGGGCACTGGACGCTTCGCGGCATGGGGCCTATAGGTGAAGCGTTCGAACCGGAGGACACCCATGTTCTATTTTCTTAAGCGCGCCGTGACGTGGTGGAACAGTCAAACGCTGGGCACTCAGCTTTTTACGTGGCGCAAAGGCGAACGTGTGGGTGAGGATGACCTTGGCAACATTTACTACCAAACAAAGGGTGGTGTGCGTCGCTGGGTGATCTTCAATGGTGAGGCAGAGGCCTCCCGGGTGCCGCCCGAATGGCATGGTTGGTTGCATCACACATACAAACTGCCGCCCACCGAGGCGCCCTTGCCGCATAAGGTTTGGGAAAAGCCGCATCAGATGAACTTGACTGGGACGGCCGCTGCTTATGTTCCCGCAGGGTCGCTAAAACGTGCTAAACCCATTGAACGTCAAGATTATGAGGCTTGGAGCCCGGAATAAACGGGGCTACGTATGGGCACCTGATGTAGGGGGCGCTCCGATGGCTGAAAACCGAACTGAGATTTTTGTAGGCACCGTGGTGCTGACTGTGGCCCTTGGGTTCTTGTTTTACACGGCACAGGCCACTGGCTTTGCGAACGGACCGGGCAGCAGCGCTGCAAACTACTCTGCATCGTTCCGTGCCGCAGATGGCATCGCCGTCGGGTCTGAGGTGCGTCTGGCAGGCGTCAAGTTGGGCACCGTCACGGACCTTGAACTAAACCCCGTCACCTTCCGCGCGGATGCCACGGTGGCAGTGCCGTCTAACCTCGAAATCCCCGATGACAGTTCTTTGATTATCTCCTCTGAGGGGCTGCTTGGCGGCAACTTCGTTGAGATTGTCCCCGGTGGCTCGCCGTTCAACCTAGAGCCCGGTGGTGAGTTTCTCGATACCCAAGGCTCCGTCTCGTTGGTGTCGTTGCTGATGCGGTTCGTGACCGGGTCCGAGGAATAGTGATGCGGCTTCTGGGCGCATTCGTACTGAGCCTTGGCCTTCTAATGGCTCCCGAACAGGCACCGGCTCAGGGGACATCCGTGGTCACGGGCACGGGCACAGGCGCGGTTTTGCGTACCTTAGACAAAGTTACAGGTTCGGTGTTCGATGTTGAGGTCGCTTCGGGCCAAACCATGGGCTACGGCACACTTGAAATCACCCTCAGCGAATGTCGATATCCCGCCAGTAACCCCGCTGGTGACGCGTTCGCGCATCTGGTGGTGATGGACGGCAGTCGGCGTCAGGATATCTTTGAGGGGTGGATGATCGCCTCATCCCCTGCGCTCATGGCGCTGGATCACGCACGCTACGACGTCTGGGTGTTGCGCTGTATCACATCCTGAGCGGACGGCATCGCAGGTGCGCGGGTGAAGTCGGCCTCTTTGCCCAAAGCATGCTCAAGTCGCGCATGATACATCGCACGCGGAATTTCCACGGCACCAAGTGATGTGAGATGTGGTGTAACGAACTGCGTATCAAACAGTGTAAAACCACCTGCCCGCAACCGATGCACCAAATAGGTCAACGCGATTTTTGACGCGTTGGTGCGTCGCGAAAACATACTTTCTCCAAAGAACGCGGCCCCAAGCGTGACACCGTAAACGCCGCCAACCAATGTTTGGTCCTCCCAGACCTCTATGGCGTGGGCATAGCCTGCCCGGTGCAACGCACTATAGAGGCGCGCGATAGGGCCATTTATCCACGTTTCATCACGATCTGCGCAGCCCTCAACCACGGCGTCAAAAGCAGTATTGATGCGGATTTGAAACGGCTCTTTGGCGATGAGTTTGGCCAAAGAGCGGGAGATGTGAAAACCATCTAGGGGCATGACCCCACGCTCGCGCGGATCTACCCAGAAAACCTCGGGGTCGTCGCGACCCTCGGACATGGGGAAAATCCCGGCGGCATACCCCCGTAGCAGCGTTTCTGGCGTCAGCATGGTCGTCATGACGGCACGCTACTCTGTATCGGATGCGCGCGGCAACGCGGCCATCAACCCTCGGGCCAAGGCAGCCAGAACACAGACGCCGACCATCAAAGGGACGGCTGTTCCGTCAAATGCCAACCCCAGTGGCATGGCAATGACCGCCCCAGCGATGGTCGCGACTGAGCCAATAACCGATGACGCAACGCCCGCAATATGGCCCATAGGGCTCATGGCGATGGCGTTTACGTTGCCTATGGTCAGGCCTACCTGAAAGAAAACGGATGTTTTCCAGACGATGAACACTGCGAACAAATAGACCCCATCCAGAAGACCCCCCAGCCAGATCAGCGCGCATAGACCTGACAAAAGGATTTGTGCGACAAGCGTCCAGCGGATCAAGAAATGCATACCCAGCTTTTCGACCAGCGTTGCATTGAGCAATGAGGCCGTGCTCGCGATCAGAGCGACCAGCCCAAACCACAGCGGAAAGCTGGCAGCGCGGTCAAAGGTGAAGTCGAAAATTTGCTGGGTTGAGGCAAGGACGCCAAACAGCATGCTATAGCACAACGCCTGTACCGCAATCGCAAGGCTCACGTTGCGGTTGGCAAGAACTTCACGAAGGCTGGATACCAAAACAGCGGGGCGTAGGGGGCGTCGGGCCTCGGGTGGGTGGGTTTCGGGCTGTCGCAGCCCCATCCACAGCGACAAGAGCACAGCAAACACGACAAAGGCTGCAAAAATTCCGCGCCATCCTGTGACCCAGATAATTCCCGCGCCGATGGCAGGCGCGATTGCGGGCACCAATGCAAAGACCAACATCACAAAGGACATGATTTTGGCCATCCCGCGCCCGGCATATTGGTCGCGCACAATGGCCAGTGTCACCACGCGGGGTCCAGCGGCGCCTAGGCCCTGCAGGACACGGCCCGCTATGACGGTTTCTAAGGTAGGAGCCATGTAAGCCAAAACCGAACCGATGCAAAACAACAGCGCGCCTGCCAAAACAACTGGCTTGCGCCCGACTGCGTCCGAAATAGGCCCCGCAAAGAGCGTCCCGAGGCCAAGGCCAAGAACAAAGGTCGTGATGATCAACTGTGCACGGTTCGGCTCATCAGGGGTCAAGTCGCGTGCAATATCGGGCAGAGACGGCAGCATCGAATCGATCGAAAACGCGACGATTGCTGTCATCATCGCCATGAGGGCGATAAATTCGGCTCGCGATAGTGGGGGCTTGGGCGTCAGTTGGCCGCCAGCCACCGCAGTGTTGGGTTCATTCGGGGACATCTGCCGCTTTGATCTGCGCGTTAAGGTCGTTGATCACTTGGCCCCATAGCTCGGGCGGTTGCGCGCCGGGCACGACGTGCTGGTTGGCAATAATAAATGTGGGCACCGCGCTCACGCCACGTTCGCGTGCATGAGCGTCCCGGGCGCGGATATCGTTAGCATCGGCATCACTGCTCAGCAAGCGGCGGGTCATGTCGGCCTCTAGGCCCGCGCGGGTGCCAATTTCAACGAGCGCATCACGGTCGCCGATATCTTCGCCTTTGATAAAATAGGCCTCAAACAGGGCTTGCGCCATGGGGGTTTGCTTGTGTTCAAGCCCAGCCCAATGGATCATCCGATGTGCGTCCAGCGTGTTTGGCGTGCGGGTGATGCCCTCAAGGTTGAGGTTCAGGCCCATGGCTTCAGCCGTTTCAGCAATGGGGGCGTATGCGCGCACGGCCGCCTCTTTGCCACCAAACTTACCCTCCAGATAGGCGCGACGATCCATGCCTTCGGGCGGCATGTCCGGGTTCAACTGGAACGGATGCCAAGCCAGCACAAAGGGGTGGTCGCCCGCCGCCTCTAGGGCGCGGAACAGATGGGTTTTGCCAATAAGGCACCAAGGGCAAATCGGGTCGGAAAGAATATCAAGGGTGATCATCCCCTCTCGTCGTTCACTCGGCTGTATTTTGCAACCCCTGAGGCAAGCACCGCCGCCTCTGCCTCGGTGCGTAGGGCGCGGCGGTTCAGCTTGCCGTTGGCGTTTCGCAACAGTGTGTCACATGCGAAATAGAGGCGCGGCTGTTTGAAACGGGCCAGATGGGTCCGGGCCATGTCACGAATGTCGTCCTCTTGGCCGCCGACGTGAAACAGTGCGATCACAGTCGTGTCTTCGTGCAGGCGCACCTCACAGGCGGCTACCTCCGATACGCCGGGCGTGAGCGAGAGCTTGTTTTCTACTTCCAAAGGAGAGACCCGAAAGCCCCCGGCGTTCATCATATCATCGCGGCGGCCCAGATATGTGATTGCGCCGTCACGGGCCATGGTGACGTAATCGCCGGTGCCAAACCAAGCCGTGCCAACGGGTGCAGGCCCTGTTCCCGTTTTCCAATAACCCAGCATCAGCCCCGGCTCAGACGTGTGTAGGCACAATTCTCCGGGCGTATCATAGTCTACGGCTAAGCCACCTGTGCGCACGCTGATGTGACGCCCCGATTGTGGGTAGCCAGCGGTCCCGACGGAGGCGGGCCGGCTGGGGCTGCCCGAGATATAGGTTGAGCATTCTGACATCCCCAACGCTTCGTGCACCGCGGTTCCGGTTGCTTTTATCCATGCCGCGCGTGTGACGTTCGGCAAAGCCTCCCCCGCGCTTAGCCCATGGCGTAGCTTGCGCAAGGGCGGGATCGGGCCGCGTAGCATTTGGCGATAAACCCCTGGGGCGGCGGCAAAGATCGTTACATTGTGGGCGGCAATCATGGCCGGAAGGTCCTGAGCCTTGGTGCCCTCAGCGGGGATCAGCGCAGTAGCTCCGATGGTCCAAGGGTCCATCAGCCCAGTCCCCATCGTATAGGTCCAGTTGAAGGCCCCCGCGTGCATTAAACGGTCATCTGCTCGCAAACCATACCAGCCGTCCCACATCATCTGCCGCGCCCAAACAGCCCGATGAGCATGACACACCGGCCGCGATATCCCACCACTGCCAGAGGTGAATACAATGTAGGCAAGCCGGTTTGGGTCGCCCATCTCTGGGGCAAGCGGGGGCAGGCTTTGCATTTGGCGCAAGCTCTCTTCATCCAGCAACGGCAGATCGGTCTCGGGCACAACAACGCCGCATGAGGTTGCAATTGCGGTCGGTGTCACCTGCGAAATGAGGCTCGCAACCTCGGAATCCGTCAGTGCGGCGGCCGTGGGTACGGGAATGATACCCGCCCAAATGCAGGCCAAATACGTCAGCGGACAGATCACAGAATTTCCTTGGCGCAGCATCAGCCTGTCGCCGCGCTTCAGGCCCGCGTCCCGTAAACCACGCGCCATACCTGCCACGGCTTGCCTGAGGTCCGCATAGGTCCAAGGCGCGGACCCATCTCCAACAACCTGCAAGGCGTAGGCACCGGGTTTTCCGGTTTCCAACACATAGGCCGCCATATTGAACTCAGCGGGTGGAGCGGGAAATGTATCGTGAAAAAGAGCAGGCATATGCAATGTTTAAGTGTCAGGGTTCCATGCGGCAAGCGCTTGCAGCAGCTTTGGGCTGAGGATACAACGGCAACATGTCCAAGACCGAACCCAGCCTGATCCGCTTGGCCCGCGAAAGCGGAAGCGACCGCAGCCCCGAGCCGCTCAACCTCGCCGAGCGGGTGCGCTCCTTGCGCAAATCGCGCGGCTGGACGCTGGAACAGGCCGCCAATCAGGCCGGTCTGGCGCGCTCCACCCTCTCCAAGATCGAGAACGGCCAGATGTCACCCACTTGGGAGGCGCTCAAGAAACTCGCCACCGGGCTGGAGATTTCGGTGCCGCAGCTGTTCACCCCTCCCAAAGAGGGGCAGGTCACAGGCCGTCGCACAGTCACCCGCATGGGCGAGGGTGAGGCTCATGTGACCACAACCTACGAACACGAATTGCTCGCGGGCGCTCTCACTACGAAACGGATGCTACCCTATCGCGCCCGAATTCGCGCCCGTTCTTTTTCCGATTTTGACGATTGGGTCCGTCACGACGGAGAAGAATTCCTACTGGTGCTGACAGGCGCCATCCGGCTCTACACCGAATTTTACGAAGCGATCGAAATGCGCCGGGGTGACAGCGCTTATTACGACGCCTCGATGGGCCACAATGTTGTCTCCGTATCAGACGAAGACGCCACGATCCTATGGGTCACGTCGCTACCATAACTCTTTCTTTGGTTCCAAAATATCCCGGGAGTGTGAGGGCAGCGCCCTCACGTGGCGCGGGGCCAAAGGCACCCAGGCAATCATTTAACTGTCAAACATCGCCGCCAGATCGACTGAGCTTTCATCGCCTATCTGATCAAAATGCTGGTCTAAAAAGGTATCCGTTGCGCGGTATCCCGCAGTCCGCAGTTGCGCCAAGACCGCCGGGTTCGGGACCAGCTTCGTTGCCACAGATAGTTGCTGCATCAGCGCGTCGTCGGCGACCATATGCACCAACACATCCTTCATTGCATCGCCTGACATAGTGCCCGCATGCAAAAGGCGCTGCACAAAGGCAATCGCACGCAATTCTCGCAAAAGGGATGTATTAAAGCTGATCTCATTTATGCGATTTTGGATGTCACGCGCGGAACGCGGCACTTCAGCTCGGTGCAGTGGGTTGATATTCACAACCAGAATATCCCGTGGGAGATCCTTGTGAAACAGCGGGAACAGGGCCGGATTGCCAGTGTATCCGCCGTCCCAATAGGCCTCGCCATCGATTTCGACGGCCTCAAACAGCGTGGGCAAACAAGCAGAGGCAAGGATCGCATCGGTTGTGATATCATCGCGGGTGAACACGCGGATCTTCCCTGATCGAACGTTGGTCGCACATATATGGAACTGCGGCCCTGCCTCGGAACAGATATTGTCAAAGTCAAAGCCCTCGACAATGCGGCGCAGCGGATTGGACGTCGTACCGCGGTATAAATAGGGTGATATGTTTCGTGACGTGGTGTCCGACAGCGCGAATGGCAGCGAGTATTCAATCGCCCGGCTGATCGCCATTGGCGAAAACGCGTTAAGCCATGGCCCAAACGCCTCATCCGTGATCGCGCCTACTTTGGTCCAAAGCGCCTCAAGCCCAGCCTTGGCTTTGTCCCGGTCGCCCGTGACCAACCCGCATTTTATAGCCGCGCCGTTCAGTGCGCCTGCAGATGTGCCCGAAATTGCTGCGATCTCGATCCGTTCATCTTCTAGCAACCGGTCCAGAGCGCCCCAAGTGAACGCGCCATGTGCCCCGCCGCCCTGAAGGGCCAGGTTGATGCGTTTGGCTTGGGCCATGGGGTAAATCCTTTTGCGTTAAAGAAATTGGGGGATCACAGGGCGGTCCAACCGCCGTCCACTGAGATTGTCGTGCCCGTGATTTGTGCCGCCGCGTCCGAGCAAAGGAACACAGCCGTACCGCCCATTTGTTCAACCGTTGCGAATTCTTTCGATGGCTGCCGCGTCAATAGGACGTTTTCAACGACCTCTTCACGGCTCATGCTGTATTCCTTCATGGTGTCGGGGATTTGGGCCTCGACCAATGGGGTTAAAACATAGCCGGGGCAGATCGCGTTGGCGGTAATCGGCTCGCGCGCGGTTTCGAGGGCGACGACCTTGGTCATGCCCACAACGCCGTGTTTCGCTGCAACATAGGCCGATTTGTACGGCGAAGCAGTCAACCCGTGGGCCGAGGCGATGTTGATGATCCGGCCCCAGCCAGCCGCGCGCATCATCGGCAACGCGGCTGCGGTGGTGTGATAGGCCGAGGACATGTTGATCGCGACAATTGCGTCCCATTTGTCTTGGGGGAACTCATCAATCGCGGCGACGTGTTGGATGCCTGCATTGTTGATGAGGATATCACATGCTCCGGCCTGCTCGACCAAGGCGCGGCACTGATTGCCCGTGGACATATCGGCCTGAATGTAGCGGGCGCTGACGCCGTGATCCGCCGCGATCTGGGCGGCTAAGGCATGATCCTCTTCGCGGTCGGTGAATGAGTTGATCACCACGTTCGTCCCGGCCTTGGCCATTTCGATTGCGATACCCAAACCGATGCCGGAATTGGACCCGGTGATGACGGCGGTCTTGCCTTGAAGTGTCATGGATCTTTTCCTTTGTCTCACGTTGCGTCAACGATAGCTGCTGCACCGCAGAATGAAAGGAAGTTCTGCTAAACCTGCCGCACTGCGGCATCAATTGTGATCGGCTGTGATGCTCGGCGGCTGTGTTTGACGGCCTCAATTTTGAGCCAAAAAAAACGCCAGCACGAAGCTGGCGTTAAGTTATTGAGGCAGGTTTCATACAGGCAAGAAACCTATCGAGCAGTGAGATCAATATACTGGATGCGGTGTTGAGAGTCCAAGTTAAAGTTTTGGACTATCTTGAGGGATCACCGTATCTTGAGGCCAATAAATCAAGGAAAACAGGAACTGTTTCGATATGGCCTTTAATTCTTTTCATCGAGCAGTCGCGGGTGCTGTGCTTGGATTGGCGTTTTTTTGCCAACCGATTCTTGCCACCGATTCTCCCTCCGAAAGCGCTGAACCGCACCATGGAATCGCTCTTTACGGTGCTCCGGCGTTGCCTGCGGACTTTGCGCATTTGCCTTATGCCAATCCCGACGCCCTCAAGGGTGGGACGTTCATTGATGGTCAGGTTGGCGGTTTCGACAGCCTGAACCCGCACATTCAAAAGGGCCGCGTGCCGTGGCAGTTGCGGTTCCTTGCACACGAAAGCCTGATGGGGCGATCCTATGATGAGCCGTTCACATTATACGGCCTTCTGGCCGAGACGGTTGCAGTCGATCCAGCGGGCCATTGGGTTGAGTTTCACCTTCGCCCTGAGGCGCGGTTTTCCGACGGTAGTCCGGTCACTGTTGAGGATGTGATTTGGTCCTACGAGACGCTCGGCACCCAAGGGCACGCACGCTACCGCGGGTCATGGGCGCAGGTGGCTCGTATTGTGCCCGTGGGCGCGCGGGGGCTGCGCATCAGTTTCAAGGCGCCCAACCGTGAGTTGGCGATGATCATGGGAATGCGCCCCGTATTGAAAAAAGCCCAGTGGGAGGGCCGCGATTTCGCCGAAAGCGGGTTGGATGTGATCCCGATTACGAGTGCGGCCTATGTCATCACAGATTTTGAGCCGAACCGTTTTGTGGAGCTGACCCGTAACCCTGACTACTGGGCGCGGGATCTGCCACTGCGCAAAGGTGTCCACAACCTTGATACCCTTCGGATGGAGTTTTTCACCGATGCGTCCGCCATGTTTGAGGCGTTCAAATCCGGTGAACTGAGCACGATGCGCGAAACCTCTGCTGCGAAATGGGCGGAACAATATGATTTTCCGGCTGTGCAAAGCGGCGCTATTGTCAAATCCGAGGTGCCGCATCAACGCCCCACGGGGATGACGGGCTTGGTGATGAACACTCGCACCGGGTTCTTTTCGGACTGGCGCGTGCGCGAGGCGATGATTGAGGCGTTTAATTTCACTTACACCAACGCTGTCCTCAACGGCGGCGCGCTGCCTCGGATCGAGAGTTATTTTGCGAACTCACCGCTGGGCATGACGCCCGGCGCCCCGGCGCAGGGCCGCGTGCGCGACCTGTTGGCACCCTTTGCAGACAGCCTTCCACCCGGTGCGATTGACGGTTATTCCTTGCCCAAGGGCAGTGAGCGTGTGGCCAACCGTGGGGCGATCCGGCGGGCCACCGCCTTGCTTGCGGACGCAGGCTATACCGTTGAAAATGGGCGCCTAATGGGGCCGGACGGGCCACTTCAGTTCGAAATTCTCCTGCAAAACGGCTCAAGTGAGATCGGTTCGGTGGTCGATATATATGTCGAAGCGTTGGAGCGGCTTGGCCTTGATCCTGAGATTTCCTCAATCGACAGCGCCCAATATACGGAGCGTGTGAACAGCTACGATTTCGACATGACCTATTATCGCTGGGGGTTGTCGTTGTCGCCGGGCAATGAGCAATGGCGCTATTGGGGCCCTGAGGGGGTTGAGGCGCCAGGATCGCGTAACCTGATGGGCACTGACACGCCCGCGATTTCCGCGATGATCGAGGCTATGTTGGATGCGCACTCGCAAGAGGACTATGTGGCCGCGGTGAAGGCACTGGACCGGGTGTTGACGGCGGGGCGTTATGTAGTCCCGTTGTGGCACAATCCGGTGTCTTGGATCGCCCATGATGCGGAGCTGAAATTTCCCTCTGACCGGATTTCGATCTATGGTGACTGGATAGATTTCCAGCCTGATGTGTGGTGGCGCGATCCGAATTAAACACCCAAGTCGGGTGCTTCGCATTCCAGTGGCGCGTCGTCCTCATGGACGGCAAACAAATCATTCAGCGGGTCCGCGCCCTTTGCGCGGGCCGACACACCGCCGCCGGGCTGCTTGAAAAAGTCCCAACAGATCGGCTCGGGGCTTTCATCATAGATAAAACAGATGTCGCTGTCGGCGTTTTCAAACCATATGCCGCGTTGGCATTGGCCGTCCTCAAACGCCCAAATGACGCGTTTGTCGGGAAAGTATTGCTCGGCCCCAAAGGCGCGACCTGCGCGTTCAAAATAGAGGGTTTTACCGGACACACGGGCGTCAAACTCCGGGCCTGAAAACGTCTCTTGGCCGAGTGCAGGTGTGGTGAGCGTGAGGCAAAGGGTTATGGCAAGGCGCATGGTCACTCCGGGTTGCAGGCTCAATCATAAGTGGGGCGGGGGCGGCTGAAAACCATGCCTGTCAAATCTGTGTGCTCGCCCGTGCCAAGAGAATACGTTTCCTATGATAGTCACGCAGCTATCGGCTTGGGGGAATTCGCCCATTTGGTGTCGGTTTTGACATTTTGGGTGGCTACGAGCGTGCTATCACACACCCGATGCGCGCGGGAGGCTTTCATGGCATTGGACGACAACAAAGGTGTGTGGAAATCAGGTCGAGGCAAAGGGCGCAAAACGCCCAAGGGTCGGCAGTATGAGGACAGCGCACTGGCTAAAGTGCGCGCGCTTTTAGGCGATCGTCCCCGGCGTCGGGACCTGCTGATCGAGTTTTTGCACCTGATCCAAGATGCCTATGGCCACCAATCGGCAGCGCACCTACGCGCCTTGGCCGAAGAGATGAAACTGTCGATGGCCGAGGTCTGGGAAGTCGCAACGTTTTACGCGCACTTCGATCCACTGCGCGAAGATGATCCAGTGCCGCCCGCACTCACGATCCGCGTCTGCGATTCGCTATCGTGCGAACTGGCTGGATCCGAGGCGTTGATTTCTGCGCTTGAAGAGGGCGTTGACCCATCCCAAGTACGCGTTTTGCGCGCGCCTTGCATGGGGCGCTGCGACACGGCGCCAACATTAGAGCTGGGTCATAACCATATCGATAACGCCACACCCGATTTGGTCCATGCGGCAATTGCGGCCGGGGATACCCACCACAAGATGCCCGACTACGAAGGGTTTGAGGCGTATCGCAAAGGCGGTGGCTACGCCGAGCTGGCGCGTTTGCGCGAGAACGGCGATTGGGAGCAAGTACAGGATCAAGTCCTTGCCTCAGGGCTGCGCGGACTTGGCGGGGCTGGGTTCCCATCGGGCAAGAAATGGGGCTTTGTTCGGGCCAATCCTGGGCCACGCTATTTGGCCGTGAACGGGGATGAGGGCGAGCCGGGCACATTCAAGGACCGCTATTATCTAGAGCGTAAGCCGCATCTGTTCCTTGAGGGGATGCTGATCGCTGCGTGGGCTGTCGAGGCTGAGACCTGCTTTATCTATATGCGGGATGAATATCCGGCAGTTCTTGAAATTTTGGCGACCGAAATCGCGGCCCTAGAGGCGGCGGGTATCGTTGAGCCAGGATACATCGATCTGCGTCGTGGTGCGGGTGCCTACATCTGCGGTGAAGAAAGCGCGATGATCGAATCGATCGAGGGCAAGCGTGGCCTACCGCGTCATCGCCCGCCGTTTGTTGCTCAGGTTGGCGTGTTTGGTCGTCCGACACTGGTGCATAATGTCGAAACGTTGAAATGGGTGGCGCGGATTGTCCGCGAAGGCCCTGAAATTCTGTCATCGGTCACGCATAACGGCCGTACTGGCCTGCGCAGCTATTCCGTTTCGGGGCGCGTCGCGGCACCGGGCATGTATCTGCTGCCTGCTGGTTCAACGATTGTCGATATCATCGATGCGGCGGGTGGCATGGCTGAGGGGCATGTGTTCAAGGCCTATCAACCGGGCGGGCCATCGTCGGGGGTTCTGCCCGCGACATTGAATGATGTGCCGCTGGACTTTGATACGTTGCAGCCGCATGGCACGTTCATCGGGTCTGCTGCCGTGGTTGTCCTATCTGATCAAGACCGCGTCCGGGATGCGGCATTGAACATGCTGCGGTTCTTTGAGGCCGAGAGCTGCGGGCAATGCACACCTTGCCGTGTTGGCTGCGAGAAGGCAGTGAAGCTGATGCAGGCAGAAACGTGGGATCAAGAGCTTTTGGAAGATCTCAGCCAAGCGATGGTTGACGCGTCCATCTGTGGGTTGGGGCAGGCGGCGCCGAACCCTATCCGGCTGACGATGAAACACTTTGCCGAGGAAATCTAAGCGTCGCCCTTTGGGCGTTTACATGAGTTAGGTGGCGCTGCCCCCGCCTCCGTACCGGAGCCTCCCCCGGAGTATTTTGGGAACAAAGGAGGTCAGGTGACGCAGTGGCTTTCAAACCGTGCTGGCTCGTATTAGATGTGAGCGCCGTAGGCGACGGCAGGAACGGTCTGGGCGATGGCATTTTTCAAGAAACTCAAGGAACGGATGTTCAAGAGCTCCTCTAAGTTGGAGGAGGGTTTGGATGCGATCGTTGAAGACGGTGGCGCGGTCGAGGCGGTCGCGGATACTGATTTGCGCGCTGAGGCCGAAGCAGAACGCCTGACGATTGAGGCGGCGGAGCGCGCTCGGCGTGACGAAGAACTTGCGCGTGTAGAAATTGAGGCTCAGGAAGCAGCGGCTGCTTTGGTATCGGCACAGGACGCTGATGCAGAGCGACAAGCGGCGGAGGCGGCCCGCATTGAAGCTGACCGAGTGGAGGCCGCCCGCATCGCAGCGCTTGAGGCTGAGAAGCGCCGCGTTGAGCAAGCGAAAGCCGCAGCTGAGGCAGCCCCTAAGCCCGGCCTTTTTGGACGGATTTTGGGCCGCGGTGAAGCTAAGACGGTGGTGCGACGCGCGCTGGATGATGAGATGTTGGAGCAGCTGGAAGAGCTGCTAATCACGGCGGATATGGGGGTTGATACCGCATTGCGGGTGACGGCCAATATGGCCGAGGGCCGGATGGGAAAACGGCTTTCTACGCAAGAGATTAAGGGGCTTATGGCCTCTGAGGTGGCGGCAATTATGGAGCCTGTCGCTAAACCGATGCCATTGTACCCCAAAAAGCCCCAAGTGGTGTTGGTTGTTGGCGTAAATGGCTCTGGAAAGACGACGACTATCGGCAAGCTGGCAAGCCAGTTTCGCGCCGCGGGCAAGTCGGTTGTTATTGCGGCCGGTGATACGTTTCGGGCTGCGGCAGTGGAGCAATTGCAAGTCTGGGGGGATCGGGCAGGCGTTCCTGTTTTGACGGCACCCGAGGGATCTGACCCGGCCTCATTGGCATTTGATGCGATGACCAAGGCCGAGGCGGATGGTGCAGATTTGTTGATGATCGACACCGCAGGTCGTTTGCAAAATCGAGCCGATTTGATGGAAGAGTTGGCCAAGATTGTCCGTGTGATCCGCAAAAAAGACCCCTCTGCACCGCATAATACCTTGCTGGTTTTGGATGCGACGACTGGGCAAAACGCGATCTCTCAGGTGGAGACATTCCAAAAACTGGCAGATGTGTCCGGCCTTGTGATGACAAAGCTGGATGGTACCGCACGGGGCGGGGTTTTGGTTGCCTTGGCGGATAAATTCGGTCTGCCGATCCATGCCATCGGCGTGGGAGAGCAGATCGACGACCTGCAAGCCTTTGATCCAGAAGACTTCGCAAGAGCGCTGACAGGCTTAGATGCCTGACGCCACATGAGCGCGTGGATCCTCACGATTGAGGGAACACCAGCGGGGGAACAGGCCGCCCTATTACTTGTGCTGTTTGCGGCGCTTTTGCACGCGGTCTTTGGCGCGATGCAGAAAGGGCGCTTTGATCCGTGGACGACACGTGCTGCGATTGACGCTTGCCTTGTCGCTATCTCGGTGCCGTTTGCAGTGTTCGTCGTGCCGTGGCCGCAGGGCCATGAATGGTGGTTGTTTGCCGGCGCTTTGGTCATCCACTTTTTGTATAAATCTGGGATGGCTGCGGCCTATCAACGAGGTGCTTTTACCGTTGTTTACCCCGTTGTTCGGGGCACGGCCCCGCTTTTTGCGGTCTTTGGTGCATGGCTGATTTTTGGTGAAACGTTCGCACCCCTGCAATGGTTTGGGCTGGGGTGCTTATTGGCCGGTATCTTTGGCCTCGCGCTTTATAACATCCTCTATTTGGTTGAGGACCGAGCCTCACTTTTGCCGGCGCTTGGCATGGCATTGTTCACAGGGATGATGGTTGCGGCCTACACAACCTTCGATGCCTTCGCGATCCGCACAACGCCCAACCCGTTCACGTTTGTGGTGTGGTTCTTCTTTCTCTGCTCGCTCGATTTTCCGGCGCTTTGGCTGTGGCTGCACGCACGGGGGCGCGTGGCCACGCCCGAGTGGCGGCCACTGTTCACACGCGGTGTGATTGGCGCGCTCGTGGCCTACGGCTCCTTTGGTTCGGTGCTTTTGGCGACGCGATTGGGCAAAGTCGGGGAGGCTGCGGCCTTGCGCGAAACCTCAATCGTTTTTGCGGCTCTGATCGGCTGGCTTATCCTGAAGGACACCGTCGGCCCGCGCCGGATTGCGCTTATGTGTTTGATTGCACTGGGGGCCGTGTTCATTGAGGTCGGCAGCTAGGGGTGGATATTCCGCGCCACGGGGCCTACGTCTGGCTACAGCTATGGAGAAGCCGTTATGAGCCAGCCTGAACCCGCGTCCAAACCTGTTCCCCAATCTGAGGGGCGCCCTGTGAACGGCACGCTGAAATTCCTATTGGAAACGGGGCCGGTTCTCGCGTTTTTTGGGGCCTACATGTATTTCAAGGATGAGACGTTTCTCATCAATGGGACGGAATACGGGGGCTTCATCGCGGTGACGGTGGCGTTCATTCCCGTCATTCTGGCGGCTACGGCGATCTTGTGGGCGCTGTCGGGCAAGCTGTCAAAAATGCAGGTGCTAACAGCTGTTTTGGTAATCTTTTCGGGTGGTATTTCGTTTTGGTTCAACGACGAGCGTTTCATCAAAATCCGGCCGACGATCATGTTCTCTATCTTTTCCGCAATTTTGTTTTTCGGACTGGCGCGTGGGCGCAGCTATCTTGAATATCTGATGGAAGACCTGATTCCGCTGCAACGTGAAGGGTGGCTCATCTTGACGAAACGCTTTGCGATGCTGTTTGCGGGCCTCGCCGTTTTCAACGAGATCGCGTGGCGCAGCCTGTCGACCGAAGTCTATGTGACGGTGGACACGTTTGGCGTGCCCATCGCGATCTTTGCGTTCTTCTTCACGCAAACAAAACTGTTCACGGCTTACGCGATAGAAGAAGAACCTGAGGCCTAAGCCTCAGGGTTTTTTCGGTTTTTTCGAGCTAAGATCACGCGAGCCATAGAACCCTGCGCCGGGTGATTTGGCCCCACCTTTGCGGGCGCTACCGCGTTTTGGCGCGCCTTTGGCGTCCTTGCGCAACGACATGCCGGGGTTCGCGAGGAACTGCTTCTTTTTCTCTGCTCTTTCTGCTTGTTCGGCTTCGCGCCGAGCAGATCGATCGTTGTCAGGACGGTCTTTGCCAAAGGGCTTCCGATCACCGCGATCCTCGCCGTATGGTTTGCGCGCCGGGCGGTCACCACGATCTTCACCGGGTTTTCCGTAAGGTTTGCGCGCTGGGCGATCACCACGGTCTTCGCCGGGTTTTCCGTATGGCTTACGCGCGGGCCGCTCACCACGGTCTTCGCTGGGTTTTCCGTAAGGTTTGCGCGCTGGGCGATCACCACGGTCTTCGCCGGGTTTTCCGCTAGGGCGCCCAGCGGGCTTTCCGCTAAACTTTCCAGCGGGCTTGCCGCCAAATTTACCAGCAGGTTTCCCGCCGGGTTTGCGACCGCCGGGGCCGGGTTTTCCGGGGGCGCGGGGTTCGATGTCGTCGGCCATCTCGGGCTCTCCTAGTTGGTCACGCAGCACACGTGTGCGGACCTCTTCAATCTCGCCGGTCGCCAGTGTGCCCAGCTGAAACGGCCCATAACTCAATCGGATCAGACGGTTCACCAGAAGCCCTTGGCTTTCCATAGCGCGCCGAATTTCACGGTTCTTACCTTCGCGTAGGCCCAGTGTAAGCCAAGCGTTGCCGCCCTGCTGGCGGTCGAACGCGACCTGCATGGGGGCAAAGCGTTCACCCTCAACGGTGAGCCCGGCGCGCATCGCCTCCAGTTGTGCCTCAGTCGGCGTGCCGCGCACACGCACGCGGTAGCGACGCAGCCAGCCGGTTGAGGGCAGCTCAAGGCGGCGCTTCAGCTCACCGTCATTGGTCAAAAGCAACAGGCCCTCAGAATTGAGGTCCAGTCGCCCAACGGTCATCACCCGTGGCAAATCGTCGGGCAGCGCGTCAAACACAGTCTCACGCCCCTGTTCGTCGCGGGTCGTGGTCACAAGGCCTGTTGGCTTGTGGTACATCCACAGGCGTGCACGTTCTGGCGGCGCAAGGGGGACGCCATCCACTGCGATGCGATCCTCATCCGTCACGTTTAGCGCGGCGCTTTCAATGACTTGTCCGTTAACCGTTACGCGGCCTTCGGCAATAATAACTTCGGCGTCACGGCGCGAGGCGATGCCTGCGCGGGCAATCACTTTGGCAATGCGGTCACCGGGAGGCGCGCTTTTGGTGGGGGGTGTGTTGGACATGCGCTCCCCTTATCGCGCTCGTGGGCGCTTGGAAAGCGTCTTGCGTGGGGGCCGGCGTTTCGGCAAGTCTGCATTATGACGTTTCGATCCCATATGGAGGCCGCGCTAGAGGCCGCAAAGGCCGCAGGTGCACGCGGCGAAGTCCCCGTGGGTGCTGTCATTTTGTCCAAGGATGGCAAGGTCTTGGCCATAGAGGGCAACCGCACGCGTGAACGCAACGACCCCACCGCCCACGCCGAGGTATTGGCTATCCGAGCGGCTTGTGCGGCGCTTAACCAAGAACGACTAATGGATTGCGATCTTTACGTTACGTTGGAACCCTGTGCGATGTGCGCCATGGCAATCAGCCACGCGCGGATTGCGCGGGTGTATTACGCTGCGTCTGATCCGAAATCTGGCGGCGTGGCGCAGGGCGCACGGGTGTTTACCCACCCGCAAACGCATCACGTGCCCGAAGTGTACGATGGCATCAATGCCGCCGCATCAGAGGCGCTGTTGCAGGAATTTTTCACCGCGCGCCGGGGCTAGCTGCGGGTTAGGCCCGCTCGGGGTCCAGCAAGAGAGTGCGCAGCGACAGCGTCATGACTTTGGCGCTGTCGAGCATGTCCTGCACACCCACCCATTCATCCGGCTGATGCGCCAGATCAAGGATGCCCGGCCCGTAGGCAATGCAATTCTTGAGCCGTCCAATTCGGTCGATATGCTTTTGATCGTAGGTCCCGGGTGAGACAACAAATTGCGCCTGCGTGTCCAACACCTGCGCGATGGCATCTTGGACTGTGCGCACCACCGGCGCGTTCTCATCGGTCATGGTGGGGGTGACCGACCACAACTCGCGCAGGTCATAGCGGAACTCGGGGCGCTGGGATTTGACCGTCTCTAGCACGGCGACGATCTCGGCTTTGACCTCTTCAATGTTTTCCTCAATCAGGAACCTGCGGTCGATCGTGATCCGACACGAATCCGGCACACAAGCAGAGGGGAACCCGGTGTAGTCCGCAGGCAGCTCATCCGCGCCGCCATGTATCGCGTTGATGTTCATGGTCGAATTGCGCGCGCCCTCTGGTACTACTGGCATATCCGTCTGTTTTGAGGCCAAAAGCGGAAACAACGTGCGTTCCATTTCCTCAAGCACGGCGCCCATGTGGCGCACCGCGCAGTCGCCCAAAAACGGCATGGAACCGTGGGCTATCCTGCCCTTTGTCTCAATCTCGGCCCACCAAACGCCGCGGTGACCTAGGCAAATGCGATCCTTGTTCAAAGGCTCGGGGATAATGACGTGTTGCACGCGTTCGGGGGCAAAGTACCCTTTCTCCGCTAGATACGCGACGCCGCCATAGCCGCCGGTTTCCTCATCCGCCGTGGCGCTGATTTCAACAGCACCGGAAAAGTTGGGGTAGGTATCGATGAACGCCTCTGCGGCAATGATTGATGCGGCCAACCCGCCCTTCATGTCACACGCGCCGCGACCATAGATGCGGTCGCCGTCTAGCTCACCTCCAAACGGATCGCGGGTCCACCCCTCACCCACGGTGACGACATCATGATGGCTATTGAAATGCACACATTCGCCGGGCTTAGCCCCTTCGCGCCGGGCCACAATGTTCCAGCGTGGGTGTGTTTCACTATCTGCGGGCGCACCGTGGGCGCGGATCATTTCGGTGACAAACCCATGCGCGCTCAGACGGGTGTCCAGATACGCACAGATCGCGTGGTAATTATCGCCCGGCGGGTTGAGCGTCGGGATACAGATCAGATCTTGGGTCAGCGCGATCAGATCGTCGCGCCGGGCCTCGATGGTTTGGATAAGAGGATCGGACATTGGGGCCCCCGTACTAGTCGGTGTGAGTGTAGGCAAATGCCGCCCAATGACCAGAGGGGGTGGCGGCAAGGCCTGCGCCGACCTATGTGCAGATAAGCAAAGGGGGTGGCTATGCTGCTGAATATTCGAGTGATGATGCTGATGCTGGCGGCCTTGACGGTGGTTTTTATTAGCTTCTTTTTTTACTTTCGCGCGGGCCGGGTTGAGGCTGCAAAAGCCACTTGGACGGCCAAGCAACCGCCCTTGCCGGAACATACTTACGTGCAAAACGATCTGGCCGACTATATACCGGGACTTGTGAAGCGCCTTGCGATCTGGGTCTATTGCGTCCCGTTGGCGGCGACTTCGGTATTGGCATTTGTGCTGAATATGCCGGAAGGGGACTGAGGGCCGTGATTAGGTGGTTTTTATGGGGGCTGTTTGCCGCGATCTTGGGGTCGTGTCTGCATTACACGCTGCCCCAACGTGATATTGTGATTGTGACCGGGACCGAAATTATTCGACAAGACGTTGGCGGGCTGAATAGTTGGTTTTATGCGGGCGCCGACAGCGGCAACGCGACAACGGCCAACCGGGATCTTCGGTTGATCAACACAACGGATGCCGACGGGACCACACGGGTATACCGCAACGAAGATACTGGTGTCGGGTGGCCTCCGTACTTTAAGTTCGACAGCGCGGATTTGCAGGCGGATGCGCAGGCCGTGATTTCCACACGGGCTGAACCTCAGTGGGTCGCCGTGCGCCACTATGGCTGGCGCAGCACGCTCATTTCCATTTATCCCAATGCGACGTCTCTCAAGCCTGTTTCTGGGCCGGACGCGACTTTGATCCCTTGGTTCAATATCATTGTCTTGGTGGGCCTGCTGGCCCTGATCCGTGCGGTTCAGGTCCGTATCGCGCGCTGGTGGTGCCGTAAATTTGGGGATGCGGCGGCCTAGGCCCTTTATGGGCAAAACGTATCTGGCCGCGTTGAAGCGGTTGGGATAGATCTGACGTATGTTAGCTACCACAAACCTTCCGTCACAGGGCGCGGCGTCGCCTACGTTGATCGCCCATGGGCTGTTTGGCTCCGCCCGCAATTGGGGCGTGATAGCGAAACGCCTGTCTGATCGTGGCCCCGTGGCGGCCGTTGATATGCGCAACCATGGCGATAGCCCGCGTGAAGACGATCACAGCTATGCAGCCTTGGCGCAGGACCTGTCAGAGGTGATTGCGTCCAATTGGGGACAGGCGGATGTGGTGGGTCATTCGATGGGGGGTAAGGCCGCGATGGTCTGCGCGTTAACGGCCCCTGATGCGGTTCGGCGGTTGGTCGTCGCAGACATTGCACCCGTAGGCTACAGCCATACCCAAGTCCATCTGATCCATGCCATGCGGGCGCTAGACCTCAGCCAAATCACCCGACGCAGTGAAGCCGCAGAGGCGCTTGAGGCCAGCATCCCTGAGCCGGGCGTGCGTGCCTTTTTGCTGCAATCGCTTGATGTGGCCGGCAAACGCTGGCGGCTCAACCTTGATGCGCTCGAAGCAGAGATGGACAAAATCATCGGCTTTCCAGCGATTGAAGGCCGCTACGAGGGGCCCGCGTTCTTTTTGTCAGGCGCCGAAAGTGATTATGTCCTGCCGGAGCATCGCGCGCGGATCAAAGCGCTATTTCCACAGGCGCGGTTTGCCAAAATTCCGGGCGTTGGCCATTGGCTTCATGCGGAAAAACCACGCGAGTTTGAGGCAGCGGTTCGCGCGTTTCTTGACGCCTAGCGGAGGGTGCTAAGGGGGGCGGTGGCCCGGCGGCGGCGCTGCCATACCCACGCTGCCGGACCACCTAGAGCCAGCCCAAGCATCATCCCCATGACTTGTAGTTGGCTGTCGATCAGCAACGCTCCCAGACCGCAGGCCAACCCCAGGGTGACCGCACATAAACTACACAAAACTAGATACTCGCGGCTCATGCCAAGGGTCCTTCTCGCTGCTGCGATTTCATTAGGACGCGATCAGCAGTGGGGGCATTGATCTGTGTCAACCACACCAAATTGTGACCAGGTGAATGCGCCCCCCACGGACCCTCAATGCTACTGTGCGGCGCGTAACTCATCGACCATTTCCAGCAGTTGCGCGCTGGTGATCAGGCCGGGTGCGAGGGTTTCTCCTACGACGAACGAAGGTGTTCCGCTGAATCCAAGTTGCTGGGCCAATTGCATCGACGTCTCGATATGGGCTGTTACTTCGGGGGCGTCCATATCAGTGCGCAACTGCGCGACGTCCAACCCGACGTCTGCTGCGATTTTCAGGACGGTGGTTTCCCCCAAACGGTTACGTGCGTTCATCAAAGCTTGGTGAAATTCGGGGTACATGCCTTGGCTGCGCGACGCGAGCGCGGCGCGTGCCGCCCAAACAGAACCCTCACCCAAAATGGGCCATTCGCGCATGACCACGCGGATGCCGTCATCCAACCCAAGCGCCTCATTCACCTGCTCACCTGCGCGTTGGCAGTAAGGGCAGTTGTAGTCGAAGAATTCAACAACCGTGACATCGCCATCTGGGTTGCCAAGCACCGGCGCGTTGGGGTCACGCTCCAATGCTGCGCGCCCCTGCGATAGGGTTTCTTGGGCGGCGGCCTCAGCGGCCTGCGCATCACGGGCGCGCAAAATGTCTACGGCCTGCATGACGATTTCGGGGTTCTCAAGGATCGCCTCTAGCGCAAGTTTTTTGACCTGATCGGGTGACAAATCCTGCGCCATGGCAGTGGTGGGCAGGGCCAAAAGACCAGACAGGATAAGCGCGCGGAACATGGGATGTCTCCATTCGGGGATGTCAGTTTGCGGCAGTGTCCCTCGCAACGGCGGGGGACACAAGCAAAACCGCCCACCGCTCATGCTGCGCGGGCAGTCACAACTGTGTGTGTCTGGTTGCAGCAGGTCTTTCGGGCGGCGTGGCTTTGGGGTAGCGATATCACATGATGCGCGCGTGCCTCTTTGCCCTGTGGGCTTGCCTCGCCCTACCGCTTTATGCGGCGGGGTCCGAAGTGGTGAACACGCGTACGATATCGGCGCAACTCGTCTCGGCGCAAAACGGCGTGCCGACTGGCAGTGGGGCGCTGACGGCGGGGCTGTTTGTGACACTAGAGCCGGGCTGGAAGACCTATTGGCGCTCTCCCGGAGAGGTGGGCTTGCCCCCTAAGATTAGCTGGGATGGGTCGGAAAACATCCGTGATGTCGCGCTCAGCTATCCTGCGCCGACGCGGTTCACCGCCTTTGAGATTGAGAATTTTGGCTACGAGACCGAGGTGCTTTTTCCACTTCAGGTCCAGCTTGAACGGCCCGGTGCGCCCGCGCGCCTTGCGCTAGAGGCAACCTTGCTGGTCTGCGCCGACATTTGCATCCCCGAGACGGTTTCTCTGTCGCTGGACCTACCAGCGGGCGGGGACATCGATGCTGAGGCTGCCGCACAGATTGCCTCATGGATGGCTCGTATTCCCGATGATGGCGGGTCCTCTGGCTGGCAGCTCGACACGGTTTTTCTAGATGACACAGCGCTTGTGCTAACGGCGCGGAGCGACCGACCACTGGCCACCCCCGATATCTTCCCCGAGCAGGGCGAATACGCCAGTTTTGGCAAACCTGAGGTGATCGTGGCTGATGCTGGGCGGTCACTGTGGGCACGATTACCGGTTCTGGCTGAGGGAGAGGGCGCGCTACAGATCACGCTTACGGACGGGGCGCGCGCGGCCACACTGAATGCGCCTGCGTTTGCAAACACTCCGCCGCCTCGGCCGCAAGCCTCCGGCGCGCTGATGGGGATGTTGGCCATCGCTCTTTTGGGCGGGCTAATTTTGAACGTCATGCCCTGCGTTCTGCCTGTGTTGTCGATCAAGCTGACCTCGGCGCTGGGGGCTGCGGGGCAGGGACGGGCCCGGGCCCGTGCTGGGTTTTTGGCATCAGCAGCCGGGGTGATCACATTTTTCTGGGTGCTGGCAGCGGTCGTAATCGCGATGCAAACCTCTGGTGCGTCGTTCGGTTGGGGCATGCAATTCCAAAACCCAGTGTTCCTAAGTTTGATGATTACGATCATCGCATTGTTTGCCGCCAACATGGCGGGCCTGTTTGAGATTACCTTGCCGCAGGGCTGGACGACCGGCATGGCCCGGACCGAAGCGCGCGGCGGTTGGAGCGGTGACTTCGCGACCGGAGCTTTTGCCGCACTGCTTGCAACCCCATGTTCCGCGCCGTTTTTGGGCACAGCCGTGACCTATGCGATGACGCATGGCCCCCGCGAGGTCGCGGCGATTTTCACCGCATTGGGTGTGGGGCTGGCGCTTCCATATCTGTTGATTGCGGCGCGGCCCGGCTGGCTTTCGCGCATGCCCAAACCGGGTCCTTGGATGGTTTGGGTCAAATGGGCCATGGGCGGGTTGTTGGCCGCGACGGCGCTGTGGCTGCTTGCGGTTTTGGCCGCTGTTTCGGGGCTGGGGCTGGCGGGTGCGCTGGTGGCAATCTTGCTCATCGGTGGCGTGGTTTTGGTCTGGCACCGTTCGGCTTTGCCGGTTGCCGTGGCTGTGTTCGCCGCGGCCTTAACACTTCCGCTCTTTTGGCCGGTACCAACCGCGATGACCCAAGACGACAGCAGTTGGTTGGTGTTTGACGAAGCCGAGGCCATGGTCCGCGCCAAGACCGGTGAGGTTGTCTTTGTCGATGTCACCGCCGATTGGTGCCTGACCTGCAAAGCCAACAAAAGCCTTGTTCTGGACCGGGGCGCTGTGGCTGAGGCCTTGGAAAGCGTGACCTTGATGCGCGCCGATTGGACACGGCCCAGCGACACGATCCTAAACTACCTCAAAAGCCATGATCGCTACGGCATCCCCTTTAACATGGTCTACGGCCCCGGTGCGCCGGCTGGAATTGCCCTGCCGGAGCTGCTGACGCCCGATGCCGTGCTAAATGCGATCATGACCGCACAGGGGGCTGTGCAGGGCTAGACCTATCGCGCAGGCACTGCTTCGCGGTAGGTGTGATGCATGTCTGCACCTAGTTCCTCTGCCAAGTTCCTATCTGGCAACCTTTTTGCCCACGTTAGCATCATGTCCCTCACTGCTTCGGTGGGGTTGATGGCGGTGTTCTTGGTGGATTTCATCGACATGATTTTTATCGCCATGCTCGGCAAGGCCGAGTTGGCGGCGGCCGTCGGGTATGCTGGCGCGATCTTATTCTTTACGACGTCGTTCGGGATCGGCATGGCGATCGCGGCTGGGGCGTTGGTGGCCCGTGCGTTGGGTACAGGCGACGTGGCATTGGCGCAAAGCCGCGCGACCACAGCGCTGATCTATGGGTTTGGCTTTGGCGCTGTGTTTGCGGCCACAGTTTGGGCGTTTCTCGAACCCCTCGCACGCCTTGTCGGGGCCAGCGGTGAGACGTTGGATTTGGCTGTGCACTACCTTGCTATCATTGTCCCGTCGCTGCCATTTTTGATGCTGGGCATGATGGGAGGCGCGATCCTGCGTGCTCATGGTGATGCGCGCCGCGCGATGATGGCAACGATCTGGGGCGGGGTGGTAAATGCTGTGCTCGACCCGATCCTGATCTTTGGCCTCGATTTGGAACTGACAGGGGCGGCACTGGGCTCAGTCGCGGCGCGGCTCACGATTGCATACTTCGCACTGCGCCCGATCCTTCGCCACTATGGTGGGTTCACATTGCCACGGGTCTTAACATTCCTAGCGGATTTGCGGCCCATTTTAGCAATTGCGGTGCCTGCGATTTTGACCCAGTTGGCCACACCGGTGGGGCAGGCATGGGTCACGCGGTCCATGGCAGCCTACGGAGAAGAGGCTGTAGCCGGCATGGCCATCGTTGGGCGTCTGACGCCGGTGGCTTTCGGGGTGATATTCGCACTATCGGGTGCCATCGGCCCCATCATCGGGCAAAACTTTGGTGCCAAAGATCACGCCCGCGTTCGGCGTGCCTTTCTTGACGGAGTTTTGTTTTGTGGGCTCTTCGTGCTCAGCATGACGGTGCTTTTGTATCTGCTGCGCCCGTTCATCGCGGGATTGTTCTCGGCACAAGGCGTGACGTTGACACTGGTCTATCTATTCTGTGGGCCGCTCGCACTTGTGTTCTTTTTCAACGGGTTGCTGTTTGTGTCTAATGCGGCATTCAACAATCTTGGGCAGCCGTTCACTTCAACATGGATTAACTGGGGGCGGCACACGTTGGGCACAGTTCCGTTGGTCGCTTTGGGCGGTTGGATGTTTGGCGCGCCGGGGGTGTTGATTGGGCAGGCTGTAGGCGGGCTGATCTTTGGGCTTTTGGCCGCGTGGCTGGCGCTGCGGGTGATTGCGCAGGGCGGGGCACCGACCGCCCGGCGTGCGCCCTTTGCACGGCAGGCGCGGCTTATGTCACTGTTGCACCTACGTCGCTGAGCATCGCGTCTACCAGCGCTGTTTCATCCGGGCTTAACTGCTGCGAACGCGGGTACTGAGGGGCAGAACGGTCATTGATGATCGGTGCATCCCAGCCGTCGGTTGTGGCAGAGAACCGTGCCACGCCGGCCTCACCAAACTCAGTCAAATAGCCCTGCACGACCACATCCAGATAGCTCAACAGGATCGGATGCGTTTGGCTGGGCGCTGTGTGCAGATCATCGGGAATGTGATAGATTTGCGCGCCGCGACCGGGTTCCGCAGGGGCGCGAATATAGGCCCATTCCCGGGCGTCCAACGCGGTCCAATCGCCCCCGGGCACCTCGGCCAGTAGGCCATCAATCCGGGTGTTTGCACAGGGCACAGCCGTCAAAAACGCAACCTGCCTCGCGCCCGTGTGCCGCCATGCCCGCCGCCATCCTGATACGGTGGCGCGTTTGACGCCAGGATAATTCTGCGTGGCGCGGTTTACCAAACTGCCGTAGCCGAAGAACATGTTGTGTTTCATGGTCATTATGACACCTTTTCATGTAGCGCTCTTTGCGTCGCTCTTGATTGGATTTCGCGGATCGCCTATCCACATCTCATCACACGGGAGAATCTGCACCCGCAGTGCCGAAGGAGCAACCGCCCCGGTAAACTCTCAGGCCCAAGGACCGTGTGACGATAAAACTCTGGAGAGAGGCATTCAATTGCCCGCCGAAGGGATAACGATCTCAGGCGCATAGGACAGAGGGGGCAGGACCCGCCACGGCATCGTGGCGATAACTGTGAAGGGGCGCCTATGTCTGAACTGAACCCATTGCCGCTAGAAGCGTTGCACGCCGAATTGGGCGGCAAGATGGTGCCCTTTGCAGGGTATTCTATGCCGGTTCAATATCCGATGGGTGTCATGGCTGAGCATTTACACTGTCGGTCAGAGGCCGGTTTGTTCGACGTTAGCCACATGGGACAAGTAATCGTACGCGGCGCGGATGTCGCCAACTCGCTGGAGCGGTTTATCCCGGCTGATGTCGTAGGCCTTGGGGTGGGACGACAGCGGTATGGTGTGTTGATGCAGCCCGATGGGGGCGTGGCGGATGACTTAATGTTCGCTAACTGTAACGACCGCTTCTTTTTAGTGGTCAATGGCGCATGTAAATATCAGGATATGGAAATCCTAAAGGCCGGACTGCACGACTGTGAGGTCACGCTTTTGGACGATCGCGCACTGTTGGCGTTGCAGGGACCAAAGGCAGAGGCGGTCTTGGCCGGGCTGCTGCCCGCTGTCGCAGAAATGCGGTTCATGGACAGTCTGGTGTTTGACTGGATGGGTGCGGAGTTGTGGATTTCACGCTCAGGCTACACTGGTGAGGATGGCTTTGAAATCTCGGTGCCCGAGGATCGGGCCGAAGAATTTGCGCGTGCATTGTTGGCACATCCCGCAGTCGCGCCCATCGGTCTTGGCGCGCGCGATAGCCTCCGGCTGGAGGCGGGAATGCCGCTTTACGGCCAAGACCTAACCCCACAGATTTCCCCGGTGGTCGCGGGCCTTGGGTGGTCTATTGCTAGGGCGCGCCGCGCGGGTGGACCGCGTGCGGGCGGCTTTCCGGGGGCCGAACCACTCCTTCAGGAGCTGATGGATGGGCCCGCAAATATCCGCACGGGTCTGCGTCCAGAGGGCCGTGCCCCGATGCGCGCCGGTGTAGAACTGTTTCACTCGCTTGAAGCGACAGCCCCCATCGGTCGGATCACATCGGGCGGCTTTGGCCCGTCCGTTGGTGCGCCGATTGCTATGGGCATTGTCCCTGCGGAGCTGGCCCCTGGCACAACGATTTACGGCGAAGTCCGCGGCAAACGCTTGCCCGTGACCCTTGCCAAGCTTCCCTTCCACACACCCCGATACAAACGCTAAGTTCAGGAGAAACCTCATGAAATTCACCGAAGAGCACGAATGGCTAGACGCCGACGGCGACGTCATCACCGTTGGCATCACAGAACACGCGGCCACCCAACTGGGCGACGTTGTGTTCGTCGAACTGCCCGAGGTTGGCACCACCGTCGCAAAGGGCGATGAGATCGTTGTGATCGAAAGCGTCAAGGCTGCCTCCGACATCCTAGCCCCTCTTGATGGCGAAATCGTTGAGGTCAATGAGGCGCTGGTCGACAACCCGGCCGCTGTTAACGACGACGCCGTGGGTTCGTGGTTTTTCAAAATGACCTCCCCCGCCGCCGCCGAAATGGACGAGATGATGGATGAGGCCGCCTATCAGGCCTTTATTGGTTAAAAACTCGCCTTCCCCCATGCAGATGGAGCGTCCCATGCAGATCACTGAGTATGATACCTATGACTTCGCCAACCGCCGCCATATCGGTCCCTCACCCGAGGAAATGGCCGAGATGCTCAAGGCCGTTGGAGTCGACAGCCTTGACGATCTGATCGATCAGACGCTTCCACCTGCGATCCGCCAAGCCGAACCGTTGCCATGGCCGCAAATGACCGAACATGCGGTTTTGGCCGAAATGCGGCGGCTTGCGGATAAAAATACCGTGCTGACCTCTATGATCGGGCAGGGGTATTACGGCACGGTTACGCCCCCCGCGATCCAGCGCAATATCCTTGAAAATCCGGCTTGGTACACGGCCTACACGCCCTACCAGCCCGAGATCGCGCAGGGCCGGCTTGAGGCGCTGTTGAATTTCCAAACCATGGTAGCTGATCTGACGGGTCTGCCGGTCGCCAACGCCTCGCTCTTGGATGAGGCGACAGCCTGCGCTGAGGCGATGGTGATGGCGCAGCGTGTGGCCAAATCAAAGGCCACGGCGTTCTTTGTTGATGAAAACTGCCACCCCCAGAACATCGCAGTGATGCAAACCCGCGCTCAGCCTTTGGGCATCGAAGTGATCGTAGGCCCTGCTGATACGCTAGACCCTGCCGCTGTGTTTGGGGCGATCTTCCAATACCCCGGCACCCATGGACATCTGCGTGATTTCACCCCTGAAATGGCCGCCTTGCGCGCGCACAAGGCTATCGGGATCGTGGCAACCGACCTTTTGGCGCTGTGCCTGCTGAAAGAGCCGGGCGCAATGGGGGCTGACATCGCCGTGGGCAGCGCGCAGCGTTTCGGTGTTCCGCTGGGCTATGGCGGGCCGCATGCGGGCTTTTTCGCCTGCGCGGATGCGTTCAAGCGCAACATGCCGGGCCGAATTGTTGGGGTGTCGGTCGACAGCCATGGCCACAAGGCGTTCCGCCTGTCGCTGCAAACCCGTGAACAGCACATTCGCCGCGAAAAAGCGACGTCAAACGTGTGCACAGCGCAGGCGTTGTTGGCCGTCATGGCGAGCTTTTTCGCCGTGTTTCATGGACCCAAGGGCCTGCGCCATATCGCGCAAAACGTACATCGTTCTGCTTGTGCACTTAAACAAACGCTGCAAAGCGCAGGGTTCAACGTGGCGCCCGAACATGTGTTCGACACCCTAACTGTTGAGGTTGGCGCCATGCAGGGCGTGATCCTGCGCTCTGCTGTGGCAGAGGGCATTAACCTTCGCAAAGTGGGCGACACTGCCATCGGGATTTCTTGTGATGAAATGACCGACACAGCCATTCTGAACCGTGTGGCACGTGCCTTCGGGATCGATACAGAGGTCCGCTTGGACGCGCTGGACATTCCCGTAAGCCTACAACGGCAAAGCGATTATCTGACCCATCCCACGTTCCACATGAACCGGGCAGAGGCGGAAATGATGCGCTACATGCGCCGCCTTGCGGACCGCGATCTGGCGCTGGACCGGGCGATGATCCCGCTAGGCTCTTGCACGATGAAGCTAAACGCAGCTGTTGAAATGATGCCGGTCACATGGCCCGAGTTCGCCAACATCCATCCCTTTGCTCCCGCTGATCAGGCCGAAGGGTACAGGGAGATGATAGATGACTTGGCCCAGCGGTTGTGCGTGATCACGGGCTATGACGCGATGTCGATGCAGCCCAATTCCGGTGCGCAGGGCGAGTACGCGGGCCTTTTGACCATTGCGGCTTACCACCGGGCGCAGGGCGATGACCGTGATATTTGCCTCATCCCGACCTCGGCGCATGGGACCAACCCTGCGTCTGCCAATATGGCGGGCATGAAGGTTGTTGTGGTGAAATCCGCTGACAATGGGGATGTCGACCTCGACGATTTTCGCGCCAAGGCCGAGGCGGCAGGCGACAAACTTGCGGCTTGTATGATTACGTATCCTTCAACCCACGGGGTGTTTGAAACGACCGTTCGCGAGGTGTGTGAGATCACGCATGCCCACGGCGGGCAGGTCTACCTTGATGGGGCAAACCTGAATGCGATGGTCGGCCTGTCTAAACCCGGCGAGTTGGGCGCGGATGTTAGCCATTTGAACTTGCATAAAACGTTTTGCATCCCGCATGGCGGTGGCGGACCGGGCATGGGCCCGATTGGCGTCAAGGCGCACTTGGCCCCCTATCTGCCCGGCCACCCAGAAACGGGCATGGACGCGGATGATGGTGGCCCGGTTAGTGCTGCTCCCTTCGGTTCAGCCTCGATCCTGCCGATCAGCCACGCCTACTGCCTGATGATGGGCGGTGAGGGGCTGACCCAAGCCACGAAAGTTGCGATTTTATCGGCCAATTACATCGCGGCCCAGCTGAAGGGCAGCTTTGACGTGCTGTTTACAGGGCGCAATGGGCGGATCGCGCACGAGTGTATTCTGGATACCCGACCCTTTGCCGATAGTGCGCACATCACCGTGGATGATATCGCCAAGCGTTTGATGGATCATGGTTTTCATGCGCCGACTATGTCGTGGCCCGTGGCCGGTACACTGATGGTTGAGCCGACTGAGTCCGAAACCAAGGCTGAGTTGGACCGTTTTATTACCGCTTTGCGCGCCATCAGGGATGAGATCGCGCAGGTTGAGGGCGGCACAATGGACCCGGAAAACAATCCGCTCAAAAATGCACCGCACACGATGGAAGATCTCGTACGCGATTGGGATCGGCCTTATACGCGCGAAGCGGCGTGCTTTCCGCCCGGTGCGTTCCGCGTGGATAAATATTGGCCGCCTGTGAACCGGGTTGACAACGTGGCAGGCGATCGCAATCTGATCTGCACCTGCCCACCAGTTGAGGCCTATCTAGAAGCCGCAGAATAACAAGCAGGTGACGCAGGGAGTGCTGCCCCTGCGTCACCGCCGCCATTGACAGGGCGTCCCCTCACCTCCACCATGCCGCAACGCAGCATTTTGGGTTATGGGGAATCGACATGCCGGGGCAGGTCATCACAGTCGCACAGCAAAAGGGCGGGTCGGGTAAAACCACTGTGTCCGTCAATTTGGCCGTCGCTTTCGCACAAATGGGGCGCAAGGTGGCTGTCATTGATAGCGACGCTCAGGGATCGTTAGGGCGTTGGTTTATGACCCGGCTTGAGCAAACGGGCGGCGAGCCGGGCGTCGATTTCTCAACCGCAAGCGCGTGGGGCGTTGCCTATGAGGTCGACAAGTATCGTAAAACCCACGATGTCATCATCATTGATACACCCCCCAAGATTGACAGCGATATGCGGCCTGCCTTGCGTTCGTCATCGTTGGTTGTGGTGCCCATCGCCGCAAGTGAAGTTGATATGTGGGCGACTGAAGGTGTGCTGGAGTTGGCCGCCCGCGAAGGTAAGGTCGTGATGGCGGTGCTGAACCGGGCCAAGTCAGGCACGCGATTGGCGGCAAAAATGTTGGAACAATTGGGTGCGCTTGACGTTGTACCCGCGTCCACGGTGTTGGCCAACCGTGTCGTGTATGCCGAAAGTCTGGGCAAAGGGTTGGGTGTCGTCGAAGTCGCCCGGAACGCCCCTGCTACTGAGGAAATCAAGGCGCTCGCCGCAGAGGTCGATGCCGCCCTTGGCGCGCTGGCCAAGCAGGCGGCAGAGTAACTCCGGCTAGCCGCCGAGGTTGGTTTCAAGCCACTTTTCGAGCCAGTGGATCGTGTAATCACCGGTGTGGATGTCTTTCTCTTCCAGCAGGGCGTGGAAGAGGGGAACTGTCGTGTCGATCCCGTCGATAATCAGCTCACCCAAGGCACGGTGTAGACGCGCCAACGCCTCAGGACGGTCACGCCCGTGGACGATCAATTTGCCGATGAGGCTGTCGTAATAGGGCGGAATCCGGTAGCCGTCGTACAACGCGGAATCCATCCGCACACCCAAACCACCCGGCGCATGATACTGCGTAATCGTGCCGGGGCAGGGGGTGAAGTTTGGCAGCTTTTCCGCATTTAGGCGGACCTCAATGGAGTGCCCATTGATCTGCAAATCTTCTTGCTGGAACGACATGTCGTAGCCTGCAGCCACACGGATTTGCTCACGCACCAGATCGACACCGAAAATGGCCTCGGTCACGGGGTGCTCTACCTGCAAACGCGTGTTCATCTCAATGAAGAAGAACTCACCATTTTCATACAAGAACTCAATCGTACCGGCGCCAGCATAGTTAATGCGGGCCACAGCCTCGGCGCAGGTGCGGCCAATTTCGGCGCGCTGCTCAGGCGTGATAGAGGGGCCGGGGGCTTCCTCGAATACCTTCTGGTGACGCCGTTGGAGCGAACAATCCCGCTCACCCAAATGCACGGCGCGGCCTTTGCCGTCACCGAAAACCTGCACTTCGATGTGACGCGGTGTGCCGAGATATTTCTCGATGTATACCTCATCGTTGCCAAAGGCGGCTTTGCCTTCTGCGCGGGCGGTGCGAAAGGCGGTCTCAAGTTCTTCGGCAGTCTTGGCCAGCTTCATGCCGCGGCCACCGCCACCAGCAGTTGCCTTGATGATCACCGGAAAACCCATCTCATCACAGAGGGTCTGCGCCGTCTCAAAATCGGGCACACCGCCATCAGAGCCGGGCACGCACGGCACGCCAAGCGCCTTCATCGTGTCCTTGGCGGTGATCTTGTCGCCCATGATGCGGATATGCTCGGCCGTGGGGCCGATGAACGCAATGCCATGGTCCTCAAGCGCCTGAACAAAGCTCGCGTTCTCACTCATGAAGCCATAGCCGGGGTGGATCGCCTCTGCGCCTGTGATTTCACAAGCAGAGATGATCGCGGGCACGGAAAGGTAGCTGTCGGTGCTGGAGGCCGGGCCGATACAGATGGATTCGTCCGCCATACGCACATGCATCGCATCGGCGTCCGCCGTGGAGTGGACGGCAACGGTCGCTACGCCCATTTCGCGCGCTGCACGGATCACGCGCAAGGCGATTTCGCCGCGGTTGGCGATTAGGATTTTCTTGAACATGCCGGATGTCCCTTATTCGAGGATCACGAGCGGTGCGCCAAACTCAACGGCCGCGCCGTCCTCGATCAGGATGCGTTTCACCTTGCCCGCTTTGGGCGAGGGGATCTGGTTCATTGTTTTCATCGCTTCAACGATCAGAAGGGTTTGACCTTCGGACACGGTGTCGCCAACGGAAATAAAGGCGGATGCGCCGGGTTCAGGCGACAGATACGCCGTGCCGACGATGGGCGACGTGACGGCGCCGGGATCTTGGGCCGGATCAGCAGGGGCAGAAGCCGGCGCGGCGGCGGCTGCGGCAGGTGCGCTTGCGGCAGGGGCTGCGACTGCAGGGGCTGCTGCGACTGCGGCAACAGGTGCGGCCATCATCTGGCGGCTCACGCGCACGTTGAGGCTATCGTCCTCTGCGTAGTCACGCTTAACCTGTAGCTCAGTCAGGTCATTCTCCCGCAAAAGCTCGGCCAGGGCCTTAATAAAGGCTACGTCGCTGTCATGTGTTTTGGTCATGTTGGATGCTCCTCGCGGTGGGCCGCGCTTTTTGCCTATTCGCTTTTCTATACGTCAGCTGTTCATGGGTGAAAACCCAAGGTTTGCGCGTTATTTCCCCTGATTTGAGGCCTTTTTACACTGGGGGCAAGGGAAACTCACGCCAAAGCTTTGCCCAAGCGGTGTAGGCGTGCACGCTTTAGGAGGGCGCGGCGTTCTAGAGCCGCCCCCTCAATGCGTGATGCCTCTGCGTGGACGCGTGCCACAGCACGCTCGATCCCATCCGGCCGCGCGTGCCCATTCCTCAAGAATACGCGCGGACCAAAGTGGCTCGAACTGGGTTTCCTCTGCGGCGGCGAGTAGAATTTCGCGTAAGATCGTGGGGAAGAGGACGCAAGCGTCCAGCAGGATCTTCATGGGCAATGGAACGCGAGCGCCTTGAGGTAGCCGGTTTCGGCCAGCTGTGGGTGCATTGGGTGATCGGGGCCTGCAAAACCGGTGTAGATCAGTGCACCGGGACGTCCTGCGCGTCCCATGCCGCGCGCACACGCCGCCCGAAATTTCGATAATTCCGCAGCGTGTGAACATGAGCAGAGGATCAGATATCCCCCCGGAGCGACAAGTGACGCAGCCAATTTCGCCACCCGTTCATAAGCCCGCAAGCCTGTCGCAAGTGCCTGCTTTGATGGGGCAAAAGCGGGTGGATCGGCGACAACAAGATCGAATGTTTCACCTGCCGCGCTCAGCTCGGTCATGACATCAAACGCATCGCCGCGCCGCGTAGTAAAGGCATCTGCACGGCCCATGGCCTCTGCACCTTCTTCGGCAAGTGCTAATGCAGGTGCGGACCCGTCCACGGCAAGTGCTGATTGAGCGCCGCCCGCGAGAGCCGCTAGGCCAAATCCGCCGACGTGGGAAAATACGTCCAAGACACGGCCATCGGGCGCAAGGCGCGCAGCAAAGGCGTGGTTAGGGCGTTGATCATAAAACAGACCGGTTTTCTGGCCGCCAACAAGGTCGGCCATGTAGGTCGCGCCGTTCATAGGCACCGCAATCTTGCTGGGGGGCGTGCCCAGTAACGGTCCGTTCACGTCATCCAACCCTTCGGTGACGCGGGCCCGGCCTTGGGCGTTTTTGAACACCGATGTGCAGCCCGTGACTTCTGCAAGGACATTGGCCAGCAATGCGCAATTCGCCTCGGCCCAAGCTGTGTTGGGCTGAATGACCAGCGTGTCATCGAAACGGTCCACGATAACACCGGGCAGGCCGTCGGCCTCGGCGTGGATCAGGCGGTAGTAGGGGGCATCGAACAGGCGGCTGCGCAGCGCGAAGGCTTGCACAAGCTTGGCGCGCACCCATTCGGCGTCAATCTGCGCCTCGGGGTTAAGGTCCAGGACCCGCGCAACAATACGTGTGCTAGGGTTCGCAGCAACAAGTGCGAGTGGATTGCGTTCGCTGTCCTCTAGCAGGGCTGGGGTGCCCGGCGCCACGTTGCGGCTGCGGCGATCAAGAACGATGTCATCGCCGTAAACCCAAGGGAATCCGTGACGAATACGCTTGGCATCAGCTTTGGGTTTGAGGCGGAGTGTGGGGAGTTGTGTATCCATGGCCCCGCCTAGCAAGCGGCGGGGCATTGGAAAAGGCTTTAGTGCGCTGTTTGGCGACCGAATACGACCGTTCCGCTGCGTACAAAGGCTGCAATTGCCTTGAGAACGGAACGCAGAGCCTCTGCACGCAGACGGCGGGCTTCACGTTCGATTTCGATGTGGTTGATTTCAAAGCTGTTCATTTGATGTCTCCGAACGGGCGCGGGGAGGGAAGAAGGGAGGAGGAGACGCGCCCGTGGTCCTAAAATGGGGCTAAACCCAGATCGCGAGTAGATATGAAAATGGAAAAGCCGGGTTGCAGTGGGTGCAAACCGGCTTTTTCGAGGCATGTTAGCGATCACATCGCATGTTTCGTCAATCGAGGGCGTGAATGCCTTCAGCCGTTTGCCGCGCGCCAGACAGCATCCATGCATGTTCCGAAGCGACAAAAAACATCGAAAACCCAAAGCGACGCCAGTCTTGGGCTTGGGCTGTGGTCGGGACCCACGTCATGTAGGTTTTGCCATGCTCTGAACAGGCCGCCCCAACTTGGGTCATTGCGTCTTGGAGTTCAGGCGATGTGGTGTCAGTCTTGCCATAAGCGACCGAAAGGTCCGCAGGTCCGACAAATAAGCCATCGATGCCGTCGATGGCCGCAATCTCAGCGGCGGCATCGACGCCCTCAGGTTCCTCGATCTGGGCGATGACGATGGTTTCTTCCTGCGATTGAGCCAACAATTCGGGCATCTTGCGGGTGGCATATCCGGCCCATCGGGTTGATCCTGCGTAGCCCCGTCCGCCGTGGCCAAAACGGGCGGCTTTGGCAATCGCGCGGGCTTTTTCGATGCTGTCGACGTGGGGCACGACAATGCCTGTTGCGCCCAAATCAAGCGCGTTGAGGATGTCGGACGGAGAGGCAGACGGCACCCGGATCAGGATCGGCACCCCAAGCGCACGGGCCACCGCGATGCAGGCATCAGTGCCGCTCCGATCAAAAGGGGCGTGTTCTGCATCGAGGCAAATAAAGTCGAGACCCGCGTGGGCGAGCACTTCGATGATGACGTGATGCGGTGTTTTCAGGAACGTACCCGCGAGCATCTGTCCCTCAGCCATAGCTGTGCGTAGCGATTTGGTTGTCATGGAGCCTCCCTCAGACGTTGTGCGACCCTAAGCGGCTTGGGTCGGGGGTGTAAACGGGGGGCTACGTTATTCGATGGGTGGCAGGTCCGGCAGATCGGGAAGGGGCGGAAGCTCAGGCAAACCACCATCTGGCCCATCAAGCGGCGGCAAATCCGGAAGCGCTGGCATGTTGCCCAGCTCAGGCGAAAGCGGGGGCAGATCGGGCAATCCGGGTGGGGCGTCAATGGCGGGTAAATCAGGCAGGTTGGGCATGTCCGGCGCGTTTGTGGGTGAGGCCAAAGCAGGTGCGGCAGCTATCGGCGTGGATGTATCAAACGCCGTGCTGCTGGTCGCATGTTGTGTGGTATCCGGCGCAGGCCCCGTCAGTGACAAGCGCACTGCACGCATCCCGTTCTGCTGGCCCAGCTTCCCGGATAATGCATGACCCGGTCCCGCCCCCATAACCTCAAGCGCTCCCAATGAACCGCGCGAAATGGGAAGCGTATCGCCGGGCTTTAGGGATTGAAGACGGCTCAGCGGCACCGAAAACCGGGTGAGCGTGACGCGCAATTCTACAGGTGCGTCCGAAACAGCGGCCTGCATATCGGCAGCCCAGACGGGGTCCGGGGCTAGGACTTGGGCTTTACCGGGGGCCGCGCCAGTGGTTGGCGCCCCCGCCGGTGATGACGTTTGCACTGCCGCAGCAATCGCTGGCAGTGCCAGCCACACTTTTGCACGCTTGGCGCCATTGCCCAGCTCGACCGTGACGCATTGAAGGCGATAGTCGCCTTCGCTCAGCATAAGCGGCAATGGCGTTGGATCGGGCACGTAGGTTCCGTATTTGTATCCGCGCGCCCAGCGGGCATCCGCGACCGTGGCCACCCGGTTTGCAAAATCTGTCAGAACCGTTTCGACAAAATCGCGGGTAAGTGCGGCATCAATACGTGTCGTTTCCCGCGCCGCACGGGTGGTTTTGTCAACGCGGCCCATGGTTTGCACCTCAATAAGGGCATCCACCAATTCAGGGCTAAAGCAGATCAGCCCACGACTGTCGCCGGGCCCATCCGCCAGTGTAAACAAAGCCACCTCGGGCAGTTCGATCAACAGCTCGGATTGGTCCACACGAGACGATTCCTGTTCCCGCACGGTGAGTTCCAGCCCCGGCAATCCCTCACCAGATTTGGTCAACGCCTGAATCAACGCTTTTTCCGGCGACATACCGCGCGGAGGCGGAGGCGGGCCGGGGCGGGCCCCGGCCTTACGGCGCAAAACAGGAAGAGGTGACATATCCTCGGACATAAACGGCCTTCGCAGCAAAATGCTTTGTCCCGTTATGATGCCAACAAAGTTAATTTTCCGTTGTTGCGGTGCAGAAAAACCTACAGCGCGGCGACACTTGGCGCATTGGCTTGGGCGCGCGGCAGCATGACCCGAAACGCGGCCCCCTGTTGACCCGGCAAATAATCAATACTGCCACTCAAGCGGCCCATAACTTCACGGCAAATCGCAAGCCCAAGACCTGCACTGCCCGCCGAGGCATGATCCGTCAGGCGGGCGAACTTTTCAAAGATCACGCCACGCGATCGGGCTGGAATTCCGCTACCATTGTCAATAAAATCGACGGTTACACGGGTCTTGGTCCGGCGGACTTTGATCGCCAACTCCGGCGCCTCCGCATCGCAATATTTGCAAGCATTTGTGATCAAATTGATGAACACCTGAGACAGCCTATCCGCGTCAGTATGCAGGCTGACATCCTCACGATCTGTGTCCCGAATGATCGTCAATTTACCCTTCGTGAGCGACGAAGACGCGTTGACCGCGCGTTCCAACACCTCATGCAGGGACAGCGTCGCCTCATTCAGGACGACCTGCCCGTTTTCCAGCACGCTGAGGTCGAGCAAATCATCCAGAAGTCGGGTCAAGCGCTGGCTCTCATCACGGATGATGCCGGAATAATTCTGCCGCTCCTCGCTGGCGAGGTCGTCTATCATCAAAATCTCAGAAAACGCCCGAATTGACGTCATCGGGGTGCGTAATTCATGGCTGACTTGGCTGAGAAACGCGTCTTTCTGGATCGAAAGTTCAGTCAGTTTTGTGTTGGCCTCGCGCAGCTTGCGGGCGGTGAGGGTCAACTCTTCGGATTGTGTCTCAAGCCGGGCTGAGTATTCCATGATTTGCGCCGCTTCATCGGCCACGGCCAGCAGGTCGTCCACGGATACGGTCGCGCCGTCGGTCAACTGGCCCACCATCGCGTGGGAGGTCGCGGTGCCAACCGAGCCAGACAATTCACGTTCCAAGGTTTCAATGAAATCTGGTGTGGGATCAGGAAGATAGCCACTTTTCCCTTGCGCGCTGGCTTCGGTTTGAAACAGGCTTTGCGCTTGCTCGGTGCCCAAGATGCGCTGGGCCATGATCAGCAACTCTTCGGCGCCTGCGGTCCCGCCTTTCCAGCCGCGTGGGGCGGTTGAACGGTCAAATACGTTGATGAATTGCGCGCCCTGCCAACGCTCTAGCGGTGTTGGAAATGACAGCAGCGATAGCGCGCAAAACGCGACCGTGTTAGCGCCTATGGATAGGATCAGGGTCGAGAGTAAAGGATCTGTTTCATTGATGCCAAACAGCCCCTCGGGCCGCAGCCACGCAATCCCGAATGGCCCCTCTGCGAACAAGGCCACTGGCAGAAGCGTGCCCTGAAACACGGGCAACAACATGGTATAACCCCAAATCGCAAACCCGATGGAGATACCAGCCGCCGCCCCAATCCGCGTGGCCCCACGCCAAAACAAGCCGCCCAACAGTGCGGGCAACACTTGGGCGAGGCCCGCAAACGCGATCAACCCAATGGAGGCAAGCGCCTCATTGCCGCCGTTTAAACGGTAATAGATGTAGCCCATGCCCAAAACTGCCGCGATTGACGCGCGCCGCGCAACCAGCACGACGTAGCGGACATCGCCTGAAACCGTAGCACCCTCTGCCTTGGTCGCAAGCCACAGGGGCATGACGATATGGTTCGACAGCATCGTCGCAAGGGCCACAGAGGCCACGATTACCATAGACGTCGCCGATGAAAAACCACCAAGGAAGGCCAGCATCGCCAAGGTATCCTCGCCCAAGGCCAGCGGGATGGTCAGCACGAACAGGTCGGGGTTGGACCCTTCGGGCAAGATCTCTAGGCCCACAACCGCGATCGGCACCACAAAGATCGACATTCCCAAAAGATACAGCGGAAACGCCCAGCTTGCGATGGCAAGGTGCCGCTCGTCCGAGGCCTCAACCACCATGACCTGAAACATGCGCGGCAGGCAGATGATAGCGGCTGCTGACAACATGGTCAGCCCGACCCAGCGTCCCGACGATGATGTCCAATCCGCCATGGGCGAGGCCGCAACGCGCTCCAAAATATCCTGCGGGCCGGACGCGACGCCCCACACCACAAAGCCCCCAACTGCCAAGAGCGCTGCCAACTTGACCACGGCCTCAACGGCGATTGCGGACACGATGCCATCGTGACGTTCATTCGCGTCCAAACTGCGTGTGCCAAAAATGATAGTGAACAGGGCTAGCCCTACAGCGACATACAACCCGATCGCCTCTGCGTCGCGGTTGGCACTGTCTGCAAAGACCGTGAATGACAGGGTCACGGACTGCAATTGCAATGAAATATAGGGCGTTGTGCCCACCACCGCGAGGATAGTCACCAACACGGCCAGCCCGTTGGATTTGCCATAGCGGGCCGAGATTAGGTCAGCGATCGACGTGACGCGCTGGCTTTTGCCCACCCGCACGATCTTGCGCAAAAGCCACCACCAGCCGACGAAAACCAACGTTGGTCCCAAATAGATCGTGATGAATTCTAGCCCCGACCGCGCCGCTGAGCCAACCGCGCCGTAAAATGTCCATGCCGTGCAGTAAATCGACAGCGACAGGGTATACACTAAAGGTGAGCGCAGCACGCTTAACTGTCCGCGCGCGGCGGCCCGCTCGGCGGCAAAGGCCACAACGAACAAAAGGGCCACATAGGCCAGTGAAACGGCTATCAGGCTGTTGAGTGACATCTCAGCCGTCGCGCGGCGCGTCGTTTGGGCCGCCTTGCATGTTTTCTGCCGTAAGCTTGCGCGCCAAAAGGAATGCAAGTCCGATCAAAAACAGCCACGCGGCAAAGAAATAGACCAACCATGGGGCTGTGGCCCCTTGGGCCGCGCGTTCGTCCGACAAGATCAGGTCGGGAAACAGCAAGAGGATCGCGCCAAGGATAGGTAACAGCCGGGCGGCATCCGCGATCCGGTTGCGGCGATACACATCGCGCCCCAAAAACAATGGCTGCTGAGGGGGCTTGAGCGGTGGGCCCGGCAGCTCAGCCATGGGTCACGCCTTTTGCCCGGCCAACGCTTCAACCGCTTCAAGTACGGCTTGGTTGGCAAAGGGTTTGGTCATGAATTGTGTGACACCTAGGGCTTCTGCGCGGGCACGGTCCTTGGTTTGCCCCTTGGCCGTCAGCATCAGTACCGGCACGTCGTGCCCCGTGTCCTGCGCGCGAATGTCCGCCAAGATGTCAAAGCCAGAGCGCCCCGGCAGCATCACGTCCAGCACGATTACGTCGGGCCTTTCGCGCGTCACGGCCTCCATCGCGTTGGCGCCATCGGAATGGGTTTGCACGCGCCAGCCAGCGCGTTGCAGGATAAAGCTGATTGCGACGATGATATTAGGCTCATCTTCGATCAGGAGAACCGTCTTGGTCATGGTGCCGTCCCTTGCACAAAGCGCTTATTTTTTTGTTCGCTTTCGTACAAGATTGCCGTGTTTTGGGCCGCATGTCAAAAGGCGGTGTCAGCCTTGGGATGATCTGGCACAGGTGTCAGCAAGGATGGCTCGCGGCGAGCGGTGCAATTCGTGCGCGCACAGACGCGGCATGTGACGCCCACGGCTAGGGGCCGGGTGGCGGGCAGGCTCTTGGCGGGCATCCGTTGGATTAGCATCGTTGCGTGCAACACGTCGGGTGTTCCGGGGCGGGGGCGTTTGGCCGGCAGGGCGATTGCGGTCGCGTCAAACACAGCGCCATCTGGGAGTGTTAGGCGGCTCTGTACGGGGTAATGCGGGCGCGCAAGGCTCTGATAAAGCGGCCATAACGGGCAGCCGGCCGTGACCAATGGCAGGGCAAACCCGGAAATAGGCCGTCGGTAGCGCGCAGCGCCTGCGCTATCGATGACCAGTAGGCCGATGTCTGATGTCTCGGGGGCGTCGGGGGGCAGGGCCGCAAGGCGTCGCATCAGACAATCGAGCGGAACCCCTAGTTCTTCGGCCAAAACCAAGGGGTCGACCCCTATGTCTAGGATCGCGTCCCGCAGGATCTGCATCGGCAATTGGCGGGTATCGTGGAGGTACTGCAAAAGCGCGGTGCGCACCATTGTGCGCGCATTCGCATCCTCGGGTCCCTCCGCGCACAGTGCTTCGACGTCGGCCTCGGAACCTGTCTCTAACTTTGGGAAATGGTGCTGCGCGGAATCGAGAAAGGCTGACGCGACCTCTGTTGGCGCAAGAAACCCAGGCCCTCGCCGCGCCTGTGTCTCAAAATAAGACACCATAGCTTCTGCACCATCGGCCAGCCGGCGGCTATCTTCATCAAGGTTGGTGTGGAACCGCCCCAGCCAATTGGGGTCAATCTCGGGGGTGGAGGCAAGGATTGATGCGGTGGAGCGCACGGCCGACACAGTGGATAGCACCTCGTGCATGGCCTCGGCCAATGCGGGGTCATGGGTCAAGCGGTCGTTCAGAGCATCGACAGACCGCTCCAACGCCGCGATTTGTTCTGCCTGATTGGCAATCAGTCCCGCCCAACTTGGAAATCCGCGAATAAGCCCTTCGGCTTGCGTCAACGCATCTTCATTCAGGCCCGTTGCCGCACCCGCTGCGGATACAGTTTCAAGCAAGGCCTGATCTGCGCCGCGCATTAATTCCGTGTAGTCCACCTCTAGATGCGTGGCGATATCGGCCAACAGTTTTCCCGCAATCCGCCGCTTGTTGTGCTCTATCAAGTTGAGATACGAGGCGGATATGCCAGCCGCACGCGCCAAATCCGCCTGCCGCATCCGCAATGCAAGGCGGCGTTCGCGGATACGGGTGCCGGTTAGCTCAGATCTGGGCATGTCGGGACCACTCAATTATCGCGTGTTTTCAGGCACTTTCTGCGGGTGCAAGAAAATCGATTTACACTTTCTTCACATGCATTGTGTATATATTTACAAAAAAGTCTATACCACAAAGGCACTTATTGCTTATTTTTCGGTTTCGCCCCGATACTGGTATTGCCTTGTAAACCAAGAGCGCGGCTCAGAGCCTTGGAGGAGGACCTCTTTGCCGATATATCAAATAGGGAGGGACTTCATGTCCAAATCTAACTTCACACGCCGTGGCGTGCTGAGAACTGGTGCCGTGGGCGGCGCTGGTCTTGCTCTGCCAACCATTTTCACCTCCGATGCGTCTGCTTTCACAAACGAACCTACAGGCGGCACGGTCACTCTGGGCTTTAACGTCCCACAGACGGGCCCCTACGCGGACGAAGGCGCCGACGAACTGCGCGCATTCGAACTGGCTGTTGAGCACCTGAACGGCACCGGCGCCGACAGCGGCATGCTGGACACCTTCAGCTCCAAAGCTCTCAAGGGCAACGGCATCCTCGGCAAGAAAGTCGAGTACGTCACAGGCGACACGCAAACCAAATCCGACGCCGCTCGCGCATCCGCACGTTCGATGATCGAAAAAGACGGCGCTGTCATGGTATCGGGCGGTTCGTCCTCCGGTGTGGCTGTGGCTGTTCAGGCGCTGTGCCAAGAGGCTGGCGTTATCTTTATGGCGGGTCTGACCCACTCCAACGACACGACCGGTAAAGACCGCCGTGCCAACGGCTTCCGCCACTTCTTTAACTCCTACATGTCCGGTGCTGCACTGGCTCCCGTGCTCGAAGCTCGCTACGGCTCCGACCGGAACGCCTACCACCTGACAGCGGACTACAACTGGGGCTACACCACCGAAGAAGCCGTCCGTTCGTCCACCGAAGCCATGGGCTGGAACACGGTCAACGCCGTGAAAACACCCCTGACCGCGACTGACTTCTCGGCCTACATCACGCCGATCCTCCAGTCCGACGCAGACGTGCTGGTTCTGAACCACTACGGCGGCAACATGGTGAACTCGCTCACAAACGCCGTTCAGTTCGGCCTGCGTGACCGGATCGTTAACGGCAAGAACTTCGAAATCGTTGTGCCTTTGTACTCGCGCCTGATGGCGAAGGGTGCTGGTGCCAACGTTAAGGGTATCTTCGGTTCCACAAACTGGCACTGGTCGTTGCAGGATGCAGGCTCGCAAGCCTTCGTTCGCTCGTTTGGCACCAAGTACGGCTTCCCCCCCTCGCAGGCGGCGCACACATGCTACGTGCAAACGCTTCTGTATGCGGATGCCGTGGAGCGCGCAGGCTCGTTCAACCCATGTGCGGTTGTCGAAGCTCTGGAAGACTTCGAGTTCGACGGTCTGGGCAACGGCAAAACGCTGTACCGGGGCGACGATCACCAGTGCTTCAAAGACGTGCTGGTCGTGAAGGGTAAAGAAAACCCAACATCCGAGTTCGACCTTCTCGAAATCGTCGAAGTCACACCCGTCGAGCAAGTTACCTACGCACCCGACCACCCGCAGTTTGCGGGCGGCGAACTGGGCACGTGTAACCCCGGCGCATAAGCCTGACGAATCCAGTGCGGGCTCGCCCCCGCGCTGGACTTCATCACCCGCGGCCCATCCATTTGGGCCGCGGGCTCTGACACTCTGCAACTGCGAAGGGTGGGACCGATGGAAGCCATTATCCTCCAAATTCTCAATGGGCTCGACAAGGGCTCTGCCTATGCGCTGATCGCGATGGGCCTGACACTCATCTTCGGCACGCTTGGCGTTGTGAACTTTGCCCACGGGGCGCTGTTCATGGTTGGTGCGTTCTGTGCCGTTACTCTGAGCCGTATCCTGACGCTCAGCCACGAGGTGGTCGACCCCACCCGCACCGACTTTCTGGGCAACCCGCTCAAGATTGATGTGCCCTACGCCTACGATTGGTTTGGTCAAGCCACGGGTGATGCGATTATCGACTGGGCCGTGCCGCTGTCGATCCTGTTCGCGGTCCCTGTGATGATCATCATGGGTGTGGTGATGGAACGTGGGCTGATCAAACACTTCTATAAACGCCCTCACGCGGACCAGATCCTCGTGACGTTTGGCCTCGCCATCGTTCTGCAAGAAGTCATCAAATACTTCTACGGCGCAAACCCCATTCCAACACCCGCACCGCAAGCGTTTGCCAGCTCGATGGACATGGGCGCAGCCCTTGGTTTTGAGGCCGGGCAGATCATCTATCCGATCTGGCGCTTGGTGTATTTCGTCTTTGCCGCAATCGTCATCGGCTGCGTGTTCGCATTCCTCCAGTTCACCACCTTTGGGATGGTCGTGCGGGCCGGGATGGCTGACCGCGAAACCGTTGGCCTGCTGGGCATCAACATCGACAAGCGGTTCACCATTATGTTCGGCATCGCCGCCGCCGTGGCTGGCCTTGCGGGTGTGATGTACACGCCGATCACCTCTCCCAACTATCACATGGGCATGGACTTCCTGGTCCTCAGCTTTGTGGTTGTGGTTGTGGGCGGCATGGGCTCACTGCCCGGTGCGGTTCTGGCGGGCTTCCTGCTGGGCGTGATCGAGGCCTTCGCTTCGCTGCCCCAAGTGCTCGACGTTCTGCCGGGCCTCAACCAGATCATCATCTTCCTTGTGGCGATCGTGATCCTGCTGACCCGTCCCCGTGGCCTTATGGGCCGCAAGGGCGTGATGGAGGAGTAAGAGCCATGACGAACGCAATGTACACATTCATCTCTATCTCGGAAGGAGCGGTGCAATGACCGACCAGACCGAACAGCACGCCACCTCTGCGGCCCCTGCTGCAAGTTCCGCGACAAAACCCAGCACCAAGGTGCTGGGCCTCGGCCCCAAAGACTTCAAACTGATGTTCTTGGTTGTCGTCCTGACGATGGCCGCACCCTTCTTGCTGAACCCCTTCCCCGAAGGCTCGGCGATGGCGCAGTTCAACGCAGGCTACCCTGACTTGATGCAGCGTTTCGTGATCTTTGGGATCTTTGCTATTGGCTTCAACATCCTGTTTGGCCTCACGGGTTATCTCAGCTTTGGCCACGCCGCGTTTCTGGGTGTGGGGTCCTATGCGGGCATCTGGATGATGAAACTGCTGACCATGAACGTGATCCCCGCCATTGTGGTGTCGGTCGCAGTGGCCGGTCTGTTTGCTCTGGTCGTGGGGTATATTTCCCTGCGGCGCTCAGGCATCTACTTCTCGATCCTGACGCTGGCTTTTGCACAGATGTCCTACTCGCTGGCGTACTCGGTGCTGACACCGATCACGGGCGGCGAAACGGGCCTTCAGCCAAAGGTTGCCGACCCTCGCATCCTCGACGGAGCCCTTGAGGCAGGCGCATCCCCACGCGCGAACCTCTTTGGCCTCGAAATGGGCGCAGGTTTTGAATGGGAAGTCGGCAACTGGTTGTTCACCTTCAACGCAGGCTACTACGTGGCTGCCGTTGTGATGCTGGTGGCGTTCTACCTGTCGATCCGCATCTTCCGCTCCCCCTTTGGCATGATGCTGCGCGCGGTTAAATCTAACCAGCAACGCCTAAGCTACACGGGCCTTAGCCCCAAACCCTACACGCTGGCAGCCTTTGTGATTTCCGGCATGTATGCGGGTCTTGCGGGTGGTCTGTTGGTGGCGATGGACACTCAGGTGGGCGCAGAGCGGATGTTCTGGACAGCCTCCGGTGAGGTGGTTTTGATGACCATTCTTGGCGGTGCGGGCACGCTCATTGGTCCCGTGCTGGGTGCTGGCCTGATCAAGTACATGGAAAACATCCTGTCCAAGATCAACAAAGACATCCTGCACGAATGGTTCTTCTTCCTGCCTGACGGCTTTGAGAACCTGATGGTTGCGCTGGTCTATCCGTTCATCGGCAAAGGGTGGCACCTCACGCTTGGTATTATCTTTATGCTTGTCGTGATCTTCCTGCCCGGTGGCCTTGTTGAAGGCGGTCAGAAAATCGCTGGTCTGTTCAAGCGCGGCAAAGACGCCGACGCTTCCAAAACCACCCCCGCAGAATAAGGAGATACACCAATGGGTATTCTTGAAGTCAAAGGGGTGAACAAACGGTTCGGCGGCCTTCAGGCGCTGGGCGATGTGAACCTCAGCATCGCGGACAATGTCTGCCATGCGATCATCGGTCCAAACGGTGCAGGTAAATCCACGCTGCTGAACTGCCTCGTGGGCAAACTGATCCCCGACACCGGATCCGTCAGCTTTAAAGGCAACTCGGTGCTGGGGCGCTCCCCGCATGAGATTAACCAGATGGGGATTTCTCGGGTCTTTCAGACGCCCGAAATCTTCGGTGATCTGAGCGTGCTCGAAAACATGATGATCCCGTGTTTTGCCAAGCGCGACGGCTATTTCAAACTCAACGCTATCTCGGATGTGATGGCGCAGCGCGACATGGTCGAAAAAGCGGAGCAAATGCTCGAAGAGATGAACATGGCCAATAAAAAGGACATGATGGCCTCTTCCATGTCGCGTGGTGACAAACGCCGCCTCGAAATCGGCATGTGCCTCGCCCAAGAACCGTCGCTGTTGCTGTTGGATGAACCCACCGCCGGTATGGCGCGGGCCGACACCAACAACACGATTGATTTGCTCAAACAGATCAAGGACGAGCGCGACATCACCATCGCCATCATTGAACACGACATGCACGTTGTGTTCAGCCTTGCGGACCGGATCACCGTTCTGGCCCAAGGGACGCCGCTGGTCGAAGACACGCCGGAAAACATCAAGGGTCACCCCAAGGTGCGCGAAGCGTATCTTGGTGAGAACTCTGGCCACTAGGAGGGCGATTTCATGAACGTCAAACCCGATTTCACGAAAAACGCCAACGCGGCGACCACCGCTCCGGCCTTCTTTTCCGTCTATGATCTGCACGCTTACTACGGCGAAAGCTACATCGTTCAAGGCATCAGCTTTAACGTCCACGAAGGCGAGATCCTCGCGCTTTTGGGGCGGAACGGTGCGGGCAAAACCTCTACACTGCGGGCCTGTTCGCGGGTCGGTAGCCCAGAGGTCCGCAAAGGCGAGATCTGGCTCGATCACCAACCCCTGCACCTGATGGAAAGCTATCAGGCGTCGGCCGCGGGCCTTGGCCTTGTGCCCGAGGATCGCCGGATCATTCCGGGCCTCACGGTCGAGGAAAACCTGCAACTGGCCCAAATCGCGCCTCCCATCGGGTGGTCGATTGAGCGGATTTATGACCTGTTCCCCCGTTTGGGCGAACGTCGCAAGCAAGAAGGCGTGACCCTCTCGGGCGGTGAGCAACAGATGCTCTCGATCGCCCGCGCGCTGGCCCGCGACATCAAGGTTTTGTTGCTGGACGAACCCTACGAGGGCCTTGCCCCCGTGATCGTGGATGAGATCGAAAAGACCCTCATGCACATCAAGGAACAGGGCATGACGACCATTCTGGTGGAACAAAACGCGGTTCGCGCGCTGGAACTGGCAGACCGGGCCGTGATCCTCGACACCGGTGGTATCGTCTTTGACGGTCTCGCCTCGGATGTTTTGGCGGACGAAGGCCTGCGGGCCGAATACCTCGCCATCTAAGGCTGACATTTCAAAATCCTTCGTAAGGCGCGCCAATCGGCGCGCCTTACCTCCGTTTCCTACATCACAATCGGAGAAACCGATGAGCGATAAGACCTATCCCCCCAGTGCAGAATTTTCGGCCAACGCCCACGCAGACGCCGCGACGTATGAGGCGATGTACACCGCCTCCGTCACCGACCCGGACGCCTTTTGGGGCGAGCACGGCAAGCGGATCGATTGGATCAAGCCCTACACCAAGGTGAAAAACACCCGCTACGATTTTGGCGACGTGGACATCAAATGGTATGAGGACGGCACTCTCAACGTTTCGGCCAATTGTATCGACCGCCATGCCACAGCGACCCCCGACAAAACGGCCATCATCTTTGAACCCGATGAACCAACAGAGCCCGCGCGCCACATCTCCTACCGGGAGCTGTTGGAGCAAACCTCGCGGATGGCCAACGTGCTCAAGGGTTTGGGTGTTGGCAAAGGCGACCGCGTCGTTCTGTACCTGCCCATGATCCCCGAGGCGGCCTATGCGATGCTGGCCTGCGCGCGAATTGGTGCGGTGCATTCCATCGTCTTCGCGGGTTTTTCGCCTGATGCCTTGGGCGCACGGATCAACGGCTGTAACGCCAAGGTCGTGATCACCGCTGACGAAGCCCCCCGGGGCGGGCGCAAAACGCCGCTCAAGACCAACACGGACAAAGCATTGCTGCATGGCAATGACGGCGTGAAATGCTTGGTCGTCAAGCGCACAGGCGGCCAGACCACATGGGTCGATGGCCGTGATTTCGACTACAACGCGCTGGCCGCTGAGGCTTCGACCTATTGTACCCCCGCCGAGATGAACGCCGAAGACCCCCTGTTCATTCTGTATACCTCCGGTTCAACCGGTCAGCCCAAAGGCGTGGTGCACTCCTCCGGCGGGTACCTCGTGTTTGCGGCAATGACGCATCAATACACGTTCGATTACCATGAGAACGACGTCTTTTGGTGCACGGCGGATGTGGGCTGGGTCACAGGCCACAGCTACATCGTCTATGGCCCCCTCGCGAATGGTGCCACGACGCTTATGTTCGAAGGCGTGCCAACCTATCCGGATGCGGGCCGGTTCTGGGCCGTGTGCGAAAAGCACAAGGTGAACCAGTTCTACACAGCCCCCACCGCGCTGCGCGCATTGATGGGGCAGGGAAATGAATGGGTTGTAAAATACGATCTGTCCTCGCTGAAACTGCTCGGAACAGTGGGTGAGCCGATCAACCCCGAAGCTTGGAATTGGTACAACGACGTTGTGGGCGGCGGGCGTTGCCCGATTGTCGACACGTGGTGGCAGACCGAAACCGGCGGGCACCTGTTGACGCCCTTGCCCGGTGCCACCGCGACCAAACCCGGCTCGGCCACACGGCCCTTCTTTGGGGTGCAGCCCGTGGTGCTAGAACCCACAACCGGCGAAGAAATCACCGACACAGCCGCCGAAGGGGTCTTGTGCCTGCGCGACAGTTGGCCGGGCCAAATGCGGACCGTTTGGGGCGATCATGATCGCTTCATGAAAACCTATTTCTCGGACTACAAAGGCTACTACTTTACCGGTGACGGCTGCCGCCGTGATGCGGATGGATACTACTGGATCACGGGCCGCGTAGATGACGTGATCAACGTGTCCGGTCACCGCATGGGCACCGCCGAGGTTGAAAGCGCGCTGGTTGCCCACGAAACAGTGGCTGAGGCCGCAGTGGTCGGCTATCTGCATGACGTCAAAGGGCAGGGCATCTATGCCTATGTCACGCTGATGGCGGGGGTTGAGGCCACCGAAGAGCTGCGCAAAGAGCTGGAAAAATGGGTCCGGACCGAAATCGGACCGATTGCCAAGCCAGACCTGATCCAGTGGGCGCCAGGCCTGCCCAAGACACGTTCAGGCAAGATCATGCGCCGCATTCTGCGCAAGATCGCCGAAGACGATTTCGGCGCCTTGGGGGATACCTCAACACTGGCTGATCCCTCCGTTGTGGACGATCTGATCGCAAACCGGATGAACGGCGCGGCCGCCGAATAGGTTTGATCCAAAAGAAAGCCCCGCCAATCGCGGGGCTTTCTTGCACTATACGGGACGACAGCGCGGCTAAGGTCCGGCCGCATCGCCAGAACGTTTCAGCGCGACAGTGGCGCTGGGTCCAAGCCCTCCACGCCAGATCGCCTGACGCGCCAGTGAATATTTGACACAACCAAAACATAGCCGTTAGCCTTTCGGCATTAACGATTGCTTATGTTTTGGAGTTTTGTGATGAGAATTTTTGCCTTTGTCGTTCCCTTTGCTTTGCTGGGATGCGACGTCGCCCAAGAGGTTGCCTCCACTGCCGTGCAACTGACCACCCCCGCTGAGTTTGCGCCATTGCTGGGCAAGCGGTTGGAATTGAACCCGTCCGATTTTCTTACGCTTAATGCGGATGGCAGTTTGATTGGCGAATTCAGTGGTGCCGATACGCGCGGCACTTGGTCTATCAAGGACGGATTTTTCTGCCGGGTACTGACGGCAGGGCCGCGTGGCCCATCCCCCGAGGATTGTCAGATCTTTGTCCAAGATGGAGATCTACTGAACATTACCCGCGACAAGGGACGCGGATCATCGTTTGTCTACGAGATCGTATAAATGCGTGGAAAACGGCCTCAATGAGGGCCGTTTTTTATCATTAATGCCGTGCCAAAGCGGCTAGGGAAACAGTTGTTCGGTCCTGTAATCAGACCGTTCCCGTACCCTAATTTAGGCTTGCAGCGCGCGCAGACGTTTGATGAGGCTTGAGGTGTCCCACCGTCCGCCGCCCATGTTTTGGACGTCTTTGTAATACTGATCGATCATTGCAGTCCCGGGCAGAGGCGCGCCGATGTTGTTCGCCTCGTCCAGACATATCCCAAGGTCTTTGCGCATCCAATCGACCGCGAACCCGAAATCATAAGTGTCATCAAGCATGGTTGCATGACGGTTGAGCATTTGCCAACTGCCTGCGGCGCCGCCCTTGATGACATCAACCACCGCGCGCCCGTCTAGGCCGGATTTTTCCGCAAAAAGCATCGCCTCTGACAGGCCCTGAAGCAGGCCTGCGATCGCGATTTGATTGACCATCTTGGTCAGCTGACCCGCGCCCGTTTCGCCCATGCGCGCGCAGGCACCGGCGTATGCGTCAATAATCGGGGCTGCTTGGTCGTAGGCGCTTTGGTCGCCCCCACACATCACGCTGAGCACGCCGTTTTCTGCGCCAGCCTGCCCACCTGATACAGGCGCGTCGATGAAGCTGATGCCGTTGTCTTTGGCCGCCGCATAAAGCGTACGCGTGATATCGGCCGAAACCGTGGTGTGGTCGACAAACACAGTGCCCGCAGTCATGGACCCCAACGCCCCATCGTCCCCAAGGCACACGCTGCGCAGGTCATCATCGTTGCCCACACAGCACATCACAAAATCTGCGCCCTTTGCGGCTTCGGCTGGTGTTGTGGCCATTTCGCCGCCGTGCTCGGTCACCCAAGCCTCTGCCTTGGCGGCGGTGCGGTTATAGACGGTGACGGTGTGCCCGGCTTTTACCAAATGACCGGCCATCGGATACCCCATGACCCCCAAGCCCAGAAATGTGACGTTCGCCATGGTGTGCTCCCTTTGCAAATAGCGTTCTCAACCGTTACGTAACGGGATGAGCGTGGCCGTCAACGGGGACAAGTATGGGCGAGGTGTTTCGGTGGACGGTGCGTGGCATTGGGGTTGTGTTCGCGCTGGCGGCTTTGGGGCTGTTGTTGGGCTACTTGCTCGCGGCACGGTCCCTGCCAGACTACGACAAGCGGCTGCGTGTTGCGGGGCTTGAGGCGCGGGTCGAAATCGTACGCAACACCCATAATGTGCCGCATATCTTGGGCGAAACCTCTGCGGCCAGCTACTTTGGCCTTGGCTATGTGCATGCGCAGGACCGGCTGTGGCAAATGATGTTGATGCGGCGCACAGCGCAGGGCCGCCTGTCGGAATTGTTTGGTGCCGAAACGCTGCGCACGGATGAGCTTCTGCGCCGGTTGGACCTGTACGGTGCGGCCAGTCGCGCAATTCCCGCCCAAGACCCCGAAACGATGGCCATGCTGGAGGCCTATGCCGCAGGCGTGAACGCGCGCATCCAACAAGTCAACGATGAGGCCTTGGGCCGTGGCGCGCCAGAATACTTTCTGTTCCCGCCACAGATCGCTCCGTGGCGGCCGATCGATAGCCTTGCGGTGCTCAAGATCATGGCCCTGCAATTGGCCGGCCACATGGAGGAAGAAATCGCACGCGCGCGGGCGGGCCTCGTGCTGCCAGCAGAGCGGTTGGTGGACCTGCACCCGGATGCGCCGGGGGGCGGGCGCGCCGTCCTGCCCGAGATCAGCGCGCTGTTCCCCACGCTTGAGCCGACGCAAGTCGCCCGCGCGGATCGGCCCGCATTGTGGCCCGCACCTTCGCGCAACATGGCGGGGGCTTCCAACGTCTGGGCCGCGACGCCCGCCCGCGCGGCCAAAGGCGGCACGCTGCTGGCCAATGACCCGCACCTTGGGCTCAGCGCGCCCTCCATCTGGTACCTCGCGCGGCTTGAACTTGCGACTGGCGGCGTGATCGGTGGCACCGTGCCGGGGATGCCGCTGGTGCTGGTCGGGCGCTCAGACCAAATCGGCTGGGGCCTGACCTCGGCTTATCTAGATGACCAAGACGTGTTCATCGAACGCCTAAATCCCGACAACCCGTTCCAATACCGCACCCCCGACGGTTGGAAAGATTTTGAGGTCCGAGAGAGTATCATTCAGGTCAAGGATGCGGACCCCGTGACCATCACCCTGCGCTGGACGGACAATGGCCCGGTGCTGACACGCGGCCAGTTCGATCTGGGCAGTGTGACCCCGCAGGGGCACGTGGCGGCGCTGGGTTGGACCGCACTTCACGACGCAGATACCTCGATGCGTGGCGCGCGCGAAATCATGGCCGCCAGCACAATTGATGAGGCACTTGAAGCCGGCCGATACCACGTGGCGCCTGCGCAAAACCTGACGGTCGTGGATGGCCGCCGCGTGGCGATGCAGATCATCGGCCACCAACCCCAGCGCGACATCAACCACCAAAGCCAAGGGCGCATCCCCGCCCCGGGGTGGGAGCCGCGCAACCGCTGGCAAGGCACCATGCCCTACGCGATGAACCCCCGCTTTGTGGACCCCGCAGGTGGCATCGTCGGCAACACCAACAACAAAACCGTGGATCAGCCCTTTCCCCGCCACATCAGCCATTGGTGGGGCGACACACAGCGTGTCCAACGCTGGGAACGGTTGATGCAAGCGCGCGTGGCCCACACCCGCGAAAGCTTTATCGAAGCGCAGCTTGATCCGGTCAGCATCTCGGCCCGGGCCCTTCTGCCGCTGATCGCGCGGGACCTTTGGTTCACCGGCGAAGCTGCCGCCCCCGACACCCCCGAACGCACGCGCCACGATGCCTTGACGCTCTTGGCGGCATGGAACGGTGAGATGTCCGAACACCTGCCCGAGCCGCTGATTTATGCCGCTTGGGTGCGCCACCTTCAGGATCGTTTGATCCGCGATGAACTGGGGCCCTTGGCTGATGATTATACCCATGTTGAGCCTCTGTTCATCGAGCGGGTTTACCGCAACGCGGAGGGGGCGGCAGCGTGGTGCGACGTGATCCAATCCACCCCGCTTGAAACCTGCGCAGACATGGCCCGAATATCGCTGGATGAGGCGCTGATCTGGCTGACGGAACGCTACGGTCGCACGCCCGCCAGTTGGCGCTGGGGCGATGCCCACGAAGCCCGCCACGACCACCCCGTCTTGGGGGAGGTGCCGGGCCTGTCGCTGGTGGTGAACATCCGCCAATCTACCTCGGGCGGGGATAATACGCTCATGCGCGGGCTGACCTCGGGTGTGGATCCTGACCCGTTCGCGAACGTCCATGCCGGGGCCTATCGCGGGGTGTATGATTTCTCTGATCCCGAAAGCTCAGTTTTCATCATTTCAACAGGGCAAAGCGGGCATCCGCTGTCGCGCCACTACGATGATCTGGGTGAGTTGTGGCGTCGCGGCGAATACATCCCGATGACGCTAGACCCCGCCTTGGCGCGGGCGGGTGCGGTGGGTGTCACGGTGCTTGAGCCTGCGCGCTAGGCTGCGCAGGGCATTAGCGGCGGTCGGGGCCGTGGCCACAAGATATGGCCCTCACCATCGGTATCTCGTGGTTAACAAATCAATAACGTGATATAAATATCGTTAATTATAAGTAAGTTAGCATAACCCATTGTTGCGAGCGCGCAACAATGGGTCATATGTGCAGACCTAAATTCCGACACGTGGCCGAACCCTAGCCGCGGTTCAAAATCCGTGCGACCTCAGGGGCGAAATAGGTCAGGACCCCATCACATCCCGCGCGGCGAAACGCCATCAGGCTTTCCAACATTACTTTCTCGCCGTCTATCCATCCGTTGGCAGCGGCGGCCTTGATCATCGCGTACTCGCCCGACACCTGATAGGCGTAGGTCGGCGCGCCAAAAGTGTCTTTGGCCTCGCGGCAGATGTCCAGATATGGCAGGCCGGGTTTGACCATGACCATGTCTGCCCCTTCGCTCAGATCCCGCTCGATCAACCGCATCGCCTCACGTCGGTTGAGGGGGTCCATCTGATAGGTTTTCTTATCGCCCGTCAGCGCGCCAGAGGCGCCGACCGCATCGCGGAACGGGCCATAAAACGCAGAGGCATATTTCGCCGCATACGACATGATCGTCACGTTCTTGTGGCCATTGGTTTCAAGCGCGCGGCGCAGGGCACCAATGCGGCCGTCCATCATGTCCGAGGGGCCAAGGATATCCGCGCCTGCTTCCGCCTGCGCCAGCCCCATTTTGACCAAGGCCTCAACGCTTTCGTCGTTGATGACCTCACCGTTGACCACGATCCCGTCGTGGCCATAGGCGTTGTAAGGGTCCAGTGCGACGTCCGTCATGATCGCAATCTCGGGCACCGCAGCCTTGATCGCGCGGGTGGCGCGGTTGGACAGGTTGTCGGGGTTCCATGCCTCTTCGCAGCCGGGGGTTTTTAGCACGGGGTCAGTGTAGGGAAACAGACAGATCGCAGGAATACCAAGGTCCGCAGCCTGTCGCGCGGCCTCAACCAATAGGTCCACGGACAAACGCTCAACCCCCGGCATCGAGGCCACAGGCTGGCGCGTGTTTTCACCGTCGCAGACAAAAATGGGCCAGATCAGATCATCCACCGAAAGCCGATCCTCCCGCACCAGTGCCCGTAGGGCAGGAGTTGCACGGGTCCGGCGCAGTCGCGTGCCGGGAAAGGGGCTCTGGGTCGGGCGCATCGCGTCCTCCTGGAATGATGTGTCAGGTTTGAGTGACACAAAATCCCTATGGGCTGCAAGGCCCGCGAATGTCCTATCGGGTTGCAAATTTGCCCTCCGCGCGCCAAAGAAAAGCCATTCCCCACCCGCAGAAGGCACGCAGTGGATTTTTTCTGGCTCAATACGGCCTTCGAGGTCATCGATATGCGCTCGTTCTCGAACCTTTGGTTCTGGATCGCGCTGGCGGTGTTGTGGTCAACGGCGGCGCACTGGGTCATCGGCGTGCCATTCGACATGGTGCAACGCGCCAACCGCGGCCAAGACGCCGCCCTGCGCGACGTAGAAACGCTGGCCAATATGCATGCGCGCCGCTTGATCCACATCTTTGATGTGTCCGGTATCTGGGCCACTGGGTTCATCTTTTTCGCACTGGCAGCCCTAGCCTCGCTGGGGTTTGTCTACGGGCTTGAGTTCGCGCAGGCGGTGTTCTTGCTGGGCTTTCCAATGTCGATTGTTTGGGCGTTATCGCTGCATTCGGCTCGGGCTATTCCCGGGATGGAGGTGGGCGCATTGCTGGAACATTTGCGCTGGCATCGGGTCAAAGTGCAGATGGTCGGGGTCGTGTCGATCTTTGCCACGTCCATGTGGGGCATGTACGTAAACATGAGCGCGAACGTGCTGGGCGGTTGACAGCGGCGCTTATCCCGTTACCTCCCACGGCCATGGCTTCTTCCAATCACATCACCGCCTCTGGCGCTCCCGAAGGCTTTGACGCGAGCGTTTTGCTGCGCGAGCTGGAAAACGGCATGGTTCTGCACCTTGCCCGTGACGACAAACGGATGGAGGCAATGGCCGCCGCCCTGCGCTTTTTCGCGCCCAAGGTGCCTGTGTTGCGCCTTCCGGGGTGGGATTGTCTGCCCTATGACCGCGTTTCGCCCAACCCCGAGATCAGCGCCGAGCGGATGGCGACACTGACGCTGCTCGCGCATGGGTTCTCGGAAAAGGTGATCGTGCTGTCCACGCTGAACGCTGCAACCCAGCGGGTACCTGCGCGTGAGGTTTTGCGCGGCGCGGGTTTTGCCGCGCGTCTGAACCAGCGGTTGGACGAAAAGGCCCTGCGCGATTATCTGGTGCGCAATGGTTTTTCGCAAACCTCAACCGTGATGGAACCGGGGGATTACGCGTTCCGGGGCGGCATCATCGACATTTGGCCCGCGGGTGAGCCTGCGCCGGTTCGGCTGGACCTGTTTGGTGATACGCTCGACGGATTACGCCGGTTTGACCCCCAAAGCCAGCGCACGACCGAACAGCTAAAGGGAATTGAACTGGCACCAGTGTCCGAGGTCATTCTTGATGGCCCCGCGATCACGCGTTTTCGGCAGACTTACCGGATTGAGTTCGGGGCTGCAGGCACAGATGACCCGCTGTATGAGGCGGTCAGTGCGGGCCGTAAACATGCCGGGATCGAACACTGGTTGCCGTTCTTCCACGAAACACTGGAAACGCTGTTCGACTACATGCCTACGGCTTCGGTTGTGGTGGATCCCGACGCCGACGCCCTGCGCGCGGACCGTTGGACCAGCCTGACTGACATGTACGACAACCGCCATGAGGCGATGACCGCGAAGGGCCGTGTGGACACGGTCTATAAACCCTGTCCCCCGGATTTGTTGTATCTGGATGATGCAGCATGGGGGGCCGCTCTGGCACCCCGCCGCGTCGTGAACATGAGCACATTTTCCCAGCCCACTGGGCCGGGTGTGATTGACCTTGGTGGGCGTCAGGGGCGCAATTTTGCGCCCGAACGTCAGCAAGCAGAGCTGAGCCTGTTTACCGCGCTCAAGTCGCACGTGCAGGCCGTTCGCGCCGACAAAGCCGTGGTGATCGCCAGTTACTCCGGCGGCGCGCGGGAGCGTTTGCAGGGCCTATTGCTTGATGAGGAATTGACGGACGTCAAGCTGATCAAGAACCGATCAGAGGTGGGCAAAGGCGAAGTTGGCCTGACGATTTGGCCGCTTGATGAGGGGTTTGAGGCCTCGGACATCGTTGTGATTTCCGAACAAGACGTCTTGGGCGAGCGTTTGGTGCGCGGCCCCAAGAAAAAGCGTCGGGCTGAGAATTATCTGACTGAGGCGCAAAGCCTATCGGCACAAGATTTGGTGGTACACGTCGATCATGGCGTCGGTCGATATCTAGGTCTAGAAACCGTCACTGCGGCGGGTGCGCCTCATGAATGCCTAACGCTTGAGTATGCAGGCGGGGATCGCCTGTTCCTGCCGGTTGAGAATATCGAACTTTTGAGCCGTTATGGCCAATCGGAAGGGATGCTCGACAAGCTGGGCGGTGGCGCATGGCAGGCGCGCAAAGCCAAGCTGAAGGAACGCATCCGTCAGGTGGCCGAACGGCTGATGCGGATTGCGGCGGAACGCGCGCTGCGCCGTGCGCCTGCATTGATCGCGCCGCATGACATGTACGAAACCTTTGCCGCGCGTTTTCCCTACACCGAAACCGACGATCAGATGTCGGCCATTGATGACGTCGTGTCCGACCTAGGTTCGGGCCGTCCGATGGACCGGTTGGTTGTGGGCGACGTGGGCTTTGGCAAGACCGAGGTCGCGATGCGCGCAGCCTTTGTGGCGGCCTCTGCGGGCAAACAGGTGGCCGTGATTGCGCCCACAACGTTGCTTGCGCGCCAACACGCCGCAAGCTTTGTTGAGCGGTTCCGCGGGACCGCCCTGACAGTGAAGCAGCTGTCGCGCTTTGTGACCAACAAAGAGGCCGCCGCAACGCGCGCAGGCATCGCGGATGGGTCCGTGGATATTGCCATTGGCACCCATGCGCTGCTGGCCAAAACCGTCAAGTTTCAAGATCTTGGCCTTTTGGTTATCGACGAAGAACAGCATTTTGGGGTGACCCACAAAGAACGGCTCAAAGAGATGCGTTCGGACGTGCATGTCCTGACGCTATCGGCCACGCCGATCCCGCGCACGCTGCAAATGTCGCTGTCTGGCGTGCGGGACCTGAGCGTGATTGGCACGCCGCCGGTCGACCGGCTTGCGATCCGTACCTATGTCAGCGCGTTTGACACCGTCACCCTGCGCGAGGCGCTGTTGCGGGAACACTATCGCGGGGGGCAGAGTTTCGTGGTTGTGCCGCGCATCTCGGACTTGTCCGAGATGGAGGAATTCCTGCGCAATCAAGTGCCTGAGGTGACCTATGCGCTGGCCCACGGGCAGTTGGCGGCGGGTGATCTGGATGACCGGATGAACGCGTTCTACGACGGTAAATATGATGTGCTTTTGGCCACGACGATTGTGGAATCGGGCATCGATATCCCCACGGCCAACACGATGATCATCCACCGTGCTGATATGTTTGGCCTTAGCCAGCTGTATCAAATTCGGGGTCGGGTGGGGCGGTCCAAGACGCGGGCCTATGCCTATTTGACGACCAAGCCGCGCACGAAGCTGACGCCCACGGCGCAAAAGCGGCTGAAGGTTCTGGGCTCGCTTGATGCGCTGGGTGCGGGTTTTAACATTGCCTCGCAGGATTTGGATATCCGCGGCTCGGGCAACATCATCGGTGAGGAACAATCCGGCCACATGCGTGAGGTCGGCCATGAATTGTACCAATCCATGCTAGAGGAAACGATCGCCAAGTTGAAAGCCGGTGAGGCGGGCTTGGTCGAGACGGATGACCAGTGGGCGCCGCAGATCAACCTTGGGGTGCCCGTGCTGATCCCCGAGGATTACGTGCCCGATCTGGACGTGCGGCTGGGTCTGTATCGCAGGCTCTCGACGCTGGCGAGCAAGGTCGAGCTAGAGGGCTTTGCAGCTGAGTTGATTGACCGGTTCGGCCCCCTCCCGCGGGAGGTCACGTTGTTGACGCGGATCGTGCGGATCAAAGCGATGTGCAAGAAGGCCGGGATTGCCAAGCTGAACGTCGGGGCCAAGGGGGCCACGATTGAGTTTTATAACAACAAATACGCTAATCCCGCCGGGTTGGTGGCGTTTGTTCACGGGCAGAACGGCCGCGCCAAGATCAAGGACACCAAGATCGTCGTCCAACAGGATTGGCCATCTGAGGGCGACCGCGTGAAGGGGGCCTTTGCCTTGGCCAAGGACTTGGCTTTGAATGCGCGGGCCTCTGCGGCTTAGCGCCCCGTGCGCGGGAGCGAGGCTAGAACGCTCTTGAGCTTGACACCTGCACGGGCGGCCCATCCGCTGCGGATGCTGCCGCCTTGTGCCAGCCGCATCACCGAGATCTCGGGTGGGCAGGCGAGCCCGGTTTCGGCGTCGTAATAGCGCGGATAAGCGATCAGCGTGGCGTGTACGAATTGCAACAAGGTCGGGCGAGCTGTGCGGCGCGCGGGAATGCTGCCCAAATCACGGGTTAGGCCCCAGCCTGCGTAAAACGGCGCGCCAAGGGTCGTGACGGGCACGCCGCGCAACAGGGCCTCAAACCCGAGGGTTGAGGTCATGGTCCACACTTCATCGGCGATTTTTAACAGCGCGAGGGGGTCTGCCTCGCTTGCGATGAAATCGGCTTCATGCGCGGGGATTTGGCCGTTGCGCAGACCGGTTTCCACGTCGGGGTGGGGTTTGTAGATGATCCAGGCATCCGGGTTTTCGCGCCGCGCGTAGGCCAACAGGGCGGCGTTGTCCGCAACGCGGTCCGTGCCTGTCAGGATGGACGCATCATCCGCCACTTGACCCGGCACAAGGATCACCTGCGCGTCTTTGGGCGGGGTGGGGGCCGCCGCGCGCCCAGTGAGGTTATATTTCGTCACCCCCAGCTTTAGCAGGTTCTCTACCAAGCGTTTGGCGCGGACCTGATCGGCCGCGCTTAGGCTGGCGGATTGGGCGATCAAACCTTCAAGGTCCGAGGGGGTGCGGGGGTCGTAATAGATGCCCGCGTGATCCAGCACGAGGCTAAGCGGCGGCGTCATTGCGGCCCCCAATCCGCGAGAGCGTAAAAAGCCGTCCTCTACCTGGATCAACGGCTGATTATGTGCGGCACAGGTGGCGCGCAGCTCTGGTGTGATTGCGCGGCTCCAGACCAGCACAGGGCGGTCGGGGGCGTGCAGGTTTTCGGTAAATGTCATCCGTGTGGGGCGACCAAACATTTCTTGGAAGGCGGCGCGTTTCCAAAACCGCATGCCGGTCCCGATATACCCCTGCCTGTCTTCGCGCCACGCGCGGGCCTGCGCATCAAGGATTTCGAGGATATCTTCCAGCTCACACAAGGTGTCGGTGAAGGGGCTGTACCACTTGGGATAGATGATCATCGCGCCCGCAAACAGTTGCGCCTTGGTGAGGGTGCGGCGGCGACGGTCAATCGGGTTGCGGTCCGCCGTCAGGCCCCAGCCCGCATAGAACGGCTGGCCAAACACTTGTGGCTTGTGGCCCGCAAGGATCGCCTCAAAGCCCATGTGGCTGGACACCGTATAAACCGCAATTGCCCCGTCCAGCAGGGCCCAAGGTGAGAGGGCGCGATCCTCTAGGGTGATGTTACGGTTTGTGTCGGCGTCGGTGAAATGGCCCGCGCCTACGTGCCCCTTGGGGTGGGATTTGATGATGATCCGGGTGTGGGGGTGTTCGGTCTGGGCAAAGACCAACATCTCTCGGAACGTGGCGGCAGAGGCGTTGCCGAGTGTTACAGATGGGTCATCGCGGGGTTGGTCGATGACCAGCACATAGCCGGGTTTTGGCGGCTCAAGCGCGGGGTCCACGGCCGCGAACTTGGTGATATGCGCCCGGCGCATCCGGTCCATTGCGTTGGCGGCGCGGGCCAGCAGCGGGCCATCGTCGAATGGGTGTCGCGCCAGCAGGTTTTCGAGGTCAGTCGGGCGGCGCGCATCATAGTGGCTGCCGCGATGATCGACGCACAGGCCTATGTTTGGCTCGCCGTGATCGGTGGGATGCAGGCCGCACAAAAAGCCATCGTCTACGCGAGTGATCGGGAGGGTGTCGCGTTTGGCCGCCGCTTCTGCCCGGTGGTTGGGCGCGCCGTGCCCGTAGGCCGCGACCGTGTCGCCGCCCCGCGTGATTGGCCCAAAGGCCAGATTTATCCCGGCCAACTGCATGATCCGGCGCATCCGGCGGTCGGTCGCAAAGCAGGTGTTATAGAAACGCGCCCGAAGGTGACCCTCGGACGCGGTGGAAGGGGGAATGGACGGTCGCGATCCCAAGGTGGGCTTAGCCGCCTTCGACAAGCTGGCTGACCGCGCCGACATTGCCAAGCGAGCCTGTGAGGGAGGAGATTGTCTTGCTCCATGTCACGAACGGCGCTTCGGTCACATAGACGGTGTCGCCATCCCGCACGACGAAATCGCGGGCGATGAACACGCCGTTAGGCTCTGTCAGGTCCAGCACATAGGCAAAGCGCTGGGTACCGATCAGATCATCACGGTCCAGGACCTGACGGGCGATGAACTCTGGCTCATTGCGGAATACGAACACGCCGGTAGGGTCGGCCAGACTGCTGTTCAACCCGCCGACCTGTGCGATGGCTTCAATCGCCGAGAGCGTTTGGCTTTCGAAGGCGAGGCGGCTTTGGGCGCCGGTTGCGCCAAGGGCGGTGAAGGAACGGCTGTCTTCTTCCACCAGAATGCGGTCATCGTTGCGCAGGGCAATGTCGAGCCGGGGCTGTTTATACAGATCCAGCAGCCAGACTTTTTCTGTCGCATTGCCGCGCACCAGTGTGACTTGCGCGATTTCGGGCACCGCGCTGACGCCGCCGGCAGTGGCCAGCATCGAGGTCAGCATCCGGTTGGAGCGTTCGATGGGATACACGCCCTGTGCGCCGACGTTGCCCAGCACGCTAACGGTGGCCCCATCGCCCGCAAGGCGGCGTACAACGACTTGGGGGTCGGGGGTTTGGGCATCAAGCCGTTCGGTGATGATTTCGCGCAGGCGATTGGGGGAATTACCCGCCGCGCGGATGCGTCCGGCGTAGGGCACAAAGATAAAGCCCGCGCCGTCCACTTGGACCTCATTGATAACGGAGGCGTTTTGGCCCGCACTTGCGAGCAACCCGTCCTCAACGTTTTCGTAGATTGTGAGGCCCAGCGTGTCGCCGGGGCGGATGGTGTCCGCGCCAACGGGGGCCGCATTGATCAGCTCATCCGAAAAGCCCAACGCAGGCACGATGCCCGTTGCCCGCGTGACGCGGTCATTGACGGATACGATAAATGCGTCGCCCTGTTCGAGGACTGAACCTGAAAAGATTTGGCGTTTGCTTGGCCCACCGCGTGGCAACCCGCAGGCCGCCACAAGAGACGCAATCAACACCAGGACGATAATCTTCGCCCCCCGGGGTGCCGTGGTAATCAAAAGAATGGGCTCCTAGCTGCCGAAGTGCCTCAGTGTTTATATTTTGGAAAAGAGTACCCCGAGTGGAGGTGAAATTCTAGTTTTTCATGGGCGTTTGCCCTTGGGATAGACGAAATTTCGCCGAGTGTGGCATTTATTTCACAAGGATTTGGGGCAGGCGCGCGCGTTTGGTCGGGGTGCAATGTGCCCGCAGCCTTGTCTTGGCAGGTGGTTAGGGCTACCTCGCGGTGAGCAACAGGAGGCCTTTATGTTCACAGGTATCATCACCGATGTAGGAATGATCCGCACGCTAGAGCGGCGCGGCGATCTGCGGGCGCGGATTGGCACAGCCTATGACCCCGAGGGCATTGACCTTGGGGCGTCGATTGCCTGTGACGGTTGCTGCCTGACGGTGGTGGATCGGGGCCGCGATACGCAGGGCGCTTGGTTTGATGTGGATATTTCGGCGGAAAGTGTTTCCAAGACCGCGATTTCTGATTGGGCCGAAGGGCGCGGCGTGAACCTTGAACGAGCGCTAAAGGTTGGTGACGAGTTGGGCGGGCACATCGTGTCGGGCCATGTGGATGGTGTCGCGCACATCACCGCGATGCACGATGAGGGTGACAGCACCCGCTACACCTTTGAGGTGCCCGAAGCGCTTGCGCGGTTCATTGCGCCCAAAGGGTCCGTCGCTTTGGATGGGACCTCGCTGACCGTGAATGAGGTCGGGCGCACGCATTTTGGGGTGAACCTGATCCCGCACACCAAAACCGTGACCACTTGGGGCGCGGCAAAGGTGGGTGACAAGGTCAACCTTGAGATCGACACGCTCGCCCGTTACGTCGCCCGTCTGCAAGACTGGGCGTAGCCGCGCACGTCCCTTTGGCGGAGGCGTCGCCGCTCACTTTTCCCAACAGCCGTCGCGGCACGGCTGGTCACGCGGGCGCGGGCAGGCTATGTGCCTGCGCAACGATATCAGGAGAGACCCATGTCAGATCCACTGCCCTTTGAGGCACCCGGCCCCGTTGAAGCCGCCAATTCCGACGTGATTTCCCCCATTGAGGAGATCATTGAGGACGCGCGCAATGGTCGTATGTTCATCCTTGTGGACCACGAGGACCGTGAAAACGAAGGCGATCTGGTGATCCCTGCGCAGATGGCGACGCCGGATGCGATCAACTTTATGGCCACCCATGGGCGCGGCCTGATTTGCCTGACGCTGCCCACCGAGCGGATTGACGCGCTGGGCCTGCCGTTGATGGCGACGCAGAACTCTAGCCGTCATGAAACCGCGTTTACCGTGTCGATTGAGGCGCGTGAGGGTGTGACGACCGGCATTTCCGCCCATGACAGGGCCCGCACGGTGGCTGTTGCGATCGACGCGGGCAAGACTGCGGCGGACATTGCGACGCCGGGCCACGTCTTTCCCCTGCGCGCGCGCGACGGTGGTGTGTTGGTCCGTGCGGGCCACACGGAGGCCGCGACGGATATCTCGCGGCTGGCGGGGCTGAACCCCTCTGGCGTGATTTGTGAGATCATGAAAGAGGACGGCTCTATGGCCCGTCTGCCCGATCTGATTTCCTTCGCGCAGCGCCATGGTCTCAAGATCGGGACGATCAGTGATTTGATCTCGTATCGGCGGCGGCACGACAATCTGGTGAACCAAACGGCGTCGCGTCCGGTGACATCGGCCCATGGTGGCGATTGGCTTTTGCGGATATTTACCGACGAAACTGAGGGCGCAGAGCACGTTGTCTTGACAAAAGGCGACATTTCCACGCCCGAGCCTGTTTTGGTGCGGATGCACGCGCTCAACCCCGTTGAGGACGTTTTGGGCATCGGTGAAAGCGATCTTTCGCGCGCCATGGACGTGATTGCGGATGCAGATCGCGGCGTTGTTGTGTTGTTGCGCGATACGGCGATGAAGCTGGATACCGAGGGCAAAGCCTCGCCGCAGAAGTTGCGGCAATACGGGTTGGGCGCGCAGATCCTTGCCGCACTTGGGATCTCGCAGATGATCCTTGTGACCAACTCGGGCGCGCCCAAGGTCGTCGGCCTTGAGGCCTATGGCTTGGCCATAACCGGCACCCACCCCATTCCGCAGGAGTAGATCATGGCCAGCGCTGAGCAGCATTATTCCCCACCCCGTCCAACCTTTGACGCGCCTGTTAAGGTTTTGGTCGTGGTTGCGCCGTATTACAAAGACATCGCTGACAACCTGTTGGCGGGCGCGACTGCGGAACTAGAAGCCGCAGGCGCAAGCTATGAGGTGGTTGAGGTGCCCGGCGCGCTAGAGGTTCCAACAGCGATTGGTATTGCCCATCGGCAGTCGAATTTCGACGGCTATGTCGGCTTGGGCTGTGTCATTCGGGGTGAGACCACGCATTACGACACGGTCTGCAATGACAGCTCGCGCGGGATCACGATGCTGGGCCTTTCGGGGGCGTGTATCGGCAACGGTATCCTCACCGTCGAGAACCGTAAGCAGGCTGAGGTCCGCGCAGATCCTCAGGATCAAAATAAAGGTGGCGGTGCGGCTGCAGCGGCGTTGCATTTGGTTGCGCTGACACGGAAATTCGCTAAACCGCCCTCTGGTGTGGGCTTCAAGCCTGCAGGCACCGTCTTGATGGCGGAAACGACCAAAGGGCCAACAACTGCATGACGACTTCTTCAGATACCCGGGCGCTGAAAAAGCAGATGAAATCTGCCGCGCGCCTTTTTGCCGTTCAGGCGCTATTCCAAATGGAAGCCGCAGGGCAGACCGTGGACAAGGTCCGCGTGGAATTTGAAGATCACCGGTTTGGTGCAGATTACGACATCGGTGAGATGGCCGATGGCGATTTGGACACCTTCCGCGATCTGTTGGAGGGCGCGGTGGAGCGTCAGGCGAAGATCGACCAAATGACCGACCGTGCATTGGTGGCCAAGTGGCCGATTGATCGTATTGATCCCACACTGCGGGCATTGTTCCGGGCTGCGGGTGCGGAATTGATCGGGGCAAAAACTCCGCCCAAGGTCGTGATTGTTGAATTCGTCGACGTCGCGCGCGCGTTTTTCCCCGAGGGCAAAGAGCCTAAGTTCGTGAACGCGGTGCTCGATCACATGGCTCGCGAAGCCCGTCCTGAGGCGTTTGCCTAAGCGATCAGCCGTATTTTTGGCTGAAACGGGTTGTTTTGACGAAAATCACGCACAGTTAACCAATCATGGGGCGTTTGCGTGTATCATCACGGCGACGCCCCCAGAACGGAGACTGCGCATGCCAAACCATATTCGATTTCTTCTAAAACACGCGGCCATCGGGGCTGTGGCGGGTGTGGCATTTGTCGGTCTGCTGCTGGCGTTTGATGTCGTGGGTTTGCGGCATCTGGTACTGAACACCAGCGAAGGGTTTATCGCGCTTACGGTGATGACGATGTTGTTCGTCATTACGTTCGGCTCGGTGCAGATGGGCCGCGCGATCATGTCGCTTGGCCGCGATGATCGCACGGGGGGTGGGCGGCCTCAGGCCGAACTGCTTATCCCGATCCCTGTGGAGAAGGCACAGCATCGGGTGCATCCTCGGCGTCGGTGACGTCTTCACCGGTTTCGTGCCGTAAAAGCGCGGTTTCGAGGTCTTTGTTTAGATCACGCGCCCGCGCGACATAGGCGTCGTTCTCTGCCAGCGGTAGGTCCGGGTTCCACAGCTTTGCCAATTCTAGCAGCGCGTGGCGGTCGTGCTTAAAGAACGCTTGTTCGGCTTCGTTCGCCTCATATTCCGTGTAGCCCATGTTTTCCAACACGTAGCGACCCGCACGGAGGGAGCTGTCGAACATTTCGCGGACGATGTCATCGGCACCCGCACGGTAGAGGGCATAGGTGTGCACGCGGTCATAGGCGCGGGCGACGATGTGCAAATCGGGGCGTTCGCGGCGGGCATATTCCACCAGTTTGATCGCCTCTTTGGGGTCATCCATCGCGACGACCAAAACCTTTGCCTGCTCAAATCCGGCGGCGTGCAGCAGTTCGGGGCGCGTGGGGTCCCCAAAGAAGCCTTTGACCCCAAAGCGGCGCATCAGTTGTATGGTCGCCAGATCATTGTCCAACACGACCGTGCGCACCTGTGCCATCTGCATCATGCGGTTCACAACCTGACCAAAGCGCCCGATGCCCGCGATGATCACGGGTTGTTTTTCATCAATATCGTCGTGGGGCGTGATGGGAGTGGGGTCCACGAGGCTTTTGGAGACTTGTTCGTAGACGATGAACAGGACGGGCGTGAGCAGCATGGAAAATGCGATAACAAGCAGGAGGGCTTGGCCCAGTTCCGCTGGCACCGCGTTTTGTTGGACCGAAAAAGAAGTGAGCACAAAGCCGAATTCCCCAGCTTGGGCCAGTGATAGGGCGAACAGCAGCCGGTCTTTGCGCGGCAGGCGCGCGGCCATGGCCAAGGCGTAAAGGATCAGTCCCTTTACCGCGATCAGCCCGAATGTAAGCCCAATGATCATCAGAGGCGCAGACATAAACACGCCAAAGTTGATGCCCGCACCAACTGTGATGAAGAACAGACCCAGCAGGAGGCCCTTGAATGGTTCAATGTCGGCTTCTAACTCGTGGCGGAATTCGGAGTTTGCCAGCACAACCCCCGCAAGGAACGTGCCCAGCGCAGGTGATAACCCCACCGTTAGCATCAGAGCCGCGACCCCGACGACGAACAGCAGTGAGACCGCCGTGTACATTTCACGCAACTTGGCCATGTGGATGAACCGAAAAATTGGCCGCGTCAGGTAGTGCCCACCCAGTACGACCGCCACCACAGCCCCGATCGTCACGAGCGTGACACCCCATGCGGGCAAGCTGTCGATCAGGTGCATCACGGGGCCTTCGTCACCGTGGCCTCCGCCGTGATCGCCACCGGCGGCGTTGTGCAATCCCGGCAACGCGAGCAGCGGAATGAAGGCCAGCATTGGGATGACCGCAATGTCTTGCGCCAACAAAACCGTAAAGCCGGAGCGGCCCCCAGTTGTGCGCATTAACCCTTTTTCTGAGAATGTTTGCAGGACGATAGCGGTTGAAGACAGGGCAAATATCATCCCGATCGAGAGGGCCACGCTCCATTCCAGATCAAGCGCCATGGCCGCGGCTGTGACGACCCCCATGGTGACTGATATCTGTAGCCCGCCAAGGCCTGCAAGGCGCGCGCGCATCCCCCACAGGGCGCGCGGATCAAGCTCTAGCCCGATCAGAAACAGCATCATCACGACCCCGAATTCTGCGATGTGTTGCAGGTCTTGGGTTTCGGCGCCGACAATGCCCAGAACGGGGCCAATGATGATCCCGGCCAGAAGATAGCCAAGCACGGACCCCAGACCAAACCGGACGCAAATTGGCACCGCGATCACGGCCGCAAGCAGGTAGATAACGGCGTCCGCAAGTATGCCCTGCATGAAAAATCCTCAGTCGTTCTTGGCCCTTGGGCAGAAAAGAATGCGGTCACTTTTGGGATGACGCACATCCATTTTCAGGCTAGTCCGCTTCGCCCTTCGCCGTCCAGCGCCATGTTGCAGGTGCAGCACGGTTAGCCGGTATAGAGCGTGGCGTAGCTGTCGCGCAGGACGCGGCGTTGGATTTTGCCCGTCGCGGTCATTGGTAGAGCGTCTAGGACGATGACCCGACGCGGGGCGAGGTGCGGTGATAGACGGGATTTCACGTGGGCAATGAGGGTGGCTTCGACGTTTTTGGCATCGTTCGGGCAGGTGACGAACGCGGTCACGGCCTCCGTGCGGGCCGGGTCGGGAAGGCCAACCACGGCGGCCATCGTGACATCGGGGTGTGCGGATAAACAAGTTTCAATCTCAGACGGGCCAATGCGATAGCCAGATGAGGTGATCACGTCGTCATCGCGCGCGGCAAAGGTCACGTACCCATCGTCATCCATGATGCCGAGATCACCGGTGTACAGCCATCCATCGCGAACCTTTTGGGCGGTCTTCTCTGGCAGGTTCCAGTAGTGCAGGAACTGGCACGGATTTGGGGTGCGGACGCAAATCTCACCTACTGAGCCGCTTGGCACCGCCCCCTCTGGTCCTCGGATCGAGACGTCAAACCCTGGCACAGCCCGCCCCATGGAGCCGGGTTTTTGCGGCATCGTTCCTGCACAAGAGGCGAGCACGAGGTTGCATTCAGTCTGGCCGTAAAATTCATTGATCGCGACGCCTAATTCGCGTTTCGACCATTCCAGCAAGTCGGGGCCAAGGGCTTCGCCGCCGGAGCCGATGGTGCGAATGTTTAGGCCTGTTGGGCGCGGGGCTGTGCGCATCAGCTTTAGGGCAGTGGGCGGCAAGAATAGGTTGCGAATGCCTTCGTCCGCGATCAGGGACCACGCGCGTTCGGCGTCAAACTTTGCCATTCGCAACGCGACCAGCGGCACGCCGTGATATAGGCAGGGCAGGGCCATATCCATTAACCCGCCGATCCAGGCCCAATCGGCGGGTGTCCACCCCTTGTCGCCCGGTTGCGGAAACCCTTCGTGGTGACATTCCACACTGGGCATATGGCCGATCAAAAAACGGTGCGCGTGCAGCACGCCCTTGGGGGCGCCGGTCGTGCCAGAGGTATAGATCATCACGGCGGGGTCTTCGGCAGAGGTCTGGACGGGGCGGGTGATGGGCGCGTGTTCAAGGGCGTCATTAAGGAACAGTGCGCCAGATGCAGGTGCGGTTGTGACGATGGTGTGCAGCGCAGGCAGGTCGAGCCCCGCGAGTTTTTCAAGCTCTGCGGGGTGAGTGATCAGGGCCGCAGCCCCACTGTCACGCAATCGATAGGCTAGCGCATCAGGGCCAAATAAAGTGAACAAAGGCAATGAGATACCGCCCAGTTTGTGCGCGGCGAAATGCGCGATCAGGGTCGCTGCACATTGTGGTAGCAAGATGCCTAGCCGGTCACCGCGTTCAAACCCGCGGGCGCGAAGAGCCCCCGCCAGTCGGTCAGAGGCATCTTTGAGTGCGCGGTAGCTCCATTCGACACGGCCCTGTGGGGTGTGTTCGATCAGCGCGATTTGATCGGGTACCAACGCGGCCCAACGATCACAGCAGGCATCCGCGATGTTAAACGTGTCAGGCACGGACCATGCGAATTCTTTGCGCATCGCGTCCCACGATTGCAGGGTTGGGATGGTGCGAGGGTTTGCACGTTTGACCTCAGCCAAGAATAGGCCCTCGCACGTTTGGGTTGCGTTGCATTCCGTTTCCTCCCCTTTGACGCATGTTAACCTCTTGCAGGCTTTGCAACCTGCACATAGAGTTTCGCAATGAGCAACGTAGCCCCCCTGATCGACCCGTTCCAGCGCCCGATTTCGTATCTGCGCGTCTCTGTCACTGATCGCTGTGATTTTCGGTGCGTGTATTGCATGTCCGAACACATGACGTTCCTGCCGAAAAAGGAGCTTTTGACGCTCGAAGAGTTGGACCGCATGTGTTCGACGTTTATCGGGCTGGGCGTTGAAAAGCTGCGGATCACGGGCGGTGAGCCGTTGGTGCGCAAAGGGATCATGACGTTTTTCAACCAGATGTCGCGGCATCTGGAGGCGGGTACGCTCAAGGAACTGACGCTGACAACGAACGGCAGCCAGTTGCAGAAATATGCGGGCGATCTGTATGCGGCAGGGGTGCGGCGCATTAACGTGTCGCTGGACACGCTGGACGATGAGAAGTTCGCCAAGGTCACGCGCTGGGGGCGGTTGTCTCAGGTGCTGAACGGGATTGACGCCGCGCAAAAGGCGGGGCTGCGGGTCAAGATTAACGCTGTTGCCCTGAAGGGGTTCAATGAGGACGAGCTGAACACAATCGTGGATTGGTGTGCGGAGCGGGACATGGACCTGACCTTTATTGAGGTCATGCCGATGGGGGATCTGGGCAACGAGGACCGGTTGGATCAATATTGGTCTTTGAAGGATTTGCGCGGGCGGCTCGCGGAGCGGTTCACGCTGAGCGATTTGGCAGAGCGTTCGGGTGGGCCTGCGCGCTATGTGCGGTTGGAGGAGACCCAGCAAAAGATCGGCTTTATCACGCCGCTGACCCACAATTTTTGCGAAAGCTGTAACCGCGTGCGCCTAACCTGCACGGGTGAATTGTATATGTGCCTCGGGCAAGAGGATATGGCCGACCTGCGCGCGCCGCTGCGTGCTGATCCGGACAGCAATGCGCCCCTAGAGGCCGCCATTCGCGCCGCGATTGAGCGTAAACCTAAGGGCCATGATTTCGACTATTCCCGGCAGAAAGCGGACGGGCAAATGACCCGCCACATGAGCCATACGGGCGGCTAGCTTTCCATCGATTTGCGGATACGTGCGACCATCATCCACACAAGTATGACCACGGGTACGACCGCCAAGCCGAACACCCATTCCTTGCTCAGCCCAAAGGGTGAGGCGACTGGGTACAGCATGTAACCCACTAGGTTGAGAGCGTAATAGCTGATCGCGACGACTGACAGACCCTCAACCGTCTTTTGCAGGCGCAGTTGAAGGGCGGCGCGTTCATCCATGCTTTCGAGCAGCTTTTGGTTTTGCTCAGAGCGTTCGACGTTCACACGTGTGCCCAACAAATCGCCAGCGCGGCGGGCCCGTTCGGCCATAGTCTCCATCCGCCGTTCGACTGACACACAGGTGCGCATTGCGGGGTCAAACCGGCGCATCATGAATTCGGCAAACGTCTGGCGTCCGCCATAGCGTTCTTCGCGTAGGACCGCGATGCGTTGGTTGACCAGCGCCTCATAGGCGCCGCGCGCCCCAAAGCGAAACGCAGAGCGGGCGAGCATGGTTTCCAGCTCTGATGCGATTTCCAGCAGCCCATCCAGCGTGTCGACGGATTGCGCATCTGGGTTGCGCATGTCCTCAACCAGTTTGGAGAGGGTCTGATCCATGTCGCCAAGTTGTGCGCCCAAGCGGCGGGCCTTGGGCAGGCACAGCATGGCCATGGATTTGTAGGTCTCAATCTCACACAGGCGTTGGATGACCCGGCCGATCCGGCGCATCCCGGTGTCCGGACTGACAAAGGCTGCCATCCGCATGTGCCCGCTGGCGTCGATACGAAAATCGGTTGCGATAACTGCGCTTTCGTCCAGCACGCTGGACGCCGCGAGGCTTTCGGGCACAAACCACGCATCGAACTGTTTGCTGATGTCGGCTTCGGCGGCGGGGCGTTCTTCGACCCGGATCAAGCAGGATGTGATGCGCGCGCCCGGCGCGTTTTCGAGCCAATCCTCAGGGAAGACGTTGAAGCCGTTGGCGTCAAAGGCCGGGCCCTCGGGGATGTCTCCGAAAACGGTGTAGGTCACGAACTCTGTGTGGCTTTCCCACTTGAGGTGGTAGCGGCCGATCTGCCCAAAAAAGTGTGTATCCTCTGGCGCGGGGTGGGATGTTCCGTAGCGGTCCAGCAGATCCAACAGGTGCGCGCGGTCTGCGGCGCGGTCCCGGTTGGCCGCATCTTTGGGCTGTTTGATGGCGAGGTATGCCGCCTGACAGGGGGTGCGCAGGGATGGAAACGGCCGTGCGTGCAGTTCATTGGCCAGGGCGTAGCGACTTGGGTGGTCTTGGAGCGGAGACATATAGGAAGAGCTTTCGTGCTGTTGCCTTGGAGGTAGTGCAAAAAAGTGAGGCCGCAAAGGCATTTATGGGAATACATTGGTATGCTCTGGTGCAGCAATTGTAAGTTTGTTGCTCACAAGCCACGGCAGCACATGAAAAAGTGTCGCAGTGGAATGGGCGGATTCACCCATGCGTGAGGTGCATGACAAATTGGTATACATATGTATTCAATGCATGACCCGGCCCTAAGGCCTTAAAATAATATGATTTCGCTCAACTCGGTTGCGCTAACGCCTTGTGGCATTGGCGACATTTCGCGTGAAAACATCGAGTTGGCCAAAGTGCCGTAGCGTCCATTTCGCATCTGGCAAGCCGTTGAACTGGCTGCCTGTGTGGTGTTAAGGCCCGTTTACCAATCCAGAGATGCGTGACGTGCGCGCTTTGTAATGAGGGGACGGAAACGTGAAAATCGGGGCACCGAAAGAGATATTTGAGGGCGAGTCGCGCGTTGCGATCACGCCCGACAGCGCCAAAGCCTTGCAAAAGCTTGGCTATGATGTGGTCATTGAGAGCAAGGCAGGCGAAGCGGCCGGGTTCTCTGATGCGGCGTATAAGGCAGCCGACGTAGAGGTGGTCAAAACCGCCGCGGCGCTGTTTAAAGCAGCCGATGTGGTGGCCAAGGTCCGCCCCCCAAGCGACGCGGAAGCCAAGCGCCTGACAAAGGGCCAAACGCTCATCTCGTTCTTCTATCCGGCGGCCAACGAGGCGCTGATGGAATTGGCGAAAAGCAAGGGCGCCAACGTGATCGCGATGGACATGGTTCCGCGGATTTCACGCGCGCAGAAAATGGACGCTCTGTCGTCCATGGCCAACATCGCCGGCTACCGTGCCGTGATCGAGGCTGGCAACAACTTTGGCCGGTTCTTCACCGGTCAGGTGACCGCAGCCGGTAAAGTCCCCCCCGCCAAGGTTTTGGTTGTGGGCGCGGGTGTTGCGGGTCTGGCAGCGATCGGGACATCGACCAGCTTGGGTGCGATCACCTATGCGTTCGACGTACGCCCCGAAGTGGCCGAGCAAATCGAATCCATGGGGGCCGAGTTCGTCTTTCTTGAATTCGAAGACAGTGAACTGCCCGATGGTGCTGAGACAGGTGGCTACGCGCCGCCCTCAAGCCCCGAGTTCCAAGCCAAGCAGCTTGAAAAGTTCCGTGAGATCGCGCCAGACATGGACATCGTGATCACCACCGCGCTGATCCCGAACCGCGCCGCGCCCATCCTTTGGACCAAAGATATGGTCGAGATGATGAAGCCCGGTTCCGTCATCGTGGACCTTGCGGCTGAAAAGGGCGGCAACTGTGAGCTGACCAAGATGGATGAGCGCGTTGTCACCGACAACGGCGTGATCATCATCGGCTACACCGACTTCCCGTCGCGGATGGCCACACAGGCCTCTACTTTGTACGGCAACAACATCCGTCACATGATGACCGATCTGACCCCTGAGAAGGACGGTCAAGTCGTACACAACATGGAAGACGATGTGATCCGTGGCGCGACCGTCACGTTCGAAGGCGACATTACCTTCCCACCGCCGCCGCCCAAAGTGGCCGCAATCGCGGTGCAAAAGAAAGAAAAGCCCAAGGAGCTGACCCCCGAGGAACGCCGCGCACAAGAAATGGCGGACTTCCAAGCGCAGACCAAACAACAGGTGACCTTGTTGGCGGTCGGTGGGGCCTTGGTTCTGGGTGTCGGTCTGATCGCACCTGCGAGCTTCATGCAGCACTTTATCGTGTTCATTTTGTCCGTGTTCATCGGCTTCCAGGTGATCTGGAACGTTGCACACAGCCTGCACACACCGCTGATGGCGGTGACCAACGCGATCTCGTCGATCGTGATCTTGGGGGCTTTGATCCAGATCGGATCGAGCAGCGTGCTGATTACAATACTCGCCGCGTTGGGGGTCTTTATGGCCTCGATCAACATCTTCGGCGGCTTCCTCGTGACACGGCGCATGCTCGCCATGTTCCAGAAATCTTAAGGAGACGAGGGAAATGGACTTCGGATTTACGATTGCAGCCTACGCGGTTGCGGGTGTCCTCTTTATCCTGTCGCTTGGCGGGCTCTCGGGACAGGAAAGCGCAAAGCGCGCCGTGTGGTACGGCATTGTTGGCATGGGGATCGCGATTTTTGCGACCATCGCCGGACCGGGGCAGGGCCTTGCGGCGCTGTCGATCATCCTGATCGCTTTGGGCGGTGCAGTGGGCTACCAGCTTGCGACCAAGGTGCAGATGACCCAAATGCCCGAGTTGGTTGCGATCATGCACTCGCTCGTGGGTTTGGCGGCTGTGTTCGTCGGCTTTAACGCCGAGATCGAACTGGGCCGGGTTGCTTCAGCGATGATGGCGGCGGACCTGCCGTTCCCCGCGTTGGAATACGGACAAAAGGTGCCTGCACTTGTGGCGGCTGAGTTCGGAACATTCGCCAACCTTCTGGCCAAAAAGACGGCTGTTGAGGTTGGCATCCTGCGCGTTGAGCTGGTGCTTGGCGTCTGGATCGGTGCGGTGACGTTCACGGGCTCGGTGATTGCTTATGGCAAACTGGCGGGCAAGGTCGACTCGGCGGCGAAAAAGCTGCCCGGTGGCCACATGCTCAACATCGCGGCTGCGGGTGGTTCGCTGCTGTTGACGGCGATGTATCTGGGTGGCGCTGGCACATGGACGCTGGTCGTTCTGACACTGCTGGGTCTGTTCATCGGCTATCACCTGATCATGGGCATCGGCGGCGCCGACATGCCGGTGGTTGTGTCGATGCTGAACTCCTACTCCGGTTGGGCGGCTGCCGCGATTGGCTTCTCGCTGGGCAACGATCTGTTGATCGTGGTCGGTGCGTTGGTTGGCTCCTCCGGGGCGATCCTGTCGTACATCATGTGTAAGGCGATGAACCGGTCGTTCGTGTCCGTGATCTTGGGTGGCTTTGGTGGCCCCGCAGGTGAGCAGATGGCCGTTGAGGGTGAGCAAGTTGCGATTGACGCCGACGGCGTGGCAACCGCCCTGAACGAGGCCGATAGCATCGTGATCATCCCCGGTTACGGCATGGCTGTGGCGCAAGCCCAGCAGGGCGTGGCCGAGTTGACACGCAAGCTGCGCGCCAAGGGCAAGAACGTCCGTTTCGCGATCCACCCTGTTGCTGGTCGTCTGCCCGGCCACATGAACGTGCTGCTCGCAGAGGCCAAAGTGCCCTACGACATCGTGCTCGAAATGGATGAGATCAACGACGACTTCCCCGATACGGACGTCGCCATCGTTATTGGCTCCAACGACATCGTGAACCCCGCAGCCCAAGACGATCCAAACAGCCCCATTGCCGGTATGCCGGTCCTGGAATGCTGGAAGGCCAAGCAGGTGTTTGTGTCTAAGCGTGGTCAAGGTACCGGGTATTCGGGCATCGAAAACCCGCTGTTCTTTAAGGACAACACGCGGATGTTCTATGGGGATGCGAAGGCGTCCATCGACAAGCTGATCCCGATGATCGACTAGATCACTTGATCACTGCACAACGATCAAAGGCGGCTTGCGGGCCGCCTTTTTTCATGCGCTGTTGAAGGCGCATCCGCGCGGAGGGACACATGACACGGCTGGCCATCGTCTATTATTCACAGACCGGGAACACCGCACTTATCGCTGCTGCGGTGGCAGAGGGTGCTGAAACGGTTGACGGCGTTCACGTCCAGCGCATTTCGATTGCTGCCGACGGGACTCTGGGGGCCGATGATTGGGCCGCACTGGATGCCGCCGACGCGATCATTTTTGGCACGCCAACGCATATGGGCGGACCCGCGTGGCAGTTCAAACGAATGGCTGATGACAGCGGCCTGCGGTGGTTGGACCGTGCATGGCTGGATAAGGTCGCAGGGGGCTTTACCTGCGCGGGCAGCCCCAATGGCGACAAGGGCACGGTCATGCTGTACCTTGCGACATTGGCCGCGCAACATGGGATGTTGTGGGTCAGCCTTGGCCAATTGCCGGCACAGTCGGAGCATAGCACCCCAGTGGAACAAAATTGGGTCGGCGGCTCATTCGGACCCACGGCCACCGCACCCGCAATGGGAGCAGTGGCGCAGGGCGATGTGCTGAGCGCGCGGGCCTACGGTGCGCGGCTGGCGACGGTGGCCAAAGACTAGGCGGCTGGCATCCGCCGTTCCACGATCTCCGCCCAGTAGGAACAGCCCGCCGGGATCGTTTCATCGCTGAAATTGTATTTGGGGTGGTGGACGTCTGCGGTGTCGCCGTTGCCCACCAGAATATAGGCGCCGGGCCGTTTTTCGAGCATGTATGAGAAATCCTCACCGCCCATCGTGATCTCAGCGTCTTGGCAATCACCGGACACGGCACGCGCAACATCGGCGGCGAATTCCGTCTGCTCGGGGCTGTTGACGGTCGCGGGGTAGCCGGTGTGAAAGATGACCTCGACCGTGCCGCCATAGGTTGCTGCGATGCCTGCGGAAATCTCGCGCATCCGGGTCTCGCCCAAGGCGCGCATCTCGGTGCCCATGCTGCGGATCGTGCCTTTGATGTGCACGGTTTGGGGCAGCACGTTGAACGCCTTGGATGAGGTTTCAAAAGAGGTCACAGACACCACAAGGTTGGCGTCGGGGTGGATGTTGCGTGACACAATTGATTGCAGGGCCACAACGATGTGCGACGCGATCAGGGTCGTGTCGATCGCCTCATTCGGTTTGGCGGCGTGCCCACCACGCCCCTCAACGATCAGTTCAAACTGGTCAGTCGCTGCGAAAAACGGGCCGGGACGGATGGCGAATTGGCCGATGGGCAGCTTGGGCCAATTGTGCATGCCGTAGACTTCTTTGATGTTGAACCGCTCCATCATGCCGTCTTCGACCATTTCGCGGCCCCCGCCGCCGCCTTCTTCGGCGGGCTGGAAAATGACGACAACGGTGCCGTTGAAATTACGCGTCTCGGATAGGTATTTGGCGGCGCCTAGCAGCATCGCGGTGTGGCCGTCATGGCCGCATGCGTGCATTTTGCCCGGCGTGGTCGAGGCGTAGTCGACCCCGGTTTCCTCATGGATCGGAAGGGCGTCCATATCTGCCCGTAGGCCAATGACGTTGCCGGTTGTGTCGGTCTTGCCCTTGATCACACCCACGACGCCTGTCCGACCGATGCCGGTCACGACCTCATCACAACCAAAGGCTTTCAGTTTGTCGGCCACGATCCCGGCAGTGCGGTGCGTGTCGAAAAGCAGTTCAGGGTTACGGTGGAAATCCTGACGCCACTCGGTGATTTCGGGCAGCAATTCGGCAAAGCGGTTTTTGATGGGCATCCGGGTGTCTCTTGTTCGAGGGGCAGGGGCCGCGTAGGTCGCGCGCTAGGCTTTATAATTAGGGGCTGGTGGTCAACATGTCGATCACCGTGCGCAGAACCTGCTCGCCCCGCATAAATTGCGCAAGCTCAATATACTCATTTGGTTGGTGGGCCTGTGCGATATCACCGGGCCCACAGATCACGGCGGAATACCCTGCGTTTTGGAACTGCCCGGCCTCTGTGCCGTAGCTGACGACATGGGTCCCGTTGTCGCCGGTGGCTTGGCGCATGATTTGCTCGGCCAGGCCGTTGTGTTCGGGCGCAAGGGGCGGGACGTCGAACTGTGGGGTCAGGGTGATGCCTGCGTCGGGGTGGATAGCCTTCATCCGCGCCTCGACCTGGGCGACACGCGCGCGGAGCGATGCCTCATAGCTTTGGGCGTCTTCGCCCGGCACCAGCCGCACATCGATGCCAAACCGGCAGTCTTTGGCGGTGATGTTATGGGCGGTACCGCCGGTGATGGTGCCTGTGTGGGCCGTAGAAAAGGGCGGGTCGAAGGGTTCTGCAAGGACTGATGGCGTTTTTGCGCGGATGTGGTCATTGGTGTCGTTAACCCATGACAAAAGGTGCGCGCTCTCAAGGATTGCGCTGACGCCTTGGTGCATCATCGACGAATGGATCTCATGCCCGCGGACATGGACCTGCCAACCGACGCTGCCCTTTTGACCGGTCACGACCTGCATGTTCGTCGGTTCTCCGATCAGGGCGATGGCGGCTTTGGGCAGGCGGTCCACCATATCTGCGATCATGGGCGGCGCGCCGACGCAGCCGATTTCCTCATCATAGCTGAGCGCGATTTGCAGCGGTCGCTTTAGGTCAAGCGACAACGCGTAGGGCACCATCGCGAGGGCCAGCGCGTTAAAACCCTTCATGTCGCAGGTGCCGCGTCCGTACAAACGGCCACCCCTTTCTACCACGGTAAATGGATCGGTTTCCCACTCTTGGCCGTCTACGGGGACCACATCGGTGTGGCCCGACAAAATGATGCCGCCCTCAACCTCTGGTCCGATGTTGGCATAAAGCGCGGCTTTGTGGCCCGTGGCGTCGTAAACCCGGTGCGCAGTGATGCCAAAATCGGCCAAATACCCCTCAACCCAATCCACAAGCGCGAGGTTGCTGTCACGGCTAACGGTTGGAAACCCCACAAGGGTTTCGAGGATGTCGCGTGGGGACAAAGGGTTTGGCATCGGGGCTCCGGGTGTTGCGGCTGCGGAAAAATGTGGCGCAGCCTCTCAAAGGTCAAGCGTAACTGCCCGAATACGTTGCGGCTCGGTGATTTGGCGCCGGAGGCGAGGGGGCAGCGCCAAGGCGCATTGCGAGGCAGGCAAAGTGTGTTAGTCTTTTGATATGTTAATCATCAAAAGTTTTCTGGTGGTAAGCATCTCCATTCAGGGGAGGGTGGCACATGCCCGAGGGTGGGCGACGTGTTCTTGAGGTTTCGGGCCTTAAGACCGTATTTCAAACGCGCGATGGCGAGGTACATGCCGTCAACGATGTCAGCTTTGGTCTCGCCCCCGGAGAGGTTCTGGGCGTGGTGGGTGAGAGTGGATCAGGCAAATCCGTCACGATGATGTCCTTGATTGGCCTGTTGCCATCGCCTCCGGCTCGGGTGCGCGGCGGTCAGGTCATGTTGGATGGCGAAAACTTGCTGACGGTGTCGCCCGCCCGAATGCGCCAAGTGCGCGGCGGAGAAGTGGGTTTTGTGTTCCAAGATCCTATGACCTCGCTTAACCCCGTGTTTACTGTGGGCTACCAATTGGCCGAACCGCTGCGCCGCCACATGGGGATGACCAAACGCGCGGCCCGGGCGCGGTCGATTGAACTGCTGGAACTGGTGGGCATTCCCGATGCCCCCGCGCGATTGAACGATTATCCGCACCAGTTTTCGGGCGGGATGCGCCAGCGCGTGATGATCGCGATGGCCTTGGCGTGTAGCCCCAAGGTTTTGATCGCGGATGAACCGACCACGGCGTTGGATGTCACTATTCAAGCCCAGATACTGGACTTGCTCCAAGATTTGCGCGCGCAACTGGGCATGGCGATCATTTGGATCACCCATGATCTGGGCGTCATCGCTGGCATCGCTGACCGGGTGATGGTGATGTACGGTGGACAGGTGGTTGAACAGGCCCCCGTGCGGGAGGTGTTTGGCAATCCGCAGCACCCTTATACCCGTGCTTTGTTGAAGACGGTGCCCAGTGTAACCGGGGCGCGGGCGGATCGGTTGGAGGTGATCGAAGGCCAGCCCCCGATTTTGATCAGTGCGCCGACTGCGTGCAGCTTTCGGGATCGGTGTGCGGATCGCGCCGCGCGCTGTGATCGCGAAAACCCTGTTCTGCGGGCAGTTGGGGGCGGGCATGATGTTGCCTGCCATCAACGCCACGGGGGGTGCCCGGCATGAGTGCTGCCTTGGTTCAGGTCCGCGATCTAAAAATGCACTTTCCTGTTTATGGTGGAGTGCTGCGGCGACAAGTGGGCAGCATAAAGGCCGTGGATGGGGTCAGCTTTGATATCATGGCCGGTGAGACGCTGGGCCTTGTGGGCGAAAGCGGGTGTGGCAAATCCACCTGTGGGCGCGCGGTGCTGCGGCTTTATGATATCACGGGTGGGTCGATCACGATTGACGGGCGTGAGATTGGCGATGTCCCGCAGTCCACATTAGTGGACATGCGGCCAACGATGCAGATGGTGTTTCAGGATCCTCAGGCCAGCCTTAACCCGCGCATGACTGTGGCCGCCATCATTGGTGAGCCGTTGGATGAACACACGGATTGGTCCAAGGCGCAAAAGCTGGACCGCATCTATGAATTGATGGATCAGGTTGGGCTGAACCGACAGTTTGCGCATCGATATCCGCATGCGTTTTCCGGGGGGCAACGCCAGCGGATCGGGATCGCACGGGCGCTTGCGTTAAAGCCAAAGTTTATCGTCTGCGATGAGCCGATTGCCGCCCTTGATGTATCCATTCAGGCGCAGGTGGTGAACCTGTTGGAGGCGCTACAAGACGAGTTGGGCCTGACCTACCTGTTCATCAGCCATGACCTAAGCATGGTGCGCCATATCGCTGACCGTGTGGCGGTGATGTATTTGGGGCAGGTGGCGGAATTGGCTCCGCGCGAGGCGCTGTATCAAAACCCGCTTCACCCCTACACACAGGCGCTACTGTCAGCGGTGCCCGAGCCTGACCCCGTCCGCGCCCAAAGCCCACAGTCACGGATTATTCTGCGCGGTGACGTGCCATCGCCCGCCAACCCACCCAAGGGCTGCAATTTCTGCACCCGGTGCCCGCAGGTGATGGCGCGGTGCAAGACCGAGCCCCCACATTTGAGAGAGCTGGCGCCGGGCCGTTACGTGGCCTGTCACCTTTTTGAGACCGTCAATTAACGGCGGACAGTCCAAAGCATTTTGAACCAGTACCGGAGACCCATTATGATCAAAACAGCTTTACTCGGAGCCGCGGCCAGCGTGGCGTGTGTGTCGATGGCGTTTGCGGATGGCCACATCGGTGAACGTGGCCGTGATGGTAACCTCTCGCTCATTTATTGGCAGGCGCCCTCAATTCTGAGCCCCTTTTTGTCCGCTGGGACCAAGGATGTAGAGGCCGCCTCGCTGATGCTAGAGCCGCTGGCCCGCTATGACGAAACCGGTAAAATGGTACCTTGGCTGGCTGCTGACATCCCGACGGTTGAAAACGGCGGCGTGTCTGAAGACCTGATGACGATCACGTGGAAAATCAAACCCGGCCTTGTGTGGTCTGATGGCACTGCGTTTACGGCTCAGGACGTTAAGTTCACGGCGGCCTATTGTATGAACCCCGATGGCGGCTGTGCTCATGGAACAAAGTTTGAGGGTGTGCGTTCGGTCGAAGCGCCAGATGACCTGACGGTTGTGGTCACCTTTGATGGGCCCAAACCCTTTCCTTATGGGCCGTTCGTTGGGGTTGAAAGTCCGATCCTACAGGCCGCTCAATTCGCTGAGTGCATGGGGGCGGCCGCCGCTACGTGCACAGAACAGAATTTTAACCCCATCGGCACCGGGCCGTTTACGGTAACGGAGTTTCGCACCAACGACGTGATCACTTTGGCCGCAAACGAAAACTACCGTGAGGCGGGCAAACCTGCCTTTGCCACCGTGACCTTCAAGGGGGGCGGCGATGCTGCCGCCGCAGGCCGCGCGGTGATGGAAACCGGTGAGTTTGACTATGGCTGGAACCTGCAACTGGCACCTGAGGTGATCGCGGGCATGCAGGCCGGCGGATTGGGAACCCCCGTGGCGGGCTTTGGCCCTTTGGTCGAGCGCCTGATGCTGAACCAAACCGATCCTGACCCTGCGCTGGGCGATCGCCGATCCACCACTGACACCCCGCATCCGTTCCTGCGGGACCCTGCGGTTTATAAGGCACTGTCGATGGCGATTGATCGACCTTTGTTGGTGGAAATCGGCTACGGGCAAGCGGGGCGCGTGACGTGCAACTGGATCGCGGCACCGGCTGCCGTGAATTCCACCACCTTTAGCTGTGACACGCAGGACCTAGAGGGCGCTAAAGCCATGCTAGAGGCGGCGGGCTATGTCGATACCGACGGCGACGGCGTCCGCGAAACGCCCGCAGGTCAACCGATGGAGATTTTGTACCAGACATCAACCAACGCCGTGCGGCAGGATTTTCAGGCTTTGATCAAAGAATGGTGGGAGGACATCGGCCTAAGCGTTGAGTTGCGCAATATATCCAGCTCAGTGTTTTTCGGGGGGGATGCGGGATCACCCGATACCCTGCAAAAGTTCTATGCCGACGTTCACATGTACGCCAACACCTTTAACGGGACCGATCCGCAGACGTATTTGGGCAATGGTTTGTGCGACAAAGCTCCGCGGCCCGAAACCCAATGGCAAGGTGAAAACATGTCACGCTTTTGCATGGCGGAATATGATGCCTTGCATGCGCAGTTGCAAACCACCGCAGGGGCGGAGGCGCGTGCCGCCATCGCCCGCGCGCTGAACGATATGTACGTGGGCAATGGCGGGATGATCCCGCTGGTTCACCGGGGCCGTCTGTCTGCCCATGCCAACACGCTGGGCGGTGTGAAGTTGAACGTCTGGGATAGTGAGATTTGGAATATCGCCGATTGGTACCGCATCGGCGAATAAGTCCTGAGCGGGGTTGCGCGGATCCCTTCTGCACCGCCCCAAACGACCCTGAATAAAGGCGCCTGTATAGATGCTGACATTCACCATCCGACGATTGATCTTTGCCGTACCAACGCTTTTGTTCACGGCCCTGATTATCTTTTTGTTGCTAGAGTTGGCACCGGGGGATCCGATGTCGAACGTGCCGCTCACGGTGCCCGATGAGGTGAAGCAACAGATGCGGCTGGCACTGGGTCTTGGCGAGCCGATGCATATCCGGTTTTTCAAATGGATTGTGCAGTTTTTCTGGATTGAGCCACTGAACCTGTTTGATCAGATGTTCGGCACTACCTTTGCCGAGGGCAAGCTACGTGTGATTTCGTGGCAAAGTCGCAGTCCGGTTATCGACATCATTGCAGAGCGTATGCCTCAAACCCTTTGGGTGGTGGGAACGGCCTATGTGGTCGCCATAGCGATCGCAATCCCGGTTGGGATTTATTCTGCCTACCGACAGTATTCGTTCTTTGATCAAGCGGGGACGTTCATCACGATGGTCGGTTACTCAGTGCCGCCGTTCTTTTCGGGGGTGTTGGTGATTGTGGTTTTCGCGGTGAACTTGGGATGGTTTCCGTCGATTTATGACACCACGCATAAGGTGGTCGATTGGGACAGTTTCGTGGTGCAATTGCAGCAGATGATTATGCCGGTGATGGTGCTTGCGTTGCAGATTACATCACAGATTTCGAGGTTCATGCGCGCGTCGATGTTGGACAATCTGGGACAGGACTATGTGCGCACCGCGCGCGCCAAGGGGATGGAAGAGCGGACAGTCGTGATGGTCCATGTGCTGCGCAATTCGATGATCCCTGTTGTGACGGTTATTGCGCTGGGCATTCCTGCCATTTTTGGCGGTGCGATCATCACGGAACAGGTGTTCAAGGTGAACGGTATTGGGCAGTTGTTGATCACTGCCATTCAGGCCAATGACCTGCCGATGGTGCAGACGCTGACCTTCATTTTTGCGGTCCTGATTGTGCTGTTTAACCTGCTTGCGGATGTACTGTACGGCATCCTTGATCCGAGGATCCGCTATGACTGAGGTCCCGATTTCGACTGTGGGCGCGCGTCCGCCTCGTAACCATTGGTGGGATGTGTGGGACCAATTCAAGGTTCACAAAGGCGCGTTGATTGGGGCTTTTTTCTTTTTGTTGATCGTATTTCTGGTGCTGTTCGGGCCGGTCCTTTGGGATATTGATCCCGCCAAGACTAACATCCGCTCTCGCAATCAGGGAATGAGTTGGACGCATCCGTTTGGGACCGATCAATTGGGCCGCGATATCTTTGCGCGGATGATCGCAGGGGGGCGGGTGTCGATGGGCGTTGGTCTGACGGCGATGGCGCTATCCGTGATTATCGGGACGTTGGTCGGTGTGATTGCGGGTTATTTCAAGCGGCTCGATGGGGCGTTGATGCGGCTGACGGACCTGTTCCTTGCGCTGCCGCTGATGCCGCTGTTGCTGGTGACGGTCCTGTTGTTTCGAGAGCCGCTGAGCGCGGCCTTTGGCCCTGAGGGTGGGATATTCGTGTTGATGGTCTGTGCGATTGGCATCACCTCATGGATGCAGACCGCCCGCATTGTGCGCGGCGATGTGCTAGCATTGAAGGAGCGCGAATTCGTACTGGCCGCGCGATCTATCGGAACGCCGCCGCGTCGGATCATAACGCGCCATATCTTGCCCAACGTCATGTCACCGATCATGGTTTCGGCCACGCTGGGCATCGCGAATGCCATTATCACCGAAAGTGCACTGTCGTTTCTGGGGCTAGGGTTTCCGCCGGATTTTCCGACGTGGGGACGGCTGTTGTTTGATGGCGTGGACTATTTGACCCAGTATCCGGAGCGCGTGTTCTGGCCCGGTCTTGCGATTTCTTTGACGGTTTTGTCGGTGAACTATGTGGGCGACGGTCTGCGCGATGCTTTGGATCCGCGCATTCGGGGGCGGTAGGATTTTGGATATTTAAGAACCAAAGAAACGGGGGCGAGCCGCCAGGTGGGCCACCCGGTCTTGGGTTTCTGGGCGGATTGGGCCGGGGCGGGGCGCGTCGCGCAGCGTGGTGAACCAATGCTCGGGCGGGGATTTGCCGCGCGAGTGGTTGTCCCACTTGAGGGCGCGCAGGACGTCTTCGGCGGCTGAGGGCAAGCGGTCGGGGATGTCGTGGCCGTTGAGTGTGGCCCAGACACCGGTCCAGAGTCGTCCGACGGACCACGGGTTGTAGCCGCCGCCACCGAGGACCAGCACGCGGGGGGCGGCCTTCTTTAGCGCGTTAATGATGGACCAATGGGCATTGTTGGAGAGTGCTAGGCGGGAGAGGGGGTCTTCTTCTACTGCATCTGCGCCGCATTGCAGGACGAGGGCGTCTGGGGCCATTTGATCGATCAGTGGAAGGATCAAGTGGTCGAGGATATAGGCCATTTCGGTGTCGTTAAGATTTCGGCCAACGGGGAGGTTGTAGGTTTGGCCGATGCCTGCATCTTCAAGCCTGCCGGTGAATGGCCAGCGTTTTTCTTCGTGGGTTGAGATCAGGAGTGTGTCTGGGTCGTCGGCAAAAGCATGTTCGACGCCATCCATGTGGTGGGCATCGATATCGAGGTAGGCGATGCGTTGGGCGCCATTGCGGCGGAGCGACAAGATCGCAAGGACCGGATCGTTAAGGTAGCAAAACCCGTTTGCACGATCGGGCATGCCGTGATGTGTGCCGCCGCCGGGATGGTAGATTGTGCCGCCGTCCCTGAGCAGCTCACCCGCCAATAGTGAAGCGCCGGCCGCAGTGGCGGGGCGGCGCCAAACCTCGGGGTAGACAGGGTTGGCGTGAGTGCCAAGCCCGTGGCGTGCTTTCATCTCATCGGTGGCGATGCCTGTGGTTTCGGCCTGTTGGAGGGCGGCTAGGTATTCGGGGGTGTGCCAGATTTCCAGTGCCTTTGCCTTGGCGCGGGGGGAGGTCAGATACACCTCCCGCGGGAGCCAGCCCATTGCGCGGCTGAGGTCCATGGCGGTGGAAACGCGGGGGATGCGCAAAGGATGCCAGCCGCCGTAGCTAGAGCCGCGATATATTTCGGAGCCGAGAAAACGTGGTGGTATCACTGAGGCATCAGGGCCTTGATTTCACGTAGCAATTGTTGGCTGTCAGGGCGCACGCGTGAGGGATGAAAGCTGATGAGTTCACCATCTGGCCCGATAAGGGCTTTGTTGAAATTCCATTTTGGAACAGCGCCTTGATCGGCTAGCCAGCGATAGAAGGGGTGCGCCTTTGGACCGCGAATGCGGGTGATGTCTGTCATTGGCAGGGTCAGGCCATATTGGACCTCACAGAACTCCTGGACTTGGCTGGCTGTCGCCAGTTCTTGGTTGAAGTCGTTGGAGGGGACCGCGAGCACGACCAAACCCTTGGGCCCTAGGTCTTCGTGTAGAGTTTGGAGAGCCTCAAGTTGGGGGGTGAAGCCGCAACGCGACGCTGTGTTGACGACCAAGATGGGCTGCCCGCGAAAGGTGTCCAGATCGATAGTGTCGCCTTCGATCCCGGTAAAGGTAAAGGCGGTGGCAGGGCCACATAAAGCTGCGCTTAGCGCGGCAAAGATGAGATAACGCAAACGACCCATGAAGTGCTCCTCCGTTGGTCTTGAGGTAGAAAGGCTTGGCGTTGTGTCAAGCCAAGCGGGGCACTACATATCGGTGCAGGTTTGATCCTTCCCCAAGTTATGCTATGTGCCCAATCACAATGACAGATGGCAAACACATTGTTTTGAAACCCGTCGATATGTCGGGCCTAAAGAAGCGCGAATTGCGGACGCAATTTGGGGCGCTGTGTTGGCGTGAGCATATGGGCAAGCTGGAGGTGTTGATGATCACCTCGCGCACCTCAAAACGGTGGATTATACCCAAGGGCTGGCCCATGAACGGCGCGACCGCTGCGGAGGCTGCGGCCACTGAGGCCTGGGAAGAGGCGGGCGTTGTTGGCAAAACGTCAGACCAATGCGCGGGCATTTATACCTATCACAAGGACCTCGGCGGCAAGTCGGTGCCTGTGGTTGTGGCTGTATTCCCCGTGCGGGTCAAAAAGCTCAAGAAAACCTATCCCGAAGCGGGCCTGCGAAAACTGCGTTGGATGAAGCCCTCCAAGGCCGCAGGACTGGTTGCGGAGCCGGAATTACGTGGTATTCTCAAGGCCTTCCGCCCGCCGGCGTGATTGCCGCGCCGCGCCTGTTTATGTAATTCAGTGCCAGTTCATGAGTTATCAACGTCTGATGTGCACAATGGGGTTCTATGATCCGATACGCTTTGAAATGTGCCGATGGCCATGGGTTCGATAGCTGGTTTCAGTCGGCTGGGGCCTACGACAGCCTGTCTGAAAAGGGCATGGTGTCGTGCGCGATTTGTGGCAGTGCCGATGTAACCAAAGCGATCATGGCGCCGCGTGTCACGGTCAAGGAAGAGCAGTCCGTATCGTTGTCCGCGCCTTCTTCGCCGGCTGAGCAGGCATTGCGCGCGATGCGGGCAGAGCTTGAGAAAAACGCCGACTATGTAGGTGAGACGTTCGCCACAGAGGCACGGGCAATCCATGTGGGTGACGCACCTGAGCGGCCGATTTGGGGGCAAGCCAATTTGAAAGAAGCCAAGGCTTTGGTCGAGGAAGGCGTGCCTATCGCACCCATTCCGTTTGGCCCCCCGCGAAAGACCAATTGATGCGTACTTTGATCACCGGAGCCAATCGGGGCGTGGGCGCCGCCTTGCGTGAAGCGGGGATTGCGGCAGGTCATGATGTGCTCGCAACGGCGAGAGTGCCCGCCGGGCAGGGCGATAACTGCTTAACGCTCGATCAAGCCAAACCGCAATCTGTGCGCGATCTAGCGGCCGGTCTGGCGGGGCGGCCGTTGGATTTGCTAGTGCTGAACGCGGGTGTCTATCTGGATAAGGGGCAATCGATTGATAATGGTTTTGCGCCAGAGCTTTGGGCTGAGACGTTTGCGGTGAACGTAACGGGGACGTTTCTTGTGGCGCAGGCGCTTTTGCCAAATATCCGCGCGGCGGGTGGCAAAATCGCGATCATTTCTTCGCAGATGGGGTCGAGTGAACGGGCGTCGGGCGGGGGGTATATTTACCGCGCCAGCAAAGCCGCCGAGATCAGTTTGGGCCGGAACCTTGCAGTTGATTTGGGCCCAGAGGGGATTGCCGTCGGGATCTATCATCCCGGCTGGGTGCGCACCGACATGGGCGACAGCACGGCCGATATTGGTGCGCAAACGGCGGCCTTAGGCCTATGGAAGCGCTTTGAGGATTTGTCGATGGAAACAACCGGCACGTTCGAATTCTATGATGGCGCGCCCATTCCATTTTGATCCGCGTGCTTTTTGGCACCTTGCGGGTCGCTGGCGGGTTGGGCAAGGTCATGCCATGCGTTGGTTTCTCCTTATTCTCTCTTTGCTTTGGGCAGGTGCGGCATCGGCTGAGCCGGTGCGTGTCTTTGCGGCGGCAAGCCTGAAAACCGCGCTGGATGCGGCGGCCGCAGAATGGACCGGAGGCGAGGTTGTGCTCTCCTACGCGGGCTCTGGCACGGTTGCGCGGCAGGTGGCAGCGGGTGCGCCGGCGGACATTGTGGTGCTCGCGCATGCGGATTGGATGGAATGGTTGGATGTGCAAGGCGTTCTCGGGGCGGCGCCTGTGATCATCGCAAGTAATACGTTGGTTGTGATTGGGCGTGTTGGAGCTGACGATCTGGATTTGACGCCTCAGGCATTTGCTGCTCGCTTGGGCGGTGATGGCCGCCTTGCGATGGGCGATTTGCGTGCCGTACCCGCCGGCATCTATGGGCAAGAGGCGCTGGTGGCCTTAGGCCTTTGGGATGGTGTCACCATGCGGATCGCGCAGGCGGATAATGTACGCAACGCCATGGCGTTTGTGGCACGAGGTGAGGCGCCTTTGGGTATTGTTTATGCCTCGGATGCGGTGGCAGAGCCTCGGGTGGCAATCGTGGCGGACCTTCCTAGTGATGCGCATACACCCATTGTTTATCCGGCGGCGACTACGACATCTGCGGGTCCAATGGCGAAAGAATTTATGCACTTTTTACAATCACCTATGGGACGAAACCTGTTTCGAGAAGCAGGCTTGCGGGATCCATCGGAATGATCAACCTTCCCCCAGAAGGTTGGGATGCCCTTTGGCTGTCGCTTCGGGTTGCGGGCCTTTCGACGCTTTTGTCGTTGCCTGTGGCACTAGGGGTCGCGGTCTTGTTGGCGCGGGGGCGGTTCTTGGGGCGCGGCATCTTGAATGGATTGGTCCATTTGCCCTTGGTGCTGCCACCCGTTGTGACGGGGTATCTATTGCTGATCGCATTTGGGCGTACGGCACCGATCGGCGTGTTTCTTGAAGATACGTTCGGATTGGTACTCGCGTTCCGTTGGACGGGCGCGGTTTTGGCGGCCGCAGTGATGAGCTTTCCTCTGACAGTGCGGGCGATCTGGCTGGCGCTTGAGGCGGTGGAGCCGGGCCTAGAGGAAGCCGCTGCGACGTTGGGTGCAGGCCCGGTTCGTGTGTTTGCGACAGTGACCTTACCGTTGATCGCGCCGGGGATTTTGGCTGGTGCGGTGATCGGATTTGCCAAGGCGATGGGTGAGTTTGGTGCAACCATCACCTTTGTCTCAAATATCCCTGGCGAAACGCAAACAGTGCCCTCCGCCATTTACAGCTTTTTGCAAATCCCTGGGGGTGAGGCCACGGTTTGGGGGCTGGTCGCTTTGGCCGTCGGTGTTGCGTTGGGCGCACTTTTGCTGGCAGAAATGCTGTCGCGCCGCGTGGCGGCACGTATTGCGGGGCGGGCCTGATGCTCAGGATTGAACTCACGCATCAGTTTGCCGATTTCGCCCTAGACGTCGAAATCACGGCGGGCGACGGGATCACCATGTTGTTTGGGCCTTCGGGGGCCGGCAAGTCGACGATCGCGAAGTCTGTGGGTGGGTTGTTGCGGACCGATCAGGCCTATGTGCAGTTGGGTGATCGGGTGTTGGCGGACACTTCTAGGCGGGTCTGGCTAAAGCCATACGCGCGCAGGATTGGCTATGTCTTTCAGGAGCCGCGTTTGTTTCCGCATTTGTCCGTGCAGGGCAATCTTCTGTATGGCGCTGGACGGGATGCTGATCTGAGGCGGATTGCTGATTTGCTTGATATCACCCCGCTTTTGGCGCGGCGGCCTGCTGGTTTGTCGGGGGGCGAAGCTGCGCGTGTGGCGCTCGGCCGCGCCCTTCTGAGCACGCCATCGATGCTCATACTCGATGAGCCTCTGGCCGCGTTGGATGCCCGGCGCAAGGCTGACATTCTGCCTTATCTCGAACGCCTGCGTGATCATGCGAATGTGCCGATGCTGTATATTACCCATGCGTTGGATGAGGTTGCGCGTCTGGGCTCAACGCTTGTGTTGCTGCGGGACGGAAAGGTTGCGCGCTCTGGCTCAGTTAAAGATGTGCTGAGCGACCCAGATGCCGTGCCTGTTTTGGGTCCGCGCATGGCGGGCGCGATGCTTGAAGGGCAAGTCGTTCGCCATGTCGATGGTCTGACCCAGTTGGCGGTATCGGGTGGCCTTGTGTGGGTGCCGGGAACTGCCGGGGCGGTAGGCACAAAGATGCGTTTGCGCGTCATGGCGCAAGACGTGATCGTGGGCACGCACAAACCCCACGGGCTGTCTGCGTTGAATATCCTTCCTGCAAAGGTGGTAAGCCTGTATCGCGGCGATGGTCCGGGTGCCTTGGTCGTGCTGCAAAGCGGGGCGGACAGGTTGCTGGCGCGGATTACACAACGGTCGTTGGATGAAATGGGTCTAGCGCCCGGCGATGCGGTTTATGGTATCCTCAAAACCGTTTCGGTCGGGCCCACTGACGTCTTTGCGGGTATGGATTAGGCTGTCGTTAGCCCAAGATAGCGGAATACGGATGTCGCGCCGGAATTGTCGAAAAATGGCACGTTTCGAGGGGCGGGGGCCCTGACGCGGGCGGCGATTTCGGCCAAAACGACCTCAGTGATAAAAGGGACATCTAGGGCGCGCGCCTCCGCCAGGGAGACCCAATGCAAGTGGCTTAACTCGTCTTCAGCCTTGGAGAAATCATCGAGATCTCCGCTCAGGTCATCTGCGTTTACCATGAAGAACCGTGCATCAAACCGGCGGGGGCGCCCGGGGGGCGTGATGGCGCGAAATACGAATTTTAGGGCAGATGCGTGGGGGGCTTCGTTCGTCAGCCCGGCCCAATCCCCGGCGCAGGGGGCTGTGAGGCGCTGGCCAGTTTCCTCAAGTAATTCGCGCACCGCAGCCGTCGCAAGTGCATTGGGCGCTATCGTGCTGGCATCGCGCAGCGCGGCTTGGTCCGTTTCGGGTAGGGGGGTGGCCAGCGTCACGGCTGCATCCTGTGCATCAACAGCCCCCCCCGGAAAGACGTATTTCGAGGGCATAAAGGCCGCCTTTGCCCCGCGCTGGCCCATCAAGACGCGCGGGGTTGAAGCGTGATCTCGGACCACGATGATCGTTGCAGCGTCACGAATAGGGGTGTTCATCGGCGGCCTCAGGTTTGTGCGCGGCCAAACCCATGCATACGGTTGGCCCATTGAATAGCTACAATGACGCCTTTGATCCGGGGCAGCAAGTAGAGGCACATTGAAACGCCGCCAACGCAAAACAGAGAAACAAATACAAGAGGTTCTGGGCGGAAAGCCTCGAAATACCACAGCATAAGGGGGCCGATGATATGGGCCACAATTAGGATCGTTAGGTAGGGTGGGCCGTCATCTGCCCGGTGGTGGTGTAACTCTTCAGAGCAAGCCGTGCAGGTGCCGCGCACCTTAAGATATCCTTCCATCAGATCGCCTGCGCCGCATTGCGGGCAGCGTCTGCGCCAGCCACGTAAGATGGACCGTTTAACGGGTCGCAAGGGGGCATCAAGTTCGGGGGCCAAGGTGGTCCCCAGTTCGGTATTTGTCATGTCGAATTCCTATTCACGCAAACGACGTCTAGCTCAAACAAACCCTGGTCAATACGCGACACCTGCGCCGTGCGGCGGGGTGTCGCAAAAAAGTTGAAAAGAGTGCGACGGAATTTGAGGTCTGATGCGTGGAAGGGGCATCAACATGATTAAAACCCCGAAGGACATACCATGCAAAATACGAAGAAATTCTCGAAATACTTGGGCTACGGCGCATTGGCTTTGGCTGGAGGTCTGATGCTGACATCGGCCGTAGCGACGGATGCGCAAGCGCGTGGGCCGCATGGCGGCATGCTGGAGCGGCCCAGTTTCGCTGAGTTAGATACGGACGGCAGCGGTGAGATTTCCCCAGAAGAGATGGCAGCCCGGGGTGCAGCACGGTTCGCCACCATAGACGCGGATGGTGATGATAAGCTGACAGCAGCAGAGATTATGGCGGCCAACAATGCCCGGGCGGCGGACCGAGCGGAGCGGATGATTGAGCGGCTTGATACCGATGGCGATGGCGCGGTGAGTGAAAGTGAGCTTCAAGCTGGTCGCGACGCCCGGGCCGAGGAGCGGCATGCCAAGCGGTTTGCGCGGATTGATCGTGATGGTTCTGGCGGGCTCTCGCCCGCTGAGTTCGACTCCATGCTGGAGCGTCATGGCAAACATGGGTCGCGCGCTGATAATTGAGCTGATCGTTAGGCAAAGGGGCGCGTTGGCTGGTTTTGGTCAGTGCGCCTCGCTAGGATGTCCCGACACCATTCTTCAGGAGCGGCCGTGCCCGACCCAGAGGTTTTCAGCGATGATGCGCTGTTGCTGCGGTTTGCCCGTGGTGATGGGCAAGCGGCTGCGTTGTTGACCCAACGTCTGGCCCCAAGGTGCGTGGCATTTGCGACCCGTATGTTGAATGGCGACCGTGCGGAGGCAGAGGACGTGACGCAAGAAGCAATGCTGAGGCTTTGGCGACACGCGCCGAAGTGGGACGCAAATGGGAGCGCAAGGCCGGGCACGTGGCTGTTGAAGGTTGCTGGCAACTTGTGCATCGATCGGTTGCGGCGAGCGCGGGCGCTTAACATCGACGCTGTTGCCGCCCCCGCTGATCCTGCACCCGGTGCTTTGGCGAAATTGGAGGCTTCCGAACGGCTCGTGGCGTTGGATGCGGCCCTTGCCAAACTGCCCGATCGACAGCGCCAGGCGGTCGTGTTGCGACACATAGAGGGCTGGTCCAATCCCGAGATTGCGACCGTGATGGAGATATCCGTTGAGGCCGCCGAGAGTTTGATAGGACGCGGAAAGCGCGCCTTGACGCAGGCGTTGGTCCCACGAAGGGAGGAGTTGAGTGATGGCTAGAGACCCTATGGAACTGCTAGGCGCAGAAGATAAGGACAATATCCTTGGAGGTGTTTTCGAAGCCGCTCAAAAGGATGTTAAGCCGATTTCTGCGGATTTAGAGGCACGCATTTTGATGCAGGCCGCTCAGGTTCAAGCAGGTTTTGCACATGAGCGTCGGGCGAATGGCATTCTCATACGACTTCAGCGGATCTGGGCTGAGTTGGGGGGATGGCCTGTTGCGGCGGGGCTTGCGACAGCGACGGTGGCTGGGCTTGGGCTAGGGATTGCATCGCCACCGGCACTTGATGCGGTTTGGAGTGGGGTTGGCTTGACCTCTGCCTCATTGGATGGGGATTTCCCTGATTACGACGCCTTCTTTGAGGAGATATGAATAATGGAAACTGACGTATCCATCCCGCGCACCACGACTTGGATGAAGGTCGCGCTCGGTATTTCTCTCGGGCTTAACTTGTTGGTTTTAGGTACGACAATTGGGGCATTTGCCTTTGGGCCACATGGTGGGCCAAGGGGGGCAGATCGTGGGGTGGTGTCGACGCCATTGTTGCGCGCGTTGCCGGAGGCTGATCAGCGCGCATTGCGCGAGACCTTGAGGACTGAACACGCCCATCTGCGCCAAAGCCGAGGTGAGCTGCGTGCCGCGCGGGCTGCCATGGCTGTTGCGCTACGTCAGGAGCCATTTGATGCCGCTGGTTTCGCCTCGGCGCTTGAGGTGCAACGCCGCTTGGGCGGGGAACTGATGGATGCCGCGCATGCCGGGCTTTTGCATCATATGTCCTCAAAGCCGCTCGCGGAGCGTCAGGCATATGCGGATCGGCTAGAGGCGTTTTCCAAGCGCCGAGCCGGTCGCCGCGAATAGCTGAGTGCCCTAAGCTGAGACGACGACACTATTTCGTCCAGTGGCTTTGGCCGTATACAGCGCGCGGTCAACTGATTTGAGGATTTCATTGATGTCATGGTTGGCGCCCGACAGCATGGTCACGCCAAGGCTTAACGTCACGCTGACCTTGCCGCCGTGGCCGTTGGGAAGTTGCAGTGTCTCAATCCCGCTGCGCAACCGTTCCGCGATGATGCGCGCCTGCTCGACACTTGCCTCAGGCAAAATGGCCAAAAACTCTTCGCCGCCAATCCGGGTTACAAGGTCTTCTCCGCGAAGGCTGGCGCGGAGGGTTGAAGCGACCTCTTTAAGAATTTGATCGCCAACCAAGTGCCCGAAGGCATCGTTCACGGTTTTGAAGTGATCGACATCAATCATAATCGCGGCGGCATCTGTGCCGGTTTCTTTGCACTGGCGGGCGACACGCTCTAGGTGGCGCATTCCGTAGCGACGATTATAAAGCCCGGTTAGGCTGTCGGTGACAGCAAGGCGCAGCCCGTCATCGAGCGTGGCCCTCAGTCTGTCGGCACGTGTTTTACGCTCCAACTGGGTGCGGATACGCACGGCCAGTTCAGGCGCAAGAAACGGCTCATAACTGATGTCATTTGCCCCAAGATCTAGGGCTGTTGCGGCGCGCTCACTGTCACCGTGGGGCAGGACGATAATGATGCCGCTGTGGCGGGTTGTAGCGCGCGACCGTAGATCAGACATAAGGCGTAGGCCGCCGTTACGCTCCTGCTGGTCGACGGAAATGACGAAAACATCGGGCACGGTATCATCGGCAGTTAACCTTAATGCGTCGTCGCCGGTCCCGTAGATTATGTCCTTGAGTGCCCGATCCTCGAGCCGGTCTTTCCATGCTTTGCTCGCGGCAAGCGTATTGGCGACCAACATGACGCATGCGGCTTTCTTTGAGGAGATGCTGTCCTCGGGAAAGCCCAATTCCGCAAATGTTGCCTCACGCAAGTGAAGTTCACGCTCTTGATCGCGAGCGCGTAAAAGGCTGCGAACGCGGGCCAACAAAGCGACCTCGTCCACTGGGCGCGAAAGGAAATCATCAGCCCCTGCCTCTAGCCCCGCCATTCTAGAATCGTTGTCATCTAGCGCAGTTATAAGGATAATTTTGATGCCTGACGTGACCGGATCAGCCTTGAGTTTGGCGCAAACATCAAGCCCGGAGCGGCCGGGCATAAGGACATCCATCAAAATGAGGTCAGGCTGCATACGCCGAGCAAGAGCCAGTGCTTGGTTGCCATCCTCTGCCATGATTGTTTGATATTGCGCGGCGGACAGTTTTACCTTGAGCACGATCCGGTTGGTCGCAACGTCGTCAACAATGAGGATTTTGCCGGTCATCTTTTTGCCTTACGCCTTTACGCAGCTGTAACCAAACAGATACGTATAGAATGCTTAATAATTCCTTTCCTTAAGGGTGAAAAATGCAAACTGAGGCAGCAGAAACGATTGCGGCGCGGGCGCTGGGCTGGATTGCGGCGCAAGACGGGCTGCTTGAGATATTCCAAGGTGCCAGTGGGGCGGGGTTGGACGACATCAAAGCCCAAGCCACGTCACCTGAATTTTTGGCGGCAGTTCTTGATTTTTTGCTGATGGATGATGCTTGGGTGACGGGCTTTTGTGAGGCAGCTGCCCTGCCGTATGAGACGCTTTTGCGTGCGCGTGCCGCTTTGCCGGGGGGGGACCTGCCGCATTGGACCTGACACCTAATCTCGATTTGCGCGGATACGCCGTTCTGTTCGATAAAGACGGTACTTTATTTGATTTTACAGCGTCTTGGGCGAGCACTTCGGCTGAGATTTTGCGTCGCCTGGCGGACGGCGACACTGCGCGCCTGACGGCTATGGCTCAGGCGGGTGGCTTCGATCTGGAAACGCACACGTTCCGAGACGACTCGATCATCATCGCAGGCACCGCAGCCGAGCTATTCGATATGCTGGCCATCTCTGGAAACCTTCCGCTTGCGCAAGTGCGCCGTGTCACGGATGAGGCTGTATCAAGCGCCCAGATGGCGCCTGTCACTGGGCTGAGGCCTACGCTTGAGGTGCTGGTAAACGCTGGGGCTAAGTTGGGTGTCGTGACCAATGATTCCGAGGCCGCCGCGCTGTCGCATCTTGGGGCGACCGACATCCTTAACTATTTCGAAGCTGTTGTTGGTTACGACAGCGGCTATACGCCGAAACCTGACCCAGGTTCATGCTTGGGGGCAGCAAATCGGCTTGGTGTCGCGGCGGAGCAGTGCATCATGGTAGGCGACAGCACCCACGACCTAGAGGCAGGGGCCGCTGCGGGTATGACATGCCTTGCGGTGCTGACGGGTATCGCCCGGACACCGACATTGGCGCCCCTAGCACATGCAGTTCTGCCCTCTGTGGCCGAAATTCCTGACTGGCTAATTGATTGGCGCCCGTCCAAAGAAAACGACAGCAAACGTCGCCTTTGACACATAAAGCGGCGACCTTGACGCGTTAACACGGTGTTGCGCATCAAGGAGAGCCACAATGACGACCGATACCGTTTCAGAAGCCCCCAAACGCCGCCGGGCCGGAGGCCGCCGTGGGCACGCCGATCGTGCAGGCGGGGCGGTGATCGAACAGATGCCATTCCAGCAGCCAGTGAACCCCGATCCCTTTGTCGAGCCGCTCAATGTGGACGGTGTTCAGGCGATCCACAAGGGTGTTGTTCGGATCCTGAAAGAGATTGGCATCGGATTTCTAAACCCTGAGGCTTGCGAAATCCTCAAAGAAGCTGGCTGTAAGGTTGAGGGCCATACCGTCTTTATGGACGAAGATTTCCTAATGGAAATGATTGGCCGCGCCCCATCGCAGTGGACCGTGACGCCCCGGAACCCGGACAAAAAGATTGTCATTGGCGGCCGTCACATGGCGTTTGGTAACGTATCGTCGCCTCCTAACTCATGGGACCTGAAGCGCGGTAAACGTTCGGGCGACATGGCGACATACATCGACTTTATCAAGCTAACTCAGTATTTTAACTGCATTCACTTTGCGGGTGGCTACCCTGTTGAGCCGATTGATGTGCATGCCCGCGAACGTCACCTTGATTGCCTGTTCCACAAGCTTACGCTGACCGACAAGGTCCCGCATGCTTATTCACTTGGCCGTGAGCGTGTCGAAGACGTGATGGAGATGTGCCGGATTGCTGGTGGCCTGACGCGCGAAGAGTTCGACGCACAGCCGCACATGTACACGAACATTAATTCCGTCAGCCCGCTTAAGCACGATTTCCCGATGCTCGAAGGCGCGATGATCCACGCGCGGCGCAATCAAGGCGTCGTTGTGACGCCCTTCACGCTGGCCGGCGCTATGGCACCTGTGACAATGTCGGGGGCTGTCGCACTCAGCCTTGCTGAGGGGCTCGCGGCGATTGCGCTGTTGCAATACATTAATCCAGGCTGCCCGGTGGCCATCGGGACCTTCACCTCGAATGTTGATATGAAATCGGGCGCGCCCGCGTTTGGCACCCCGGAATATATGCGGGCGACACAAATGACCGGGCAGATGGGGCGGTTTTATGGGCTGCCGATCCGGTCGTCGGGCGTATGCGCGGCCAACGTCCCGGACGGACAAGCCATGTGGGAGACATCGAACAGCCTGTGGGCCGCAGTCCAGTCGGGGTCCAACATGGTCTACCACGCGGCCGGTTGGCTTGAGGGTGGCTTGATCGCCAGCCCCGAAAAGTTCGTGATGGATTGCGAAGTGCTTCAGCACATCCAGAGGTATTTTGACCCAGCACTTACCGCAACCACACCCGATGATATCGCGGTAGAGGCTATCGCGGAAGTCGGCCCCGATGGGCACTTCTTTGGTTGTCAGCACACGCAAGAGCGGTATCAAACGGCGTTTTATCAACCCTTTGCGAGCGATTGGCGCAACTACGAGGCTTGGGACATTGCCGGTGGTGTGTGGACCGCAGAGCGGGCGCATAAAATCTCACGCGATATTATCGATGGGTTTGAGGCACCGCCGATGGATGTGGCCATTCGGTCCGAGTTGGCGGATTTCGTCGCGCGGCGCAAAGCCGAGGGTGGCGTGCCGACAGACTTCTAGCAGTCGGAAGTTGAGAAAAGAGGCCGCTGCGTGTGATGCGCAGCGGCCTTTTTTGTGTCTTTGGATGCGAGGCTGAAAATTTGCGCCTTTGGCGCCGGGTCTTTGCGATTTGTTAAACTGGACGTGTTTGTATGCTGGCCAAGCTTGAGGACAAATACGTGCATGGCCTAATCAATAAATCGATGCAGGGTTTCGTGACAGCGAACCATGGCAATGGTGCGTGGGCCGAGATTGTGCACATGACGGATATTCCTGCGCAGGGCTTTGAAAGCATGCTCAGCTATCCAGATAGCATGACAGATGCGGTGCTAGATGCGGCATGTGCCTACGTTGGCTGCACGCGGCCGTCTTTGATGGAAGACATTGGTATGTTTCTTGTCACCCATCCCGATCTTGAAGCGGTGCGCCGGTTGATGCGGTTCGGGGGGCCTACCTTCGAGGACTTTATTCTTTCGCTGGATGAGGTGCATGACCGCGCCTGTTTGGCAGTGCCTGATCTGACCTTGCCCAAGATCAGTTTGAATGAGGCAGGCGCTGGGCAATATGTGATCACCACGCAATGGCAGGTGGCGGGTGCTATTTCGCTCGTGTCGGGTGTGTTGCGGGCGATGGCTGATGATTATGGTGCGCTTGTTGCTTTGGATGTCGGTCCCCGTTTGCAAAGCGACGGCGAAATATTGGAAACACTGTCGGTGTTTATAGCAGAGCCCGAATTCGCCGCTGGACGTAGTTTCATATTGGCGGAACGTTCGGCATGACAGGGGCCGTTTCACTTGGATTTGATGTGCTTGATACCCTGATGCCGATGCATATTTTGGTCGAAAAGTCAGGTGAGATTGTTCATGCGGGCCCAACGGCGGCACGGCTTCGACCGAGCCATGATTTGCTCGGGATGAAACTGCTCGATGTGTTTAATTGCCTGCGCCCAAGTTGTGATGGTGCCTTCGAAGACTTGCGGCGATTGAATGGTCAGCTGTTGAAGTTGCAGTTTCGTGCGGCCCCTCACACGCGGCTGCGGGGGCTGGTCCATCCACTTGATGGAGGACAGTTGCTGTTAAATCTGTCGCTCGGGTATTCTGTAGTGGAGGCGGTCTCGGACTACGCATTGACCAGCCGTGACTTTTCTCACTGTGATCCGACTGTCGAAATGCTGTTCTTGATTGAAGCAAAGTCAGCAGCCTTGAGCGAATCCAAAAAGCTTAACGCTCGTTTAGATGAGGCACGTGAGGCGGCTCAAATACAGGCCGAAACAGATGCGCTGACTGGGTTACACAACCGCCGCGCAATGGATCAGCGGCTATGTGATATGACCCAAAGCCGCCGTCGGACAGAGTTTGGGTTAATGCACTTGGACTTGGATTTCTTCAAACGCGTAAACGACACGCATGGGCACGCTGCCGGTGATCACGTGTTGCTAAAGGTGGCCTCGATCCTCCGCGAAGAGACGCGCTCTGATGACTTGGTTGCGCGTGTCGGCGGCGATGAATTCGTCCTGATATTTCCCGATTGTACCGATGTGACCCTGCTGGACACGATCGCGGCGCGTATCATCGCCCGGTTGGAGGAGCCTATACATTTTGGTTCTGAGCAGTGCCATATTTCTGCAAGTATCGGAACGACGGTTTCGTCGCTTTATTCGGACCCTGATCCCGACCGTATGCTCTCGGATGCGGACACCGCCCTTTATCAAAGCAAGAATCTAGGCCGTGCGCGGCATACTTTGTTTAAGGCTGTCTCTGCGACAGATGATGCGGTGGCGCACTGACGCAATAGTGACCCCGTTTTAACCAGTGGGTCATCATCGATCTTCCACTCAGGCTTGACCTCTTGGGCGCAGCAGCACAGGTTGCGCGCAACGCCCGAGCAGGATCCAGCGGTAATGCCCCCCAACTCTCAAGCCGATCACAGCCCCAACATATCCGTATCTTCCGGCAGGACCGCGCCCTTTGCGCGATTTGAATGGATGATCGCTTGGCGCTATTTGCGTGCGCGCAGGTCTGAGGGTGGGATCAGTGTCATGACGTTGATTTCATTGATCGGCATCGCGCTGGCGGTGTTTGCGCTCATCGCAACTCTCGCGGTTCGCGCGGGGTTCCGCTTTGAGTTTGTTGACACAATCGTCGGCGCGAACCCCCATGTTGAAGTGACATCAGTCGGGCAAGTCCTGCCAAACGGGCAGCTTACGCGGACCCTGACGGATTATGAGGCCATCGCAGCGCGGCTTGCGGCTGTTCCCGGCGTTACCCGTGCGACCCCTGTGATAAAGGGGCAAGTCATGGCCGCAGGAGCCGGACGTAATGCAGGGGTTGAGGTCATTGGCATCACTGCAAAGGACTTGGCCACTATCCCCCGCCTCGCGGAGCCCGAGTTGAGCCTTGGAGACCGGGATCGTTTTGACGAAGGTCTGGCGATCGGGTCTGGGGTGGCGCGGCAATTGGGCGTTGGCGTTGGCGACCGCATTCGGTTGATTTCCCCTAACGGCGTGCAAACCGCTTTTGGGACCAGCCCTCGGGTGAAAGCCTATGAAGTTGTTCATATTTTTCAGGTGGGGCGCTGGGATATTGACCGAGTGCGCGTCTACATGCCCTTTGCCGAAGCGCAGGCTTATTTTAACCGTTTGCAGGTTGCTGACGCCATCGAAGTTGCGGTGATAGAGCCAGAGGGCATTGATGATTTCACTCTGCCACTTCTGCGCGCGGGGGGCGAAGATCTACTGCTTTGGACGTGGAAAGACAGCTCGGGCGCATTCCTTCGCGCGCTTCAGATGGAGGATAACATTATGTTCGTGATCCTCTCTATCCTTGTCCTGATTGCTGCACTGAACATCACCAGTGGTTTAATTATGTTGGTGAAAAATAAGGGTCGCGACATAGGGATTTTGCGCACTGTTGGACTGTCCGAAGGCTCCATCCTGCGGATTTTCTTTGTTTGCGGAGCCAGTGTGGGTGTGGTGGGGACCATGATCGGTGTGGTTTTAGGGTGTTTGTTCGCTATCTACATCGACGCTGTGTTCAATCTGGTGAATGCTTTGGCCGGTGGCGGCGTTTGGGATCCGTCCATTCGCTACATCTCGGCTCTACCGGCGCGTCTTGAACTTGGGGATGTCCTTAGCGCGGTCGCTTTGTCGTTGACGCTCAGTTTTGGGGTGACCATCTTCCCGGCCCGTCGGGCGGCGCGGATGAATCCGGTGGAGGCATTGCGCTATGAATGATCCAATGCTGCGCTTGAGCGATATCCATAAGTCTTACAACGCGGGTCAAGCGGGCGAAATCAGAGTGCTTGATGGCGCGGACTTTACGGTAGATCGCGGCGAGATCGTCGCCTTGGTTGCACCGTCTGGTGCCGGCAAGTCGACCTTGCTTCACATCGCGGGTCTTCTGGACACGGCCGACAGTGGTACGGTCGAAATTGCGGGCCAACCGCTGCAACGTGCCTCTGATGCGGAGCGTACACGTACGCGTAGACGGTCGGTTGGGTTTGTGTATCAATTCCATCATTTGCTACCTGAATTCAGCGCGCGCGAAAACATCGTGCTACCGCAGCTGGCCAATGGGATGCCAAACGCGCAAGCTGTGGCGCGTGCCGACGCCCTTTTGGATAAGGTCGACCTAGCCAAACGCGCGGGCCATCGCCCCGCCGAAATGTCAGGCGGAGAGCAGCAGCGCGTCGCTTTTTGTCGCGCTTTGGCTAATAATCCGGGCTTGTTACTGGCGGACGAACCGACGGGGAACCTCGATCCCGGTACGTCCGCTACGGTTTTCGCGGCACTGATGGGGCTGGTTCGTGAAACCGGACTGTCCGCAGTTATTGCGACGCACAACCTCGAACTGGCTGCTCGGATGGACCGTCAGGTACGATTGGATGCTGGCAAGATTGTTGCTCTAAACGAATAGTTTTGCGCAGCCATCGAACAGTGCGCCGCGTACATTCGGGCCTTCCATCGCGACCTCATGTTCCGCGTTAGGAACGATATGCAAAGTGCTGCTTGGCCATGCGTTCATACGAATTTCGATCGCATCGGCTTCGACGATCCGCTCAGCGGTTCCTAGCCAACAGGCGCAGGGCAAGTCGGGGCCTGCCTCACGTGCCAGAGCGTGCATTTCGCGCAGCGCCGCGTTCAGCCACCCCAATGAAGGACCACCAACCAGCAATTCAGGATACGCCGCTGTTTGCGATTGCATCCAAGCAAACATGTCTTGGTCACGGGTCAGAGGGTTGTCTTCAAACGGCATTGATGTCGGCTCAGCCGCGGCGTCCGTGCCAGGGGCATAGCGTTGGGATAACCCAGTGTTCACCGCAATAGCCGAACCGATCCACGCAGCGACCCTTGTGCGGTATTTAAGTTCTAGCCCCCACATCGGCGCAGAAAAGGCGGCGGCCATTGCGGGCAGGCCACGCATTAAGGATCGCAATCCGATGCATCCCCCCATGGAATGGGCGAAAAGGTAGTAGGGCTCGGGGAGCCCGGCGTCGCGCGCAACAGCGATGGCTGTGTCAACGTCGCGCTGGTATTCGTCAAAGCTGTTGATATGGCCGAGTTTGCTATCGGGTGTTGCCCTGTCCGCAAGGCCCTGCCCACGCCAGTCGATGGCCAAACTGGCCAGCCCGCGCACCGCGAATTCGCGCGCAGCGTCCGAGTATTTTTCGATATATTCCGTGCGCCCCGGAAAGATTAGGACCGTGCCACGCGCGCCGGTGATGGGCCAAATCCCCACCCTGATCCTGACGTTGTCCGAAGTATGCGCCCACACTGCGCGGCCCCCTTTGGGACCGCGGCTGACATCGTTGTAGTAGGGCGCTGGTTCGAACATCTGCGCGCTTGGGTGATCAGCTAAGAGCCGCGCCCAGCTTCATGGCGGTTGCCATATCGCCGTCCACGGTCAGCTTGCCGCCCATGAACGCGGCGGTAGGGTTGATCTCCCCCGAAATAATGCCGCGGAACGTGTCTTCATCGGCTGTCAGGGTGCATTCTGCGTCGTCGTCACCTGCGCGCACGCCGTCGGCGTCCACCATGATGGCGCCTTCGTTCTCAATCACGAATTTGGCGGAACCGTCGAAGCTTTCGATCTTGCCTTCCAGAACGTCTACGGCTGAGTTCACGATGTCGCTCATGTCTATTCTCACTTTTTTGTCCAAATGACGCTTTTGCCTGCGCGCTTTTGCTCGCATTTCCGGCGGCGTGGTCTATCCTTACGAATAAGATGGAACACCCCGTACAAACTCTCAACCGCCTATTGGCAATTCTGTGTGCTGGTTACGTCACGTTTGTGGGCGTGGCACATGCGCAGGGGCATGAGGATGATGCACAAGAATTGCTCGAAATTTTGCGCGAAGCTCCTGTTGAAGAGGCCGCTCGTTTGACCGGCGAAATTTTGGAAAGATGGTCCCACTCGGGGTCTGCGGCGCTGGATTATCTGCTGTCTCGTGGGCGGGATGCACTAGACGCGGAGGACTACGAGGCTGCGATTGAACATCTGACCGCACTGACCGACCACGCACCGGAGTTTGCCGAAGGCTGGAACGCTCGGGGTACTGCGTTTTTTCTGACGGAACGGTTTGGTTTAGCCGCAGCAGATCTGGAACGTGCGCTTGCGCTAAACCCCAATCACTTCGGCGCGCTGTCGGGGCTTGGGGTCATTTACGAACGCATTGATCAGCCCAAAGCTGCTTTGCGCGCTTTTGAGGCAGCCCTCAAAATTCACCCACACATGGAAGACGTTCGAACCGCGGTGGAGCGTTTGCGCGCTCAGACCCAAGGTATCGCTCTTTAAGAAAGCCAAACAATGGATCGTGCTGGGGTGACGGCTGTTTTAGGGCCGACGAACACCGGAAAAACGTATTACGCGATTGAGCGGATGCTGAGCTACAACTCCGGGATCATCGGGTTGCCGCTGCGGCTACTCGCGCGGGAGGTGTATGATCGTATCGTGGATCTGCGCGGCCCGGGTGTTGTGGCGCTTGTCACAGGTGAGGAACGGATCGTTCCCCCGCGCGTGAAATACTGGGTTTGTACGGTTGAAGCGATGCCGCAGGGCGTCGGGGCTGATTTTGTAGCGATTGATGAAATCCAGCTGTGCGCCGATCCCGATCGGGGGCATGTGTTCACCCAGCGGTTGTTGGAAATGCGCGGTACCCATGAGACGCTGTTTATGGGCGCTGATACTATGCGTGGGCCGATATCGGAGCTTGTGCCAGAGGTTCAATATGCGCGGCGGGATCGGTTTTCGGACCTAACGTATACGGGGCCGAAAAAGATCAGCCGGATGCCGCCACGCTCCGCAATTGTTGGGTTTTCGGTGGACCAAGTCTATGCAATCGCTGAGCTTTTGCGCCGTCAAAAGGGGGGGGCGGCTGTTGTCATGGGCGCGCTAAGCCCGCGGACCCGCAATGCGCAGGTCGCGATGTATCAAAACGGTGAAGTTGATTACCTTGTTGCGACAGATGCCATCGGGATGGGCCTTAACCTCGATATTCGCCACATCGCATTTTCATCGACCACCAAGTTTGACGGACGCCGGATGCGCCCGCTTGCGCCAAACGAATTGGCGCAAATCGCAGGGCGGGCGGGGCGCTATATGACTCCCGGCACGTTTGGCGTGACGGGTGAGGCAGGGGCAATTGACGACGAAACAGTTGCGGCGATCACGGCGCACAATTTCCGTCCCATCCAAAAACTGCAATGGCGTAACAGTCGCCTCGATATGGGTTCACCTGAGGCACTGATCGCTTCGCTTGAGGCACCATCAGATGATCCGATGCTGGTCCGTGGGCGTGAAGCTGATGATGTTGGCGCGCTCAAGGCGATCTGTGATCTGGAAGGCATTCGCGTGCGCCTTCGCGATGCGCGCGACGTGCGGCTTTTGTGGGATGTGTGCCAAATTCCCGACTTTCGCGGTATCTCATCGTCGGAGCACGCGGGCCTTTTGGCGCGGATTTTTGAATTCCTGCATGAAGGCGGCGGCGTGCCTACGGATTGGTTCGCACGACAGATTAAACGGATCGACCGGACGGATGGCGACATTGACACATTGTCGAAACGTCTGGCGTTTATACGCACATGGACGTATGTGGCGCAGCGAAAGGGCTGGGTGGCCGATGAGAGCCATTGGCGTGACGCCACCCGTGCTGTAGAAGACCGATTGTCAGATGCGCTTCACGGTGCCCTGACGCAACGATTTGTTGACCGGCGGACCAGTGTCTTGCTTCGGCGGTTGAAGATGAAGGAGGGCCTGGTGGCCGACATTAACGATAAAGGCGAGGTCATGGTTGACGGCGAAATGCTCGGCCGCCTCGAAGGATTCCGCTTCCGTCAGGAGGCCAGCGCCACGCCGGACGAAGCGAAAACCGTCCGTCAAGCTGCCACCACTGCGCTCCGTCCCGAGTTCCATTTGCGCGCTGATCGGTTTTACAACGCGCCGGACACGGAGATGGATTTCACCGAACAGGGTGGCCTGATGTGGGGCGACCAAGCTGTTGGTAAGCTGGTCAAGGGCTCTGAGGCGCTGAAACCGACTGCGGAAGCCTTTGTCGATGACGATGCTGGCCCAGAAGTCGCGCAAAAGGTGCAACGCCGTTTGCAACACTTTATCGACCGCAAGGTTGCCGCCGCGTTTGAGCCACTGCTCGCGATGTCCAAGGACGAAAACGTAACTGGGATTGCCCGGGGTTTTGCGTTCCAAATGGTCGAAGCGATGGGGATTCTGCCCCGCGCGAGTGTGGCGAATGATGTAAAAGCATTGGACCAAGACGCGCGCGGCCTGCTGCGCAAGCACGGTGTCCGCTTTGGTCAGTTTACGATTTTCCAGCAGTTGTTGCTAAAGCCGGCTCCTACTCGTTTGCGGTTGGTGCTGTGGTCGCTTTGGAATGATCTGCAAGAATTCCCCGAAGCCCCACCCCCTGGTCTGGTGACGGTGCCCAATCTGACGGACATGCCTCAGGGGTACTACGCCAACGCAGGGTATGTGTCCGCAGGCCAGCGCGCCATTCGGATCGACATGCTGGAGCGTTTGGCCGACATGCTGCGCACGATGGACACGCGTGGCGGCTTTGAAGCCACCGCAGATATGCTGTCGATCACCGGCATGACGCTGGAGCAGTTTGCGGATCTGATGCAAGGTCTGGGTTATAAGGCTGAGCCGGGTAGCCGCGAAAAGGTTAAGGCAAAGGCCAAAGAGCTGACCGCCGAGGAAATCGCTGCTGAAGTTGCTGCGAAATCCGAAGCTGCCGCGGAAACTGCGCCCACAGAGGATGCTGGTGCGACCGAAGTGGTTACAGACGAAGCGCCTGCCGTGGCTGCTGAAGCAGTGGCTGAAGGCCCAGAGATGGAGAGCTTTTTCACCTTCTCATGGGAGCCAAAACGTCGCCCGCAGCAAGGTAAGGGTCGTCGCGATGATGCCGCCCCTCGTAAGGGTAAGGGCAAGCCACAAGGCAAGTTTAAGCGTGATGACGGGCCTCGGACCCATTCCGCCAAGCCAAAACGTAAGGAAAAGCCGGTTGATCCGGACAATCCGTTTGCGGCGGCACTTGCTGGCCTCAAGACCAAGTAAGGCATGAGCGAGCCTGTTGCGAAACAGCGCCTAGACAAGTGGCTCTGGCAGGCACGGTTTTTTAAAACACGAGGGCTTGCGGCGGCTACGGTCGGCGCGGGTCATGTGAGGGTCAATGGCGAAAAAGCCAGTAAACCTGCGGCGCAGATCAAGGTCGATGATGCGCTGACCTTCAGCCAAGGTGACCGCGTCCGTGTGGTCAAAATCTTGGCTCTTGCGACGCGCAGAGGCCCGGCCCCCGAAGCGCAGGGGCTGTATGAAGATCATTCGCCTGCACCCATCCCTAAGCCAGATGCACCGCCTGAGCGTATCGGTGGACGTCCGACCGGGAAAGATCGTCGTAAAATCGATGCTTTACGCCCACGTGCGCTTGAATGATTGTCATGCTGCGTTTACATCGGCTGCGGTGGAAATGCCCCGCAACCGAATGAGACTTGATTCATGACCTACGTCGTCACCGACAATTGTATCGCCTGCAAATTCACAGACTGTGTTGAAGTCTGTCCTGTTGATTGCTTCTACGAAGGCGAGAACATGCTGGTCATTCATCCCGATGAATGTATCGACTGCGGCGTGTGTGAACCAGAATGCCCCGCAGATGCGATCCGGCCCGACACGGAGCCAGACATGGAAAAGTGGGTTGAGTTCAACCGTAAGTATTCCGAAGCGTGGCCCGTTATCATCACCAAAAAAGACCAGCTGCCCGACGCGGAGGCGTTGGATGGTGTAGAGGGCAAGCTTGAGACTCACTTCTCTGAAGCGCCTGGTGAAGGTGGCTAAGGCCACGTGTTGCCGCTACGTAAGGGTCTTTTAGGCAGCGGTTTCGTCGCCTTTTAGGTAGGCTTCGGGCGCTATAGCAGCCGGGGCGCTTTATCCAGAGCGTATTTTGTGGTATGCAGTGTCGATAGGTTGGCGTTGCCAGCCCGCGATCCAGCGCTGCCGCATCGGATCCAATTGAAACGCAGAGAATGCAATGTGCCTCTGGAATGTAGTTTCCTAGGGCGCAATTTTGTCGGTCTGCATACTATGAACGCAAAAGAGGAGCCTGCCCATGAGCAAGTCCAACAACGATTTTCATCCGGATGAGTACGTGGTCTATCCAGCACACGGTGTCGGCCAGATTGTGTCAATCGAAGAGCAGGAAATCGCCGGACTGACCTTGGAATTGTTCGTCATTTCGTTTGCAAAAGACAAGATGACGCTTCGCGTTCCGACCCATAAGGCGACCGAAGTGGGCATGCGTAGCCTGTCGTCACCTGATGTGGTGTCCCGCGCGATGGACACGTTGAAGGGTAAGGCGCGCGTAAAACGCGCGATGTGGTCTCGCCGTGCGCAGGAATACGAGCAAAAGATCAACTCGGGTGACCTGATCTCTATCGCGGAGGTCGTACGCGACCTGCACCGCGGTGATGATCAGCGTGAGCAAAGCTATTCGGAGCGTCAGCTATACGAAGCGGCGCTTGAGCGTTTGACGCGCGAGCTGGCTGCTGTGGATGGCATTGAGGAATCTGGCGCCCAAGAGCGTGTGGACAGTGTGCTTGTGGCCCGCGCTGCGGCCTAAACATCGATAGAATAATGGTGAAAGGCGTCCTTCTGGGCGCCTTTTTCTATTTGGCGAGGATTGCAGCGAACACCGTTAGACAGAGAAGCTCTGCGACCACTTGTGTCGCGCCGAGGACGTCGCCGGTTTGCCCACCGATCTTGGCTTTTGCGATCAAGCCTACCGCGATAGCAGAAAGTGAAACCACAGCCACCCCTATCAATGTGGCGAGAGGTCCGACGCACCCCAAAGCGATGAATGCTGCAATCATGGCTGCTATGGCAGCAGGGTGCCGCGTCGGCCGGCCGGTTGTATGCGATAAACCGGTGTCGCGCGCATGGGGTAGGGCGGTCATCAGCGCGGGCAGGGTGGCACGCGATAGTGCGGCTGCCGCCACAAGGGTAAGGGGCGCCTGCACGAGCAAAGCGCCCCAAAGCGCCCAACGCCACAAAAACGTGAGGACCAATGCGATTACACCGTAGGTTCCGATGTGGCTGTCCTTCATAATCTCGAGCCTGCGCGCGGGCGTCCATCCGCCCCAAAACCCATCAGCGGTATCAGCTAGGCCATCTTCGTGCATCGCACCCGTTATCATGACCTGCACTATCAGTCCGATCGCAATGGCAGCCATTCCAAGGCCAGCTGACAATAGTACCATGGCCGCCACAACAGACAGGCCTCCAACCACAAGGCCAACGATTGGAAAAGCCCAAGCCCATGTGGTCGATCCCGCGTTCGGAAAATGCGCTTGGATAGGTAATCGAGTGAGCAAAGCACAGGCGCGTCGGAGGTCTCCGAAGATGTCGAATGACGTCATATTAGTCTCTTTCCCTCGTGGCCCGGCGGAGATAGACCGTTTTCGTGCGGTTTCGCCCGTACTTAGCGAACGACAGCCGAGAGTCCCAGATGTTTACAACGACCGCAGAGTTTCTTGAACTTTTACGTAGCGCTCCGGGGCCTCATCCGCAGGCGCAGTTGGACGCAGCTGATCGCAACGCGCAGTTGACCAAACCTCCCGGCGCGCTTGGTCGGCTGGAGGATCTTGCTCAGTGGTACGCAGGCTGGCGCGGTGATTCGCGCCCCTCAATCGACGCAGCTCAGATCGTTGTTTTTGCGGGCAACCACGGTGTGTGTGCACAGGGCGTGAGCGCGTTTCCGTCTGAAGTGACGGCGCAAATGGTATTGAATTTTCAAGCGGGTGGGGCTGCGATCAACCAGTTGGCTAAGGCGGTTGGCGCACAGCTTGATGTCCACGCGCTAGAGCTTGACCGCCCAACCCAAGACTTCACTCAAGCTCCAGCGATGACTGAGGCTGAGTTGGTTTCGGCATTGCGCACAGGGTGGGATGCCGTGCGCCCCGAGACGGATCTTTTGGTTGCTGGTGAAATGGGCATTGGCAACACAACGTCTGCGGCGGCAATCGCCTGCGCGTTGTTTGGCAAGGAACCGGCTGCTTGGACCGGGCGCGGCACAGGTGTGGATGACGCGGGCCTAGCGGCTAAGACTGCGGCGGTTTCGGCCGGGGTTTCCCTGCATGCCGGGCGCTCGGGTTTGGACGTGTTGCAATGCCTTGGCGGGCGCGAAATTGCTGCTATGGCCGGTGCGATCGCAGCGGCGCGGAGCCGTCGTATCCCGGTGATTCTTGACGGTTTCATTTGTTGTGCCGCTGCTGCTTGCTTAGCTGCGGAAGCGCCAGACGCTTTGGTGCATTGTGTGGCGGGTCACCAGTCCGCAGAGGCTGCACATGGGGAAGTTCTAGATGCCTTGGGATTGTCGCCCTTGTTGTTGCTAAATATGCGCCTGGGCGAGGCGTCAGGGGGTGCTACGGCAATTTCCATACTGCGCGCCGCTGTTGCGTGCCATTCTGGAATGGCCACTTTCGCAGAAGCTGGCGTTGCAACGAAATAAGTTGTGTTTCGGGTCTTGCAGACGCCAATAAATGGCGTTATCGCACCCGCAGCGCCCCTATAGCTCAGCTGGTAGAGCAACTGATTTGTAATCAGTAGGTCCGCGGTTCGAGTCCGTGTGGGGGCACCATTTCAATCCGGATAAAACCCTTGGGATCATCCGCAAGCATCTGATCTCACTCAATAAACCTTATGTGCTCGATCACGGGCAAGGCGAGAGTGATGACCAA